>ERZ780177.43-NODE-43-length-112927-cov-8.359824_pt1 | contig 112927 bp, 116 predicted proteins | sample MGYA00510973_ERZ780177 | MGnify/ENA primary metagenome ERZ780177 (study PRJEB29588, sample SAMEA2144396) | human gut metagenome | biome: human gut; feature: human-associated habitat; material: faeces | place: Denmark | collected 2008/2010 ...
GATTTTGAATGACAGCGAAAAAAGTTCTTAAACACCCTTGACAAAACGTATCAGATTACTGCTTTTTGTGGGTAAAGAGCCGCTTCCACCATGGCTGCGGGGCAGGCAGGTAGCCGCTCTTGATGAAATACCGCAGGTAACTTTGCAGCAGAGCTGCATCCACTGGTTGGCATGCAATGCCGCTGCCCTCGAGCAGCCGATCGGTATTGGCAGTGGAAAAGCGTGCCTGGTGAACACCGAAGCGGGCAATCATATCCTCGCCGGCGGTGTGCTGGTCAGTAAACAGGCAGGAGAGAATACGCAGAACATTTTCCTCACTAGTGGTGGCAGTCAGGCGTTGGCACCATTCCCCATAGGGCAGCAGTTCCAGCGGATAGCCTGCTTTTTTTATCAGGGTAGTCATCTGCCGCAGCGGCATCAACCGGTGATTAAGCAGATTGAAGGCATGTCCGCAGCACTCATTCCGGAAGGAAATATGAATAAGCGCATCGGCGACATAGTCTACCGGGGTCAGGTGCAGGTTTACCTCCACATCCGGGGCGGCGCCCAGCTGTACGCAGCCTACCATGGATCGACTGATGAGATCTTCCAGCTTCCAAATGCCGGTGGCAAGGGTACCGGTGATATCACCAGGGCGATAGACCGCTGCCCGCAGGCCACGCTGCCTGGCCAATTCCACCAGCTTTTCGGCTACCCATTTGGTCTCGGAATAGCCGAGGAAGTAGCCATCGGGAGATTCTAGCGGATCATCCTCCATTACAGTGCGATCGAAATGACTGGGGTTATCGTATACGCTGTAGCTGGAAACATAGTGGAAGTATTTCGGACGGCCTTCGCAGGCCAGCCGCAGACATTCAGCAGTGCCCAGTACATTGGCAGGCTTCATCTGCCGGTAGGGAAATACAAAATTGAGCACAGCGCCATTATGATAAACCGCATCGACCTCTTTGGAGAGGAACTGCCAGTTTTCTTCAGTCATGCCAAGGTGGGGCTGGGTCAGATCGCCCGGCACAGCGTGCAGATAGGCAAGATAGGAATCCTGCCAGCACTCGAACCGCTTCATATTATTGATGATACGCTCCAGAGCCTTTTCGGGTGTGGCGGCCCGGGCATGGCAATAAATTTTGATCCCATGATCCTTCCGCTGCTCGATGAGAGCCCGAATGAGATAGGCCCCTAAAAAGCCGGTAGAGCCGGTGAGGAATACGGTATGGCAATCCTGCGGGTGGCAGGTATACTCGCCTTGTGGGGCAATTTCTGCGGGCAGAACACACTCTGCATGCAGATCAGGTTGGAAATCCCGCTCCCGGCCGGAAAGCAATGCGCTGAGATAAGCAGATATGCCGGAAACAGTAGGATCGGCGGCTATGCAGCGGATATCAATATTGATGCCAAGGTCCTGTTCCAGGCCGCATACCAGCTCCATCATGCGCAGGGAATCACCGCCGAGGGTGAGGAAGCTGTCATTGGGACCAAAGGAGATGCCGGGCAGGACTTCCCGGAAAATGGCACTGATAATAGGCTGGATCTGCTCCGGGGTAGCATTGGGTGGGAGCTCGATTTTTGGCCGGGGGGCAGCGGAAGTGCACTGCTGGGAAGTTGTGGCATTACCGCTGCTTCGGCTACTGTAAAGGAGGGGCAGTCGGCCGCTTTCGTACAGGGTATGGGTCGCCAGTGTTTTGATCTTACGGTTATCGGTGCGGGGAAGGCTGCCGGCCGGAGTAAAGGCGACATCCCAGAAGGAGAAACCGAAATTCCGGGCTGTCAGGCGGTTGACCTGGGCGGCAATGGCCGCATAATCCGCATCGGGAGTGGACTCGGCACAGAGGATGGGATGTTCGCCTTCTGGAGAGGGGAGGGAGAATACCGCGATAGCATCGGCGGGGAGCGGAACGCCTTCCTGGCGAAGCAGCAGGGTGATATCACCGGGGAAGATATTTTTGCCGCTGATAATAATCATTTCCTTGATACGGCCGGTGAGATAGAGCTGGCCCTCATACAGAACACCCATATCGCCGGTGCGGTAGAACTGGCCCGGATAACCAGGAATGATGGTTTGGAAGCGTTTCGTTTCCTCGGGATTTTGCCAATAGCCGGCACACACACTGCTGCCCTGGATGCAGATCTCGCCGATTTCACCGGGTTCACAGGGGGTGCCATCCGGGCGGATGGCGACCAGGACCATATTGCCGGCAGGCCGGCCAACGCTGACAATGTCCTTTTCTCCAGTGGGGGAGGGAACGAAGCGGCCTTCCCGATAGGATTCCAGATCGATATGCTGACAGCGGAAATCCCGGCTGGCCAATGTACCAACACAAACACACTCCGAAAGTCCGTAACCGGGGGCAAAGCAATCCGTTGAGATATGGAACAATTCACAGAACTTGTCCACAGTGGCGGCATTTACAAATTCGGAGCCATTAATGAGGTGGGTGACATGGGAAAGATCATACTTTTTGGCTTCTTCCGGAGAGATGAGTCGGGTACAAACCTCATAGGCGGAATTGGGCGCTGCGGTGATATTTACCTTGTAATCGGCGATGACCCGCAGCCAAATGGTGGGCCGGGCCAAAAACTGCAGGGTGGGGATAAAGTAAGAGATGCCGGTATCGGCAATGACTGGCAGAAAAATGGCCACGATGAGGCCGATATTGTGGTAAAAGGGTACCCAGGAGGCAAGATTGTTCTTAGTGTGCTGGAAATCGAAGATCTCCAGGCACTGACCGATGCAGCCCATGAGGTTTCCATAAGTGACCATAACGCCCTTTGGCGCACTGGTGGAGCCGGAGGTATACTGCAAATACAGCAGGTCATCGGCTTCATGCGGAGTCAATTTGCCCAGGGGTGCGGGTTTTACCTTATCGGAGTAGATGCGCTTGAGTGTCACAACATTGAGGAAGGCTTTTTTGAGCAGTGAGCCGGTCACATTGGTATCGGCCTCCTTTTCCATGCCTTCGTTGGAGATGAGAAAGCGAGGTTTACAAGATTTGAGTACCGAGACAAAACGGTCCAGCTTGCCTTCATCAATGGGAGGCGGGATAACGGTAAAGATCACCCCAGCGATCATACAGCCCCAAATGGCATAGACGGTTCCGGCATCCTGCATGGAAAGGATAATAGCGCGGTCACCGGGACGGGCGCCCTTTTGACGCAGCTCCGCGGCCATATCCATAGCATGCTGCCATGCTTCGCCAATCGTTATATAGTGGTGAACATAGGGCTCGCTTCCGCAATCCATAAAGTCATACATCGGCCGTTCAGGGTTCTGCGCGGCATCCCGCATGAATTTTTCCAAAATACCATCCATTATAGCCACCTCCATGGGAAGATTACCAATATTTATTAATTGGCTAATCAACCAATATACTAAGGATAGTAAAACACTTTTTAGGGAGAATGTCAACAGAATCACAGCAATTTTGCTAACATTCCGCAAATTTCCGGCGAAATATGCCATGGGAAAAGAAAAAACTCCCGACAGAGGACCGCTTTGTATCGGGCGGTTCTACTATCAGGAGTGCGGGACTATTATGATGGGTTATTCTTTGGGGGTGATGGCGCCGCTGCGGTAGGCCTCCAGCAGTTCCTGCAGATCGGCTACCCGGCGGGCAATGGCCTTACCGTCGTCGATATCCCGGATGAGCTGGCGGCGTGGAAATTTTTCTACCACGCGTACCTCGGAGTGCATATCTTCATTGTTACGCATGGCCTCGCTGATATTGATGGGATGGTGCTGGGCCAGCAGCAGCTGATGGGAGTTGCTGACCAGGGTATAGCCGCAGCCGCCGGTGACGGAATTGAGACGCTCATTCATGCCGCCATCAATATTGATGACACGGCCATTGGCCTTGACAGGAGACTCACCGGCTTTGACCGGGACATGGCCGGTGATGATTTTGCCGTGGACGGGATCGGCTCCGAATTCTTCCAGAATGCGGATGGCGGTGGTTTCCTGTTCAATCCATGTGTAATAGGGGTCTTTCTCCTCCTTGCCGGCGGTATCATCCGCAATGAAATAGCGCTCGAAGGTGGCAATCTTATACTTACCGCTTAAGGGAGAGTGGGTGCCGCACCAAAGGTACCACATGAGATCCAAAGAGTTTTTGCGTAGCTCGGTATGGCGGGGTGCGTAGGAGGCCACCCGGATGATATGGTTATAGGCTTCCAACATGGCGCGTCCGGCGTACTTTTTGCCATTGATGGTGGAATAGTGCAAGGTGCCGTCCTCATTCATGGGGATACAGCCATGATAGAGCAGATAGCCATTGTTGACCTTATAGATGGAGCCGTTATCCAAAAGAAATTTAAGATGACGCTGCATCCGGATACTATTACGGAAGGAGAAGGCCAAATCGTTCATGACAGTTTCCTCCTCCGGAGAGAGACGATAGGGGTCTTCCGGTGAGAGGGTGGGGAAATGGGAATCCTTGAGGTCATACCAATGACCGTCGATTTGGATACGGTGGGTCTTGGAGTCCATCGTTTCCCAGAAGAGACGGTGTGACATGTGATATTCGGGATGATCCCGCAGGATGCGGCCCTCCAGCTTGAACTGGATGACCGAGATGGCCTTGTGCACCTTGGCGGTGAGTTCATCATTTTCCCGGCGCTGCTTCAGTTCAGTTTCCCGCTTGCTGTGGCTGGGCAGAAAAAGAGTGCAGGGATCATCACGGTAGGTTTCCAGCGCAAACTGGGTGAGAGGGCGCAGGTTAATGCCGTAGCCGTCCTCTAGAGAATCAAAGTTATTGTAGCGGATGCAGTTGCGCAGCACATTGGCGATGGAGGCCCACTGGCCCATAGCTGCCGCCATCCACAGGATATCGTGATTGCCCCACTGGATATCGACATTATTATACTCCATCAAGGTATCCATAACCTTATGAGCGCCGTTGCCGCGGTCAAATACATCGCCGACAATGTGCAGTTTATCAATGACCGCGTGCTGGATGAGCTCCGAAATGGCGATGATGAAAGCATCGGCACTGCCAATTTCGATGATGCTGTGGACGATATTGTGGACATAGGTGGTGCGGTTGTCATCCTCATCAGCTTCGGAGTAATTGAGCAACTCATCGATGATGTAGGCAAAATCGTGGGGCATGGCCTTGCGCACCTTGGAGCGGGTGTACTTACTGGTGGCCTTGCGGCAAACCTGCACCAAATGCAGCAGGGTGGTGGTGTACCAGACCTGGTTTAGTGAGCCATGAGCTTCCTTGAGGAGTGCCAACTTTTCTTCCGGGTAATAGATGAGAGTGGCCAGTTCATCCATTTCGGCAGTGGACATTTCCTCCTCTGAGAAGCATTGGAAGATCTTGCGTCGGACGGAGCCGGAAGCATTTTTGAGAATATGAAGAAAAAGGCGGTATTCACCATGAATATCGCTGATAAAGTGTTCGGTGCCTTTGGGCAGGCCGAGGATGGCATTTAAGTTGATGATTTCGGTAGAGACCTGGGCAGGGCTGGGAAACTTTTGAGAGAGAAGCTCCAGGTATTGCAGTCGTTCTTCGGTCAGGTTCAAGGGATCGCCTCCGTGGGGTAGTATGTTTTATTTTATTATAAAGCAAACGCCCCACGGTGGCAAGCAGAATTCAGCAGAGTCCGAGTTGTTTCGTCATAGTAAATTGTTGTTGCAGTAATGCAAGGTGCCCCGGTTCTATGAGGGAAAGTGGCATGCGGCAGCTGCCACAAGGGAAACCAACAAGCGGCATGGCAGCTTTGACAGGGATGGGGTTGACCTCGCAAAAGAGGGATTTCATCAAGGGAAGAAGGGAATAGTGCAGGGAACGGGCTGCCGGTAGATCGTTCTGCAAGATCGCCTGACAGAGGGCTTCGGTGCTGTGGGGAAGCAGATTGCTGAGGACGGAAATGCAGCCGTGGGCTCCCAGGGACATCAGAGGCAGGGTGAGGTCATCATTGCCGGAATAGAGGGGGAGAGTATCACCAAGTTCCAACAGGTGTTGATGAATGAGGCTAAAATCGGTACTGGCTTCCTTAAGGCCGATGATATTATCAACTTTGGAAAGTTTCCGGCGGCTTTCCATATCGATGGTCACCCCGGTACGGGACGGAACATTATAGAGGATGACCGGGAGCGGTGTGGCGGATGCCAGCCGCGCGAAATGCGACTGTAAGCCCTTGGGCGTGCATTTATTGTAATAAGGGGTGACTAGAAGCAGGGCATCGGCACCGGCCGCCGCGGCGGCCAGGCAGTTCTGTTCGGCACGGGCGGTGTCATTGCATCCGGCTCCAGCGATGACCGGCACCCGGCCAGCTGCGGTTTTGGCTACAGTTTGGATGACGGTAAAGCGTTCCTCATCAGTGAGAGTAGCGGCTTCTCCCGTGGTGCCGCAGGGCACCAACGCTGAGATACTGCTTTGGATCTGCCATTCTGTAAGGCGGGAGAGAGTTTCTAAATCCAAAGAGCCATCTGGCTGCATTGGGGTGACCAGTGCCGTGGCTGCCCCGCGGAATAGAATTTGTTTCATATGAAATACGCCTCCTTTCATCCTTAGTATATGAGAGGGAGTAGCGTGTCATTAAAATGGAACGAAAAAGAAGCCGATCACTGAAAATGACCTGCTTCTTTTAGATGGAATATTCAATGGGATAGTACAGCGTTTAATGTCTGGTGTTCCTTTGGGGCTTCGTTTCGTTTGTAATGAACATGGCATCGCCAAAGGAGAAGAACCGGTAGCGTTCTTTAACAGCCTCATGGTAGGCATTCATGATGTGATCGTACCCTGCAAAGGCAGCGACCAGCATGATAAGGGTGCTTTCCGGCAGATGAAAATTAGTGATAAGGGCATCGATGCATTTCCACTGGTAGCCGGGATAGATGAAAATATCGGTATTATCGCTGCACTCGCGCAGTCCTTTCCCGGGAATATAGGCAGATTCCAGCGTGCGGCAGCTGGTGGTACCTACGGCAATGACACGGTGGCCAGTGCGTTTGGCCTCATTGATGAGATCAGCGGCCTCCTGCGAGACCCAGTAGTGTTCTGAGTGCATATGATGCTGAGTCACATCGTCTACCTTCACCGGACGGAAGGTGCCAAGGCCAACATGAAGTGTCAGGTAAGCTATCTTTACACCTTTCTCCTGAATTTTTTGCAGTAGTTCTTCGGTAAAATGTAGCCCGGCGGTGGGGGCGGCAGCACTGCCCAGTACCTTATTGTAGACAGTCTGGTAGCGTTCACCATCTTCCAGCTGTTCGGTGATGTAGGGCGGCAGCGGCATGCGGCCAACTTCCTCCAGCACCGCAAAGATATTATTGCCCTCGTATTCAAATTTGACCCGACGGTTGCCGCCTTCCAGGATTTCCAGTACCTCGGCGTGCAGCAGCCCATCACCGAATACAAACCGAGCGCCGATCTTGGCCCGTTTGCCTGGGCGCACCATCGTTTCCCATTCATCATTGCCCAGCTGTTTTAGAAGCAGGAATTCAATGGCACCATCCGTATCCTCTTTCTTGCCAATCAGGCGGGAAGGCATGACACGGCTGTTATTGACCGCCAGTACATCTCCTGGGTTCAGGTAGTCAATGATATCGGTAAACACATGGTGAGAGATCTCGCCGGTTTCCTTATTCAGCACCATCAGGCGGCTGCTGTCCCGACGCTCCAGCGGTGTTTGGGCGATGAGTTCCTGCGGCAGGTCGTAATAATAGTCGGATGTCTTGGTCATCAAACGGTCTTGCATTTTGTCACCTTTATTTCAATCGTTTTTAGTTCCACAAACCAGTTTATTATAACACAATTCCCCAGCGGGTACAACCGGGAAAATGGTTGGATGTTTGAGGGTAATCCCAATCTAGCCAATTAAAATAGTACCAATAGTACGGGTTAATTATATTCTGATAGTATGAATGGTGTGTTCCTCCGGGAAGATTACTGTGATATGATAGTAGCAGAAGGAGCAAGGGAGGCAGACCATATGAAAATAAAGCTGTCGGAGAATATTCGTGCATTCCGTAAAGAACATGCCATGACACAGGAGCAGCTTGCTGAAGTACTGAATGTTACGGTAGGCGCGGTGTATAAATGGGAATCGGGACAATCGGTGCCGGAGCTGGGGACCATAGTGGAGCTGGCGGATCTGTTTGATACCTCGGTTGATGTGCTGCTGGGCTATGAGATGAAGGATAACCGACTGCAAACGACCATAAAACGGCTGGAAGCATGCAGGCATGAGAAAAATCGAGATGGTCTGGCGGAAGCGGAAAAGGCATTGCGCAAATATCCGAATGTCTTTGCAATTGTTTATAACAGCGCTTTATTGTTCTGGCTTTTCGGCATAGAGGACAGGGAGAAGGCGCTGCTGCGGCGTGCGCTGGAACTATTTGAAAACGCGAAGCTGCTGCTTACGCAAAACGATGACCCGCAAATCAATGAAACCACTATTTGCGGGAATATGGCGGACATTCTGCTGAAGCTGGAACGGACGGAAGAAGCGGTGGAGCTGATGAAAAGCAGCAATATCGGTGGGCTGTATGATGCGCGCATTGGTCTGGCGCTGGCAGCGGACAGCAAGAAGCCGGAGGAATCTGTGCCGTTTTTATCGGATGCGCTGATGAGCTGTGTCGCTTCCCTGGTCAATACGGTGATAGGCTATGTGAATGTATACTATTCGCAGCAAAACTATGCAGGCATGCAGGAGATCACCCAATGGGGGATCGGCACGCTTTCCGGACTCAAGGACGGCGATACCCCCTGTTTTTTGGATAAAGTAAACGGTATGCTGCTGGTCTGCCTTGCGTATGCGCAGTTACAGGAGGAAAAAAACAACACGCCGGCGGTACGCAGTACCCTGCGGCAGGCGAAGCGATTGGCACAGGGCTACGATGCGGCGCCGAACAGCCATGCAAGCGCGCTGCGCTTTGTACCGGATCATGTTCCGATTGGCGTTTATGATGATATCGGCAATACGGGGATGGCTGGAATTGAAAGGTCAGTAGCTGACTTTGAAAGTTCGGAGTTTTCCGCGCTGTGGGCGGAGGTGGCAGGAGAATGAATACAATAACCAAGCCTCTGAAAAAAGAACTTTCCGCACAATTTTACAGAGGCAACCGTGCGATGCTTGTCTTGGCGGTATTTGCGGCGCTGGGGAAAGGCTCATTAAATCTGATCCTTTCCTGGGTTCTGCAGCAGCTCATTGATACGGCTTCGGGCTTGCCGGAAGCGCTACCCTTACCCCAGCTGGCAAAAATCACCGTTGGCTTTGTAGTGTTGTGTGTGGTATTGTGCTTGCTGCAATATGTTTCCGAGCCGCAATTTATTGTGCGCGCCATGCGGCAGTACAAGGATTTTGCATTTAAGAAGCTTACGGAGAAGAGCATTTCATCTTTTCGGGAGGAGAGCACAGCAGCCTACCTTTCTGCGCTGACCAATGACGCAGCAAGTATAGAAGCGGACTATCTTTCACAGCAGCTTTCTCTTATCAGCATGTCGGTGACTTTTTTCGGTGCACTCATTATGATGCTTTGGTATTCTCCGCTGCTAACCGCGGTGGCGATTGGAGTAACACTTCTGCCATTGGCAGCATCCCTAATGACCGGAAACCAGCTGCAAATAGAGGAAAAGCGAGTTTCTGACCGTAACCGTGATTTTACCGCTACATTAACGGATTGCTTGAGTGGTTTTACTGTAGTAAAGACCTTCCAGGCGGAAAAGGAAATTTTTCGGCTTTTTGCCGAGAGAAATGGCGCACTGGAGGCGGAAAAGTTTACCCGACGCAGGCTTAAGGTAATGGTGGGGATGATAGGAGCAGTGACAGGGATCATTGCGCAGCTGGGAGTTTTCCTGGTGGGTGCGTGGTTGGCGTTGAATGGATACGGAATGACCGCTGGCACGGTGATCTTGTTTGTGAACCTGATGAATTACATTATACAGCCTGTGGCAGAGCTGCCGGCACTGCTGGCTGGAAGAAAAGCCGCACTGGGACTTATTGATAAGCTGGCAGAGGCGCTGGAAAAGAACATAACACGGCAGGATGGTGTAAATCAAAATGGCATTACAGATAGCATCCGGCTGGAGGATGTCTCTTTTGGCTATGAGAGCGAAAAGGATGTGCTGCATAACATTACGGCCAAGTTTGAGTGTGGCAAGGCTTATGCTATTGTAGGTGGTAGTGGCAGCGGTAAATCTACCCTTCTGCACCTACTGATGGCAGGAAGTGCCAATTACAGGGGAAGAATCCTGCTGGATGATACCGAGCTGCGAGAGATCGCACCGGAATCTTTGTATGAAATGATGTCGGTGATCCAGCAGAATGTGTTTGTATTCAATGCCTCTATCAAGGACAATGTTTCCATGTTCCGGGATTTTCCGCAGGAAGAAGTGAATGAAGCGATCCACCATGCACACTTGAACAGTCTGATTGCGGAGCGGGGAGAGGACTACCTCTGCGGAGAAAATGGGAACGGGCTATCTGGAGGAGAAAAGCAGCGCATTTCCATTGCGCGGAGCTTGTTAAAGAAATCTTCAGTTTTGCTGGCAGATGAGGTAACGGCGGCGCTGGATGCCCAGACGGCACATCAGGTCACAGAGGATATTCTTGACCTGACCGGTATGACCCGCATAGTCATTACACATATGCTGGAGGAGGCACTGCTGCGTCGGTATGATGGTATCCTGGCTATAAAGAACGGCACAATGGAGGAATGCGGTCACTTTGATGAGTTGATGGCAAACAAGGGGTATTTCCACGCATTGTTCACCGTTTCGCAATGAGGTGAGAGCATAATCAAAAGCAGGACGACTGGAAGTGGTCATTCTGCTTTTTCTATTTATTAAGATTTGGCGAATGGTATTTTAATTGAAAAGGGCACTCTATTATGGTATGATATATTTGTTTTATCAGACGGGCATTATTATTGGCATAGGAGAAACTGAGTGAAGAAACACTGGCTGCTGCTTATTATAATTGTGGCGATTTTTCTTTTGCTGTGCTGGTCGCTGTGGTGGAGCAACTATGGACTAAAAACAGTACGATATACCGTTGGCGGTATGAGTTTGCCGGAAGGCTTTAATGGCTATCACATCGTACAGCTTTCTGATCTGCACAGTGTGTCCTTGGGAGAAGAGAACGGTCGATTGCTGAAAGCGATTCGTGCGGAGGAACCGGATATCATTGTAATGACCGGCGATATGGTGAGCCGTTATGATGAGGACTTTAGTGTGACATTGGCGCTGTGCAGTGCACTGGCGGAGGAATATCCGGTCTACTATATCCGTGGGAACCATGAGGAAGGACTGGCCACCGCCGACTGGGAAAGCTACCGTGCTGCGTTGGCAGCATCCAGAGTACAAGTATTGGATAATGAAACGGTGCAGCTTACGGCGGAAAACGGCAACAGAATCAACCTGACGGGACTGTGGTACAAGCTGGATTATTACCACAAGTATGCCAGCCACTATCGCCCAGTGACGGAGGAAACGATGTATACCATACTGGGAGAGGCACCGGAGGGGTATAATATTCTGCTGGCGCATAATCCAAACTACTTCCCGGTATACGCCGCTTGGGGTGCCGATGTGACCTTCTGCGGGCATATCCACGGTGGGATGGTATGGCTGCCGGTACTGGGCGGGATTCTTTCTCCCGAGACGATCCTGTTCCCGGAATATGACGGCGGAATCTACCAAATAGAAGATAAAACGATGATCCTGAGCCGGGGGCTGGGACGGGGACGAATGGGAGTTCGGCTTTTTAACCCGCCGGAGCTGGTATGTGTAACACTGACAAGAGAGGAATAAAAAGAATGTATCAACTGAAACTGACAGAAGGAGCAGCCCGGCGGGGAGCGCTTACCACCGTACATGGTACGGTGCAGACGCCGGCCTTTATGAATGTGGCGACGGCGGCTGCCATCAAGGGCGGTATTTCCGCTTATGACCTGAAGGAGCTGAAGTGCCAGGTGATGCTGTGCAATACCTATCACCTGCATCTGCGACCTGGTGATAATGTGGTGCGTCAGCTGGGAGGGCTGCACAGGTTTACCGGTTGGCAGGGACCCATCCTGACCGACAGCGGCGGGTTCCAGGTGTTTTCACTTGCATCGCTACGGCATATCGAGGAAAAGGGAGTGACCTTTGCCTCCCATATCGATGGACATCGTATTTTTATGGGACCAGAGGAGAGCATGCAGATCCAGTCGCATTTGGGTTCTACCATTGCAATGGCATTTGATGAATGTATCGAAAACCCATCGCCCCGGGATTATGTGCAGAAATCGGTAGCACGGACGACCCGATGGTTGGAGCGCTGCCAAAAGGAAATGGCCCGGCTGAACAGCCTGGAGGATACTGTGAATCCACACCAGCTACTGTTTGGCATCAACCAGGGCAGCACCTATGAGGATATTCGGGTGCAGCACATGAAGGATATTGCTGCGATGGGACTGGACGGCTATGCCATCGGTGGACTGGCAGTGGGCGAGAGCGCCGAAGAGATGTATCATATCATTGAGGCTGTGGAGCCCTTTGCCCCGAAGGATAAGATCCGTTACCTAATGGGTGTTGGTACACCTGTGAATATCTTGGAATCGGTACACCGGGGTGTAGATCTTTTTGACTGTGTGATGCCAAGCCGCAATGCCCGACATGGCCATCTTTTTACCTGGGAAGGGATCATTAATATCCAAAATGCTAAGTATGTAACGGATGACCGCCCGGTGGATGCCCTTTGCGGGTGCCCATTGTGCCGTAACCATACCCGCGCCTACTTGCGCCACCTGATGCGTGCCAATGAAATGCTTGGTATGCGGCTGGCTGTGATGCATAACCTGTGGTTCTATAATACACTGATGGAAGAGATAAGGTTAGCACTGGATGAGGGACGGTTTGAGAGCTTCTACCGCGAGCATGTGCCAATACTGGGTAAGAGAATATAAAAGTGCGGAATAGAACAATATTTTCTCCGGATTTTACTTGCAAAATGACCGGTAATTCTCTATAATATTTGTTAAAGACTTTTTTGGAGGATAAAACAATATGAACATTGCTTTTCTTGAAACTGCTTCTGGCTCCGGTTCCATGTGGTCTTCCATCATTATGATGGCTTTGATCATCGTTGTATTCTGGTTCTTCATCATCCGTCCCCAGCGGAAAAAGGATAAAGAGACTGCCAAGATGCGCAGCGAGCTGCAGGTAGGCGATGAGATCGTCACCATCGGCGGCATCATTGGGATTATCGTCAGCATGAAAGAGGATTCCCTCGTTATTGAGACCGGCAGCGACCGTTCCAAGGTCCGCCTGGCTCGTTGGGCCATCAGCGGCAAGAACACCACTGCTGAGCCGAAGTAATTTCTTCTAAAATATCGCCTCCCATCATAGGATTGAACAGACAATCCGGATGGGAGGCGTTTTTATGCCCAAAAGCAGGGAGAAAGGCCACGGGGTGAAGGGGAGCGGCCCGCCGTTGCGGGAAATTGCGATAAGCGCTGGAATGGGTTCTGCTGTGGTGCTGGCATTGTTGACGGTATTTGCCCTGGTAATGAGTGCGCAGGATATTCCGGGCGGGTTGACCGCGTCGATGGTAACGACCACCCTGGTGGTTGGGACCTTGGCAGCAGGTTACCGCTGCGGCCGGCAGTTGCGACAGAATGGCATCGTGAACGGAGCACTGACAGGCGGAATGATGTACCTGGTGCTGCTGGCAATTTCCCTAACAGTTCCGAGAAATGAGGTGGGTCTGCTGGCACTGTATAAGTGCCTGCTGATGCTGGGGGGCGGCGCCATAGGGTGCATCCTGGCAGTAAACCACCGCAGCAAAGCAAAGATGAGCCACCCCAAGCGGCGATAACAAAATGTGGAGGATGAAAAATGTTGCCGAAGAGAAAGAAAAGTCATTATCCAGTACCTGGACGACGGGAAAGCCTGTGGAAGAAGCGTGGGACGACAATTCAGTATCTTTTATATTTTGCGGCAGGGGTGCTACTGGGCAGCATAGCAGCGGTATTGTGCGGGGCAGAGTCTATCCCATGCCGGATCCTGGTGAATCAACTGCGGGCTATACCGGAACAGGGCCTGTGGGCATTGTGGCGTGAGCGACTGCTGTTTATGGCGATTCTGCTACTATACCTGATGATCGCAGCGCGGTGCCTATGGGGGAATTTAATGATTCCGGTGGCACTGGTGTTGTATGGAATAGGGCAGGGAATAGTGGTCAGCTTTTTGCTGATGTTGGTGGGTTTGGGCGGAATCGGATATATTTTGTTGGGGATACTTCTGCCAAGGACGGTGCAGTTGGTGGCGCTGATTTTGATGTGCAACTTGGCGCATAGCCGCTGTGAGCAGATGAGCGGGGCAGAAGGAAACGGACAGACGGCGATGTGGATACTGAGCGCTTTGCTATTGGCTGGAGGGGGACTATTGGAGTCGACAGTAAAATGGAAAATGATTGCAGGGATTCTATCGTAGCAAAACCCCTCCCGATTTGGGAGGGGCTTGCGCTGTATGAGTACCATTGAGGAGAAGCTAGCTTACTTTTCGTTCTTGTCCTTCAGAACATAGTTGAGGATAAGATTGAGCAGTACGCCTGCAACGACCGCGATGAACACGGTGGAGGTGCAGAGCATATTGAGGAACGCCGGCAGGCTCTTGGCCCAGGCGCTGTAAGTAGAGGCGCAGTGGTAAGGCAGCATGATGGCCAGTGCCAAAGTAGTACCGGCTACCAAGGTGTTGCGCAGGGAGCGTTTATCGCTGATGATGGAATCAATGCCGGAGAACATAATGGTAGCGGCAGAGATAAGGAATACAGCACCGATAACAGAACGCGGAATGCCGGAAAGAATATAGGCCAGCTTGGGGCACAGACCATATGCCAGGAAGATTACGCCAGCGATCTGAGTGACGCGGCGAGAGCATACACCGGTAGCGGAAATGATGCCGATATTCTGGGTGTAGCTGGTGCAGGGCAGACCGCCGAAGAAAGCGGAGATCACGCAGCCAAGACCCTCGGCAAAGATACCGCGGTCGATGTGCTTGATGCGATAGACCTCATCGCAGGCAGCGCAGGTAGCGGCGTAGTCACCAACCGATTCGAACATGGAAGCAATATAGCCGGAGAAGCCGCCGACGATAGCGGCACCAACAAAGGCGATGGTGGAACCGCTCTGACCTTCCAGACCAGTGTAGGGGAACAGCTTGGGCAGTGCGAACCAAGGAGCATTGTGAACGGCTTCCCAATTGAACACGCCAAGAGCGGAGGCGCCAACAACGCCAACAATGATAACGGTGATGAGAATGAAGCCCTGGGAAAGCAGACCTTTGCCACCGCGGAACTTAAGAACCAGAGCCAGCAGGAAGGCTACAGCGGCCATGATGAGGCTCTTAGCATCCTGAGAGGAGAAAGTCCACTGAACAGCGATACGGGCAGCTACATAACCGATAGCTGCTACTACGGAACCAACTACAACAGGGGGGAGGAACTTGCGGATCTTGCTCATAATGCGGGCGCCGCCCAGCAGAGTTTCCAGTGCGCCGCCGACAATGACGGAGCCCCAGACAGCGGGCAGACCATAGGTAGCGGCTACGCTGCCCATGGAGGAGGCGAGGGAAGCCGACGGGCCCTGAACAATGGGCAGGCGGTTACCAATGGTAGTTTGGATCAGTGTGCAGATACCCATGACCAGGAAGCATGCGCTGATCATGGTGGGGAGAACGGTGGCAGCATCCAGACCGGCCAGGGAGACAAACATACCGCCCCATACAAAGGGGGTAAAGTCTACCAGAGTAATCTGGACGGCAAAGTAGAGAGATTTCCACCAGGGCTTGGGCACATCTTCAATGCCGTAGGTGATCTCAATGTTGGATTCGATGGCTTGATCGAATACCGGCTGTTCAGGCTGATACATAGTGACTCTCCTTTTTTCTCTATACATTTTTTGACCTAATGTGCCGTCGGTTTTCGCCATTATCCCTGTGCACACCTTGGTCAAGTAGTATATTAGCACTTGTTTTTTCCATTCGTCAAAGCGAAAAATGTAATATAATGGGTATACTTTTGTTGCATTTTAACATCTTAGCTACGCAAGTTGCGCATTTAGGCTATTAAAATCAAGGAAAATAATAATTATATGCACAAAAAGCAAAAAGAATTGAGGTAAAAATTGTTTATTGTGGATAGTGCGTAAAAAGTGATAACATAAATTGATTTAATTTATCGATTAATAATAATATGATTAAGAGAGTAGTTCATTTTTGAGAACTTTGACGGAGGAAGCAAATGAAAAAGCAGAAAAAGCAGCCACAGCTGGAGAGCCAGAATCTGATCCTTTATCCGCTGCTGCCGGAACAGATGAACCTGCTGAGGGATAATCCGAATGAATTATGCAGGAGCCTTTCTTTGGTGCCGGATGATTATGCCAAATACGGCGAATGGGTCATGTTGGCAGAGGAGCAATACCGTAAAATGATGGCGGATCAGGAGTATATGTCCTTTTATACGCTGTGGATCATCACCGAGAAAGAGGACAAGCACCTGGTGGGATATCTGTACTTTTTGGGACGCCCCAGCGATACCGAAGCGGTGGAGTTGAATGGTTTTATTAAGCCGACATACCGCCGGAAAGGCTATATGACCGAGGCCCTAAATACCCTGCGTGGGTGGGCCTTTGCCAATAAAGGCGTGACCATTATGCTGGCACACCCGCAAAGGGATGATGAGATATTCCACGGGCTGCTGCGTAAGAGCGGTTTTGGCCACTGGGTGGACCATGAGCATGAGAAGACTCCCAATGTAGAGGTATGGTGCAGTGAAAAGAAGACCCGCGCTATGGTGAAGGTGGGGCTCCTATTGGGTCTTGGCCTGGGTGTTGTGGCTGGTTCGGCCTTTGAAATCAGCCGATGGATCACCGCATTAGCAGGCGGCATCTTGGGCGTTGCCGTGTGTACTGTATTTGATGTGAGAGAATCTCGGAGAAGATATGCTCTGCTGAAAGCGGAGCAGCAAAAGCCGTAACTTGAAATAAGAATAAAGAGAAAACATAAGGCGGCAATTTAGGCCGCTAAGAGAGAAATCAATAACATTCAAGAGGAGAAATATGGCGACAATATATGACATTGCGAAGGCCAGCGGTGTTTCTGCCACCACGGTCTCCCATGTTCTTAACCGGACAAGGTATGTGAGCCCGGAAATTACAGAACGGGTAATGGCTGCGGTAGATGAGCTGGGCTATGAACCGCTGCGCTGTCGCAACAGAGGAGAGGAACCAACAGCGGCCAAGCGCGGCTGTATGGGTCTTATCATTGACCGGCGGTTGCTGACGGTATGTGGCTGCCGTTCCTATGTGCGGATGTCCGGACGGTATGAGTGGATCACGATCTCGGTAGACGGAGCACTGACAGAAAAGCAGCTGCATAGATACATGAAGCAGTATCGCCTGAACCGAGTATTGGTGCATCAATCGGTGGAGTATAAATGCGGTGATAGAGCGATAAATCCTGTGGAACCGGGCAGCATTCTGCTGCTGAATCAAAGTGTACCGCCGGAGCGCACCGACCAACGCCATCTTGCATTGGATTATGAGGGTGCCATGCACCTTGCATTGGAACATCTAATCCGGTGCGGGCACACCAATATTACTGTGGTGGGAGGAGATTTGAACCGATACTGTCAGGAGCAGATCCTGCGGGCGTTGGAATGGTGCAGTAAACGCTATGCAGTACGCCTAAATCAGGATAATATAATATGGCTGGGCGGAGAGAAGAGCTCCGGACTGCCAGAGCAGGAAAGCCTGGGGACCGCTGTGATTTCGGTGGGTGTACCGGGCATTATGGCGGTAACAAAATATTGCTTTGCCAGTGGACGCCGCGTACCGGAAGACTTCAGCTGGATCGCCATTGATGACGACGACTATATGCAGGGCTATAATCCTGCGGTAACCTATGTCCGTTTAGATCCAGAGGTGTTTCGTAGTGTTTTGGAGAATAGCAGTGGGCCTGATAAAAGGATCGTTTCTTCTCCAGCACTGGTGATCCGTCATTCTACCAGTGTATTGCCGCGTGATCCTCAGGGACAACCGGCCAGCAATGAAAGTGCTGTATCATTAACCATAACCGAAAAAATGCTGATGCAGAAGCGTACCGGTCGGATTGGAGTCTCTTTTGCACAGGCGGAAACACTTTATTCCCAGATGATTTTGCAGGGGATAAGGGAGGTCGCCACAAATTTGAATATGGAGCTGCTGCCGGTACAGGATGCCAGAATGAACAGCGGGGTAGAAAAGAATCAACTGGTGTGGTTACTGCAAAACGGTGCGGATGCGATCATAAGCGTTTCCAATGACCATAGCGGGATGGTGGAGACCTTTCAACGGTTAAAAAGAGGGAGTGATATTCCGCTGATTTTGGGGTCGCATCTGCCGATTGATCTGCCTGGATCTGTGTTCCACTGCTGCATTACCACCAATGATGAGGAAAAAGGGCGGCAGGCGGCGCAATTCCTGGCGGAGCAGATGTTGTCCCGGCAGATGCAGCGGCTGATAATGCTGGTGGATAAAAACACAGCAGCGGGTGCTCAGCAGTGTGTCCGAGCATTAATTACCGCACTGCATGGTGACTATCCCAGAATACAGGTGTTGGAGCAATTAGAAATCAATGATCATTATTCTGTGGATGATTTTGAGAAGCTGTACCGCCGCTATCCTGAGATGCAGGGCCTGTTTATCCAGAATGCAGGTGCGGCGGCTCGGATCAGTGGATGGCTGCACGCGAACCGCCGTGATGATGTAGTAGTTGTCACCAGCCAGATCAACAGTTCCGTTGCGCAGCGAATGCTGCAGGTGACCAGCGGAAGAATGGGCATTGTCTCTTCAAGGCCAATTGAAATGGGACATCTGATGGTGTATTCGGCAGCGTGTGCGCTGCTGGGAAAACCAACACCAAAGTATGTTTCGGTGGACCCTATTACGCTTAACCAAAGGAATGTGGAGGAGCTGTGGCCACTACTGACACAAAGCAGACTGAAATAATGGTGAAATAACACCATCACAAATCGCCCTGTGCTGCAGGAATAATTCCTCGGTGCAGGGCGATCTCTTTTGTATGGAACGCAAGATGATGACAAAGCCCAACGGCACCGGGGATACCGGTGCCGTTGGGCTTTGGGAATATGAGGGGGCCTATATAAAGAGAAGAGAACAAGACGGCATTACAGCAACTGAGCCCGGCGGATGAAGGAAGCAATGACTTTACCGTGGCGGATGATGTAGGGACGGGAAGCGCGGGTGCGGATGGCATCGTGGACATTAGGGGCTTCTACCAGGTTCAAGTCAGCATCGTTGCCTACTTCGATGCCGTACTTCATTTCAGGATCGAATACGCGAGCAGAGGCTTTGGTGAGCATGTTCCACATGGTACGGGCAGCTTCGGGGGTATTGTACTGGGCGCAGTAGCAGCCAACCAGACCGTAATCCAAGGGATCGCCAGTGCCGTAAAGGTGGAAACCATCACAGATGGTATCCTGAGCGGTGACAACATTGATACCCATTTCCACCATCTCACGAATGCGGGTAACACCGCGGGTGCGGGGTTCGGGGTCAATGCCCATGATGGCGAGGGTCTGGGTGTTGGCGCAGACATTGACATCCGCCTGCTTAAGCATCTTCATAACCTTGATGGCGTGGGCCTGGTTCTGGTAGGTGATGGAGGTGCAGTGACCGCCGGTTACACGGCCCTGCCAGCCATGCTGCATAGTAAGCCAGGCGGTATATTCCAGGGAACGATCGAACATATCTTTGGACTGATCAATGTGCATATCAATGAGGCAGTTGTATTTTTCGGCCATCTTAAAGACGAAATCTACATGTTCGCGGGAATGCTCATCCAGCATTTCAGCGGCAGGCATGCCACCCATAACATCGCAGCCCATTTCCATGGCTTCCTCCAGCAGCTTATCGGTGCCAGGATCGCAGATGATACCTTCCTGAGGGAAAGCGATGACTTGCAGATCGCAGATATCTTTGGTGGCTTCTTTGGCCATCAGAACACCCTTCAGCCCGTTGAGGTTAGGATCCAGGGTGCTGATATCCACATTGGTGCGCAGTTTGGTGGTACCATACATGACACAATCCTTAATAGCGCGCTCAGCCCGGGCAGCTACGGCCTCAGGAGTATACTTGCGGATACGGTCGTGCATGACATAGATGGAGTCTTCCAGGGTTTCTTCGGTAGAAGAGATCCAGTTGCCCTTGCCATAGCTTTCACGGCCCTGTTCATAGGAAGTGTAGGCCTTATCAAAGTGCATATGGGTATTTACAAAGGTGGGGCAAGCCATCATACCAGTGGCATCGATAGTTTCGACCCCGGCGGGTGCTTCGATGTGCCCGGCAATTTCCTTGTATTTTCCGTCATCACCGATGAGAATATCAACGATTTTGCCGGTCCCATCCAGGTTGGCGTTTTTAATCAGCAGCATTTTATGTACCTCCAGTTATTGATAAAGGGGAATTCATTGTGAACATTCTCCTTTGTATGTCTCTACAATATAGTATTTTTTTGATTTTGTCAAAGCGCCGTTGGACTATTTTTACAAGAAAGCACAGCGCAATTTGTATATAATGCAATGACCTGGTTGGCTAAATTGCGCAACTAAGTGGCGGATTGTGTTATTCTAAAAGAAAATTATTGTAGAATATCACAAAATGAAACGGGAGAAGCTGTATATGCTGCCAATACGATAATATTTAAGAAAAAAGCCCCGCGGGTTGAATACCGTGGGGCTTAGCGATGGAATTGTTTTATAAATCGAGTTTGTCGATACGATGGATACCGATGTGATTAAGAAAGTGAACGGCATAATCGTAGATATCAGAATTCCTGAAATCTACCGCCGAATCGTGGGCGTCGAAGCCAATAATTGCGGTAATGCCATGATCTTTGGCAATGCGCCAGAAATCGGGATGAGGGAAACAATCCAGCCGATTATGTTCCAGCGCGAAAAGAAAACCGGAGATGTTATATTCGAGAATTGCATTGCAGCGAGCCGCAGTTTCACAAATACGATGACTGAGTGCAACACAGTGTTCATCAAAATAAGGGTAACCGCGGATGAAAAGATCAGGGTGGGCCACATAGGTATAGAATTTACTTTCAATGCCCGGAATGATGTTCTGCTCGTAACGCTCGAGGTCATGGGGCGCTAAAATATCACGGCCGAAATAAAAACGCTCCGGGACGGGGGCATCCAGTTCATCGTAGTGGGCACCGTAGATCAGATATTCGATCCCGTATTCCGACTTCATATCAAGAAGCTCCTGCATATGGTGGGGAAAGTATTCCGCCTCCAGGCCGAGGTGAATCTCGATCTGGTCCTTGTATTTTTCCCGCAGGCGGTTTACGCTGCCGCAGTATTCCGGCAGGTATTGCGGCTCCATGCGGACATGGGAATCGTAATCGGCAGGGAAGTGGGGCCATGGGGTATGATCAGAAAAGCCTAAAATATCAAAGTCAGCTTTTATGGCATTGAGTACAATGCGCTCATCATTGCCCATGGCGTGTTTACAGCGGTAGGTGTGGGTGTGGTAATTGGTTTTCATTCGGTTTCTGCTTCCTTTTTGGATGGTTTGGATTTAACATGAGAAAGGGGATTGCAGTCAGCGGCATTGGCAATTTGATCATTGCTGACATGGGTGTATATTTCTGTGGTGCCAAGATTGACATGGCCGAGAATTTCCTTTAGAACACGGATATCCACACCACCGTATTGATACATGAGAGTGGCGGCAGTATGACGAAGTTTGTGAGGGGAATAGCCCCGACCGCCTAAGCCGGCGGCTTTTAGATGTGTTTCTACTATTTGTTCCACCCGGCGGGGGGTAAGCGGTGCACGGGTACGGGAGGAAACAAACAGGTAGGGTTTATCGGCATCCTTTGGTGGTTCCGGACGAACGGCCAAATATTCCGCGATGGCGTTAAGACAAGCGCTGTTAAGATAAACCATGCGCTCTTTATTCCCCTTGCCCAGTACAGTAAGGGTGTCATCCCGGATATCCGAGAGCTTAATACCGACCAACTCCGAAAGACGAATGCCACAGTTAAGCAGAATGGTGATGATACAATAATCGCGTTCACGATCCTTGCCTTCAATGGATTCCAGCAGGTGCAGGCTTTCATCCAAAGTAAGGTATTTTGGAAGACTTTTGCGCTGGGCAGGAATCTCCAACTGTTCCATGGGGTTTTCCTCTAGGCGGCCAGCCTTACTTTGCAGATATTTATAGAAGCCGCGCAAGCTGGAAACCTTGCGGGCACGGGTCTTGGCGTTATTTTGGTTAACGCTTTGCACATAAGCCAGGAAAGAATATGCATCGGAAAGGCGCGCACTGAGAATCATTTCCTCGCTGATGGAGGCAAACGAAATGCTTTCAAGATTTGGGTCGTCCGTGGGTAGGGGAGTGCCACTGCGAGTGGCCATTAGATAACGCAGGAATAGGCGGAGATCGTTGTAGTAGGCTTCTACAGTGCGGGGAGAGCGTCCCTTGATGGTGCTCATATAGATGAGATAATCGCGCAGCAGCTGTGGCGCAGGTGCTGCCATGATAGAAAATGTCTGCATTCGGTTTCCTCCTCTCTTCGGTTTATTGCCAATCTATTATAGTAGAAATGCAAGCTGCATGCAAGTGTGTAGATGCGCAAAAAGGCCGGAGCCGAAGCCCCGGTCATTTTTGAAAATAATTGAGGAGGTGATAGTCATTTTATAAAAGAGAGTCTCTCCAGAAGCGTCCGGAGAAGCAGGCCCATGCAATAGATGCGATACCCTGCAGGATAAGCACTAGTCCAACGATCCAACTGAGGGCCATAGCGCCGGAAATGGGATCATAGAACGAAAGGATGCCCGCAACAGTAAGGAGGATACCAAGGGCGGTAAACCACCCCCAACCATGCACACCAAGGCGCTGAAGATCAAAGGAGCTAACGAAACGGCTGATACCGCCGAACAGTAGCCACATCCCGAAAATAAACGGCAGCGAAAGCATGGTGAATGCCTGGTTGCAGAGCAGGAAGATGGCTAACAATACGGTGAAGATGCCATCCAGTAGGAACCAGCCGGAACCGAGCATAAAGCGCCGGGATGATGCAAAGATGACAATATCAACGATACCGGAGAAGAGCATGGCCAGTCCAAGTATAAGGGAAAGCCCACTCAAGGCAGCATCAGGAGAAACAAAGCAATACACGCCTGCAACAATAAGCAGTACACCGGCAATGATCCATAAAACTCGCGATAGGGTTTTATTCATAAATGACATCCTTTCAAAAGATTATATTATTGAATCGGTGGGGCAGAGGAGAGAGCGATTTTATTTAATCTCAACTGTAGATCTTGCAGGCAATTGACGGGAAGCCTTTGGAACGGAAATGCACAGGATGCCGTTTTCAAATTTAGCAGTGACCTGGGTAGGATCAATATCAGTACCAACATAGAAGCTGCGGCTACAAGAGCCCGCATAGCGTTCCTGACGGATGTATTTTCCTTCCTTATCACTTTCCTCCTTATCAAGTCCTTTTGCGGCGCTAATGTTTAGACAGCCTTCTTTCAGCTCGATGGAGATTTCATCTTTCTTAAAACCGGGCAAGTCAATATCCAGCTCGTAGGAGTTTTCGGTTTCCCGAACATCGGTCTTCATCAGGTTCTTTGCGTGTTTACCGTAAAGAGGGTTATGACCTTGAGGCGTCATCATGGCAAATGGTTCATTAAAAAATTCGTCGAAAAGATTTTCACCAAAAATACTGGGCATCATAATTCATTCCTCCATTATTTTTTGATATAAGAGCTGTTAAGCTGTTTTCTTGGGAGATTTTGTTGAATCTTTCAAGTACAACTTCATTATAGCTGTGCAATTAGCAGTGTCAATAGGCGAGTGCTAATGTTTACAATTAAAATTGAATTTGTTCATAAAATGCACTATTTTAAGGAACAATGCGAAACAGAGGAACGCTGGCGGGCACAGCTTCCCGCCAGCGCTGTGTCTGAGCCGAAGCTGCAAAACCATGCAAAGGAAGAAAATATGTGAAACTTGGTGCCGCATTAGAAATCATCGGGTGCGGCGGGTGACGAAATTTAGCGTAAATTTTTATAAAATTCTGATTTTTTTATTGACAGGTAGTTATTTGTTTGATATGCTAAATATGCGGGCTCCCTATTTCGCTAAATTTTAATTTAGCGAAATGGCATTTCCTTAAACACACAATAACAAATTCACGCTCTTTTGTCAATCCCTTATTTTGAATTTATCAAAAAATTTCGCTAAATTAAGTCACCCGCCGCACCCGATGGTTTCTAATGCGGCACCAATATTCACATATTTTCTCCCTTGCATCTGATAATGACCATTGCATAGCATATCAGCTTCGGCAAGGTCGGTAGTATTTGCTGCGCAAATCTCCACCTTACCCTTGCCAAATCTGCTATGCCATGCATTTTTGCAAACACAGCGCTGACGGATAGCTGCGCCCGCCAGCGCTCCCCTATTTACTTTTTGTGGGGTTTGTGGTAGATTTAGGGTAGAGAGATGGAAAGGAGCAAAATTATGGGTTTTATCGGGTTTAGCGTATGGTCAACCTATCAAGTACTATTTTTTGTAGCGCTGGGCATAATATTTATCATGTGCATCATTATAGGTATACAATCGGCCAAGACCGCAGACCGCAAGCAGGATATCAAACAGAAAATTATTGACTATGAAAAAGACATTGCAGACCGTAACAGAGTTATATCTAAACAACGGCAGGAAATCGACTTTCTAACGCTAAAGTTAAAGGAATTGCAAGAAAGGAGCAAACCATGAACCTTTGGAGCAAATTATTCTTTGCGCACCGGGCAATAGCACATACCCACGATATATCACCATACACTCAAAACAACGCTATAAAGGCCGAACACGAAAAGCTAATGCAAGAACAATACACAATGACACATCCAAAATGCGAAAAGGAAACCCCCAGCGAATAAGCTGGGGGCATCTTTATGCAATTTTGTTTTTACGAATCCGGCGCTTGCTGCGGTTAGAGATCTCACCGGTGACTTCCGGCTGAAGCTCTCCCCTATTACGCAGTATTTCTTCATCGCTGATATAATCCGCTTGCAGCATATTATCAATAAGCTGCTGCGTATCGTATCGGTTACGGTCCGCATCAGTTTGGCAATACACCCTTGCATCAATAGCAGCGAGCGGATATTGCGGATTACTGAAAGAAAGATCATATTCCACCGCATCATAGGTATAAACTGTACAAATGCGGGTAAACGGATGGGATAAGTGGCTGCGGGTCACTCTCACCGTATCGGTAATATCCCGCAGTTGCTTATCAAGGAAATTCCACCGCTGGGTGGTAGCATATATTTGCATATGCCGCTTCCGGCATTGGCAAAGGTGCTGGAAAAGGATTTTCGGCACACTCTGTTTACTGGCAGCGAAATCACGACTATTAAAAATCGTGCCTATTTCATCAATCAGCACCAGTGTATATACCGGAGCATTAAGAATATCCTGCGGAGATCGCAGCGGAAGTATTTGCGTATGAGCCGGGAAGCCTGACAACTGCAAATTCGTCACTATCGTCAACTTTGGATAGCGTTTCGCCAGCGCATAAGCGTCATGCACCATCGTACAGGTTTTGCCGGCGCCGAACTTGCCCACATACAAATGCAGCCCCCAGCCATCAAAATTGAGCCATGCGCGGTTTTTTATGTACGGTATCAAATCCTTAACCAACAGGAAAAGGAACTTCGGTAGCCGCACCAAATAGCCCAGCCACACCTTTATCATCATAAGCGCCTACCCCCGGAGGTAACACCACACACAATAGCCCGGAACATACGCCAACAGCCCCACAGAACGCAAATAGCAAGCATCACCTGCATAAACCAAGGGATAAACTCCGCAAAATCGGCAGGAACGCCCGACAAGCCGAAGAAATCACATAAAGTTTGAAAAATACTGCTCATCATATCCCCCCTTAATTATTCCAAATTCTAAACATCGTCCGCACCAATCCCAGCAGCAGGGACAGCAGCAAAAGACCCTCGGTCACGGTGTACTGGGAAAATGGTGTGGACATGATAGGACGCTCATACAGGTTATCTACCGTCACCGTTCCGGTAATCTCTGTCATAGTCTGTTCTTCCTGCTGCTCACCATCGGCAGGGACAGCAGGGGTTTCACTCCCCTGCTCTTCCCCACCGGCTTCGGTGTTATTATCATTACCACCTAATTCCCCTGCAGCAGCGTCGCCGCTGGGATTTTCTTCGGTGGCCTGTTCGGTTGTTTCTTCATTCATCAATTCGTTATCCATCTAAAAGCCCCCTTATAATTCGGATTGCAATGTAGGCCACACAGCCCCAAAGGGCTATATCCCAAAAGGAGAATGTGAAGCCGTAAACGGTTATAGGCATCTTGAAAAAGTCCAAGACTACGCCAAAGAAACGAGTAAAATCTTCCATGCCATCACCCCCGAATAAACTTGATGATAGCCAATGCAATAGAAACCGCTATACCGGCTATCAGCAGGTCGATTATCTCACGAGGAACAAAGCCGAGGGCAGCGGCAAGGAAATCCCCAAAATGCCCGCCAAGGCTCAACACAGCCTTAAAAGCATCTATCAGCGTGGATATGATACCGGTGATACCGGAAAGCAAAGACTGCACCACACCACCCACAAAGCCGCAAATGACATTTACCAAGCTTTTGACACTCGACAGCAGCCCATCAAAGAAACCGGGCTTACTGGGGTCATCGTCACTACCACCGGGGTCAGTGCTTTCATCCACAGAATAATAGAAAATATCATCAAAGCCGCTATCAAAACGGCAAGTATTTTTTTCATTTGTAACCTCCCATATCTTTTCAATAGAAAAGGGGCGGGGGTTTTCCCCGCCCCTTTCGGGTCACTTCGCTGCTCTCTTCAAACCCTTGAAGATACGAATACCAACAGGGATAAGACCGGCAGCGAGCAGGAACAGCAGCACCGGCTGCTCCGTGATCTTGGTAATGACAGTACCAACGAGGGTAAAGACATCACCCATTGCAGCAATTACAGTCTGCATTACAGTAACAGTAGGAGTATCCATTAGCTAAACCTCCTTACTTCGCAGCCCGCTTGAGACTGCGGAAAATCCGAATACCGACAGGGATAAGGCTGGCGGCGAGGAAGAACAGCAGCACAGGCTGACCAGTGATGTTGGTAATTACAGTACCAACCAAGGTGAACGCATCGGACATTGCCTTAATAATGGCTTCCATAAAAACACCTTTTTAACCTTTCTTTGAATTTGATTTTATTTGAACTCCGGCCAGAAGTATCAAACTAAATGATAATTACCAATTCCCCGCTTTTAGGAATATGGCAAATGACCTCACGGTCAAGCATCGTCGGCTGATTAAGCAAAGCATTAAAGGTAGTCACACCGCAATCTATCAGCTTGATCATATACGGCTTTTGATAGATATGGTACGAAACGCCCGCACCATAGCAATACATTAAATCACTTACTTTCATCTTTACTGCCCTCCAAAGCTGCATCTAAACGAGCCATATCTTCAAAGGAGATATTCTCCCCAATCATTCTTTCCGGCTCAAAATCGGCTTTCTGTTCAATCGGGTCATAGAAAACGCTTCGCTGCACTTCCCCCGGGGTTAAATGCCTTTGGTCACTCTCACACATATTCAATACACGATTTTCGGAGATCACCGCCGACCATATACTACCGGCACGGCGAAGCGTACCCCAACAGCCATTTTTCAGCGCCCAGCGAACCGCATTAGACATTGAACTGCATCGTGCATCTATGATATAGTCCGCCAGCCGCCCGGCCTGTATTTCCTCATCATCACGAAAAAACTTGTTAATCGGGAATGTAGAAATAACTGCTTCTAATGGATAGTGAAATTTATCGGGATCATCGGCATGAATTAGATACCGGATAAAGGCATCAAAGCTGCGGCAGCGCTCTATCATGTTTTCCGCTACATCAAGGTCATCAGCCAGCGCCGATAGATACCGAGCCGCTTTTAACCGGCCCACCCAATGAATATGGGGCTTTTTCAATTCTCCGTTTTCATCAACATCTTTATCATGCAGAATATATGCAAATTCGGGAAATGTGCTTTTAAGAATATTTAGAACATCATCACAGCAATAGCTTTCACTATCAGGATATAAAACACCTTGATATTTTCTATCCTTAATTCCGTCCTTTTGCATTTCCTTTTACCTACTTTATTTTATTCTTTTGGAACACGGTACACGCACGCTAGACATAGCCCAGCGTGCGTGCCGCCGTGCGGCTGGGGCTGAAGCCCCGCAGCCTGCACAGCGGCCATTGCATCAAGCCAGCTTTGCCTTGAATTTGCCGTCCTTGAGTGTTAGAACGACATCGGCAGCATCACCAGGTTTATAGCTTTTAGCGGAGTACATCAGGCCAACTCGGCCGTTTTCGTCCTTGCAGTAAACCTCATTCAGGAACTTGCCCGCACTAACTTCCATGTCGGTCGGGACTACGCTGATAATGGTCATTTTCATTTGCAATACCTCCAAGCAAAATTTTTTGGGGATTGCCGCACAGCGATTTCGCTAAATCCAGGTTATAGCGAAATAGAAAAACGGCGTTCCCTTTTCATTAAGGAAACGCCGCAATGGTGTTTTATTCATTTTCTATTTCGCTAAACCGTAGGTAATTTAGCGAAATAAGTGGAGGCGCAATAACATAATACAAGCAATATTGATTATATAAAGAAAAGCCCAGTGTAAACTGGGCTTTTTGCTATGTCATTCTTTATTTACTTTTTTGAGCAAAGTATTGATATAGGTTACATTTTAGCATTCCATTATAGAGCTTACGCTTTTTATCTGCTTTTCTGCCAAAGCTTTGCTCGAAATTTTCCGCTGATGAAATGATGTAATAGGCTGTCTGCTGAGATGGCTGAAATACATTACCCATCGTTTGGTATAGCTTTGTCAAATCTTCGCCATTCATTAGGCGCTCGCCGTATGGCGGATTTGTCACGACCAATGATTTTCGATCTGGAATCGTGAAATTTTTAACATCCGCCTTTTCTAACCGTATTAGTCCGGAAATACCAGCACGGCGTGCATTTGCTTCAGCAATCTCCAGTGAATCTTGGCTGATATCGCTGCCGAAAGCAGTAAATTCTATGTCTTTGCGGATTTTTTCTATCGCCTCTTCCCTACTTTTTTGCCATATTTTAGACGGTAGGCAGTCCCATTTTTCTGCTGCAAAACGACGGTAAATGCCAGGGGCAATATTTTTGGCTTTATAGGCTGCTTCGATCAAAAATGTACCTGAGCCGCAGAACGGATCATACAGCTGTGTATCCGGGTATATTCGTGCAATATCTAGGATCCCAGCCGCCAGTGTTTCCCGAATTGGGGCAAGATTTGCAACTTTACGGTAGCCACGCTTGTGGAGTGCTATGCCACTGGTATCCAGCATTATGGTGGCAATATCCTTATTAATTGAAAATTGTATTTGGACGGTTGGACCGGATTCTTCCAGCCATGCAACGCCATATTTACGGGAAAGACGCTTGACTGCAGCCTTTTTGATGATGGATTGGCAGTCCGGAACACTATGGAGCTGTGAATTTAGACTCCATCCCTTAACTGGGAAAGCGTCTTTCTTGCCAATATACTCTTCAAAGGGGATTTTTTCTGCGCCATCAATGAGCTGCTGGAATGTGACAGCCCGAAAGCTTTCCAGGACAATGAGAACTCGCTCGGCAGTGCGCAGATTGAGGTTAGCCCGGGCGATCCCCTCCGCATCAGCGGTGAATTCTACTCGACCATCGGTAACAGAGATGTCCTCAAAACCAAGGCGTTTTAGTTCGCCGCTTAGGACGCTTTCCAGGCCAAATAGGCAGGGAGCACATAGTTTATATGGTTTATTTGTCATGATGAGATTTGTCCTTTCCCGTAAAAAGCGGTGGGAAGCCAGCTTGCTTCCCACCGGTGATCACTTTACTTTATACGATTCCAATGAGGGGATGCCGTTTAGTCATCCAATGGCTGCAATAGACCATAGTTGCCATCCTTGCGGCGATAAACTACATTGATTTCGCCAGTTTCCGGGCTGCGGAACAGGAAGAAAGTATGTCCCAACATATTCATCTGCAGGATGGCTTCTTCTGCATCCATGGTTTCCACATGGAACTTCTTGGTCTTCACCAACTCGGTAGCAGGAACAACTTCTTCCTCCAGAACATCAGCTGTACCGAACGCTGTAAAATCCATTGCGGATTTGAGACGCTTTTCCAAGCGCTCTTTGTTGCGGACAATCTGTTTCTGCAGAACATCCAATACTAGATCCAAAGAAGTTTGGCGGTCATCAGAGGTGCGTTCAGCGCGGAAGAACATACCGTGGGACTGAATGGTCACTTCAACGGTTTCATCCTCATTGTGGTTGGTCACAATGATATTTACCACAGGATCGTCATCAAAAAACTTGCCGAGCTTCTTCAGGCGCTTTTCGGCATATTCCTTAAAGCTGTCACGAATCACGGTCTTTTTACCAATGTAGTTGACGGTCATGATGGTCACTCCTTGCTTGTATGGTATGAAGATCGGTTTCCCTTTCTCCTGGCTATATTATACCAAGCAGACAAGAAATTTGCAATAGAAACTATGCAGTTTTGTTAAAAACTTCTCAATTCGTACAAATGCCGTCTACAAATACAGCATTTGGCTTTACTAGCAAATCGATAGGATCACGGTCAAATATCAGCAAATCAGCTCGCTTTCCTACTGTGATGGAACCAACCTGGTCAGATACACCGGCGGCTTCCGCAGAACGAATTGTGAGGGCTTCTAGAGCCTTTTGCCAGGGTAAACCATCGATTACCGCAATTTTAGCGGAAGCAGCCAGCAGGTCGATTGGAAAAACAAGTGCATCGGTATTAAAAGCGACAGGAACACCGGCTTCGGATAGTCTAGCGGCGTTATAACGCTCTTGATTGCGTAGCTCTGGTTTGGTTCGGGCGGAGATGATGGGACCAACTGAGGCGGCATAGCCGCTGTCATGCAGGGCTTCCGTGACCAAGTGGCCTTCGGTACAGTGGATGATGACTGCATCAAGATCAAATTCTTTGGCAATGCGGATGGCGGTGCAGATATCATCGGCCCGATGGGCATGGAAATGCGCTTTGATTTTGCGTTCCAGTACTGGCAATAGGGCCTCACACTTCATATCAAATTCGGGCGGATCGGTATCTTCCTCTTCTTTGGATTTTTGCAAATCTTGCTGATAGCGTTTTGCCTTCATCAGCTGTTCCCGAATGACCGATGTGATGGCCATACGGGTGGCAGGTGTTTCTTCTTTTCCATTATACACCTTCTTGGGGTTTTCGCCCAAAGCGAATTTCATGGCAGAGGGAGCCTTCAGCACCATTTTATCGATGTAGCTGCCAGTGGTATGCAGTACACACACCTGACCGGCAACGGGATTGGCGCTGCCGGGTCCTACGGAAACCGTTGTAATTCCATACTCCAGAGCCTCCTGAAAGGCACGGTCCAGCGGGTTAACAGCATCAATGGCTCGAATCTGCGGGGTGGAGGGGTCGGTCATTTCATTGGTATCATCCCCCTCAAAATCCAGACCACTTTCCCATATGCCGATATGGCAATGAGAATCGATAAAGCCCGGAGTGACTAAGCAGCCAGCAGCATCATACAGTTCTGCTTCATCTCCGCGGTAGATTCCCTCCCCTACCTCGGCGATTTTACCGTTTTTAATGACAATATAGCCGCTTTCTATGATTCGGCCGTCATCACAGGTGTTTATTTTTGCATCGATAATGACCATGTATTTAGCAACATCCTTTCAGTGAAATAAAAAGAGCCGGCGTGCTGTGCTGCCGGTCGGCTCTTGATATGCAGTTACTTTTTTGATCGCCGGTTACTGCCGCCGCGGCGGGTATCCATTACCCGGCTTAAATCGGACATCTTATCATCGCTGGTACGCTTGAAGCGTGCCATCATATCTTCAAAGGCATCTCCTGTAGCAGGCGTATAGGGCTTGGGAGGCTGATAGACATAGGTATTATTCCCGCGGGGGCCACGGCTATCCCGGCTTTCTCTTTGGCCATCACGACTGCGGTTCTGCTGCGGTTTTGGCTCCGGTGGCAATAGTGCCTTAATGGAAAGGGCGATTTTATGATTCTCGTTGATGGCGACCACCTTGGCCTTGACACTGTCCCCCACTTTCAGGTGCTCATTAATGTCTTTGACATAGGTATTCGCTACTTCTGAGATGTGTACCATTCCAGAGCCGCCGCCATCAATATTAATGAACGCGCCAAAATTGGTGATCTTGCTGACCTTTCCTTCTACTACGGTGCCTACACTCAGCTGCATCTATGGTTGTTCCTCCAAAGTCGGTTAGATTACGGGACTACGACATAAACATTTTCTTCAGGATCGCAGTAGTCATTTTCGCCGCGCGCTTCCTGGTTCAAATAGTAATCGCTATTTTCCAGCATACGGTCTATTTCGTCATTTTCGGCCTGTTGACTGGCCACGCGCTGTTGTGCGTCGGCCAGTTCGTTTTTCATCTGGGCAGCCTGCACACGGCCTTTCACAAAATACACCGCAATGAGCAGTACGAGAAAAACGATGATGAGACTTAGAATGCGGTTGGTCTGTTTGATGGTCAGGTGCTTTTTCATTCCCATTTTCCTCCATACTGTTTTTTGATACTTTATTATACAACAGCCACCGGGACTTTTTCAAGCTGTTTTTAGGTGTTTTCCTCTTGATAGTGGATTTTTTACAGACAGTGGATATGGAATGAAAAAGCCGCTGGGCCAAAGTGATGATCGGACTCAATAAAAAAGAAAAAACACGGTGGACCATCAGCAGTAGCCAGTTGAAAAAACGGATTACCAACCGGCTGACTGTATTGTGGTACAGCAACCAGCCGATAATAACACCAAGGATGATGAAGTAACGCAAGCGGCCGGCCGATTCCATGAGTAGATAGTTGAATAGCAAGACTCCGAACAGAAGAAAATAGAGAATATCAAGGATAACATGGGGTTGTACTTGCGCGGGAAATAATCCGCGAATAGTGTAGAATGCATCATAAAGCAAACTGAGCAAGGTACCAAGCAGCAGCGACTGGAAAAACTGTATAACAGGAGGAACTGCGGATATCAGTGTCACGCCGGAACATGCCCCCTTTAGCGGAACAGACGGCCGAAAAAGCCGCTGGATTGCGGTTGGTTATCGGTATAAGTTAGGCTGATGATCTCTCCTTCCAAAGAAAGATCGCCGCTTTCCACATCGATGCGGTTGATGTGCAGGTCATAACCGTGGATAATGAGTTCGCCCAGTTCGGTCGCTAAGGCTACGGTTTCTTCATCAAAGCTCTCTACATCAGTCACGCCGCTGACAGAAAGCCGCTTTCGATCTTCAATTACGAGGGTGTGAGGAGCACTCATTGCAGTAGAGCTCATGTCTTTCATGCGTTCCATTTTTTGTCCCCCTTTTTATAAAATGGTGAGATCTTGCTACACTATATGCGGTGGCTGGACAAAATATCCGGGAAAAGAAAAGCCTGAGGTTTTTGAAACCTCAGGTCTTATTCTTTATAGAAATGTTTCATGAAACATTTTGAAGGCAATTTACCCGAAAAAGCTGATTTGACTGCTTTCTGGTAGAGAGGCCAGTGAACCATGCTCCCGGAGCAGATCGATGACCGTTTTACTGACGCCGGCACGGGTTGTCAAGTCATCGATGGAAAGGTAAGGACCTTTCTTCCCGGCTTCCGCCAAGGAGGTGGCAGCGGCTGCGCCCAATCCTTTTAACGCTGTAAATGGTAAGCGCAGTTTATCCCCTTCTAGACGATACAATGTTGCATCAGATTGATACAAATCCACGGGAAGCAGCTCAATTCCACGCAAAAGCATCTCATAAGTTACCTGCAGTGTTTCCAACTGGTCGCTCTCCTTCTGGGAGATATCATTCCCCTTAGCTGTGAGCGACAAGATCTTTTGCTTTACAGCTGCGGGCCCAAGGATAGCTGTATTGGCGTCGAAGTCATCTCCGCGTGAGGTGAAATATACAGCATAGAATTCCCGCGGGCGGTAGACCTTGAACCATCCCAAACGGACGGCAGCGATAACATAGGCTGCGGCGTGCGCCTTCGGGAACATATACTGGATTTTGAGACAACTATCAATATACCACTGCGGAACATTATGAGCCAACATATCCTGCTTCATTTCATCGGTCAGCAGTTTGGGGGCTTTACCTTTACGGGTGATCTCCATGATCTTAAAGGCGAGCTTGGGTTCCATCCCATGGTGCAGCAGGTATGTCATTATGCTATCACGAGTACCGATTACTTCGGAAATAGTACAGGTGCCGTTGCGGATCAGGTCCTGTGCATTGCCCAACCAAACAGCGGTGCCGTGGGAAAGCCCGGAGATTTGCAACAGATCAGAGAAAGTTTTCGGCTTTGCTTCCAGCAGCATTCCGCGTACAAACCCAGTACCCATTTCCGGCAGAGCCAGTGTGCCATTGGCAATGCCGATATCATCCAGTGTGATTCCAAGCGCTTCACAGGATGTGAACAGCGTATAAACTGCCGGATCATTGGTAGGGGTATCATTGATTTTAAGCCCCGTATAATCCTCCAAATGCTTGTATAGTGTTGGTACAACATGCCCCAGTTCATCCAGCTTGAGGATAGTATCATGGAGTGAGTGGAAATCGAAATGGGTGGTGATGATATCGGAGTTTGGATCATCGGCCGGGTGCTGCACTGGACAGAAATCGTAGACCTCATAGTCATTGGGAATAACGACCATGCCACCGGGATGTTGGCCAGTGGTGCGCTTGACACCAGTGCAGCCTTGGATCAGTCGATTTTCTTCGGCATTGGTGACAGTTTGGCCGCGCTCCTCCAGGAAATGCTTAACATAGCCAAAAGCGGTCTTATCCTTAACGGTACTGATAGTACCTGCTTTGAACACATGGTCACGGCCAAATAGTTCTTCGGTATACCGGTGGGCACGGGACTGATATTCATTGGCAAAGTTAAGATCGATATCCGGTTCTTTATCGCCATCAAAGCCCAGGAAAGTCTCAAATGGGATCTCGTGACCATCCTGGTACATCTCTATCCCGCAGTTCGGACATTTTTTATGGGGAAGGTCAAATCCGGAACCATAGCTGCCATCAGTGATAAATTCGCTGTGCTTGCACTTACGGCAAAGATAATGCGGCGCCAGCGGGTTGACCTCCGAAATGCCTGCCATAGTAGCTACAAATGAGGAACCAACCGATCCACGGGAACCGACCTGATAGCCTTCCTCATTGGAACGGTAAATAAGCTTTTGGGCGATCATATACAGCACTGCAAAGCCGTGTTTGGTAATAGAATCCAACTCGCGATTCAGGCGCTTCTCCACAATCTCTGGCAGGGGGTCGCCGTACATTTCCTTGGCGCGGGTAGTGGTAATGCGAATCAGATCCTCTTCCGAGCCTGGAATGCTGGGCGGGAATGTGCCTTTTGGAATTGGACGAACATATTCCACGCTTTCGGCAATTTTGCGGGGGTTATCAATAACGATTTCCCGCGCGGTCTCATCTGGCAGATAATCAAATTCCTTCAGCATCTGGTCAGTTGTACGGAAGAAGAGTGGTGCCTGATTATCCGCATCCTTAAAGCCCATCCCAGCCATCAGGATTTCCCGAAAGCGAGCATCTTTCTGTTCCATAAAGTGAACATCACCGGTGGCAACGACCGGAATACCAAGCTGTTTGCCGAGTTTAAGTACAGTGATATTGAAGTTCTGAATGTCCTTTTCACTGCGGACCTCTCCATCCCGTACCATGAACATATTATTACCTAGGGGCTGGATCTCCAAATAATCGTAAAAAGAAGCGATATCGCAAAGCTCAGCCCATTTCTTCCCTTCCCGGATTGCTTTATAGAGTTCGCCGGCTTCACAGGCGGAGCCAACCAACAGTCCCTCCCGGTATTTTACCAGCAGACTCTTAGGAATTCGAGGCTTTTTATGGAAGTATTCCAAATGAGAGGCGGAGATTATCTTGTAGAGGTTTTTAAGGCCAACTTGATTTTGCACTAGCAGAACAATATGGTAGGGATGAGTTTTGGTGTTGTTCTGCTGGCCAATGGAGTGATTAATCTCCGACACCATAGTAATCTTCTTTTCCGCAACCAGTTCGTCCAGCATCTTGAGGAAGATCTCGGCAAGTACGCGGGCATCGTCATCGGCACGATGATGGTGCTTCTGTTCCACACCCATATGCTCCGCTAGGGTATCCAACTTGTGTTTTCTCAGTTCCGGATACATGGCACGGCCCATCACCAGGGTGTCTATCTGCACCGGGTCCTCTTCCCTGCCACAGCGACGGATGGCTGTCCGCAAAAAGCCCATATCGAAATCTGCATTGTGGGCGACAAAGATATCACAGCCATCACAGAAATGGAAAAACTGTTCTAGCGCTTCGCTTTCGGTGGGGGCACCGGCCACCATCTCATTGGTGATACTGGTCAGTCGGGTAATTTCGGGTGAAATGGCTTTTTCGGGGTCGACAAAGGTATCAAATGAGTCGATAATCTGGCCGTTTTCTACCTTAACCGCACCAATTTCGATGATGCGCTCACTGGCGTTAGAGAGACCAGTGGTTTCCAGATCGAATACAATATATCGACCATCGATTACTGCGTCTGTTTGGCCCTTTACGGCGGGCAGCATGTCATTGATGAAATAGCCTTCGACGCCATAAATCGCCTTAAACTCAGGATCATCCTTCCGAATCTTATCAACAGCGTTCATGACCTCTGGGAAGGCCTGCACCACGCCGTGGTCGGTAATGGCGATGGCCGGATGCCCCCATTCATGGGCACGGTATACCAACTGTTCTGCCGGGGTTACGGCATCCATGGCTGACATGGTGGTGTGCAGATGCAGCTCTACACGCTTTACTGGGGCGTCATCGGTGATAATGTTCTTCTTGACGGTGTTGATATTGCGAGGACGCATGACCATATCGCGGTCATATTTATCGTAGGAAATATCGCCTTGGATCAGGATTGTGTCACCGACACTGATGGCTTCCAACTTGGCCTTATTTCCAATCTCATCAAATATTTTGAGATTGATGGAGCCGGTATAATCGGTGATTGCGATACTCATGATGAAGTGGTTATTATCCCGAGTGATGCGGCTTTCCGTAGAAAAAACATCACCCCAAATAACCGCTGAACCGGTATCCAGTGCCAAACCGGAAATGGGCATAGGGGAACCTTTAATGAGACGGTAATTGCCTACAGGCTTTTTGCTGCTTTCCTCATAAGGGGTATCCGCTTTTTCTCGCTTAGGGGTATGGGGTTTGGGAGATGTCTTTGGCGCTGCAGGAGCAAAAGCGCTCTCTTCCTGTAGCGGCTTCGACAAAGGAGTAGCATCTTCCCACGGAGGTGCCTCTTCCGGAATTGGAGGAATCTCCGGGATATAGTCATCTACTACAGTTGGTCTCGGATCTATGGGTTTCAGCTCGTAATCCGGAACGGAAATAAAACTAACCTGCGGCCGTATACCAAATAACGCTTCTGCTTGTGCGGCAATTTTCCCTGGCAAAGCAAGTGGCTCCAGAAATGTCACCGTTTGTTCCGGCAGCCTAACTGTAAAGCACCTGTTATCATACATAATCTCTGCCCGGCGAAAAAAGCCATTGACGGGAACATTAGCAGCTTTTAGATAGTCTATCACGAGGGAAAATGCTTCGGGACCAAGTAACTCAGATGGATACCGAGCAGAAATGGCAACTGAACGAGCGCTGAGATTCATGGAAAGAATGCGCTGAGCTTCGGCAATTGCTGAATATGGGATAATGCATGGAGAAGAAAGGGCAACACGAATAGCATTGTCCTCTGTGGCAATTTGTAACCCTACCACTTCGCTTTCCCGCAGTGGGGCGTTATAGCAGTTTTTTTCTATGTATTTACCGAATACATCTTCAAATCTCTGCAAAGCTATTCTCCTTTACAGCTTTTCAACTTCATCCAGTAGAGTATTTATTACTTGCTCGGGTGAAACCTTATACAGCGGTTTGCCCTTTGCAAAAAACAAAAACTCCCCATTGCCGCCAGCAATGCCGATATCAGCGTCAGCAGCTTCGCCAGGGCCATTGACAGCACAGCCCATTATGGCAACTTTAATATCTTTATGCACCGTAGCAAGAGCCCGCTCTACTTCCTCTGCTATTCGGAACAAATCGACTCGACAGCGGCCACAGGTGGGGCAGGATACAAATTGAACCCGGCTGCGTTCAAAACCAAGCGCAGCCAAAAGATCCCGGGCGGCATATACCTCCCGTACAGGGTCGGCGGTAAGCGATACACGAACTGTATCGCCTATGCCTTCGCACAGCAGCGCTCCAAGAGCGGCACTGGATTTGATAATCCCCATGCGTTCGGTGCCGGCTTCTGTCACACCTAGGTGCAGCGGGCAGTCCACCTTTTGCGCCAGCAGCCTGTTCGCTTCCACCGTTGTAATGGTATCGCTGGACTTAATGGCAACAAGATAATCGGTAAAATGCTCGTCCTCCAGCAGCTGAATATGCCTTAATGCCGATTCCACCAGTGCTTCCGCGGTGGGACGGCCGTATTTTTGCAGAATATCCTTTTCCAGCGATCCGCTGTTAACACCAATCCTAATGGGGATATGTCGATCACGGCAGGCTTCTACCACGGCATGAACGCGATCACTTCCGCCAATGTTGCCTGGATTGATTCGGACTTTATCGACGCCGGCTTTAACTGCTGCAATTGCCAACCGATAATCGAACTGAATATCGGCAACCAGTGGGATATCCACTTCATTTTTGATGGCGGAGATCAACCGAATATCATCCATAGTGGGAATGGCCAGGCGTACGATATCACAGCCAGCCTCTTTTAATACCAGCGTTTGAGCAATGTTGGCCGCAAGATCTGAGGGAGCAACACATAGCATAGATTGCACCGCTATGGGATGGCCAGAACCGATCGCTATATCACCAACATGGACTGTATTTGTTGTTCTGCGCTGCATGGTACTTCCCTCCCCTGCTTTTAATGAATGAGCTTTATTATATCGCTGAATGTGACGATGGCAATAAGTCCCAACAGCAGAATAATGCCAATGCGGTGTACCCATGCTTCAAACCTTAGAGGTACAGGCCGGCGGAGGATCATTTCAATAAGAACGAACAGGATGCGTCCTCCATCCAATGCCGGCAGAGGCAGCAAATTAAATACACCAACATTGATGGTGATATAGGCCACAAGCAGCAGGAAAGAACGAAGCCCCTGCGAAGATGCCTGTGAGATAATCGTCGCAGTGCCCACTGGACCGCTGATTGCCTGCAAGCCATATCGGCCAGTAAAGACATCAATGACAGAATACCACACCTGCTTAACGAGGGAGAAGGTCCAGTGCCATGCATAGGTGATGGTATTGCTGAAATTTACCGGTTCGCCAAGGAATTTGAAGTCCATGTGCATCCCTGTAATGCCATCGGAGAGCTCCTCAGTTCTAAATGGAACGGTGACCTCCATCACCTCGCCGTCACGGATCAGGGTAAAATCAATTGTGCCATCCTGGTCACGAAGCATTTGAAAGGTAGCATCGCCATAAAATCGGGTGTTGTAACCATTTACCTTGATGATCTCATCACCGGCCTGCAGATAATTGGCAGAAACGGAATCCTCATCAAATACTGCTACCGTTGTGGTGCCGATGAGTCCGGACATGGCGGTGACAACGATGAGAATGATAAAACCAAGGATCACATTCATGACGGCGCCTGCAGCCATAATAATAAACCGCTGCCAGGCTGGTTTTTCATACAGTGGGCTGCCCTCTGCCGCGGAAACAATTTTCTCCCGGACAACTGCACCGCTTCCAGCGTCATCCTCTCCTTCCATGGCCACATAGCCGCCGATGGGAAACGCCCGAATGGTATACTGTGTACCGCGTTTAATGCGGCTCCACAGCTTCGGCCCCATACCAAAGGAAAACTCCTCCACTTTTACATGAAAGAGCTTGGCAAAGAGAAAATGGCCGCTTTCGTGCAGCATGATGATAACGCCAAAGACCAAAATGGTGAGAATAACGGTTTTCAAATGTGCCTCCTAAGATTAAAAAGCAATGGGCCAGTAAATGGCGATGAAATATACCGCCGGGGTGATGAACAGTACGCTGTCAAAGCGATCCAGCACACCGCCGTGGCCCGGCATTAGGTTACCATAGTCTTTAATACCGTATGTACGCTTGATAATGGAGAACGAAAGATCCCCCACAACACTAAGCAGTGCCAGCAGCGGGGTAAGCAAGCAGATACGACCAAAATGAAGAGTAAGCGGATTGATAAGATAGCCAATCCCCTGCGCAGCCAGCCAGTTGATAAGCGCCATAATACCTATATTGCCCAGAATGGCAAAGACCAAACCACCAATGAGTCCCTCCACTGTCTTTTTGGGACTGATCTCCGGGCAGAGCTTATGTTTTCCACACAGCATACCGGTAAAATAGCCACCGATATCACTCCACCAGGCACTGCCAAGCAGGAAAGCAAGATATAAAATCCCCTGTTCATTGCCAAACTGATCCCGGAACTGAAGAATCAAACCAAATACGACCGGCAAACCAACTCCCATTAAAAGGGCGTAAGCACCTTCTCGGATGGTGAACACCTTATGGTGTTCCAAAATATATGCAAATACCAGTACAACCAATGCATATACGGCTGGCATGATGTAGCTTCTGCCATGCGGAATAAGCAGAATAAGAACAGCAAACAACATACTGTAAAGCGTAACACGCCAGTGTTTTTTTGTTAAGCTGGCGGCATGGTGGCCTTCATAGATGCCGATAACCGCCAGTGCTGTAATAAACAGATTAAAGATGATCGTATCGTAAAACGCAATGGCGACCCCCAGAATGATAAGACCAACCAATGCGGAAATGATCCGTGTTTTCATTTGATTCCTCCAAAGCGGCGGTCCCGCCCGACATATTCCCACAAGGCTTCATTCAGGTGCTGCTGGGTAAAATCTGGCCACAGTACATCCATAAACACAAATTCAGCATAGGCACTCTGCCATAGCATAAAATTAGAAAGGCGTTTTTCCCCACTAGGCCGGATGATAAGATCCGGATCCGGTTGCCCGATAGTATACAAGTATTGCTCCAAATCCGGAAATTCGAGCTGGGTGGCGTTTTTCTTTCCTGTACTGCAGTCCTGCGCTATCATGTGTGCGGCATGCAGTAGCTCTTCCCTGCCGCCGTAATTAACAGCTAGATTGACCGTAAGATCGGTAAAATGCTCACTGGCCTTTTCCGCCTTATCAATGGCCTTTTGCAGTCTTTCACTTAGACGGGCGCGGTCACCGATGATACGCAGACGGATTTCTTCTTTGATATACTGCTCACTGTCATCCAGGTAGTGCTGCAGCATTTGCATGATGACTGCTACTTCGTGCGCCGGTCGCTTCCAGTTTTCCGTGGAAAAGGCATATACCGTCAAGTAACGAATACCAATTTTTTTGCAGTAGCGGGCAATGTCCATAAAGACCTCGCTGCCACGGCGGTGTCCATATTCACGAGCCAGTCCGCGTGCCTTGGCCCATCGGCCATTGCCATCCATAATAATGCCGATGTGCTGAGGGAGGTATTCTGTCGGGGGCGGTACAGCAGTTTTATCCTTAGGCATATATTCCATTGCTAATCTCCCTCCTGTGCTCAAAAACCAAAATTCAAAATCAGCCCCACCAACCGGGAACGGCCGGTGAGGCTGACGATTTTTGTGGATGGCCGTAGGTTCCACTTAAACGGACATGATCTCTTTTTCTTTTTCGGCGGTAATCTTATCGATCTCTGCGATGTACTTGTCAGTAATCTTTTGACAATCATTCTCCAGGTTTTTCAGGTCATCCTCTGTGATCTCGCTGGCTTTCTTCATCGCTTTCAGTTTATCGTTGGCATCACGGCGGATGGAGCGGATCGCAACCTTGGATTCTTCACCCATCTTGGCGATGCTTTTCGCTAAATCTTTTCTGCGCTCTTCGGTGAGAGGTGGGAACAAAAGGCGCAGGACAGTACCATCGTTATTGGGATTGATACCAATATCAGAAGCCTGAATGGCCTTCTCGATGGATTTAAGGGTAGACTTATCGTATGGCTGGATGACCAGTGTACGAGCCTCCGAAACAGATACCGCGGCCAGCTGGTTAACGCGGGTGGGCACGCCATAGTAATCCACCTCCAGCTTATCCAGCACGGCAGGGTTGGCGCGGCCGGCACGGATGGCAGCCAGTTCCTCACGCAGGACGGAAATAGTTTTGGTCATTTTCTCTTCATGCAGTTTTAGTTCGGGGTTCATTATTTTATGCCTCCTTCACAATTGTTCCAATATCATAGCCGCACAGCGCACGGCAAATATTCTCGGGATCAGAAAGATCAAATACTACGATCGGAATTTTGCTTTCGCGGCAGAGAGACGCTGCTGTCATATCCATCACATTAAGATTCTGCGCCAGCACCTGCGAAAAGCTGACGGTGCTGTACCTCTTGGCATCGGGGTACTTCTTAGGGTCTTTGTCATAAACACCATCCACCATGGTAGCCTTCAGAATCGCATCGGCATCGATTTCAGCAGCTCTCAGCGCGGCGGCTGTATCGGTGGAAAAGAACGGATTGCCCGTGCCGCAGCCAAAGATCACAACACGGTCTTTTTCCATGTGCCGTACCGCACGGTTGCGGATATAGGGCTCCGCGAACTGTTCCATGGTTATAGCGGTCTGAACGCGCACCGGCACATCCAGCGATTCCAGTGCATCGGCCAGGGCCAACGCGTTGATAACGGTAGCCAGCATACCCATGTGGTCTGCACGAGTCCTGTCCATTTTACCGCTGGAGCGGCCACGCCAAAAGTTGCCGCCGCCGACAACGATGCCCATCTGTACTCCCAATGTTTGGACTGCGGTTTTTATATTTTTGCAGATCTCCAGCACCACATCATAATTGATGCCATTCCCCTGCTGCCCGGCAAGAGCTTCTCCGCTCAGCTTCAGAATCACACGCTTATAGCGAACTTCCAACGGACTGTAACGACCCAATCTGTATTCCCCCTTTGGTTGATACCGCTGCTTCTTAACTATTATACATGAATGAATCAAATCAGTAAAGAGCAATCAAAAGATAAATTTTGAACAGTTTATTTCAAAAGGCCGTCAGCACCGCCACGATCCCGCAACAGCGGGATCATTCCATCAGTACATTCTACTGTTCCGTCCGCGAAGATCCACATGGCCTCCCAGCCCATTTTTTCCGCCATAGCACGGGAATCCTCATATGGAAGGGTATACAGTGTTGTGGATGCAAGGTCAGCAATACCGCTATCCGGGATAATAACAGTGACACCTCGGTAATAAGCAGCAGGCATCAGGGTGTCTGGATCGATAATGTGGTGAACACGCTGTTTTCCTACCATATAGTAGCGCTGGTAGTCTCCGCTGGTAACTACGCAGGTATTATTGACATATGCCACATCAATGGAATTGCCGCCGCCCAGTTCTTCCGCCGTAAAGGGATCCTGAATTCCAATGCCCCAGCCGGAACGAATACCGTCAAGGGGTGGATCGGCGGCCACTACATTGCCACCGGCACTAACAATAAAGGAGGTGAAACCTGCATCGTAGGCTTCCTGGCACGCCAGCTGCGTGGCATACCCTTTGGCTACAGCGCCAACATCGAGGCTCATGCCTTCCTTTGCTAAATACACTGTTCCTGCTTCCCTATCCACAATGACATCTTCAATATTACACACTGGGAGCTTTTCCATCAATGATTCTATCTTAGGCAACTTGGCATCGGTGGGGTCAGAAGAGTAGCGTTCCATATAATTGTGCCAAATAGATAGCACGGGCCCCAGCGCAATATTTACTTTTCCATCGGTTTTTCCATACCACTCTTGGCAAAATTCGATAAGGTCAAGTATTTCTTCTCGTACCGGAACAGGCTGGATTCCAGCATTATCATTGATAGTTTTGAGATTATTTTCATCGCTATATTCATAGTAGATATCATACAACTGGCTCAGTTCCTCCATGCGGGACTTAATCTGCCCCGCATACCGCGAAAATTCCTCCTCGGTCTTGCAGTATCCCACGATCTGCACCACCGTATCAAAGGTCCCGTAGAACTGGGCGGAATATTTGGTGTAGCCGGTATCGGGCGTCTTTTGGACGCCGCATCCGGGCAGCAGCAGAAAAACCGCCGTCAGCAAAGCAATCAGTTTTTTCATCTTGAACTCTCCGTTTCTTGTCTTTCTTTATATTCTACAATTCTTATGGCATAAAATCAATCTCTGTATTTCCTCCTCATACAGTTATAGTCATTCGTGTGCTGTAACAATTAACAGATATACGGATTATCAAATTAGAAAATACAGCATTTTAACAAAAAAATTATAGGCATCTTGCGGAATAACTTGTAAAATAGTATAATAATCAAGTATCGAACAAAAAACAAAACGATACATACTTTTCAAGGAGGAAAAGAAAATGAAAAAGTTTATTGCAATGCTTCTGGTTGCGATGATGGCTCTTTCTCTGGTAGCCTGCGGCAATGATCCCGCTCCTACTCCTGATCCCGAGCCCACCGCTTCCACCTACAAGACTGGTCTGGGCATGGTTGTTTCCATGAGCGGCACTGATGCCGAGGATGAGGATCCCGCCAAGACTCAGGCTGATGTTACTGTTTGCGAGGCTACCTTCGATCAGGATGGTAAGATCGTTGCCATCTCCTTTGATGTAGTTCAGGCGAAGGCTACCGTTGACGCTGACGGCGTTGTTACTGTTGCCGAGGATGTCAAGACCAAGAGCGAGCTGGGCGATGACTACAACATGAAGAAGTATGCCAACCCCGCCGCTGTCGGTGAGTGGTATGAGCAGGCTGCTGCCCTGGAAGCTTACTGCATCGGTAAGACCGCTGCCGAGGTTGCCGCTATGGAGCTGGGCCCCAATGCCCATGACCACACCGACACCCCCGCTGTGGAGGAGCTGAAGTCCACCTGCACCATCTCTGTTACCGCTTTCCTCAATGCGCTGACCAAGGCTTATGACAATGCTACCACTGAGTACACTGGCTATGCTAAGGCTGGCCTGGGCATGGTAACCAACATGAGCGGCACCGATGCTGAGGATGAGGATCCCGCCAAGACCCAGGCTGATGTTACCGCTGTGGCACTGGCTTTGGATGCTGATGGCAAGATCGTAGCCATTTCCATTGATGTTGTTCAGGCGAAGGCTACCGTTGATGCTGACGGCGTTGTTACTGTTGCCGAGGATGTCAAGACCAAGCGTGAGCTGGGCGATGACTACAACATGAAGAAGTATGCTTCCCCTGCTGCTGTTGGTGAATGGTATGAGCAGGCCAATGCTTTTGAAGCTTACTGCATTGGTAAGACTGCCGATGAGGTTGCTGGCATGCCTTTGGGCGAGAACGCTCACGGCTATACCGATGCTCCCGCTGCTGAGGAGCTCAAGAGCACCTGCACCATCTCCGTTACTGCTTTCCTTAACGCCATCGCTAAGGCTGCTGTTAACGCGAAATAATCTTCGAAATAATCTTATTGCTTAAATAAAATGGAGCGCTGGAATACCGGCGCTCTATTTTTTTGTGTGTTTATTATGTTTTTTGTGTTTTTGGTGCATACTATTGATGACTCTGTGGAGCCAAAAAGAAATAATGGAGGAAATAAAATGAAACAGTTTTTTGCAATTCTTCTCTGCCTGGTTATGGTGTGTGCGTTGGTTGCCTGCAACAATAGCACACCCAATAACGGCAACAACGACAACAATGGTACAAATGGCACCAACGGAACCAATGATAATAACGGGAACGAGACCAATAACGGTGGTACAGTCAATGGAACTGCGTACCGCGTAGGGCTGGGCATGACGGTGGAATCCACCGTCAGCCCGGCGGAGGACGATGACGATGGCCGTGCGGAGGCTGCTGTAACGACCTGTGCCCTGCTACTGGACCAAGAAGGAAAGATCCTCTCGGTTACATTTGACTGCGTGGAAGCCGCCGCAAGCTACAATACCAGCGGGAATGTTACTTGGCCGGGCACCTATAAAAGCAAGAAAGAACAGGGTAACGATTATGGAATGAAGGAGTATTCTTCCATCGGAAAAGAATGGTACGAGCAGGTAAATGCTTTGGAAGCATATTGCATTGGAAAAACAGTCAGCGATGTATCCTCGATGCAGATGAAGGAAGAAAACGGAAAACAAGAGATTCCTGCTGCTGCGGAGCTTACCTCCTCCTGCACCATTTCTTGTGATCAGTTTATTGATGCCCTAAAGAAAGCAGAAATGAATGTAAAGTAAGTTTGCTTCACATAAAGCCGCCGCAATGACGGCTTTTTCTTTTACATTACCGGGGTCTGCATTGACAGATGATCCTAATTAGGCTATGATGAAGACAAGGCGGGATGATACCGCCGGCCAAGGAGGAAACCATATGAACAGAATTATTACAGTAGGCCGTGAATTTGGCAGCGGAGGTCGGGAAATCGGACGCAAAATCGCACAGGAGTTAGGAATTGCCTACTACGACCATGAGATCGTAACAGAGTTGATCCGCCGCACCAATTTGGCGGAAGAATACATCCGCAGCATCGAGGAGAAGAACCCGGTGCCTGTCTTTGCCGTGACGACCGGCCGCACCTTCCTTTCTATCAGCAACCCGCTGGCTGATCAGCAGGTTTCCATTCTCTCGGAAGAGGGCCGCATCATTCAGGATATGGCGGAAAAATCCGACTGTGTGATTGTAGGACGCCGGGCGGACTATATTTTACGGGATAAAAAGCCATTGCGGCTCTTTATATATGCAGATATGGATTTTAAGATGCAGCGCTGCCGGGAATGGGAGCATTTTGGTGAGGAGATTACTGATAAAGCCCTCCGCCAAAAGATTCAAAGCGTTGATAAAGAACGCGCCAAATACTACGAGTTTATGACCGGCCAAAAATGGGGCGACAAAGCCAATTATGATATATGCCTTAATACATCCGCATTGGGCATCGAAAAGACCGTACAGAGCATCCTTGCGCTTCTAAAGTAGACCCCTTCCCCCTTCATATTACTTGCACATTGCAAAAGGCAGGCTCCCATAGGGAGCCTGCCTTAACTTTTGTTTTATGATAGCAACTTGATCGAAACGATCATAATAAGCGCTATAACAAGAATAATGGGTAAAAAGGTGAGCAAAGCTGAAATGACCATAGCCGGCAAATCACCTTTTTCCAAATTGTCTTTGGAGAAGGGATTATCATCTACTTGCCGAATGGGTGTTTCTTGATCCTCTTCCCCACCATCCGGCAACGGGCCATTCATCTTCTCAAGGTATTCCTTGTTGCGATGATTCATGGTGTCCATTGCGCGCTTTTGGCGTTCCTTAAATATCATTTGCTTCTCCTAAAACACCGCTTAGAGATTATCCTTGAGGATATGGTGACAAGCCACGAAGTGGTTGGGGCGTACTTCTTCCATTTCGGGTGTTACCATCTTGCAGATATCGGTGCAGTATTTGCAGCGAGTATGGAACTTGCAGCCCTTAGGCGGATTAACCGGACTGGGAATATCGCCCTCCAGAATGACCAGTTCGCGGTCATCATCCACATTAGTGGTAGGAATCGCGCCCAGCAAAGCCTCAGTATAGGGGTGCAGCGGATGGTCAAACAGCTCTTGGGATTCTGCCTGCTCTACCATGTTGCCCAAGTACATAACACCGATACGATCGGAAATATAGCGGACAACGGAAAGGTCATGAGTAATAAACAGGTAGGTCAAGTTCTGCTGTTCCTTCAGGTCGCTCAACAAGTTAATAATCTGTGACTGAATGGATACATCCAGTGCGGAAACTGCCTCATCGCAAACGACAAACTTGGGATTAGTAGCCAGACTGCGTGCAATGCCGATTCTCTGGCGCTGACCGCCGGAAAATTGGTGAGGATAGCGGTGGAGGAAGTAGGAAGCCAAACCGCATTCTTCCATGATCCCCATGATCGCGTCTTGCAGTCTGGGGCTGTTTTTTGTATAAAAGCCGTGCGAAACCAAACTTTCACCGATGATTTGACCAACAGACATACGGGGGTTCAGCGAAGAATAAGGATCCTGGAAGATAAGCTGCAGGTCGCTGCGCAACTGGCGCATCTCCTCATACTTTAGGCGTGCAAGATCAATACCGTCATCACGATACCCCTCATACTTCTGGAAACGCTCGTCTTCCTTATAGGGTTCACGCATCTTATCAAGTACTTCGTGCTCCGCTGCAATCTCCTTTTCAACCTCAGCAATCTGTGCCTGAATATCATCTACCTTCTTCTGAGCAGCCTCCGCCTTTGGGGAGTCCTCCGAAGACTTGTAGAGGATATCGGCCAATTCGACCGAAAGGGATCTCTCCTTGAGATGGAGCTTATGCAGCTGTTTAGAAAGCTTGTTGATCTTGAGGAACTGCTCCGAAACGGGTGCAAGATCCTCCACCACAATGAAACCGCCGATGACATTGGTGATATCCAGGAGCGCATCGTGGGCCTTTTTCTTGGCAGCCGCCAAATCATTGTGATGCTTCAGCTTATCCTCATCGCTCATGGCGTCATATTCCGCCTGCAGATGATCCCTTTTTTCTTCCAACTGAGCCAAATGCTTACGGCGCTTATCCAGCGTCTTGATGGTCTCCCGGATATACTCAGGACACAGCTCATCAATCGTGCGGCCATAGTACATGGTACGGCCATCAGTTTGCGGATAAACCTGCAAAATAGTACGGCCAAAAGTGGATTTGCCGCAGCCAGACTCGCCTACCAAACCGAAGGTTTCACCCTCGTAGATTTCCAGGTCGATACCATCATTGGCTTTTACATACATCCCGCGTTTTTTCAGCGGGAACCACTGCTTCAGATTGCTGATGCGGAGCAAAACTTTTTTATCATTTGACATTTTGTTTTCTCTCCTCCTTGTTCGGGTAATAGCATCTGATGTGGTGTTCTTCGGTCAGATGAGTCATGGGAGGCTCAGCCTCATGGCACTTTTCTGTAGCATATTTGCAGCGGGGGGCAAACTTGCAACCCTTGGGCAGATCTAGCGGGTGCGGAACTGCTCCGGGAATTGCCTCAAGACGCTGATTGGTGGGGGTATCCAGGCGGGGAATCGAAACCAGAAGGCCCTCGGTATAAGGGTGGGAATACTCGGTCTTTGGGTCAAAAAGCATCTTTGCGGGAACGCGCTCCACCACCTGACCGCAGTACATAACAGCGACATAGTCTGCCATCTGGTTGATAACGCCCAAATCGTGGGTGATGAACAAAATACTGGTGCCGTTTTCCCGCTTCAGATCATTCATCAGTCGCAGGATCTGCGCCTGAATGGTAACATCCAGTGCGGTGGTCGGCTCATCGGCAATCAACAGCTTGGGACGGCATGCCAGCGCCATGGCAATCATAACACGCTGACGCATACCACCGGAAAGCTGGTGCGGATACTGTTTGGCAACAATCTCGGGATTCGGAATCTTTACCTCACGCAGCAGGTCAACAGATTTTTCCGCCGCTTCCTTCTTGGAAAGTCCCTGATGGATGATAAACGGCTCAGAAAGCTGCCGCTCAATGGAGAAAACGGGGTTGAGACTGGTCATGGGCTCCTGGAAAATGACCGAAATATCGTTGCCGCGAATCTTATACATCTCACTAAGGGGGAGTTTAGTGAGATCAACACCATTAAAGAGAATCTGACCGCCAGCAATATAACCATTGCCGTCAAGCAGGCGCAGGATACTCATAGCAGATACACTCTTACCAGAGCCAGATTCTCCTACGACACCCAGGGTCTTCCCTTCCTCAACGGTGTAGGAAACATTGTTTACAGCTTTTACTGTACCACGCTTGGTGTCAAAGAAGGTATACAGGTCGATAATTTCAAGCAGTTTTTTCTCGTTTTCCATGATACACCCTCCTTATCTTTCATTCGACTTCGGATCCAGTGCATCACGCAGACCGTCACCGATTAAGTTGATGCAAACGCAGGAAAGACCGAAGATCAGACCAACGAATACCCAGTTCCACCAGTAGTTCTGGATGATAACGCTGTTATTGGCATTGGAAAGCATATTGCCCCAGGTGGGTGTGGGTGCCGGAATACCGAATCCCAGGTAGGAAAGAGTACTTTCGGTCAGCATGGAAGTACCGAACGAAAGGGTGATGGAAACCAGCACGACGGACATTACGTTGGGGATGATATGCTTGAAAATAATTTTATTTTCCTTTACACCAATAGTCTTCGCAGCGGTAACATACTCCATCTCGCGCTGGGCAAACATCTGCGCACGTACCTGACGGCAGAGCCCCGGCCACGAAAGCAGACCCAGAATGACCATGATGATATACATTCGCTGCTCCACGCTTACCTGCGAACCAAGCACCGCGGAAAGGATCATGGCGAAGGGGATGAACGGCATACTGGAAACGACCTCTGCCACACGCATGATGGCCATATCGAGGAAGCCGCCGAAGTAACCGGCGATACCGCCCAGCAAAATGCCGATGATGGTGGAAATCACAACGGAAAGTGCACCGATGGTCATGGTCATCTTACCGCCGTTTACCAGACGGGCAAAGATATCACGGCCGAGGTCATCGGTTCCCAGCAGGAAGCCCTTGAGGCCCCAGGTGTGGATTTCGCCGTTGTTGTCTACTGCGTAGTTCTGATAATACCCGGTATAGATGTTCTTGACGTCCACGGAGTCATTGGTCAGCTCACCGGGAACGCTGATCTGCTTATAACGGTTGTGGCCCCAGGAGGCAACGTTGCCGTCCTCCATTACAACGGTGTAATGGTAACGCCCGCCCTCGATCTTGATGGGCTTGGCGCTGAACGCAGGCAGGGAGCCCTCGCCGCGGGTAGTTACGCCCCAGGTAAGAATGGTGCCGTCACTCTTCAGCGCAGCAACGGAGTTTGCGGTAGCAGCGATGGAAACCACGCCGCTCTTGGCACCCTCGGGGATACCGGTCGAAAGCAGAGAGGTCGCCTTATCACCGGAGTAAACCACGGCGCCCTCATCCGTCAGGATGACATAGGCGGTGTCGGTCAGTGCGGCATCCACCACATGGCCGTCATACAGCTCCTTGTCCATACCGATATCGGCAAAGTTCGCGTTGCCCCAAAGGAGCAGACGGTTGTCATCGGTAAGGGCTGCGGAGAACTGATGGGAGGCAAAAACCTTGGTGATCTTGAAGTTGTGGAAACGGTTGTTTTCGGAAAGCTCCTGCGGCAGCTTGGTCTGCCCCAAACGGGCGTTGCCCCAGCAGTAAACGGTTCCCTTATCGTCCACGGCCACAATGTGGTCAAAGCCGGCAGCGATCTGCGTGATCTTCGCCTTTTGGACCTCCTTGGGAACATCGGCGACATCGATCACACGGGAAACCTTGGTTTTACCCCAAACATAAACATTACCGTTCATATCTACACCGGCGGAGAAATTGGAGCCGACCGAAATATCGGCGATGCCCTCACTCTCCAGCTCTTCGGGATAGTCCATCATGGAGTATCCTGGGGATACATTGACCAGGGTGCTGTCCTGCTCTCCCAAATCCAGCACAACAAAACTGGGAGCAATAAACACAAACAGCATAATAAGAATCAGCAGTACAAGAGAGATAACAGCCAGTGGCTTGGAGAAGAAGCTCTTTGCCACCATACGGGCAGGGCTTTGCAGCGCTTCCTCTGCGTAAATGTCCATTTCCTTATTTGGGAAAAACAGGCGGGAGAACCAGCGGCCCAGTGTCCCCTTCTTCTCCCCGGAGCCTGCCTTCTTATTCTCTTTACTCATATTCAGCAGCCTCCTTCCTTACTTGTTTACACGAACGCGGGGATCGACCAGACCGTAGCTCAAGTCGGTAAGCAGTACGCCCACCAGGCTCACCACGGTATAGAACATCTGCATGGCAAGCACCAGCTCATAGTCGGTGTTGTTCAGCGCCTGCCAGTACAGCCGGCCGGTGCCGTTCAGGGCAAAGGTCGTTTCGATAACCAGCGAGCCGCCGGTGAATACCGAGATGATCCAGCCCATAATGGAGGTGGAAACCGGCAGCAGCGCATTGCGCCATGCATGGCTGTAAATAACCACCTTTTCCTTCAGGCCCTTTGCCCGTGCGGTACGGATATAATCCTGCGTCAGGGTGTCGATCATTGCCGCGCGGACGGTACGGGTCATGCCCGCCAGTCCGATGAACACCAGTACCAGTATGGGCAGTGCCATATAATACATTCTATCAGCAAATTCGGCAAAACCGGTATAGGTGGAGCCGGGGGTCTTGGCGCCGCCTACCGGGAAGATCTTCAGCTTAACGGCAAACAGATAGATGAATACAATACCGACCAGATAACTGGGCAAGCTATACCCTACTACCGTTACCGCCTGGATCGCACTATCGGAAGCCTTCCGGCGATGAACAGCACAATAAATACCCAGCGGGATAGTAATGGCGAGGGTAAGTATGGTACTGAACAGGTTCAGCAGTATGGTGTTTGCCATTGGCGCTTTTATAACATCGATGACCGGACGCTTATACACGGTGGAGTCACCAAACTGGCCCTGCAAAAGGCCGTTCAATGTCCCACCCACATCCGGTATCAAGCCCATCCAACGGGCATAGCGAACGATAAGCGGATCATCCAATCCCAATTCGGCTCGTTTTTCCAGATACTGACGCTGCCACTCTGCCGGCTTCAGAACCTTACGCAGCGGTTCCATCTCCACCATAGCGGGGTCGCCCGGAATTAAATTATAAAGGGCATACATCAGCAGTGATACGATAAAGAACACGATGACGATGTATACCAGTCGTTTTAGGATATACTTCCCCATTTACCTTTGGCCTCCCAATTATAAAATAACGAGCAAACGCATGAAGGCGTTTATTCTTATATCATAAACCATTTACGGATAAATTGCAACTTTTGAATTGGAAAAATGTAAACAAATACTGAAATACTATTTATTTATGCAGGATATACGGCATATGGTAAAAAAAACGGGGGCGGCAGATGAACCGCCGCCCCCTCTTTTGATGCATTAACTATGTGTGGGCGATAGATTATTTGGTACCAACCCAGTTAGCATACAGGATAGCACGCTCGAAGCCCCAGAAGGAATCCTCGGCATAGTTATCGATGGTGTTGGGATAAACAGTAACATAGATGTTGGAGTACAGGGGAACCATGGGCAGCAGCTCATTCCAGCGAATGATGTACTTCTCCCACAGGTCAAGGTAGGTCGCCTCGTCGTCGGGCTCTACGCCGTAAACCATATCCATGGAGAGCTTATCCAGCTCCTTATCATACAGGTGCTGTACGTTCATGCCCTGCTCGATGTACTCGGGATCGAGGGTCCAGTTGTAGGACTCATCATAGACACCGCCATTGTAGCCGGTAGCCAGGTTGAACATATTGTAGGTAGGAACAGTGAAGTCGCCGACAGCGCCGTTCGTTTCCTGACGATACATATAGCTCAACAGGCTGGGGAAGGTCATCTCGGTCTTGACGATGGAAACACCGGCAGCCTTAGTGGCATCGCTGTTCGCCAGCATGGTGGAAAGCAGAGCGGAAACATCGTTACCCTCGGAGGAAGCCCAGTTGACGGTAGCGGGCATCAGAATGGTGCCGTCAGCCAGAACCTTATTGAAGCTCTCATAGTACTTGGCCTGCTCCTCGGTAACCTTGGCATAACGAACCTCGCCGGAGCCGTCAACATAGTCGGAACCGTCAGCGTTATAAACGAAGCCGGCCTGCTTCAGCAGCTCAACAGCCTTTTCGGGGTTGTAGTCATAGTGGTTGATCTTCTTTTCAATGTCGGTCTTGGCAGTCATGGTGAAAGCGGTGCAGTAAGGACCATGCACTACGCTGCCCCAGCCCTTGCAGAAGGTCTGAGCAAACTCAACACGATCCAGCAGATAGGCGATCGCCTGACGGAACTCGGTGAACTGGGTCGGACCAAAGTCGCAGGCAAAGCCGAAGTAACCGTAACCGGCGCGGTCATACTGGGAGGTGGAGCTGTCGATGGTACCGGCCTCGATGAGGTCCATAACAGCGTTAACCTCAGAGCCATCAGCGATCTGGGAATAGATCTGGATCTGACCGGTGGTGATCATATCCATAACGGTATCTTCGGAGGTCTTAACGATAACCAGCTTCTGGATACCGGGCTTCTGACCCTCGAAGTTGCCGTTGTAGTTCTCGTTTACTTCCAGAACGATCTCGCGGGAGCTCTGATCGAAGCTGACGAGGTTGTAGGGGCCTGCGGTAACACGGTTACCGGTGGCAAAACGAGCAGCCTCAACGGTTTCACCAACGGTTTCAGCGGTGAACTCCTTGCCGTCGGCATTTACAAAGTAAACGCCCTCGCCGTCATCCTTAACAGACCAGCCCTCGCCGAACCAGTAGGTGAGGTTAACAGCCTGCATGGCGCCATAAGTAATGTCATAGTAGTAAGGCAGATAAGAGGTCTCGCCATCCTCGCCGGTCTTGGCGATGGTGATGGAGAAGGTCTTCTCATCATACAGACGTACAGCGGAAAGAACGTTGGTCTCGCCGTTACGATAAGCCAGACCGCCGGGCAGCATGTTATAGGTAGCAGAAACAACGCCCATCTCCTTACCTGCAGGAGAGGTAACGAACATGGTCCAGGCGACAAAGTTCTGCGCAGTAACAGCTTCGCCGTTGTTGAACTTCAGGCCGTCATTGATGACGAACTTGTAGGTAACGTTGCCGTTCTCTTCCTCGATACGCTCGTAGGACTTAACGACGGTCTTGTTGATTCCATAGTCACCGTGCTGATCACTATCGACGGTAGTCATATCATCGGTCAGTGTCATAACCGCCTTATCGGTGGCATTGGGGTTTCTTACGAAAGCGGAATAGGCCCAGTCGCCGGAAGCTTCGGTAGAAGTACCGATAACAACCTGACCGTCAGCTTTCTTCTTGCCCTCGCCGCAGGCTACCATGGTAAGAACCATGACTACAGCGAGCAACAGAGCCAGAAACTTTTTCATGTTGCAATTTCCTCCTTAAATATTTTCGTTTTGTTATTTTGAATCGGGCTTGCGCCGCGAATTCACAAATTAAGTGGTTTCAGGCCATTTATACCTAAAATCCTAGGGCAAAGCGCTGCGACTTGCAGGATTTAATTTTGAATCCTGTATTCTATAAAAAATTTTTTTAATATACTACCATAGAATTTGTAATTTGTCAATTATTTGCGCGGGATATCGTGATTTTATCTGTTGATTTGTGAAATCCAAACAGAGTTTTTATGCAAGTCTCCTGCCCTATTTCACGCATTTCACCAAACGATTATTCGATGCCAGTCAAATCGTAACTCTTCAGCCATTCGCTGGCGGTCTGGCAAACACCGTTTAGGCAACTCTCCTCAAAGGGGCTTTCCAGGCCTGCGTTCTTCAGCAGCTCGGTGAAGACGCGGCTGCCGCCCTGACGAGTGTAAGCCATGTAGTGTTCCCAAGCATTCTTGCGGTCTTTCTGCTGCAGCGCCCAGATCTGGAGTGCAACGGTCTGGGCCAGGCAATAATCGATATAGTAGAATGGCATGGAGTAGATATGGTGCTGACGCTGCCAGCCTTCCCCCTCGCTGTAGAACGGAATGTCACCATCCAACTTCATCCACGGCATATAAATACCAAGCAGCTCTTTCCATGTATCGTGGCGCTCTCTGGGGGTCATATCCGGCTTTTCAAATACGATATGCTGGAAGTGATCGACCATAGTACCATAAGGAATAAAGGTGAGAGCACCGGAAAGATGGCTGTAACGGAACTTGCGGGCATCCTCCCCGAAGAAGCCCTCCGCCCAAGGCCATGCCAGGAATTCCATCGACATGGAATGAACCTCGCAGCCTTCCATACCAGGCCAAATGTAGGAGGTGGGGATGCGATGGCGGTTCATGTATGCGGCAAAGGCGTGGCCGGCCTCGTGGGTCACTACTTCCACATCGTGCTGGGTGCCGTTAAAGTTGGCAAAGATAAAGGGAACCTCATAATCGGCGATGCTGGTGCAGTAGCCACCGCTGCGTTTGCCTTCGGTGGAAAGAACATCCAGCAGTTCATTGTCCAGCATCATGCGGAAGAATTCGCTGGTCTCGGGAGAAAGCTCATCATAGAACTTGCGACCCATGGCAAGGATCTCATCCGGTGTGCCGATGGGCTTGGGATTGCCGGAGCGGAATTCCAGCGCGTTATCGGCAAAGCTCATAGGATATTCTTTGCCCAAACGCTTCACCTGCTCGCGATAAATGCTGTCCGCCACAGGCACCAAATACTTCACAACCGCCTTGCGAAACTTCTCTACATCTTCCTTGGTGTAGCAGTTGCGGCCCATGCGGTAGTATCCCAGCGTGGTATAACCTTCATAGCCCAGCTTTTTGCCCATTTTATCACGCAGATGCACCAGTTGATCGTAAAGATCATCCAGCTTAGCCTGGTTTTCTTTGTACCAATTGCCCTCGGCTTTCCATGCAGCGAGGCGACGGGCATCGTCCGGGTCACTCTTAAACGGAGTGAGCTGAGAAAGGGTGTATACACCGCCCTCAAACGGGATCTGAGCAGAAGCCAACAGCTTTTCATACTCATCGGCCAGCTCATTTTCTTTCTGCAGTTCTTCAATAATCACAGGAGAGAAGGTCTTGCACTTGATTTCCGCCTTGAGGAACATCAGGTTGCCGTACTCTTCGGCAAAGTCCTTACGGTAAGGAGATTCCAGCATGGCCTGAGTCCAGCCCTGCTGGCACTCCTCCAGCTCGGGGTCAACCTTGTTCCAGAACTTCATTTCTCCATCATAAAAAGCATCGCGAGTATCAATGGTGTGGCGAATATGGGCAAGATTCGCCAAGGTGCTGATATGCTTATTCAGCTTTTCCTCTGCCAGGAACAATTCTTTCGCCTCAGTATAGCTTTTCGCTGCTTTCAGCTTTTCAGTCAAGCCATTCAACTCAGCTTTCAGCTGCTCAGCATCCGGGCGCTCATATTTCATCTGGGAAAATTTCATTCTGAAGTCCTCCTTGTTGTTTGATATTACAATAATAACGCATTTTTTTGTTCAAATCAACAGGTAATCTTCTACATTACATAATAAAAACAGCAACACCCATAAGGATAGTTGCTGTCTCTATCATTTTTTACTAAATTACTTTACCATGCTGGCAACTTCAGCGGCGAAGTCATCCTCGCGCTTCTCGATACCCTCACCCTTTTCATAGCGGACAAAGTCAGCAACCTTGATGGTGCCGCCCAGCTCCTTGCCAGTCTTCTCGATATACTCAGCAACATCGATCTCGCCGTCCTTAACGAAGGGCTGCTTGAGCAGGCAGACTTCCTTATAGAACTTGTTGATACGGCCGTCTACCATCTTCTCCTTAACCTGAGCGGGCTTGCCAGCCAGCTTAGGATCGTTCTCGATCTGAGCCAGAACGATCTCCTTCTCCTTGGCAACCTCATCAGCGGGAACGCACATGGGGCAAATGTAGCTGGGGCTTACAGCCGCAATCTGCATGGCGATATCCTTGCCGAAGGTCTCAAAGTCCTTGTCGGCGGCCACGCCATCCAGCTCAAACTTGACCAGGACGCCAATACGGCCGCCGCCGTGGGTGTAGCTGACTACATTGCCCTCGTAGCGAGTGAAGCGACGGATCTTCAGGTTTTCGCCAATGGTGAGGATCTTATCCTTCAGCGCGGCGTCAACAGTAACATCGGTACCGGCCAGCTTGCAGTTCATCAGGGCCTCTACATCAGCGGGATTCTCATCAATAACAGTCTTGGCACAAGCCTCGACAAAACTGATGAAATCAGCGTTTTTACCAACAAAGTCGGTTTCAGAGTTGACTTCGATAACAACGCCAACCTTCTTTTCGTAATCTACCATGGTGCATACCACACCCTCGGCAGCTACGCGGCCGGACTTCTTGGCGGCAGCAGCCAGGCCCTTTTCACGCAGGAACTCGATCGCCTTTTCCACATCGCCATCGGAAGCGGTCAGAGCTTTTTTGCAGTCCATCATGCCACAGCCGGTTTTTTCGCGCAGATCCTTAACATCTTGAGCAGTAAATGCCATTTTTGTTTCCTCCTGTATCTTTTATGGATGTTTTATCACAGTTTCTCAAGAAAAGCCCGAAAGTTCTTCGGGCTTCTCCGTGTCAATTCTTATTTCTGGGTCTCAGCAGCGGTCTCGGCCTCAGCTTCAGCGGCGCCCATAGCGCCCTGGTGACCTTCAATGATGGCGTTGGCCATAGCGGAGGAAATCAGCTTGACAGCGCGGATAGCATCATCGTTGCCGGGAATAACATAGTCAATCTCATCGGGATCGCAGTTGGTATCTACGATAGCGATAACGGGGATGCCCAACTTGTGCGCTTCAGCAACAGCGATCTTCTCCTTGCGGGGATCGACAACGAACATAGCAGCGGGCAGCTTGTTCATATCCTTAATGCCGCCGAGGTATTTCTCGAGCTTCTCAATCTCGAGTTCCAGCTTAACAACTTCCTTCTTGGGCAGACGCTCAAAAGTGCCGTCTTCTTCCATCTTGCGCAGCTGCTCCAGACGACGGATACGCTTACGGATGGTTTCAAAGTTGGTGAGCATACCGCCCAGCCAACGAGCGTTTACATAGTAAGCACCGGCGCGCTCCGCTTCCTCACGGATGGAATCGCCAGCCTGCTTCTTGGTACCAACAAAGAGAACGGTGCCACCGTTGGCGGAAAGCTCACGAACGAAGTCATAAGCCTCTTCCAGCTTCTTTACGGTTTTCTGCAGGTCGATGATGTAGATACCGTTGCGCTCGGTGAAGATGTACTGAGCCATCTTGGGGTTCCAGCGACGGGTCTGGTGACCAAAGTGTACGCCAGCTTCCAGAAGCTGTTTCATAGATACTACTGCCATTGTTTGTTTACCTCCAAAAATTTGTTTGTGTAACCTCTGCGGCAGTCATCTCCGCCCTGCCACCCTTGCGGGCACATGGCCGAACAGATCGTACCGCATGCGTTGTACCGATATAGTTTATCATAGCTTTTCTGGAAAATCAAGCATAAATAAAAAGAAAATCCGCAGTTTTCTGCGGATCATCCTCAATCAATGCAAGGCCCCGGCAAAGGACATCCGACGACGGGGCGGTGCCGGGCATGCAACATTTTCCACCAGTACGGTATCTTCTCCAATGCATTTGATCTGATCCCATGGAATGATCAGGTCTGGCTCCCTGCCAAACAGGCCAAAAAAGCGCGGCCTGCCGAAAATGATAAGGGTACAAATATGCGCTGTACAGGTATCAAACTCCACATCGCAAACGCATCCTAGGCAGGCACCGTTTTGAATATTGACCACTTCCTTGCAGCGCAGCTCCATTAAACTGCATACCATCCGCTTCCCTCCCCTGTGCAGCAGGATTCTGTTATATCCTATGCGGCAGGGCTATTCCAGTTTACATCTGTGTTTTAATGCGCTGCAATGCCCCTTTTTCGATACGCGAAACCTGAGCTTGTGATATTCCTACCGCTTGGCTGACTTCCACCTGCGTTTTGCCAGCAAAGAACCTCAACGACAGTATTTTCTTTTCTCGGGCGGAGAGTGCCTCCATCGCCTGCCGCAGCAGCATTTCATCCAGCCAGTCGCTCTCACTTGTTTTATCCTGCACCTGGTCTATCAGGCAGATGTTCTCTCTCCCATCGGAATAAGCAGGATCATACAGTGAACTGGGCTCCATAATCGCTTCCATTGCCAGCACCACATCTTCCTTGGGCTGCTGCATGGCTGCCGCTATCTCTTCCACAGTCGGCTCGCGTCCTAAGGAATTTTGCAATTCCTCTTTTTTCTTCAGGGCAGCAACAGCTTGTTCCCTTACTCGTCGTGTCACCTTCACCATGCCAGAATCCCGTAGAAAGCGACGCATTTCTCCAATAATAAGGGAAAAAGCATAAGTGCTCAGCTTCAGTCCCAGCTCAATATCAAAGCGCTCGATTGCCTTGATAAGCCCGATACACCCCACCTGGAACAGGTCATCTGGGTTGCCTCCTCGGTTACTGAAGCGCTGTACGGCGCTGAGCACCAGCTTCAGGTTGCTTTCCACCAGCCGGTTACGCGCTTCCCTATCCCCGGCATGTGCCCGCCGCAATAATTCGTTGGTTTCGTCATTTTTTAGTGTTTTCAGCTTAGAAGTATCAACGCCGCTGATCTCTACCTTATAATACATAGCCTTTCCCCCACCAACGCGATGGCAGAAGTATGGGCTGACCAAAGGAGCAGTAAACATTCCTCAACAATTGAAAGAAATGGAAAAGGAAGCCGGAGCATTGCTGCCGCGGCTTCCCTTTTACAAAATCTCAAAATTCTCGGATGCGTTATCCTTATTGGTTGTTTCCTTCAGCGCGGTCACCCGCAGTTTTACCGGTTTTTGCCCCAGGTTGATCTCAATAACATCCCCTACCTTGACCTCGTAGGAGGCGCGGGCGGTTTTGCCATTTACTACTACGCGTTCGGCATCACAGGCCTCATTGGCCACGGTCCGCCGTTTGATGATCCGGGAAACTTTCAAATATTTATCCAGCCTCATAGGGGGCCTCCTTACAAAAGAGCCGGTGCGCTGGCACCGACTCCACTGGTTCAGAATTTATTTTACAGCATCCTTCAGCGCCTTACCAGCCTTAAAAACGGGAGCTTTGCTGGCAGCGATGGTGATGGGCTTGCGGGTCTTGGGGTTAATACCAGCATGAGCCGCGCGGGTCTTAACCTCAAAGGAGCCAAATCCGGTAAGGGTGATCTTATCGCCCTTCTTCAAGGTCTCGGTAACGGTCTCCAAAACAGCGGCAACTGCCTTCTCGGCATCCTTCTTAGTCATACCGGCCTTTTCGGCTACGGCGACGATCATTTCAGCTTTGGTCATTTTGTATTTCCTCCTGATATAAAAGAATAGTAGGCAACCATGCCTTTTTCATATTCACAACGATCTACCCTCCGTGGGTTTCTCGCTATGTTGCATCTCCAAAAAGCATTCGATCATCCGGTCCGACTCACGGGAAAGCGCTTCCTCTGCAGAAATTCCAAGTCGCTCCATTCGCTCGCATACAAGGAACAGTAACCTGCTCCAACCTTGCACATCCGTTTCATCCGCCAAAAGCGCATCCTCCAGGCAATTTCGGAGCATACCATCATTCGGATCTTCGAAACATCCGGATGCGGCTGCTCGGGAGATCAGTTTTTGCGCACGCATCAGTGCCGGTAAAACGCCGGAAACCTGCCGCAAACGATCCTCCAAACTGTAAAGTCCTTTTTCCTTGCGTTTCTGCTGTTCCCAGTTTTGTGCTGCCTCCGCAGCATTCGCAGCATACTCACTGCCAAAGATGTGCGGATGCCTGCCGATCATCTTGCGGCAAATCCCGGTGCATACATCATTAAAATCAAAATGGCCCTGCTCCGCCTCCATTTGGCTGTGCAGCGCAATCTGAAGCAGCACATCTCCCAGCTCCTCCCGCAGAAGTGCGGAACTTTCCAGATCAATGGCTTCTACAGCCTCATACGCCTCCTCCAAGAAATTATTGCGGATGGTGTGATGATCCTGCGCCCTATCCCATGGGCATCCTTCCGGGCTCCGCAGAATTCCAACAATCTTAATTAAATCATTGCAGTCATAGGATTCCTTGTCGCACAGATTTGGCATTGTGAATAACCTGCTTTTCAGATAGTACTCCCATTTTACTAGAAACGCGGCTTAAATTCAAGCTATTTTCTTCTATTCTTGCCCGAAAATGCAACACATATTTCAGCACTTTTAATAAACTTCAGACAAAACAGCAGCCCGATGTACACAGCGCCCCCCACCGCAATGGAAAAAAGCAGGGATGCCCAAGCGCTTATGTATCCCAAAAGGAGGTTATAAACCGCCCGCGCCGCGAAACAGCACACAACGGCAGAGATCATCGGCTTGAGGAGCACCGATACCCGCGCAAACGGTCGACCGCTGCCAAACCAGCGCAGCGCACTGCACAGTACTATAAAGCAGTAACACAGTAAACTGCCATAGGCTACCCCATGAATATTAATCTCCGGGCGGGAAACAAGAATATAGTTTGTCACCATCTTCAACACCCCGCCGATTAAGAGTGCGGTTAGCGGCGTCCGTTCCATCCCGGAAGCCTGCAATATATTATTAAAGATCCCGGCAAAAGAAATCAGAATTGTCACCACGCCCATCATCCGCAGCGTTGGCGCTACGATGGCAACCTCCATTAACTGATGCGGATATAGAAATGATAGAATTTCTTCCGCAAAGGTAAAAATGCCAAGCCCGGCTGGGAAAGCAGCTGCAGCTGTGGTTGCCATTACCGATTCCACCGATCGCTGCAAGCACCTGTCATCTTTCGCGGCGCAGTAGCGGGCTATGGCCGGGATCGCGCTCATCCCAATGCCGGCCGTAACCGCCGGTACTAGGTTAAAAATTGAAACTGCCAGCCCAGAATATGAGCCATACAGATATTCGGGAAGCACCTCCACCGTTACCTCCGGAGGGATACACCCAGTATACATCCGCAGGATATGCTCACTCCCCTGCTCCACAGCATTTTTTAGGCAGTTCATTACAGAGGAAAGATCGATAACAGTGGTAAGATTGGCACAGAGAGAAGTCAGTGCAATTGGCAGCGCAACATGCCACAGCTTTTTGGCATCCGTACTGGAAAAACGCCCTCCTCGTTCCGGTACATTTCGTCGGTACTGACCACGAATAAACAATAATCCACACAATGTGCTCAGTGATACGCCCAGCACAGCTCCAGCCGCTGAGTACTGCAAAATCCTCAGCTGTACCTCCTGCATTGTACCAGGCCAGCCCAGTGTTCCCGCCATTGCCGCGTCGTTCAGCCTGGAATAGAAAAACCATGCCAATAAGATTCCGGCAACCAGCTTAACCATGGCCTCCACGACTTGACTACGAGCGGTCGGCAGCATGTTCTGTCGCCCTTGAAAGTAGCCACGATAAGCCGAAGAGAGGCAGGAAAACAGAACAGACGGCGCAATGCAGCAGACCGAAAGTGCCGCCGCAGGGTTTCCGATGAGTTTTGTTAATGGTCCAGCTCCAATAAACAGCAGCACTGCCGCCAGCGTGCCAATCCCCAAGAACATGAGTCTCGCAGTTTTTAGAATGTTTCCAGCCTCTTCTCCCCTGCCGCCGTACTCCGATACCATACGGGAAACAGCTACACCCAATCCGGTCACTGTCATGGAATAAATGGGAATGAGAACATCATAAGCGGAAACAAAATAGGACATTCCTACGCCGCCCAGTATATTAGCCAGCGGGATTTTGAACAGCGCACCGATCACCTTAACGACCATGGTGGACGCTGTTAAGATGAGCGCTCCCTGCAAAATAGTCTGCTTTCCTTTTTCCATCATCTCCTCCGCCCCTTTTCACCAAAAAAGGAAGCCGAACAGCATACTTTGCTGTTCGACTTCCCCGTTATGTTTACTATTACAGTTTATTTTTCCTCTGCAGGGTAAATAGCCTTGCCGCAATAGCTGCAAAACATCGCCGTAGAGGGTACCAGTTTATTGCAGTGGGGGCATGCCACCATATGAATCTCCGTATTTTCCCGCCGCTTTTTCTCGTTTACGCTTTCCAGCATCACCTTAATAGCTGCCGCCTTTTCTGCAATGGCGTGTGCGGTCTCCGCATCTTCGGTGCCTTCCTGTAGCAGGGCATAGTACATCCGTCCCAGCTTCATATAGCATTCCTCCAGCTCACGCCGCTTCTTCATCTCGTCCAGCTTCTGGCGGGAAGCATCCACTACTTCACCGGCAACATTGCCTACCGCCTTGCCAAATTCCTTGGCTTTTCCCAAAATGTCATCCCAGTTTGCCTGATTCATAACTTCCGCTCCTTTCGGTTCACTCGGTATCATTCAGGCGCCACAGCGGCAGGGCTTCCTTTCGCTCCAGCACCGTTTGGAAACGATTGATGTATTCATATGGGTATTTATAGTTAAAGCTACGGGTAATGCGCTGTGGACCGTTCGGTACCAGCTTGGTTACACCGCCAGCCCCTGCTGAGATTATGGTATGCCCATCATCCATAATATAGACATTGTATTTGCAGGCCTTTCCCGGCAGGGTATAGCCCACATTTTCCAATGCCTCCACAGTGCCCTTCTGCCTGTATAGGTAGTAGGGTTGGTAACCCGCCTCCTCTAGCAAATGACGGGAATATTCCACCATCTCCATGGCAGTTCGCTTCTGCGGGCCCTCTTCCTTTAGTGTGGAAGCATGCTTGACCGTTAGGGTATGTACCGTAATATTTTCCGGGTGGAGCGCCAGCACCTGTTCTATGGTGCTTCGGAAGGACTCAAAAGTGTCCTCTGGCAGTCCGGCTATGAGGTCAACATTTCGGTCAAAGTGAAATTCTTCCGAAAGCTTCCATGCATCAAGAAAATCCTCAGCCGTATGACGCCGTCCGATGGCCTTTAAAACGCTGTTATTGAGTGTCTGCGGGTTAATACTGATGCGGTCCACACCATTTTGCGCCATTACCCTTAGCTTTTCCAGCGTGATGGTATCTGGACGGCCAGCCTCTACGGTAAATTCCTCACAGGCAGTCAGATCAAAGTCTTTTCTGATCTCTTGTAAAAGACGGTCCATCTGCTCTGCAGTTAGGGTCGTCGGTGTCCCGCCGCCAATGTATACACTGATAACGGTAAGCCCCGCCTCTTTTACCAGGCGGCCTGTCAGTTCCAGCTCCCGTAGCAACAGCGGCAGATACTCTTCCAGCATATTTCCTGCCCGTTCAATGGAATGCGACACAAAGGAACAATAGCTGCACCGGGAGGGACAAAACGGGATCGCAACATACAAACTGATCTGATCCAAAGAAAGTGCCTCCACAATCTCCCGCTGGTTATGCCAAGTATCCATCGAAAGTTGCGCCCGCTCCTCACTGACACCATAATCAGATAGCTTTTGCATAACATCAGCTTCTGTCATTCCTACTTCGGTCATTTGCCGTACCAGCTTTACCGGACGCACACCGGTCAGCATTCCCCAGGGAAGAGTGTGTCCCAACAGTGCTGTCAATTGATTGTACAGCATCCGGCAGATGGTCTGCTCTATCTCCGTCCGGTCTGCCGTACTAGGAGATGACGCCTCACGCTTTTCCCCATTCAGGCAGGCAACCACATGGCACAGGCAGCATTTTTCCTGCTCCTGCACCGTAATGGCAATGCTGTCATTGTCATCTGGGATGGCTTCTCCCGGCAAAACAATCGTCACCGGAGTTTCTCCCAACAGCATCCGTATCAGACTTTCCACCTCGTACCGGATGTCCGGTCGATTCAGTTTAACGACCATAAGCCGCGCGTACCCGTGCTACCAGGCTATCGATCCAGGCGTACTGGTCAAACAGCATTCCATCCTGCTCATGGCCGGGGTACATATGGTAATTGGTCTTGATAGAGCGCAGTCGGGTCAATGAATCCACCATATCCATAAAGTCACTGCTGTACATATCGGTACGGCCGCAGCTCTGCACAAACAGGGTATCCCCTGTAAAAATAGCCTCCCCACAGAAATAGGTCAGACAACCGGCGGTATGGCCGGGTGTCTCCCAAACGGTAAACTCCAGCTCATCCAGCTCTATCTTGTCTCCCTCTTTCAGCAGTCGGTCCGGCTGAAGGGTAACTGGCGCACCAATGGCAGAAGCGCTGTAATTCTTGCGGGGATCGCTCAAGAGAGGCACTTCCTTTTCTGCCGCCATCAGCTGGATTTCCGGATAGTGCTCCTTGAGCCCTGGCACTGCGCAGAAATGATCGTAATGGCCATGGGTCAGCAGAATTATTTTAGGGGTCAGGTGGTTCTCTTCTATCGCCTTGATAATATTTTCCGGTTCCATACCGGGGTCAATGACGGCACAGTTGCCTTTCTCACTGGCCACCAAATAGCAATTCGATGCAAAGCAATGCATCGGCACACTGATCACTTTCATCTTTTTTTCACTCCTTTTATCGATCCAACCGGCCGGTACGCATTTCTTCTGTATCCAGTATCAGCGTCACCGGTCCGTCATTTATAAGGGATACCTCCATATCCGCGCCGAACCAGCCTGTTTCCACATGGAGATCATGGTCCATCAGCTCTGCCACAAACCGCTCATACAACGGAATCGCCGTTCCCGGCCGGGCTGCCGCGATGAAAGAAGGCCGTTTGCCCTTTCGGCAGTCACCATATAGCGTAAACTGCGAAACCACCAGTACCTCTCCCGCTACATCCTTCAACGAAAGATTCATTTTATCGTTTTCATCGGTAAAGACCCGCAGCCCAGCGCATTTTTCCGCCAGGTAACTGCACAGTTCTGGAGTATCCCCTTCGGTTACCCCCAGCAGGATCAAAAATCCTTTTCCGATTTTCCCTACCGTTTCGCCAGCTATACGAACCGATGCCTCGCTGACTCTTTGTACGACCGCTCTCACGAAAGCACCGCCCTTTTCACCGAAGATACGCCGGGGATCCGGCTGAGGTTATTGATAATGGTCTGTAGCTGGTTCAGGTCGCTGATGCCGATGGAAACCTGAATACTAGTCTGACCGGTCTTCAACTCCTTAGCCATCACCGAATGAATGGGAACGCGCATATTCCCCAACTGTACGCTTACATCTGCTAGTATACCGATCCGGTCCGATGCAAGAATATCCAGCGTGGATTTGAATGTTTCTTTCACCTTACTGGCCCAGGTGGCATTTACCCACCGCTCCGGGTCCTCCCCACGGCGACGAGCATTTACCACATTGGCGCAGTCGCACTTGTGAATAGATACCCCGAACCCACGAGTGATAAAACCTACGATCTCATCGCCGGGTAGTGGATTACAGCACCGTGCAAATTTGATTAAGCAACCATCCAGCCCTTCCACAATAACGCCGTTAGAAGCCTTTTGTGAGGTTTTCTTAACAGTTGGGGCTAGGGTTTGTTCCGGTTTGCGGTACAGGCGGATAAAATCATCCTTGACACGCGGCATGATCTTTTCCAGCGATATACCGCCATAGCCAATAGAGGCGTAAAAATCATCCACCGTGTTGTATTTCTGCCGGGTGGCAATGTCCGCGATAAACTTTTCACGCTCTTCCTGCGGCGGGGCAATCAGATTGCGGCGCATTTCCTTTTCAAGTGCCAATTTGCCCTCAGCAATGTTCTCTTCCCGCTTTTCTTTTTTGAACCAGGAGCGAATCTTATTACGGGCCTCACTGGTCTTTACGATTTTCAACCAATCACGGCTAGGGCCGTTACTCTGGGTGGTGGAGGTAATGATCTCTACAATCATGCCGGTTTTTACCTTATAGTCCAGCGAAACCAACCGCCCATCCACTTTGGCACCGATCATCTTATTGCCGACCTCTGAGTGAATAGCATAGGCAAAGTCAACCACGGTGGAGCCCTGTGGCAGCCGGATCACATCCCCGCGCGGCGTAAATACAAAAACCTCCTCCGGTGCAATATCGGTTTTAATGGATTTTACAATGTCCTCTACATCATCGGAGTCCTTCTGCGATTCCAACAGCTGCCGGATCCACGCCAGGCGCTCATCCAGCGAATCCTTACCCTCCATGCCGATCTTGTATTTCCAGTGCGCCGCTACACCGTATTCCGCAGTGTAATGCATATCCCAGGTACGGATCTGCACTTCAAAAGGCACACCTTCTTTATCCAGCACAGTGGTATGCAGCGATTGATACATGTTCTGCTTTGGGGTAGAGATATAGTCCTTAAAGCGATTCGGGATCGGCCGCAGCATATCATGGATGATCCCCAGAATGTTGTAACACTCCGGTACAGTATCCACAATAATGCGCACCGCATAAATATCGTAAATCTCATCAAAGGAGCGGCCCTGAATATACATCTTACGGTAGATGCCATAGATGCTTTTCACCCGCCCATCTATCTGTGCGGTCACATGTTCTTCTTCCAGCCTGGCCTGAATTCGCTTAATAATATTGCTCAGGAACGCTTCCCGATCTTCTTTGCGCAGGGCTAGCTGCTGCTCTATCTCGTGGTAAGCCACCGGATCCAGATGTTTCAGAGAGAGATCCTCCAGCTCTTCCTTGACGCTACGGATACCCAGCCGGTGTGCCAGCGGCGCATAGATCTCCATCGTCTCCAGCGATTTGACCCGCTGCTTTTCAGGAATGCGATAATCCAGCGTGCGCATGTTGTGCAGCCGGTCTGCCAGCTTGATGATAACAACTCGAACATCCTTTGCCATGGCCAACAGCATCTTGCGTACATTTTCCGCCTGTTGCTCTGCCCGGCTGGAATAAGGGATATTGGCAAGCTTTGTCACACCATCCACCAGTTCGGCTACATCGCCGCCAAATTGCTTTTCTATATCCTCCAGCGTTACGGTAGTATCTTCCACCACATCATGCAGCAGCCCACCGATGATGGTATCCGAATCCATACCCAGCCCTACCAGTATTACCGCTACTTCTATGGGATGTGAAATGTATGGGTCACCGGAAGAACGCATCTGTCCTTCGTGTGCCTTTTTTGCCAGCTCATAGGCTGCTTTTATCCGCGGAATATCATAGGTTTTGTTAGATTTTTCTATGGCATCCGCTAGTTTTTCATACAGGGCGTCCATCGCTCACCTATCCTTTCTGGAGCCTTCGGAAGGTTTGGGAGTGTTCCAGCTCCACCTTCTTTTCTCCGTTTTTTATCACAAAGCCTTCAGGCTGCATATCCTCCATCAGCTCCAGCTCCCGCATAATCTGCAGTGCCGCCAAATGCTTAAAGTAGGTATAGCCATCCAACTTTTTTCGCAATATGTAGTACATTCCGTCCGTTCCTGTCTTTATGGGGCTGTTATCCCGCAGATAACGATACACTCCTGCCAAGTCGTTCCGGGTAAAGACTTCCGTGGCATCAGCAGTTTCTTCTCCGCGCACCACCGCCTCAAAGGCCGCTGCTGCACGCAGATTCTCTCCCTGCCGCCAGCCCGTCGGATGCACATTGATGACCCGTACGGAAACCGTCCGCTGGTCATTAAAATCATTGATACTTAACGCACAGGCCACATCTATGTGGTCGCCAATCGAAAAGGGAAACTGCTTTACAGGCATTCCGAAGTACACCATCGGCACTGTATACCGCCCAGCTGTTACAGACATACGCAGATGATTACCATTCCCAATAGAATTCACAGCCTGCACTGTCACACCAGGTAGTAAAAAAGTCGGCATGGGGTTTTCGCATCCAAAAGGAGAAAGCCGGCTCATCTCCTCTACATTCGCCACGGTAATCTCCTCCGGCGCAATGGGGGCATCCAGCTTTACCGTATGCACTGGCATAATGGGATAATGCTCCGCAGCATATTCTTCCAATGCGGCAGTAAAAGCCGGAATATCCTCCTCCGCCAGTGTAAAGCCAGCAGCCATGGGGTGTCCGCCAAATTTCTGCAACCTCTCGCTGCACGCAGCAATGGCATCAATGATACTAAAGCCCTCCACACTGCGGGCCGAACCCCTGGCAATGCCATTAGAGCAAGAAATGATAATACATGGTTTGCGGTAGCGTTCCAGCATCCGAGCCGCGGCAATCCCAATCACCCCTAAATGCCAGTCATCCCCCACCAGTGTCAATATTCTGTTGTGCAGCAGATCAGGCTTGCGGTGCAGCAACTCCCATGCCTCCGCAGAGATATTTTCCTCCATACGGCGACGCTCCGCATTCAGCTTTTCTATCTCCGCCGCAAGTGCCACTGCCTGTTCCTCATTTTGGGTCAGCAGCAGCTGTACCGCAGTATCTACACTTCCTATCCGCCCTGTCACATTGATACGCGGTGCGAGCATAAAGGAGATGGTATCGCTATTGCAGGCTGCCAGATCTGCTTTGGCATTTTGAGCTAAAGCCAATAGACCAGGTCGCTCTGTTTGGGCCAGCACCTCAAGCCCCAGCCGGGTCAGGATGCGGTTTTCCCCTTTCAGCGGTACCACATCAGCCAGTGTAGCGATTGCCACCAGGTCGCCATACTGTTCTAGTAGCAGGTCCTGGGGATCCTCCCCCTGCATCTGCTGTTCCAATGCAGCAATCAGCTTAAATGCCATGGCGGCACCGCACAGGTACCGACAGGGCGAGCTGTTTTCCTCAAATGCGGAATTGACCAAAGCATCCGCGGGTGGTAGCTGCTGGGGCAGCGCATGGTGGTCAGTCACCACTACCTCGATTCCAGCTTCTTTAGCGCGCTTAATCTCCTCCACAGCAGAAATGCCGTTATCTACAGTGATGATCAGCTCGATTCCAGAGGAAATGACCATTTCCATCGTCTTCATGGAAAGACCATAGCCCTCATCCAGCCGTTCCGGGATGTAATAGCACACATCAGCACCTTCGCCCTCCAGGTACTCATACAGCAACACCGTGGCGGTGATCCCATCGCAGTCATAGTCGCCAAAGACAAGAATTTTCTTTCCCTCGTCTATCGCCCTGCGCACAATCGTCACTGCTTTTTCCATATCATGCAGTTCCATGGGGTCGCACAGCGGTTGGGTACAGTTCAAAAAGGTTTCTGCTGATGCGGAATCCTTGATTCCGCGGGAAGCCAACACCCGGCACAGGAACATCGGCAGAGGCCGGTTCTCAACGATCAGCGCGTCCGCTTTGGCAAAGTTTTCTTTCCACGCAAAAAATCTCATGACAGCCGGCCTCCTTTCCATTTTGATAAAATATTATAGCATATTTTGTCCAACTATTCAATCACCTGGCGGTGAGAAACGCTCAATCACCGCTCCCGCCGTATGGATCCCATCCACCGCTGAGCTCATGATGCCTCCGGCATAGCCGCTGCCTTCACCACAGGGATAAATTCCCTCCACCGAAATACTTTGTCTGTCCTCCCCGCGCAGAATGCGCACAGGTGAGGATGTGCGTGTCTCCGGTGCTGTCAACACCGCATCCGAGACAGCATAGCCCTTTATTCGTCGGTCAAATATCGCTAATCCTTTTTTCATCTGTTCTGTCACAAAAGGCGGCAGTATTTTTGTAAAGTCGCACGGCTTCACACCAATGGCGTAAGTCGACTCCACTTTGCCCCACTCCGCCCCGGAACACCCCTGCATAAAGCATCCCACGGTCTGTGCTGGAGCGTGGTAATCCCCAACAGCAGCATATGCCCTTCGTTCTATCGCCTGCTGGAACCAAACCCCATCCAGCGGATTTGACCCATAGTCCCGATGGTCCACCGAAACTACCAGCGCAGCATTGGCATTTTTTCCATCCCGGCTGTGGTAGCTCATGCCGTTGGTCACTATCGTTTCCCGTTCGGAAGCCGCCGGCACCACCACACCGCCTGGACACATGCAGAAGGTATACACTGCCCGGCCGGTATCTGTCTCCCGTTCCGAGAGCTGGTATTCGGCATGTCCCAACTTGGGGTGACCTGCATAGTCCCCATACATGGCGTGATCTATCGCTTCCTGCGGGTGCTCTATTCTGGCCCCTACGGAAAAAGGTTTCGCCTCTATTGCAATTCCCCGCTCCATACTGCAGGTGAAAAGTGGTCTTGCCGCATTACCGGGCGCCAAAATAAGACAGTCGCATGGAATCTCCTCTCCCTGCGCAATAACACCGGTAATCTTACCGTCCTTTGCGATAATATCTTCCGCTGCCGCGTGGAAGCGGACTTCGCCGCCCAGCGATACGATCTCTTGCCGGATTGCCACAACCACCTTTCGCAGCAGGTCTGTACCAATATGCGGCTTGGCAGCCGTTAGGATCTCTTTAGGCGCGCCATGTGCCACAAATTCCTCCAACACCACCCGGCAAAACCCATCATTGATGCGGGTCATCAGCTTCCCATCGGAGAAGGTCCCGGCTCCGCCTTCACCAAACTGAATGTTAGAGCTTTCATCCAGCCTCTGCTCCTGCCAAAAGGCCTCTACATCTGCCACGCGCTCCTCCATAGGTGCTCCCTGCTCCAGGATGACCGGCTGATACCCGGCTCGTGCCAGCATCAAACCACAGAACATCCCCGCAGGCCCCAATCCAATAATCACTGGGCGGTGCTTCATTGGCTCCATCCCCGGCCGGAACTGCGGTTTGTCTTCCATCAGCAGGCGATACTTCGCATTTTCCCGTAGGGTGACGCCTTTTTTCAGCGTAGCCGCTATGGTATAGTTTAGCCTGATATTCTCCTTTTTGCGGGCATCTACGCTTTTCCGGTAAATATCCACAGTCAAAAGATCACTGCCTTTACACCGCAGGGCACGCAGCGCCTCTCGCCGGAAATCTGCTTCCTCCTCCAGCGGTACAATAATATTGTTGATCAGATAAATACTCATAACGATCCCCCGGGAAAGAAAATTCAGCTCTGCCCATAAAAAGCAGAGCCGAATTTATCATTAAAATTAACTGGGCTTGGCGTCCACTGTCACACTGTATTCACCCACCGCCCATACATAGCCTTTGGTCGGCGCATAGATGGAAACCGGCATCTCGTATTTTCCAGCACGCGTTCTCATGTCGGAAAGATCGACCTTCACTACAAAGTCGCCCGCCGCTATTCCACTGATGATACTCTTTTTACCCAAAACATACACGCGCAAAGCGCTTTCCTCCACTGTCACCGTAAAGCCCTCTGGCACATTCACCAGCTGGAAGTTCTTTAGGCTCAGATTGGTAGAAGCAAGATCATCCGCCTCAAAGGACACCGTTACAACCTCTATATCATCCATATCGGTAAAGCCTTCCGGCAGCTGCACCGCAAAGTCCATCTGCGAGGAGGTCAGCAGGTTCATCTGCTTAAAGTCGATATACCCCAGCACCAAACTGGAATGATTGCGCAGCACGGAATCCTCCGCCGCTACTGTGATGGAATCCACAGAAAGACTGTATGAAAGCTCATCCACTGGGAAGTTTTCCGGCACATTTAGGAAGGATACAGTCAGCGGCAGAGTCGCCACCCGTTTGACCGGAACGGTTACCGCTACGCTGCTCACATCCTGGTGGAAGTAGGCAACCTCCTCCGTCTCCAGCTTATTGCCTTCGGCATCATAATAAACGATCTTGGAATTCTGCTGCTGAGTACTGGTTACCTCCCGGCTGAAATCCACTTCGATCACTGCGCGCTCTACATGGGAGATGAGGCTTTCCGCTCCACTTACCTCTACGGTGGAAGGCTCCAGCACGATCTCATCTTCCGGAGCAATGTAATTGGCCGGGGTTGTCAGCCCGGTAATATCCGCCTGGATCTGCAAAAGCTTTGTTGCCCTAGTTTCAAAAGTCAATGTCACCGTAGCGGGAGAAATCGATGTTACCGTATAGCTTCTGGTACCGTTATCGCTCACCACCAGCGGCACCTCATAGGTACCCGGCTCGGTAATCGCGGAAGCATCAGCAACCACTCGCACATTTTCCGGGCCATAGCTGCCTATCTCAAACTGCTTGCCGTCCAGGACCAGTGAGACCTTGGTATCCGCGCCATCCACTACCTCCAGCATCGCACTGGTTGGGATATCCACCGTAATGGGAACATCTCTTATCGCTTTCGTGATCTCCGGCGCCGCCAGCATGGCAGCCATCCACACAAAAAACGCAATAACGATCGAAAGGACGATCCTTAGCGTCTTGGGACGATCAGCCGCCTGCTGGACTGATTCATTTTGATTCTTGTTCATGGCCATTTCTCCTGAAAATGCTCATCAGCGTATCCATCGCGCTGCCTTTCTTCGCTTCCTGCTCGGAAAGCAGCTCATCGCACAGAATCGAATTAAGGCTGTTTACCGTCAACCGCAGGTTAAGCTTGCCGTCTTTGGCTACTGAGATCGCGCCCGTCTCCTCCGAAACGATCACGATCAACGCATCACTGACCTCCGACATGCCCAAGGCCGCCCGGTGGCGGGTGCCCAGCGTCCGGCTGATATCATAGTTATTGGACAGCGGCAAAAAGCACCCCGCTGCGTGTACCCGTCCATCCCGGATGACCATAGCGCCATCATGCAGAGGGGAGTTTTTGAAGAAGATATTGCGGATCAGCTCGGCGGAAGGACTGGCATCCACCAGCGTACCGGTCGCTATAATATCCCCCAGACGGGTACTGCGCTCTATGACGATCAACGCACCGGTGCGTTCCTTGGAAAGTATGGCACAGCTATCACAGATGGCATTAATGCAGCGCATCATATTGCTGTTATTCTCAAAGCTGTTTCCGCCGATGCTGTTCACTGTCTTTCGGATCTGTGTCAGCGAGAAGCTGGTACGCCCCAGCTTTTCCAGTATCTTTCGCAGCTCCGGCTGAAAGATGATAAGCAATGCGAAAACGCCGTAGGTGATCAAATAGCGGATGATGGCGCTGACCGCGCGCAGCTGGAATGCCTGGGACAGCACATACACAAGGATTATACCCAGTACGCCCTTGATGAGCTGCCCCGCGCGGGTCTCCCGCAGCAGGTCGATCAATTTATAGACCAGATATGCCACGATAAGGATATCCAAAACATCCTGTATCCGGATGGTTCGCAGGATATCCTCAAGCATCTCCAGCGAGGGTATCAATTTGATCATCGGTCACATCACTTCCACTCATTTAGGATCTTGCACACACGGCTTCCGGCGCCGCCAGCCGTTTTGGCCAGTTCCTCAGTCTGCTGTGCCACACCACGCCGCCGCAGTGTCACCTTATGTACCTCCGGCTTGTCCTCTTCCTGCTTATTGGCACACCAAGCAGCTGCCTTACAGCACGGCACCTCTGCCTCCAGCCGGTCAAAATCCTTCTCAAATTGATCCAGTCGCTGGGTAAACTGCGCCCTTATTTCATCCAATTGGTTTTTCAGCCCATTAAAATCCTCGTGCCGCCCCTTAAAAAGGTCAGCCTGCAATTTTGCTTCATTCAGCTCCGCTCGCAGGCTGTTCAGCGCAGCCTCCTGTTCATTTACACGGGCCTGCATCTTCTTATTCAGTTCCATCTGCAGCTGCAGGGCATTCTCCTTATCCCGCAGTTGCGCGGCCAGCTTATTGGTGCGCTCCCGCAGGCGCGCGCAGTCGCTTCCCTGCTCATTCAGCTGGCGTTCCTTTTCCTTGCTATCACTTACCGCCTGCTTATACTGGGCGCTCATGGCTTCCAGCTTCTCATTCAGTTCCGCAGCCTTACGGTCCAGTGTGTCATTACGCACCGCCAGCTCATCCAGTGCTTCGCGTGCCTGTTTATCCTGTTCATAAATATAGTCCAGCACTGCCTTACGGTCAAACCCAAACAGCGCGGTGGAAAAACGCTTTGCCTCCTGCACGGAAACACACTCCTTTGTACATATTATAACTATTGTCAGTATAGCATTTTATCCTCTACCATTGCAACAGCATTTCATTATATTTTGCCGGGAATTTTCTCCCTTTCGACGCATAAAACTGACCGCCGGTGTTTTCTGCCCGGCGGCCAATTCCATTCAGTAGATCTGTTGCATTTCCTCCCGCAGCTGCCGTATGATCTTCTTTTCCAGCCGCGAGATATAGGATTGCGAGATCCCAATGATATCCGCTACCTCCTTTTGGGTGCGTTCCTCACCTCCGTCCAGCCCAAATCGCAGCCGCATAATACGCTGCTCCCGCTCCCCCAGGCCGGTTACCAGCCCCCGTAGGGCACTGCGCTCCACCTCCTGCTCCAACTCACGGTTCACCGTGTCGCCGTCCGTCCCCAGAATATCTGAAAGCAGCAGCTCATTGCCGTCCCAATCCACATTCAAAGGCTCATCTATGGAAACCTCCGTTTTCTGGTTCTGTATCTTACGCAGGTACATCAGTATCTCATTTTCAATGCACCGGGAGGCATAGGTCGCCAGCTTTATGTTTCTCGCCGGGCAAAAGGTATTCACCGCCTTGATAAGCCCAATGGTCCCTATGGAGATCAGGTCTTCAATTCCAATACCGGTGGATTCAAACTTCCTCGCGATATATACCACCAGCCGCAAATTATGGGTGATCAATATTTCCTTGGCTTTGGGGTCGCCTTCCTCCAGCCGCATAAAGATCGCCGTTTCCTGCTCCCGGCTCAACGGTGCCGGCAGATTGTCCGGCCCATTGATGTAGTAAATCTCCAGATAATAACCCAGAAAGAATTTTCTTAGTCTTTTCAATAATCTATTCAGCAGCATTTCAGTCACCTCACAGCAGTACCTGTATCATCTTGGGGTTAAATACCCCACCGTAATTTCCGTTCCCTATTTCGGCATCCACCACTACGGCAAAATAGCCGCCCAGCTCCACCTGTTTTCCATTCACCGTTGTATACATTCTCTCCGGCCGGAATGCCGGCATCATTCCCCATCCCTGTACTGTACCGGCCAGTACCCACCGCACACCAGGTACAGCCGCATCAGTATCCGTCTCCCGCACGATCCTTCGCTCTTCCGGATTCAGCAATCCCCATACCTCTCCCGCGTTTACCACCAGTACCGGCAGCCCGGAAAACGGTTCAATCAGCCGGTTGCCGCTATCGGCCAGCGCCATCACCGGCACCATTCGTCCCCGTCGCTCTATCGTAATTCGGTAAATGTCTCTCTGCGGCATCCGCAGCGCTGTAAAGCGGTCAAATAGGCTTACTGCACCATAGGCCGCTGCCACACAGGCCAATAGCATCAGCGGCGGAATGTTATAGTACACCACTCCATTAGCGGTATAGAAGCCCAATCCAGGCCGCAACCAAATGAGCAACATTGTCACACCAGCAAAAACGATACTCACCAAATAAAACACCCCGATGGCCCGCAGCAGCCGTTTGCGATTCAGTGCTGGAAAAGCTACCCCTACCAACAGTACCGAAACTGCCAACCGATATAAAAGCTGCACTGCTACCGAATGAATAGGCACAAAGATAATAAACGCGGCAGCGGCTCCCAGTGCTCCAGATATGTACTTTACCGCTCTTCCCGGCCTTATCCCCAGTATCCGCCCGCTCAGCTGCAAAATAAGCAGTGTCACTGTAAAATTCACCGCCGCCAGCACATCACCGTATATCTTCATTTCTCTCCGCCCACCCTTCCCGTGTCATGCTTCATTGTAATCCCCCATGTACAAAAGAAACGGTCGAAGCATGGTTCCTCCTCCTTGACATTTTGCCCGCAAATCTTTATCATGGTCACAGAAAGGAGCGTGGCGAAAATGCAGGAAAAAGAACGCATTGCGCACATCATCTCAGAACTGGAAAAGCTCTACCCGCAGGATCTTTGTTCCCTGCTGTATCGCATCCCGCACGAGCTGCTCATTGCAGTACGCCTTTCCGCCCAGTGCACCGATGCCCGTGTAAACCAAGTGGTACCCGCCCTATTCGCCAAGTACCCCTCCATTGAAGCCTTTGCCGAAGCGGATGTCGCCGATGTGGAAGAAATGGTGCGCAGCTGCGGCTTTTATCACACCAAGGCCCGCGATATCGTTGAAATGTGCAAAATGCTTCGGGATGAATACGGTGGCGTAGTCCCGGATTCTATTGAGGAACTCACCCGACTCCCCGGCGTCGGCCGCAAAACAGCCAATCTCATCTGTGGTGATATCTACGGCCAACCTTCCTATGTTTGCGATACCCACTGTATCCGTATCACCAATCTGTTGGGTCTTACTACTTCCAAAGACCCCTACAAGGTCGAAATGCAGCTGCGGGAAAAAATCCCCCCGGAAAAATCCACTGGCTTCTGCCACCGTATGGTGCTTCTAGGCCGGGAATACTGCATTGCCCGGCGTCCCCAATGCATCCACTGCCCCCTGCGGCCCTATTGCCCCGGCCAAACAGCCGAAAAAATTAAAACATCCTGACCTTTCTACGCTTTAATATTTGAACTGTCGGACAGACTGTGATAGAATCATCCTATAACAAAAAAATTTCATCCACCCAAGGAGGAACATCATATGGCATTCTTCGATAATCTCGGTAAAAAAATCTCTGTTGTGGCTGGTACTGCCGCTGATAAAGCCAAAGACCTCGGCGAGATCGCCAAGCTCAAGGCTGAAATCCTCGGTATCCAGTCCGATATCAATGCTGCCTTGCTGGAACTGGGCCGCAAGACCTATGAGCAGAGTAAATCCGAGGCGGAAGGCCCCTATGCTGCCGACTGTGCCAAGATTACCGGCCTTTACGATCAGATTGAATCCCTGCGCGCCCGTATCGCTCTTGTCAAATCCGATAATTCCGATGATAACAATTGCATCATTCATACCGATGAGACTCCCGCAGAGTCCGTAGAGGAACAGCCTACTGCTGAGGAATCTTCTGCGCCTACCGTCTGCCCTGCCTGCGGCCAGCCTGTGGAATCCGGTTCCGCGTTCTGTTCCCAGTGCGGCGCTAAGCTGTAAACGGAGGATCACGCATGATGGAAGACCTGCAAAACAGCTCCTTTGCCGGGAATGACGATCTCCTCTCGGATATCCCGCCTGCCGTCGTGGCCGGAAACGATGAGCATGCTGCCCCGCCGGAGGAAGAACCACAGCCCACAGCTCCACCGCAGGAGGAACCACAGCCCGAAAAGCCCCGAAAAGCCCCACCCGATACTTCCGTGATGAAGGTCAGCTCCTTTATGGGCGCTTTGGTGCTGTTGTCCATTCCCATTGTCAATTTTTTCTGCGCCATCAAATGGACCTTCCGCCGCGGTAATAACCGCAACCGCCGCAATCTCGGCATCGCTGCTCTGCTGCTCCAACTCATCTTTGTCGGGTTGGTCATTGGTGGCTGCGTCATCGCCAAGTATCAGTTTGGTTACGATGTCATCCAGCATCTGCTGGATCTCATTTTCCCCAAGTAAGGAGCCCCTATGGAAAAAGAAAAGTTAGAACGCATCAGTCATCTTTCCCGCCTTTCCCGGGAGCGCAACCTGACCGATGAAGAAATCAAAGAACGCATGGAGCTGCGTGGACAGTACATTGCCGAAATGAAGGCCAGTCTTAAGCATACCCTGGATAACACTTACATTCAAAAGCCGGATGGCACCCGGGAAAAGCTCCGTCAGAAACCGAATAACCAAAAAACTAAGCAATAAACCGTAAAAAGCCGCCCATCGGCGGCTTTTTCAGCAGATTATTTTCCAAAGGAGGTTCCTTTATGGATGAGAATATCAAAAAACTCCAACAGATGGTTGATGAATCCCATCGCATTGTCTTTTTCGGCGGTGCCGGTGTCTCTACCGAAAGCGGCATCCCCGATTTCCGTTCTGTCGATGGCCTTTACAATCAAAAATTTGATTACCCACCGGAAACCATCCTCAGCCACAGCTTTTTTGTCAGCCACACGGCGGAGTTTTACGATTTCTACCGGCAGAAGATGATCTGTCTTACAGCCCGTCCCAATGCAGCCCACCGCAAGCTGGCGGAGCTGGAAGCCGCCGGAAAGCTCACGGCCGTTATCACGCAGAATATTGATGGTCTGCACCAGATGGCCGGCAGCAAAAAAGTGCTGGAACTGCACGGCAGCGTTCACCGCAATTACTGCCAAAAGTGCCATAAGTGCTATTCAGCGGAAGAGATCCTCGCCGCGGCCGGCATTCCCCGCTGTACCTGCGGCGGTCTTATCAAGCCTGATGTTGTTCTCTATGAAGAACAGCTTGATAGCGAAACGATTGATGAAAGCCTGAATGCTATCACTGCTGCCGATATGCTCATCATTGCGGGCACTTCCCTCACGGTCTATCCGGCCGCTTCTCTCGTCCATTATTTTCACGGTCGGTATCTGGTCCTCATCAACCGCGATCCCACCCCCATGGATGATAAAACCTCCCTCACCCTGCATGGCAAGGTCGGAGAAGTCCTTTCCCAAATCATTGTCCGATAATCCCGCAAAAATATTCCCCCGCTCTCCTAAGAGAACGGGGGAATATTCATTTTACATTCACTGGATTGTCACTGGATCATTCCAACGGGGACCCGGTCATGGGTCACCACACTGCCGTCCATCAGGCTGATATACGGTCCAAAGCTTATGCTGTCCTCACCCAGCTTCAGTTCAACCTCGGTATTGGTAAAGATATCGCTCTCATTACACATCAGCAGCACCGCACCGTCATATGCCGTGCCGTTTTCCGCCCGCTCAGCCGTGGCATCTTCCTTCATCGTCACGGCATACAGGGTCACGCTCTCGCCTTCAAACCGCGGAATGATGGCATAGGCTTCTCCGCCGCCCATCTCTGCCAGCGGCAGGTCTTTCAGCGTTTCCGGCAGCTCCGCCTTCATGGCATCGGCACTTTCGTAATAGCCCAGATAGACTACCGCACCCAGTGCGTTCGCGGGGGCATTTTCCATTGTTACTTTACCATACAGTGCCGTTTCTGCAGGCTCTGCAGGCGCTTTTCCGCCGCAGGCGGTCAGCATTGTCAGCAGCATTACCGCTGCCAAGATAAGACTAATCGTTTTCTTCATTGTGGTTATCCTCCTGTTCTTCTTTTCGGGCCAGCTCCTCGTTTTCCTTCCGGCAGATGTGCCGGTACAACAGGATGCCTCCCAAACTGATGAGCAGCGTTACTGCAAATACCGCCGCCGCAAAAACATAATTTCGCTCCCCCAGCGCGTTGCCGCCTATGGTGGAAGTGATAATACTTGGGATCCTTGCCACCAGAGAGATCCACAGCCAGTCCCGCATCCGCAGGTTGGTCAGCCCTACTGCGTAGCACAGCAGATCTTTCGGTGTACCGGGGATCATAAAGACGATAAACACCAGGAGCTCCAACCGGCGGCTGTCCTGCATAAAGCGCAGCGACATGATCTTCTCTTTGGGGAAAAAGACCTCCACCAGCTTAATGCCGTAGCGCCGTACCAGCAGCACCACAATAGCTCCGCCCAGCACCGCACCGATCAGGCACAGAATGGTACCCTCCACCGCCCCGAAGGCATACCCTGCGCCGATCTCCAGTGGCTCTCCAGGAATAATGGCCACGATGATCTGGAAAATCACCATGCCGATGAAAGCCAGCCGCCCCCAAATGCCGTATTCATCCACCCACAGGCGGAATTTCTCCGGCTCCGAAACAAAGCGAATCATCGGTCGTCCTACAAACCAGCACAGCAGCCCCATAAAGACTACCAGCCCGATGACGGTGGCAATGCCCCATATTTTCTTTTGGCGGTCAGTCATCTGCATTTATCGTCCCTCTTGTCCCAATATGGATTTTACCATTAGGATACCCCTTTTGGGAACAGTCTGCAATAAACGAACAATGAAGAGTTCCTTAATTATTTCTTACGAAAGACCCGGTTCAGCAGCATCGTAAAGAGAATAATAATGCCAATGACCAGGAAGATGCCCAGCATACCGGAAACCAAGTAATGAAAGTTACTCACAAAAGCACCAGGATTAAAATAGTTCATCTGCTTTACCCCCTTACGATTACAGGAAGAAGTTGAGGATCAGGCCGCCCGCCACAACGGAAGCAATCTGCCCTGATACATTTACACCAATGGCCTGCATCAGCAGATAGTTCTGCTTATCCTCCGCCAGACCCATCTTATGCACCACACGCCCGCTCATCGGGAAGGCGGAAATCCCTGCCGCGCCGATCATCGGGTTGATCTTGGTCTTGAGGAACAGGTTGAGAAACTTGGCAAACAGCACACCGCCCGCGGTATCAAAGATGAACGCCACCAGGCCCAGGCACAGGATCAGCAGGGTTTCCGGCTTGAGGAACTGCTCCGCCTGCATATTGGCCGCAATAGTGATTCCCAGGAAAATAGTCACTAGGTTTGCCAGCACATGCTGGGCGGTATCGCTCAGGGAATTAAGCACTCCGCACTCACGGATCAAGTTGCCGAACATCAAAAAGCCGATGAGTGCCACAGAGGTGGGGGCAATGATACCGGCAACAATAGTCACCAGGATCGGGAACAGAATGCGGGTGGTTTTGCTGATCTCCACCTGCTTATAGGGCATCCGGATCAGCCGCTCCTTGTGGGTAGTCAGCGCCCTAATGACCGGCGGCTGGATGATAGGCACCAGTGCCATGTAGGAATATGCCGCCACCATAATGGCACCTTGATACTTGGAACCCAGCATCTGAGAAACGAAGATGGAGGTCGGGCCATCCGCCGCACCGATGACCGCGATGGAAGCCGCGTCATTGGTTCCAAAGAACATCGAAGCCGCACAGAAGGTCAAAAAGATACCAAACTGCGCCGCCGCGCCAAAAATCATCAGCTTGGGATTGGAAAGCACCGGCCCAAAGTCGATCATCGCGCCAATGCCGATAAACAGGATCAGCGGGAAAAGCTCATTGGCAATGCCGGCATTGAACAGTGTAGTCAAAGCACCCTCTGTCACCTGCCCGTTCGCACCCACCTGGTCGATAGCGCCGGAAAGCGGAATATTGACCAAAATGGTGCCAAAGCCCAGCGGCAGCAGCAGCGTCGGCTCCATGTCCTTGGCAATCGCCAGGTAGATGAGCAGGCCGCCGATGGCCCACATCACCCAGTAGCGCCAGTCGCTCAGTGCCGCTACATTCACAAACAGGCTGCCGATTTCTTCAAAAATCATAGTCAGTCACCTCATGCATATTATTTGCAATTAAATATAAAAAAGACTCTTACAAAAGCCCCCATTAGGGACCTTTGTAAAAGTCTTGTTCTAAACACATGGTGTTTACGGACGGCACGAGCGCCAAAGCGCTGGGATGACGATACCGCCCAACACAGCCGATAGACCGTGCAAACTACTCCCTCTTACGCGGTTTATTATATTATGATGTTCCGAATTTGTCAATCCGTTAGTTTCTGCTAAATCTTATCCCAGGATGCCTAGATGCTCCAGCAGCACCTTGCAGCCGATAAAAATCAGAATAATGCCGCCGGTCAGCGAGGCCTTGTCCTTATACTTAGCGCCAAAACGGTTGCCAATAAATACGCCCAACGCTGAGATTACAAAGGTGGTACATCCAATAAGCCCGGAGGCCTTACCAATACTCACAGAGAGGAACGCAAAGGTAATCCCCATTGCCAGCGCGTCAATACTGGTCGCCACCGCCATCAGCAGCAGTTCCTTCAGATCCAATTGTTCGTTGGCAAATTCTCCCTCTTCCTTGCCATCCTCATGCAGGGTGTCCCACACCATCTTCCCGCCGATGAACAGCAGCAGCACAAAGGCGATCCAGTGGTCATACCGGGTGATATACTGCGCAAAACGGCTGCCCAGCAGCCAGCCCAAAAAGGGCATCAGCGCCTGGAACCCGCCAAAGAACAATGCGATGATAAAGGTATGCCGGTAGTTGATGCGCCGCATTCCCAGGCCCTTGCATATCGCCACCGCAAAAGCGTCCATCGAAAGGCCGATCCCAATGAGCAGAATTTCTACTGTACTCATGCCTTCACCCCATGTCAGTCAGAAAATAAGGTAACCCGATGATTGTAGCATATCATCACCGGGCTGTCAAACATATTTATTCACGCTTCCCTGCCTGGGTATTCATCCGGTACCAGTCCCATAGGGTCATCGGGGTTTCCAGTGCTTCCCTCGGTATTCTCGCCACCGAGATACTCTCCCCGGCCATCTCCAGCTCTTCCTCCAGCAGCACCATCGCCAGGGAATCCAGATAGCCGCTTTGCAGCAGCTCCGTGTTCCACTCCAGCGGCCGGTCACAGGCTCGACACAGTACTTCCAGCAGTTTTTCTTTTTTCATGTGCTCACCTCATCTTCTCCAAAATGTTTCATGTGAAACATTTGTTCCTTTCTTTTTCGTCTGTTGGCACAGTGCTTTGGTCCAATAGCGCAGCTGCTTTCCTTCGGTCGATCTTACCGTTTACCGTCATGGGCAGTGCACGACAAAACAATATCCTCCTGGGAACCATATACTCCGGCAGCATACTGGCAAGAGCCCGACGCACCTGTTCCTCCTGTGGTTCTCCGGTTGCAGCCGCCACCGCCTGAAGGGAAATAACCCGTCCCAAGCGGTCTTTGCGCGGCAGCACCACTGCTTGATGAATCCCCGGCAATGCCGTCAATGCAGCTTCTATTTCGCCGGGCTCTATGCGGTAGCCCTTATATTTGATTTGGTCATCGCAGCGGGAAGCATACCACAAGTACCCATTTTCAAAGTACCCGATATCACCGGTCACAAAGCGGCCATGAAATTTCTCTCCCCCAAGATAACCGGCAGCAACGCTTTGCCCCTGCAAAGTAATGCAGCCAGAACAGCTGTGATTTTGCTCTCCGCTCACGCTATCATCGTCTGCCACGCTTTCCGCTTGTAAAGTGATACGGTCCTGTCGTTCCAGCGTAACGGTAACTGCCTCCCCATGCTGGTACCCAATGGGAAGCCTCTCCTCTTTGGCCAGCTCCTTGGTGATCTCCACGGCGGTAACAGCACAAGTTGCTTCGGTGGGACCATAGGCATTGATGATCCGCAGCCCCGGAAAACGCCGCCACAGCCGCCGCACGGTACTGCCCCTCAGCGGTTCCCCACAAAAGAAAATCGTTTGTAAGCAAGGCAGCATCTTGGCCGCAAACCGTTCATCCAGCAGGCAGCAGTCCGCAAAGGAAGGGGTCATAACTGCCAGCTGCGCCCGGCTGTCGCAGGTGGAAAGGGAGCTCCCCTCCGGGGAAAGCTCCAGAGTACAGCCGGTGTATAATGTATAATATAGATCGGCGACTGAAAGATCAAAGGTAAACAGCGCCTGATTGAGCACAGCATGAGGATACAGCCCGGCAATGGCAGGACGCGTGGTGAACCAGGCGATGAAATTTTCCAGGTTGGCATAGGTGACCACAACGCCCTTTGGCGCACCGGTGCTGCCGGAGGTGAACAGGATATAGGCGATATCATCCGGAGCGGCAGCAGGTAAAGCAAAGCACTCCCCACCCTGGAGCGGGATGGAAAGGCAATGGACGGTATCCTGCAGCGCTGTGGGAAGCGGCTGCAAACAGATGGCGGTATGGATGTTGGCCTGCGCGACCATAGAACTGACCCGCTGCGCCGGATAGTGCGGTCCGGCCGGAACATAAGGCCTACCGGCCCAAAGACATCCCACCATAGCGATAACATACGCCGGGGATTTTTCGCCATAAATGAGGACAGGCCCGCTGCCCTCCGCCAGCTTTGCCGCCAGTGCGCTGGCACGGCTGTGCAGCTCCTCCCAGGTCAAGTCCTGCTCCCCCATGCGGCAGGCAATGCCGCCCCGATGGGCAAAACTCCGTTCTCTTAGCATGGGAGTTCCTCCCGGAGCTGCTCCGGTGGGATGAGAGCGGGATCATACATCACCTGGGAGTGATTGATGAGCAGCAATTCTCTGTCAAGCTCATTGCCTTCACAGTCCGTTTTAACGCGGTAAATGCGGCTGCAGCGGTAATAATGGCCATCCGCTTCCCTTTGAAAATGGTGGTCCTCCTCTATAATGCGCCAGCGGTACGGGAAAGCATGCTGAGCCCGCAGTTCGCCGCAGAGATCATGCCCCTCCTGCCAAATAAGCAGCTGTACCGGCGTATCGGTATCATTGCGGAAACGGTAATCAACATTTTTATAAAAGATGCTTGTCCCGGTGCCGAAAGGCACCCGCCGCCCGCTATCCGGGAAAAGGGCATCGGTGTGATGGTGCAGCTCTGTGACGGTAAGCGGGCTATTGAGAACCATCCAGTGGATGAGATTGGCCAGCTGACATAGTCCCCCGCCGGTCTCTGCTCCCAGCCGCCCAGCTCCGATGGTCAGCCCTGGGAGATAACCTTTCCGGGCGGTGGTGCGGCCCACCGTATGCCAAAAGGAAAAGGTCTGACCTGGTTCAATGATAAGACCATGGATGCGTTCCCCCGCCAGACGGAGATTGGTTTCCTTATTATATTGCAACTGCATATCCACACCAGCCAGTTGGCGCAGCATGGGGGAACGGTGCCCCTTAATGAGGGCCGGCAGCGGTTCCTCTTCCCTGTGCTCTGCAAAGCGTACCGGGGAAATGAGATCCCGCAGATTCCGCAGCATGATCTCCTTTTCCACCGAGATACGGTAGCAAAAGGGACTTAGCTGGCAGAAAAGTTTCCTTGCCATTATTGATCTTCTCCTCTCTTTCTCCTTGCGGAGTACCCCCATTGTGCATGGTATAAGACCGTTTGTCAATAGAATTTGGCACTTTAGCGACCCATAAACCACAGGAAAATTGCCGAAAAGCTTTCCTTTTGCTGCAAAATGCGCTAAAATAAGGAGCAGTACCCCAAGAAGAAGGAGCAAATCCCTTGAACAAAGTATTTTTTGACCTGGAATGGAACACCGGTTTTCTGGATGGCAACAGCTTTGATGAGATTATAGAAATAGGCGCTGTGAAAACCGATGAAGAATATCGACAGATCGATGGATTCCGGCGGTTGATCCGCCCTGTGATCTACCGCAAGATGAACCCGTATATTCAGAAGATCCTGGCGATCACCATGAAAGACCTGCAGGGCGAAGAGCCGCTTGCCGCGGTGGCGAAAGTGTTCTTTGATTGGTGCGGCGACTGTGATACCCTCATTGCATGGAGCGGGAATGACTTTGGCGTGCTGGAAAAGAACCTGGCGCACATAGGAATGAAGATACCGGAGCAGTTGGGTCGTTACGATGTGCAGATGGCCTATGCCTACCGGACCGAGAACAGCATCCGTAATTATGCCCTAAAAACCGCGGTGGAGGCTATGGAGCTGCCGGAACCGGAGGGACAGGAATACCACGATGCCTACTGCGATGCCCAGTTTACAGCTGCTATCGGGCGGGCACTAACCGAACGCTACGGACCCTTACCGACCGAAGAAGAACTTCAGGCGCTGAAAAATACTCTGGTAAAGCCAAAAAAGCCCAAGCTGCCACTGATGTATAGTGTAAAAAAAGCAATAAGGATGGAGCAGTATGTTGCGTTCCCCTGCCCCACCTGCGGCTTGCCGCTGCGGCTGCCCTGCTGGTACGCATTGGATGATAAGCATTTTATCGGGCAAGCACGCTGCCCGGAATGCGGCCTCCGATACGCCGAACTGACCTGTGACCATTTCCGGCAGAACCGATGTGATGCACACTTTACTCTATGGGGGGAAGCCTGCGACTACGCAAAAGATCAAATGAAAAAAGCGGTGGAGTTGGATCACTGCATCAAGCTGTATCCACCGCGGCGTAAAAAAGAAGCAAAGTAACAGATGGAAGCCCTTACGGGGGCTTCTTCTTTTATGAGGTATACAGTGGAATCAGGCGGAAATTATTCGTAAATGTCGAATCTCGTTCCTAGTTAACGATTTTTTAACAATTGCGACGAGATGATATTGACAATTTTCTGCCTTATCGTTATTCTGTATTATGATGAACGATTGACTGTGCGTTTGTCAAATCAACTTAAAGAGAGGTTTATACCATGAAAAAAGTAAACTGGCTGGTCGTGGCGGCCGGTCTGGTGGTAGGTGCTGCTGCCGTACTGCTGACTGCGCTGGGCAACCCCGGCAACATGGGCTTCTGTATTGCGTGCTTCCTGCGGGATACCTCCGGTGCCCTGGGCCTGCACTCCGCAGGCGTGGTCCAGTACATCCGCCCCGAGATCATCGGCATTGTACTGGGCTCCCTCATCGCTGCTCTTGGCTTTAAGGAATTCAAAGGCCGCGGCGGTTCCTCCCCTGCCCTGCGCTTTGTACTGGGTATGTTCGTTATGATCGGCGCCTTGATGTTCCTGGGCTGCCCGCTGCGTATGATGATCCGTATCGGCGGCGGCGACCTGAACGCCATCGTTGGTCTGGTCGGCTTCGTTGTCGGCATCTTCATCGGCACCCTGTTCCTCAAGAAGGGCTTTACCATGAAGCGTGCCTATAACCTGGGCGCCCTGGAAGGCAGCGTAATGCCCGCTATCGTAGTGGCTCTGCTGATTCTGCTTATCGCTGCTCCCTCCTTCATCCACTTCTCCACTGAGGGCCCCGGCAGTAAGCACGCTCCCATCGCCGTTGCATTGATCGTCGGTCTGATCGTCGGTGCTTTGGCCCAGCGTTCCCGTCTGTGCACCGTCGGTGGCATCCGTGACGCTATGATGTTCAAGGATTTCAAGCTGCTATATGGCTTTATCGCTGTTATCATCGCTGTCATCATCGGCAACCTCATCACCGGCAACTTCAACCTGGGCTTTGAGGGTCAGCCTGTTGCCCATACCGATGGCCTGTGGAACGCCCTGGGCATGGCTCTGGTCGGCTGGGGTTCCGTCCTGCTGGGCGGCTGCCCGCTGCGTCAGCTGGTACTGGCCGGCGAAGGCAGCGCGGATTCCACCATTACCGTACTGGGTATGATGGTAGGCGCCGCTCTGTGCCACAACTTTGGTCTGGCTTCTTCCGCCAACGGCCCCACCCAGAATGGTATGATCGCTGTTGTCATCGGCTTTGTTGTCGTGGCGATCGTTTCCTTCCGGAATGTTGCTAAGGAGGCGTAACTATGGTAGATGCAAGAGGACTTGCCTGCCCCATGCCTGTTGTTATGGTGCAGAAAGAGGTCAAGAAGAGCAATCCCGCCGAGCTGACCGTACTGGTAGATAATCAGTGTGCCGTGGAGAATGTGACCCGCTTTGCCGGGAGCCATGGCTACAAAGTAGCGGTAAAGGCCGATGGTGAGGATTTCACCCTGATCCTGACCAAGTGATATGAATTCTTACATTGCAACCTTTCACACCCACTTTTCCGCCCAGTGCACCGCGCGTGCCATGATGAAAGCCGGGATCAATGCCAAAATGGCACCGGTCCCCCGCTCCCTCAGCACCGACTGCGGCACCTGTGTGCGCTATGAAGCGGCAACCCCGCTGAGCGAACTGATGCACGCCGATTACGATGCTATCTATGCGGTGAAGGACGGAAGCTACCGCGAACTGCAAAAAAACGAAGAATAAAGAAAAGAGCTGTCGGTTTTGTGGCCGGCAGCCCTTTTTTATTCAACTGTTGCCCATCTCCTCGCTAAGGGTGAGCCAACGCTCCAGGGCGGAATCCAAAAGCCCCTGCTTTTCCTCTATGAGGGCACAGAGCTCCTGCAGGCGCTGGTAGTCATTCTGCACACTATCCTGTGCCATTTCTGCCTTGATTTGTTCCAGTTCCTCCTCCAGCGTATGAATGAGCGTTTCGGCTTCGGCGTATTCCTTACGGCGGCGGGCGTCCTCCCGGCGCTGCTCCTTGCCGCGGTTATACTGCTTTTTCTGCTTGCTTTCGGTCTTTGGCTGCGGGGCGGCGGCCCTTTCCGGGCCCAGCTCCGCTTTGGCCCTCAGATAAGCCCCGTAACCACCCTTATACTGGTGCAGAGCCCCCTGTTCTATCGCGAAAATGCGGTTTGGCACGCGGTCCAGCAGGTAGCGGTCATGGGATACGATGATCAGTGTTCCCTCGTACTCCGCTAGGGCCTGCTGCAAAACCTCCTTAGAAGGCAAATCCAGATGGTTGGTAGGTTCATCCAGCACCAGCACATTACTGTCCGCTAGACAGATGATAGCGAGCTTCAAGCGGGCACGCTCTCCGCCGGAAAGCTGTCCCACCAGCCGGTGGGCGTCCTCCCCGGTAAGTCCCATGGCCCCCAGAGCTGTACGCAAAGGTGTTTCATATAGACGGGGGTAGGCCTTCCACATGGTATCCAGTACGGTCAGTGATTGATCCAAATGGTCGCTTCCCTGATCGTAGTAACTGCGCTTAACGCCCCGTCCCCAAGTGATGCGGCCCTTTATGGGCGGCTGCGCTGAAAGGAGGGTACGCAAAAGCGTTGTTTTGCCGCTGCCGTTGGGACCGATGATAGCCACCTTATCCCCCCGCTGGATATTGAATTCCGCACTGGAAAGAAGGACGCGTTCCCGCTCTCCGCTGCCAACCGCAATGGTAAGCCCCTCAACATCCAGCACATCCTTGACCGGCTCGGTCTCAAACTCCAGACGGATCTTTGGGGGCTTCAGGCGGCGGTGGGGCTTTTCAATGGGCTCCAGCCGTTCCAGCATCTTCTGGCGGGACTGTGCCATCTTGGTGGTGGAAGCACGCACCAAATTACGGGCCACATAGTCCTCCAGCTTGGCGCGCTCCGCCTGCTGCTGCTCGTACAGCTTCTTTTGGCGGGTATCCTGCTCCTCCCGCTGGCGAGTGTAGGCGGTGTAGTTGCCCTTGTATTCCCACAGGGTACCGTCCTCCAGCTCCCATATTTTGTTGCAGAGTTTATCAAGGAAGTAGCGGTCGTGTGAAACTACCAGCAGCGCTCCCTTGTAGCTGGCCAGGTAATCCTCCAACCAGCTCAGTGTGGCAAAATCAAGATGGTTGGTCGGCTCATCTAGAATAAGCAAGCTGGGGGCCTCCAGCAGAAGCTTTGCAATTGCAAGACGGGTCTGTTCCCCACCGGAGAGCTTGTCCACACATTTATCAAAGCCATGCTCCGCAAAGCCCATACCGGTCAACACCGTCTTGATCTTCACCTCAATTTGGTAGCCGTCCCGCGCCAGGAAAGCATCCTCTGTGCGCCGATACTCCTCTGCCAGGGCCGGAGTATTTTCCTGCGCCATTCGCTCCTGCAGCTCCTTCATGCGGTGCTCCAGGGCATACACATCGGCAAAGACTGACTGCATCTCCTGCCAAATGGTCCCCTCAAAGGAAAGCCCGCAGTTCTGCTTTTGATAGCCAATGGAAAGATCCGCTCCGCGGGCAATTTTCCCAGAACCGTCATCCGGTTCCAGTTCCCCACAGATGACCCGCAGAAGGGTAGTCTTGCCGGTGCCATTGGGGCCCACCAGGCCAATACGGTCGTGGTCCTCTATCTTGGCGGTGACATCGGAAAAAATAACCTCGCTGCCAAAGCTCCTACTAACATTCTGCAAAGAGATCTGCACCATGATCCCCCCTTTCTGCTGTGACAACCATGATATTATAGCACAGAAGCTGCCGAATAGAAAGCCTTTTTGCGCCGGGTGGTTCCCAAGCAGGCTGCGGGATGGTATAATAAAAAAAGAATCGGCCACCGAAAAGGAGAACGCCATGTTTAAGAAGAATGACATCATCCCACTTACCATAGAATCCATCACCAATGAGGGCAGCGGCATCGGGCACACTGATGGCATCGCGGTCTTTGTGCCAATGACCGCTGCCGGAGATGAACTGAGAGTGCGAATCGTAAAGGTGCAGAAAAGCTACTGCTATGGCATCATCGAAGAGGTCATCACCCCTTCCCCGGATCGTGTTCCGGTTGACTGCCCCAGCTATAAGCGCTGCGGCGGATGTAGCCTGCGGCACATCACCTACGAAGCGGAGCTGCGGGAAAAGCAGCGCTGGGTACAGGATGCCATGCGGCGCATCGGCGGCTTTACAATGGAGCCTTTGCCTATTCTGCCCTCCCCCAGCCACACATGCTACCGCAATAAGGCTCAGTTTCCCTTTGGGCAGGGCGATACCGGCAGCTATACCGGATTTTTTGCGCCGCGCAGCCATACTGTCATTCCCTGCCGGGATTGTCCCCTGCAGCCGGTGGTTTTCAGCGAGATCGCCGCATGGATGTGTCATTATGCCGATACCCATGGGCTTACCATCTACAATGAACAGACAGGGAAAGGCTTGCTGCGGCATCTTTATCTGCGTCAGGCGGCCGCCGATGGCAGCATTATGTTTTGCCTTGTCATCAATGGCGATAAAATGCCCCATGCCGGGGACTTCACCCGGGAAGCACAACAGCAGTTCCCTGCCATCTCCACCATACTGCTAAACCATAACACCCGCCGGGATAATGTGATCCTTGGTCAGCAAGAAACAGTGCTGGCAGGGCCAGGCACTTTACAGGATATTTTATGCGGTGTTTCTGTTTCGCTTTCTCCGCACAGCTTTTATCAAGTAAATCACGATGCCGCAGAACAGCTGTACCGGGAAGCCACCCAACTGGCCGCCCTGCAGCCGAATGAAACTCTTCTCGATCTTTACTGCGGGGCAGGTACCATCGGGCTTTCCATGGTGCAGCCGGGGCAGAAGCTCATCGGTGTTGAGGTAGTACACAGTGCCGTGGAAAATGCTCGCCAAAATGCCGTCCGCGCCGGTGTAACTGATGCGGAATTTCTGTGCGCCGATGCGGGCAAGGCTTCGCAGATTTTAGCGGAACGCGGCCTGCGCCCTGATGTCATCGTGCTGGACCCACCCCGCAAGGGCTGCGATAACGATACCCTGCAAGCGGTAGTGCGCATGGCGCCCAGCCGCATCATCATGGTAAGCTGTAATCCTGCCACCATGGCACGGGATGCCGCCATCCTCCGGGAGATGGGCTACGATCTGCAGTGTTACCGCCCGGTAGATCTTTTCCCAAGGACAGCGCATTGTGAGACGGTTGGCCTATTCACAAAACAATGATATAGCAAGACCGGCCAGGATTCCGTTGGAACCCCGGCCGGTCTTTTTATTGCATTCTCACTGGAATACTGATCTCGGTGACAAACTTTTGCAGATCGTTGGTCAGCCCATAATCAATCATTGTAATTTCCCGGGAATAACCAGCCACCTCCATATGATGCGCCGCAATGTAGGCGGTCAGCTTCTCATATTGCTCCAGTGCCTGGGCATGGCTGCCCCGGAAGCGAATCCGAACACACAATGCCTGCGGCAGCTGCTGCACCTCCCCATTATAGTTGTCCTCCTCATCCAGCACCAAAAAGATACGGTCGCATGGGAAATATTTCCCCTACTGCAAGTATTCCCTCGAAAGGCCGATTCCTACTTTTCCCAGGAAAACCGCCGCCCACAGCCCGTCCAATGCTGACTGTTGCCCCCATCGCAAGCCCAACGATCATGACCGTGAGCATGTGCATCACCTGCGAACCAATGGACACCGCGGTGGTACTGGCAACACCCTCATACTGGCCGATAATAAAAAGATCAGCCAAGCCATACAGGGTCTGCAAAAAATAAGAAAGCAGATACGGCAGCGAAAAAGCTATTATATTTTTGAATACGCTGCCGGTGGTCAGGTTCTTTTCCATATTCGTTCATCCCTTTACTTTTGCTATATCTCATTATAAACTCTACATCTATTGTAGAGTCAATAGAGAACAGCAAAAAAGCACCGGTTTTTCTTTCCGGTGCTCATTTTTACTGGATGCGTACCAGCAGAACCGTCTCTTCCCCACGGGAAACCCGGATATCCAGCCCATCCCCCGTCTCTTTGCGGCGGAAGCTCAGCACATCTCCTTCGTAGCAGGAGGCCCGGAAAATGACATCCATCCGCCGAATGGGCAGAGCCTTGCGCTCCTCGTTGGAAAGACTGCCCATAATCATTCACACATAGGCTGTGTTATTCATGTGGCCGCCCACATCAATATCCGTGGAGCGTACCTGGTATTCGGCATAGGGTGCTATCCCTTCAAAATGATCCGCGATCCGGGCAAAAGGCTCCGGCGCCGCTGTTTCATTTTCAAAGCGCAGTTCCACCGGATAAATACCCTCCAGCGGCACCAGTTTGTGCGTCGCGGTATTGATGACAGCCCATTCTGTTTTGCCGGTCAGGACCGTATCCTCTCCGCAGCGCATAATGTAGCTGCGGTTACCGCGCATCTTATCCGACTGCTCCGGCCAGGTCTCCAGCGTTACATTCTGCAGCATCCGTGGCCGCCGGATAAAATTCACCTGTGTCTTTACTGTCAGCCAAAAAAGATCCTTTTGGGCCATCGCGCCCAGTCCCACGCCGATCTGCTCCGCGTGGAAGGAAGCGATATCCATAAACAGCCCAAAGGCCTCAGCGTGGCTCAGCTTCCCGCTGGCATCGCAGATGCTGGGGCCGATCTGCCGCCGCATCTCATACTTTTCCATCATCGCTGTCATCCTTTCCGGGTTCCTTGTAAAATTCACCGCAATCTGATATATTAGGGGGGGCTTGGTGCTATAATGACATTGTACCACAGTCCGTGTTTTTTTCCTACCGTCAAATCCATCATTCTGTACAAAAGGAGCCGATAAAATGTGTACCGCTGCCACCTATCAAACCCGTGATTTTTATTTTGGCCGTACTTTGGATTATGAATTTTCCTACCCCAGCGAAGTAACCATTACGCCCCGCCGCTTTCCGCTTTCTTTCCGCCATACCGGCAGCATGAACGAACACTACGCCATCATCGGCATGGCGTATGTGGCCAATGGTTACCCCCTCTACTATGATGCCATCAATGAGAAAGGTCTTGGCATGGCCGGGCTCAATTTTGTTGGCAATGCCGCCTATGCCACCCCCTGCGAGGGAAAGGAAAATATCGCCCAGTTTGAATTCATCCCCTGGATTTTGGCCCATTGCACCGATCTGCGGGAAGCCCGTGCCGCCCTGACCGGCATGAATCTGACCGGCACCCCCTTCAGTGAGACTCTGCCGGCCGCTTCCCTGCACTGGCTCATCGCCGATGCCTCCGGCGCCATTGTGGTGGAGAGCATGGCGGATGGGCTGCACATTTACGATGATCCCGTCGGCATCCTCACCAATAATCCCCCTTTCCCACAGCAGATGGCCATTTTGAACCGCTACCGTGGCCTTTCTCCCCGCCAGCCACAGAATACCTTTGCCCCCGGGGTGGAGCTGCCCTGCTACAGCCGTGGCATGGGTGCCAAAGGCCTGCCCGGCGATCTGTCCTCCGATTCCCGCTTTGTACGGGCCGCTTTCACTCGCATGAACTCGGTAAGCGGCGAGGATGAGACAGAAAGTGTCAGTCAGTTCTTCCACATCCTTGGCAGCGTGGAGCAGGTGCGCGGCTGCTGTGAGGTGGCCCCCAGCCAGTATGAGATCACTATTTATACCTCCTGCTGCAATGCCACCCGCGGCATCTACTACTACACCACCTACGGCAACCCACAGATTACCGCCGTAGATATGCACCGCACCGATTTGCAGGGCAGCACCCTCACCCATTATCCTCTGCTCCCACTGGAAATCAAACAGCAAAACTGAATCAAGACAGCCGGCACACTGCCTCATTAGGGCAATGTACCGGCTGTCTCTTTCTTCGTCATTCTTTTATCACAATGGGCAAACGGCTCCCCATGCGGCTCAACAGCTCATTGCTGATGCTGCCGGTTTTCTCCGCGATATGCGAGGCAGAAAGCAGACCGCTTTCCCGGCGGTCAATCAGTGTGGCAATATCTCCGACCGCCACACACCGGGCACTTCGGTAATATCTACCGCAAGCTGATCCATACAGATGCGCCCAACAATGGGAGCTGTAAATTCCCCGATCCGCACATACGCTCTCCCATCGGATAAACCCTCGGCAGGCCATCGGCATAACCGATCGGCAGAATAGCGATCCGGCTGTCCCATTTGGTTTGGAAGGCTCGTCCATAGCCGGTATACTCCCCTTTGGGTACATCTCTTATCAATGTCACTCTTGCCTTTATGGCAAGCACCGGCCGCAGATCCAGCTGCAAGGCGGTTTGCTCCTCCGGCGCACTGTCAACCCCATATAGAGTGCCCCACCCGTACATAGTCACATCGCAATTCAGGATAATTCAGCAGCCCATAGCTGCTTTAGATGTGCATATTGTTTCAGCTCCTTCGCCCGGTGGATATCGGTATACCCCAGAATGAGGATCATCCCCCGGATCCCATGGCGCCGCAGGCGGATCCCCTCCTCGATCGTTGCGACCGCGAATGCCTTTACGCCGTTTTTCTCCAGATGTGTCGAAATTTCATAATCCCCGTGGCCGTAGGCATTGGCCTTCACCACGGCCATCAAGCTCACTGCCCTGCGGCATAGCCGCCTGCAATATGGCGGCATTGTAGGCAAGGCTCGCCAGGTCCAGCTCAATATAGGCACGCTCTGTTTCTGCAAGGTGTTTTTGCTTTACAGCAAAGCGCCACCACAGCGCAGCCACCGCAAAGCCAAATAAAAATGATATCACGCACACCGCCACAAAATAAACCAGATTGCTCTTCACCAGCAGCGCTTCCAGATGTGTTATCTTCGCCGCAGCCCGCACCGTCACTATCACCATGGGGTGCACAAGATAGATGACCCATGCGGCGGTGCGAGTCCCCGTACCTCTCTTCCTCTAAAACGCAATAGCCCCCGGAAAAGGAACACCATACAGATCGGAAGCATTAGGCACATACTGTCATGCCTGGGGATTACATATTGGTGCAGCAGCATACCCTCGGTAAGCATCAGTACAAAGCTGCCGGCAAACCCGGCCCAGTTCCACCACTTTGTTAGCCGGGGCTTTTGTTCGGCCATATACCCGCCGAGCATCAAGAAGATGGGAGCAAAGAAGATACCATTTCTGGTATAATCAAAGAGCTGGAACAGCAGATCATAAAATTTCTTAACCACTGGCAGTCTTCCCACTATGCCATAGTAGCTATCCCCGAATAACCCAACCAGGTACAAGACCGCGGCCACCGCCAACTCTTTGGGATAATCAAGCTTTTCCACCAGCCGCCAGACAATCGCCAGTCCCAGCATAGCCGCCGGGAGATGCCACAGATGATATACCATCACATCAAATACAAGACCCCTCAGTAAGTTTGGCAACAAATTGGGCCGGTTAAAGTAATCTTGATAGATATTAAGCGGAAGATACAGCAGAACAGACGCCGCGTAGATGGTGCCGATCTTTTTCATGAATCCCTTCAGCCGTCTATTATCACAGTGATACTGGGAAAGCGTAAAAAGGCCTGTCGCCATAAAGTAAAACGGAATTGCCACCCGGGCCACGATCCGTGTTAGGAGATCCCCCACCACACTAACTCCGGCCAATGGCGAGGTGTGGCAGGTAATGACCAAAACCGCCGCGGCCAGGCGCATTCCATCAATGCCGGTATTCTTTTCCGTTCCATACTGTCCGTCCCTCGCTTTTCTGTCTGTAAAAATAAAATCTCCTGCTTTTGTGTACCTTCATGGTATCAAGAACAGGAGTTTTATTTATTTATTTGTTCCTCCGCACGGGTTTCCTCTTTTTCTCCGTGCAAATTCTTACAATTTTCCTACGAAAGCGGCAGCGTCACCGTAAATTCAATCATATCCTCCGCGCTCCGGGCCTCTATCACGCCGCCGTGCAGCTCCACTATCTGCCGGGCAATGGCCAGGCCCAGCCCAGCACCGCCGCTGCTGCTCCTTGCAGCATCCAGCCGGTAGAACTGCTCAAAGATACGGGCAAGCTTCTCCTCTGGTATGGTATCGCCGTGGTTCCTAAAGCAGATCACCGCGTTACTTCCCCGCACCTCCGCCGTTATGGCAATTTCGGTGTCTGGGTAGCTATAAAGCACAGCATTACGCAGCAGGTTATCCGGCAGCATCACATCCAGTATCGCCAGGTCAGGTGTATTCTCCTCTATCCCCTTCAGGGCGTCCCGGCCATTGTAGTATTTATAAACGGTATAGACGTCGTTTTTCAGGTAGACCTCCAGCAGATCAGCCAGTTCCCTCTCATCATCAACAACCAGTATCTTCTCATTCATGTTCTTGCTCCTCCACGCCGCACTTAGGTACATTGTAACATATGGCCGCAAAAAACAATAAAGCAGTCGGCTCCCCCAGCACCAACATCCATAATAGAAAAACCGGCCGACACCCCCTTTGCAAGGCACCAGCCGGTCTATAATGATATTTTTTACGGAATCTCACTGTTTTTATGAACTCCCGTCACCGAGAAAATAACCCATTCCGCGATATTCACCGCGTGGTCGCCGATCCGCTCAAAGTACTTGGCGATCATCAAAAAATCCAGGGTCTGCTCCCCGCCGGCCGGGTTTTCCGCTATCTGCGCTATCAGCTCCTTCTTTACCTTCGCAAAGTAGTCATCCACTATATCATCCTCCGCGATGACCAGCTTTGCCAGCTCGGTATCCCGCCGCACATAGGCATCCACGCTTTCGGTCACCATCTTAATGGTGTCCTTCGCCATCTCCCGCAGCAGGGCGCTGTTGGCGCACTCACAGTCCATATAGGTAATGATCTCCGCGATATCCTCCGCCTGATCGCCGATGCGTTCCATGTCGGTGATCATCTTTAACGCGGCGGAGATCTGCCGCAGGTCCCGCGCAACCGGCTGCTGCTGGAGCAGTAATTTCAGACATAGACTCTCAATATCTCGCTCCTTCTGGTCGATCTCGGCATCCAGTGGCGCCACACGCGCGGCCAGCGCTTTGTCGCCGTCGGTCAGGGCCTTGGCGGAAAGCGCAATGACCTCCTCGCACAGGGCGCCCATTTCGGTCAGTTCCCGGCTCAGCTGGGCCAGCTGTTCATCAAAGTGACTTCTCATTATCCGAACCTCCCCGTGATATAATCCTCTGTCTTCTTCTCCTTGGGCTGAGAGAACAACTGCTCGGTATTGCTGTATTCGATCAGCTCACCCAGCAGGAAGAAAGCCGTCTGATCCGAAATACGGACCGCCTGCTGCATGTTATGGGTCACGATAACGATGGTGTACTTCTCCTTCAGCTCCATCGCCAGCTCCTCTATCTTGGAGGTGGAAATGGGATCCAGCGCACTGGTCGGCTCATCCATCAGCAGCACATTCGGTTCCACCGCCAGCGCCCGCGCAATGCACAGCCGCTGCTGCTGACCGCCGGAAAGTCCCAGGGCATTCTTCCGCAGGCGGTCTTTTACCTCGTCCCATATGGCGGCATCCCGCAGCGAGCGCTCCACGATCTCATCCAGCTCCGCTTTCTTGCGGATGCCATGTGTCTTGGGGCCGTAGGCCACATTATCGTATATGCTCATCGGAAAAGGATTCGGCTTCTGGAATACCATGCCGATCTGCCGCCGCAGCTCGCTTACCTCTACCTCAGGCGCGTAAATATCCTGCCCCAGATAGAACACATTGCCTGTAATGCGCACTCCCTTTACAAGGTCGTTCATGCGGTTCAGCGTTTTTAATAGGGTGGATTTTCCGCAGCCGGAGGGCCCAATAAAGGCCGTAATACTCTTTTCCGGTATCTCCATATTGATATGGTGCAGCGCCTGATGGTTCCCATACCACAGGTTCAAGTCCTGCACGCTTATTATGATATCACTCATTGTTCTTCTCCCTTCCAAAGCGCTTTGTCACCACTCCGGCCGCGATATTCAGCAACAGCGTCATCGCCATCAAAATCGAGGCAATGGCAAAGGCCACCCCAAATTCGCCGTCCTCCTTGGCATAGAAATACAGCGCCACGGTTAAGGTCGCACCGGGTTTTGTAATTGCGGTAAAGAAATCATTCAGCACATGACCAAACCCGGCCGTGAAAAGCAGCGCCGCCGATTCTCCCAAAATGCGCCCGACCGAAAGAATACACCCGGTGATAACACCATCCACACAGCCCGGCAGCACTACGGTACGGATCACCCGCCACTTGCCTGCCCCCAGGCCGAAAGCGCCCTCCCGGTAGCTCTGGGGCACCGTTTTTAAGCTCTCCTGCGTGGTGCGCATCACCGTGGGAAGATTCATAATAACAAGGGTCAAGGCCCCCGCGATAAGTGAGGTCTGCATCCCGAAGAACTCGCAAAAAAACAGCATTCCCACCAGCCCGTAGATAATGGACGGGATCCCTGAAAGCGTTTCAGCCGCGTATTCTATCACCGCCACTATGCGGCTCCCCGCGGCATATTCGGTCAGGTAGATTGCCGCCCCGACGCCCAGCGGCACCACGATGAGAATGGTCGCCAGCACGATATACAGGGTATTCAGAATATCCGGCCAAATACCGATGGTCCCGCTCAAGTAGCTGGGCGCGGTGGAAAGCAGCTGCCAGCTCAAGTTGGGCAAACCTTTACTCAGTACATAAATAATCAAAAATAGCACCAGCGCCGCCGTCATGCCCGCCGCTATCCCCATCAGGATCTTCATGGTCGTGGCATAGGCGCGCCGCTTACCGCTCAGTCGTTGCTTCATTCTGTCAGCCCTCCTTGTTCCGCTTCAGCAGCAGGTTCAGCCCGGCATTGATAAGCATGATAAACAGGAACAACACCAGCGCTATGGAAAAGAGCGCCTGCTGCTGCAAGCCGGAGGAATAGGACATCTCGCTGGCCACTGCCGTGGTCAAAAAGCGCACGCTCTCAAATAGACTCGGCATCCGGCTAGTCGCGTTGCCGGAAACCATCATCACCGCCATCGCTTCACCAATGGCCCTTCCCACGCCCAGCACCACAGCAGCCGCTATGCCGCTTTTGGCCGCCGGTACCGATACACGGAAATATGTTTCTATGGGTGTCGCCCCCAGCGCCAGGGAAGCATCCTCATATTCCGCGGGCACCGCTTCCAGCGCCGTGACAGTAACCTTAATGATGGATGGCAGTATCATAATCGCCAACACAATGATTGCCGCCAGAAGACTCGCACCATCCGGCACATGGAATACCTTCCGGATGCCCGGCACCAGTACCATCATACCCACCAGACCGTACACCACCGAAGGGATCCCCGCCAGCAAGCTCACCGCCGATTGCATCATGCTTTTCACCCTGGGCGGGGCCAGCTTGGCCAGGTACACTGCCGTCAAAAAGCCCACCGGCACCCCCAGCAGGATCGCCCCTGCCGTACCGTATACGCTGGTCAGGATAAACGGCAGAATGCCGAATTTGGGTTCCGCCGCGGTGGAAGCCCACACCTTCCCAAATAAAAAGTTCCATAGCCCGATCTCCCTGATCGCCGGGATGCCGGAAATCACCAGGTACCCGCTGATCAGCAGTACGCATCCCACTGTAATAAGCCCCAGCAGGAAGAAGATCACATGGACTATAAACTCGCCGGTTTTCTTCATTGTTCCCTCCACGGAAAAGGACGGCCGCTATTGCCGCCGTCCTTCTCCATAAACACTTTAGTTGGCGGCTACCGCCCCGGCAGCGGAGATCAGACTCGCTGCCTCGGAAGAAGTGATGTACTCAAAGAATTTCTGTGCGCACTCGCTTAGGGCCCTGCCCTCTACGGTCACCAGTACAAAGGGGCGCTGGATGGCGTAGCTGCCGTCCTTTACACTGTCCTCGGTAGGTACTATACCGCCAACGGAAAGGGCCTTCACGGTGTCCTTAATGGAAGCCAGAGAAGCATAGCCAATGGCATCGGGGTTCTGGGCCACAGTGGTGATAACATCGCCGGTGGAGGTCAGTTCCTGACGATACTGGCAGGCATCGGTGGTGCCGGTGATGGTCTCAAAGCCATCGCGGGTGCCACTGCCGGCCTCGCGGCCGATGAGAACGATCTCGGCGTCATTGCCACCAAGGTCTTTCCAGTTGGTGATCCTGCCGGTGTAGATATCGGCGATCTGCTCCAGGGTCAGGTCGCTTACGGGGTTCTCCGGGTTTACAATAATGGCGATGCCATCATAGGCCAGAACGGTCTCCTTCAGGCCGGCCTCCTTTTCCTCCGCCTTCAGCGCCCGGCTGGAAAGACCGATATCGCAGCGGCCTTCCTGTACCGCCTTGATGCCGGAGCCGGAACCGGTGGGATTGTAGGTAAATGTGATACCCTTGTTTTCATTCATAAAGGCTTCGCCCAATGTATTGATGACCTTCTGCATTGAGGTAGAACCATCAGTGGCAACCGAGCCGGTCAGCCCGGAGGGCTGAGAATCGGGCTGAGGATCATTGTTCTGTCCGCAGCCGGTCAGCAGTAGGGCGGCAGCACAGGCGATCGCCATAAGAATTGCAATGTATTTTTTCATAGTCGTGTTTCCTTTCTTTTTTTCATGTTCTTTATTTCCTTCAGCGTCTTCATCTTACTGCCGCTGTGTAAAAAGCAAAACGCCGCATATGTAAAAAGAAAATCAAATCCGCCCTAATGAAAAAATTCCCCGGAGCATCTCTGCTCCGGGGAATCATAGACTATGGGCTATACCTCGCCCTTTTTATCCGCTACGATGTTATTGATCCAAATCCCCTTCTTCACCATCACGGTGCCGATGATGCACTTGATGATCTCCAGGCTTTGGCAGCAGGCATACAGCAGCAGAATGGGCATGGCCGTATACCGGCTAAGCACATAAGCCACCGGAATATTGATCAGCCACACAAAAGCGCTGTCGAACAGGAAGGTGACCATCGTTTTGCCGCCGGCCCGCAGGGTAAAGTACAGGGCATTGGTCATAGCGGTAAAGGGCATCAGGCAGGCGCCGATGCGGATGAAATTGGTGGCCAGATGCCGGACGGTGTCGGTGGTGCGGTAGATCAGCGGGAAGTAGGTCCCCACAAAGGCCATCAGCAGCCCCACGCCAATAGAAATTGCCACCGAAAAGGCGGTCGTCTGCCGGGCTGTCACCTTTGCCTTCTCAAAGTCCCCGGCACCCAGCTCCTGCCCCACCATAATGCTGATGGCACTGCCCAGCGCCAGGTAAACGCAGGCAAACAGGTTCCATATGGTGCTGCTTATGTTGGTGGCCGCTACCACATCCAGGCTCCGCAGGGAGTAGCACTGATTCAGCATGGCCATACCGGCGGCCCACAGGCCCTCATTCACCAGCAGGGGGGTCCCTCTCCGCAGAATATCCCGGAACAGGCGGCCGGGAATATGCAGCGAACGATACAGCCCGGTAATATACGGGAACCGCACGGCGTGCCGGTGGGCCCAGCTTACTACTATGGCCAGTTCCACAAAGCGGGAAAGCACGGTAGCAATGGCAGCACCCACTACCCCCATGCGCGGGGCCCCAAAGTGGCCAAAAATCAAGATATAGTTGAAGGTAAGGTTGACCAGCACCGCCACAATGCCCGCTTTCATAGGCAGCAGGGTTTCCCCAGTTTCTCGCAGCGTGCCCGCGTAGGCCTGTGTAATGGCATAGGGCAGCATCCCGATGTACATCACCTTGATGTACTGCAAGCCATAGCGCAGGGAGGCTTCGGCATCTTCCACGGCGCCCTCGCCTTTCAGGTAGAGATTGATGAGCTGGGGGCCGAAGGCGGTAAAGATACCGATGCAGGCTGCGGCCAAAACCAGGCAGATCATGAGCTTAAAGCGGAGGGTATGGCGGACACCGTCCATATCCCGGTTGCCAAAAAACTGCGCACCGAAAATGCCGGCACCGGCTATGGCGCCGAAAACCAGCATATTAAAAACAAACAGCAGCTGATTGGCGATGGCTACACCGGACATTTCCACAGTGCCTACCCGGCCGATCATGACATTATCCAGTAGGCTTACAAAATTTGTAATTGCGTTCTGCACCATGATCGGCACACTGATAGCCAGCACCCGATGGTAGAACTCCCGGCTCCCAAAGAGCTTATTTCGCATAATTTCCTCCTCTTTTTTTCGCAAGTATGTTCTATCGTACAAATTTTTTGGGAAATGTCAAGCCCTTTTCTGAAAAAAATTTTTGACAGAATGATCCCCCGCCTTTCCCAAGGGAAAAACGGGGGTGAAATTTTTTTCCGGCTGTGATGAAAAAACCAACCTTGTCTTAGGCGCGCTAAGCGCATACAACCCATGCACAACCGTGTGACCCTATATTATACGCGCACACGCACGCGTATGTAGCGCGCGTACGCGTATAGATAGGAAAAAACTTAAACAAGGTTATTGGCCCGGTCCGGTTCCAGTGCCGCAGGCTGTTTGGGGTGGGCCTTGATGTACTGCGTCCACTTGATGTAGCCGTAGGTGGTATTGGTGAGGTAGCCCGCCTTGAGCACCAGCAGCACCCACTGGCCGGAGATGATATTGATGGCAGCCTCCAGCAGGGCGCAGATATACCAGGCGATCCACTGTTCACGGTAACGCAGCAGGATGAACACACCATTGGCGATGCCGACCGCACTGGCGCAGGCATCCAGGTAGCAGACGATGGTTTCCAGTGTAGGCGTGGAGGAAAGCAGGCCCTCAATCTCCAGCGTGGTGAGGAAATAGCCTACCACCACCGTCCACAGAACAATGCCGGTGAGTACAAGAACCTCCTGCTTTCCCGTCAGGCGGCGAACCTCGGTGAGTTCTTCCTGCTCCCGGTCCTTGTGACGGTTCCAATTGATAAAGCTGATGATATCAATGGGGATCCAGAAGAACAGCGTGGTGGCCATAGTGGCGAAGCGGTAGGAAAGCACCACGCAGATAAGGATCTCGGTGATCTCCACGCCCAGTGAAACAATGAAATTCCACTTGCTCTGCTTGGAAATGAGCAGCTCACAGGTAATATTGAGGAAAATATCCAGCAAATACAGCGCCATAATGACCTTGCCGTTGACACCGCCGAAGTCCTCCTCCGGGAAGATGATAGCGAACACAAAGGCCAGCACCGTGATGCTGATGAACCAAATCTTTTCGTAGGTGGTAAAGTAGTTCCAAAGGTTTTTCAGTTTTTGTTTCATAGTTTCTCCTCCATTATGCTTCCGGCAGGGTGATCAGACCGGCATCACACATTTTTTGCAGCGACATAAGAATGCCCAATTTGGCATGTGCCCAGGTAAGGCCGCCCTGATAATAGATGGCATACGGCTCACGGATGGGACCATCGGCGGAAAGTTCTATGGAGGAACCCTGCACAAAGGCGCCAGCAGCCATGATGACCTCGGAATCGTAGCCGGGCATGGGGTACGGCTCCGGGGTGACATAGCTATCCACCGGGGCAGCGCTCTGCACGCCCTTACAGAAGGCAACCATGGCCTCCTTGCTGCGCAGCTCGATGGCCTGAATGATATCGTGACGAGTCTCGGCGGAGGAAGGCACGCAGCGGTAGCCAAGTTTTTCGTACACACCAGCGGCGAAGATCGCTCCCTTTACCGCGGAGGCGGTGACGGTGGGCGCCAGGAAGAAGCCCTGGAAGAAGGACTGCATCAGTCCAAGGGTGGCGCCCAGCTCCGCGCCCAGGCCGGGGGCAGTCAGGCGGTAGGCGCACTGATCGACGCACTCCTGGGTGCCGCAGATATAGCCGCCGGTGGGAGCCAGGCCGCCGCCGGGATTTTTGATGAGGGAACCGACGATCATATCGGCGCCGACATCGCTGGGTTCGATGATCTCGGTGAACTCGCCGTAGCAGTTATCCACCATGCAGATGACGCCGGGCTTGAGTTCCTTGACAAAGCGGATCAGCTCGCCGATCTGCTGGACCGAGAAGGTGGGGCGGGTGGCATAGCCCTTGGAGCGCTGGATGGTGACCAGCTTGGTTTTTTCGTTGATTGATTTACGGATATTTTCATAATCGAAGGTGCCATCCGGCAGCAGTTCGGTCTCCCGGTAGGTGATGCCGAACTCGGCCAGGGAGCCCTTGCAGGGGCGGATGCCAATAACTTCCTCGAGGGTATCATAGGGACGGCCGACCGGAGAGTAAAGCTCATCGCCGGGGCGAAGATTGGCGGCCAGCGCCAACGCCAGCGCATGGGTGCCGCAGGTGATCTGCGGGCGAACCAATGCGGCTTCGGTGTGGAAGGTATCGGCATAGACTTTTTCCAACGCTTCACGGCCGATATCATTATAGCCATAGCCGGTGGAGGCCGCAAAGCACTCCGCGCTGACACGGTTTTTCTGCATGGCGGCCACGACCTTGGCCTGGTTGTATTCCGCGATGGCATCGATCGCGGCAAAGCGGGGCTTGAGCTCCTCTTCCGCAGAGCAGCAAAACGCCAGCACCGCACTGCTGATGCCCATTTCATGATAAATCTTCTGTGTATCCATTGTTGTTACTCCTTATTCTCTTTCATCCTTTTGGGGCGAATTGACTTTGCCCAGTATCTCCATGGCGACATGATTCAGCACCTCGGCCCGGGCCAGAACAATGCCGTTTTCCTCATCGCCCAACACCAGCAGGCTATCCCCGGGGCTGAGTCCAAAAACCTGCCGGGCTTCCTTGGGGATCACGATCTGGCCTTTATCGCCGATTTTGACCGTGCCAAACACATGCTTGCCCTTTGGCATACCGCTGAGAATGTGCTTTCCCTTTGGCATAGCGGCGCTCCTTTCTTCCCACTTTTCTCACTTTTCTTACTTTGGCATACCTGTTTATTATAATCACTATCCGGCAAAAGTCAACCGTATTTGCAAAAGAAAACAGGCGAAACACCTGGTTTCGCCTGAAATTCTTGTGTGTAAAGGTTATTCGCTTTCCACTACGCTTTCGATGGCCTGCCGCAGTTCCTCTATCCCCTTTCCGTTCATGGAGGACACCGGGAACAGCGTGACTTGATCGCCGCAGGGGATCTCGGTACGGATCTCCTCCAGCCGGGTCCGAAGCTGATTATTGGTCAGCTTATCGGTCTTGGTAAGCACCACCGCGAAGGGTAGCTCACTATCAATGAGGAAATCCAGCATGGTGAGATCATCAGCGCTGGGGGCATGGCGGATATCCAAAAGGGACAAGACCAGCCGAATGTCCCGGTCCTGATGAAAGTAGCCCTCGATGAGGCCGGACCAGCGGCGGCGCTCGCTATCGCTGACCTTGGCATAACCGTAGCCGGGCAGATCTGCAAAGCGGGCAACATCGCCACAGCGGAAAAAGTTGATGGTGGCGGTTTTGCCGGGGGTGGCGCTGACACGCGCCAGCTGCTTTTGGTTGAAGATCTTATTGATAAGGGAGGACTTGCCCACATTGCTGCGCCCCGCAAAGACGACCTCCGGCAGAGTGCTTTGCGGCAGCTGGTTGGCCAGGCCGCAGCTCATCTCAAATTTCACCAGATGAAAGTTCATGTTGGCGTCCTCCCTTTCTTTTACTCAACGGCACAGCACCGCCGAGGATGCTTCCTTGTGCTCGGCGGCCGCGGCGTGATAGCCGCGCTTTTTGACACTGCTGGGCAGCTGTACCAGTGCCTGTTCCAGCACCTCTTCCATGGTGTGGACCGGCACAAAATGAATGGCTTTTTTAACGACATCATCAATTTCGGCAAGGTCCGGTTCATTGGCGGCCGGGATAATGACGGTCTTGATGCCGTTTTTGTAAGCTGCCATGCTCTTTTCCCGCAGGCCGCCGATGGCAAGTACCCGGCCCCGCAGCGTGATCTCGCCGGTCATAGCGACATCGTGCCGAACGGGGATGTTGCCCAGTGCCGAAATGAGCGCCGTGCAGGTGGTGATACCGGCGGAGGGGCCATCCTTGGGGACCGCGCCCTCCGGGAAATGGATGTGGATATCCTTATCCTTGTAGAAGGTGTTTTCGATCTCGTAATGCTCCGCGACAGAACGGATGTAGGTGATGGCAGCCGTTACCGATTCCTTCATCACATTGCCCAGCGAGCCGGTGGTGATGGTTTTGCCGGTACCGGGGACGACTGCGGTTTCCACCTGGAGGAGCTCGCCGCCCACGGCAGTCCAGGCCAACCCATTGACAAGGCCGATGCTGTCCTCCTTGGGGACGATATCCTCGGTGATGTAGCGGGGGCCCAGGTAATCGGGCAGGTCAGCGGCCTTAATGGTAACCTTTTCGGTGGCTTCGCCGGATACCACCTTGGCAGCGACCTTGCGGCAAAGGGCGGCCAGACGGCGCTCCAGGGTACGCACACCGGCTTCCCGGGTATAGTGATCGATGATATCATAGATGGCGCCATCGGTCACGGCAATCTGCCCGACGGAAAGGCCGTGGCGTTCCCGCTGCTTGGGCAGCAGATGGCGTTTGGCGATTTGGAACTTTTCTTCCCGGGTGTAGCTTGGCAGCTCGATGACCTCCATGCGGTCCAGCAGGGCGGGCGGAATGGCACTGCGGTCATTGGCCGTGGCGATGAAGAACACATGGGAAAGGTCGAACGGCATTTCGATATAATGATCCCGGAAGGTGCAGTTCTGCTCGGAATCCAGTACCTCCAACAAGGCGGAGGAAGGATCGCCGCGGTAATCATTGCTGAGCTTATCTACCTCATCCAGCAGCAGCACGGGATTGGCGCTGCCGGCCTGCTTGATGGCATTGATGATACGACCGGGCATACTGCCTACATAAGTTTTCCGATGACCGCGGATCTCGGATTCATCTTTGATACCGCCCAACGCGATACGAGCATAGCGGCGTCCCATCGTCTGCGCGATACTGCGTACGATGGAGGTTTTGCCTACACCGGGAGGACCCACAAAGCAGAGGATCTGACCATTGATATCCGGCGCAAGCGCCCGAACAGCCAGAGCTTCCAGTACACGCTCCTTGATCTTCTTGAGGCCGTAGTGCTCCTTATCGAGGAGCTTGGCAGCCTTTTTGAGATCTATCACATCTTTGGTATAGCAGCCCCAGGGCAGCTCTAGGCAGGTTTCCAGATAGCCGCGGATAACCGCCGCTTCCTGCGAATTGGGGGGCATTTTTTCCAGATGGCTGACCTCTTTGAGGAGTTTTTCCTTGTTTTCATCGGTGGTCAACAGGGCGCGGATCTTTTCCCGGAATTCATCCGGCTCCTCGAAGCCCATATCGCCTTCGCCCAGCTCTTCATTGATGACACGGAGCTGTTCCCGCAGGTAGTAGTCCCGCTGGTTTTTATCCATGGCCTCTTTGACACGGTCCTGAATATCGGCCTCCAGCGCCAAAATCTCATTTTCGGATTCCAGCAGCTGGGCGATGATCTCCAGCCGGCGGCGGGCACTGTTCTGCTCCAGCAGACGCTGCTTATCCTGTACCTCAAAGGGGATGTTCCCCGCTATGTATTCCGCAATAAGCGCTGGATCGTCGCAATCGAGGATATTATCCACGATCTCTTTAGGCATCCGGGGCGCCAGGCTGATATACTCATCGAAGAGGTCCTTGACAGTGCGAACCAGCGCATCGCTGAAGGGGCGGCCCGCAATGCGGCCGGCCGCGGGATACGGCAGGATCTCACCGACCGAGGTGTGGTCTTCCTCGAACATATCGATGAGCTTGCCGCGGTAGCAACCTTCCACCAATACACGCAGTGATTCTCCCTGCGAACGCACGATTTGACGGATCTCCGCCACTGTGCCTACTTTATACAAACCGTCCATCGACGGATTTTCTTCATTTTGATCGATCTGGGCCACTAGAAAAATCTTGCGGTCACCGTTCATCGCCATGTTCAAAGCGTGCAGCGATTTTTCCCGGCCTACATCAAAGTGCAGCACCATATGCGGGAACAGAACCAGCCCGCGCAGCGCCAATACCGGTACCCGAACCGGCTTCATCTCAGTATTTTTTGTGTTTTTCTCCATAGCTTTTGCCTCCCTTCACTATGGTCATAAAAGTAGGGTTACGATTGAATAAAGGGACGGTATGGGATCACGCGACCCCGTACAGCCCCCGATTCATGTCATATCCCATGGGTGCATTTCCCTGCCCCACGGGCAAGGATATGCAGCCGGATGTTATTTAAGAAACAGCACCGCGGCGGCGCTTCTGTGCCGGTGTGCCGGGCAGACGCAGCTGCAGACGGGTGGGCTGCTTCATGGGGTCACGCATGATCATGGCATCCCCCAAACCGTTTACCATATCCGCCGTGATGACGATATGGGCCACGGTGCCATCGGAAGGCGCTTCAAACATCAGATTGCCCAAAAGCTCTTCCATGATGCCGCGCAGACCACGCGCACCGGTTTTACGCTCGATCGCCTTTTTGGCGATAGCACGCAGCGCATCCTCTTCGAAATCGATTTGGATATTATCCATCTCAAACAGCTTTTTGTATTGCTTGATGAGGGCGTTTTTAGGCTCCCGCAGGATACGAACCAACGCTTCCTCATCCAACGCATCCAGCGAAGCGATGACCGGAATACGACCCACTAACTCGGGGATCAGGCCGTATTTAACCAGGTCATGGGGCTCCACCTGGCGGTAAATGCCCTGCTCTTCCACCTCGGCTTTGGATTTTACCGTGCCGCCGAAGCCAAGGGAGGACTTATCGGTACGGTGGCTGATGATCTTTTCCAGACCATCGAACGCGCCGCCGCAAATGAACAGAATATTGGAGGTATCCACCTGGATGAACTCCTGCTGGGGGTGCTTGCGGCCGCCCTGCGGGGGAACATTGGAGATGGTGCCTTCCAGGATCTTAAGCAGTGCCTGCTGAACGCCCTCGCCGCTGACATCGCGGGTGATGGAGGGATTTTCGCTCTTGCGGGCGATCTTGTCGATCTCATCAATGTAGATAATGCCGCGCTCGGCCCGGGCCACATCGAAATCCGCAGCCTGCAAAAGGCGCAGCAGGATATTTTCCACATCCTCGCCAACATAACCGGCTTCGGTCAGGGTGGTGGCATCCGCAATGGCAAAGGGGACGCCCAGCACCTTGGCTAGAGTCTGCGCCAGCATGGTTTTACCAACGCCCGTGGGACCCAGCAGCAGAATATTGCTCTTGCCGAGCTCTACATCATCGCCGTCGCCGCAGCAGATACGCTTATAGTGATTATATACCGCCACCGAAAGCGCGCGCTTAGCGGCATCCTGCCCGATGACATACTCATCCAGGAAAGCTTTGATCTCCTTGGGCCGGGGGACATTCAGCTCTTCTCCCTGCGGCTCGTTTCTTACGGGCCGGGGGGCCGGAACCTCCTCATCCTCCAGCACCGCACGGCAGATCTCTACACATTCATTGCAGATGCATACGCCCGGGCCGGCGATCAAACGCGCTACCCGATCCTGCGGTTTGCCGCAAAAGGAGCAGCGCATCATTTTTTTGTTCTCATCGTTTGCCATGCTATTATGGACTCCTTTTATTCTCTGTGGGCAATGACACGGTCGATTAGGCCATAGTCACAGGCTTCCTGGGCGGACATGAAGTTATCCCGCTCGGTATCCTGCATCACCTGCTCCAGCGGCTTATGGCAGCGCTCCGCCATAATGCGGTTCAGATTTTCCTTGATCTTGATGATGCGGTCAGCATGGATCTTGATATCGGTGGCCTGACCCTGCAGCCCACCCAGCAGCGGCTGGTGGATCATGATTTCGCTATTGGGCAGCGCCAGGCGCTTGCCGGGGGCGCCTGCGCACAGCAGGAACGCGCCCATGGAAGCCGCCATACCAATGCAGATGGTGGAAACATCACACTTGATGTACTGCATGGTATCATAGATGGCCATACCGGCGGAAATGGAACCGCCGGGGCTATTGATATACAGGTGGATATCCTTTTCGGGATCCTGGCCCTCCAGGAACAAAAGCTGCGCTACCACCAGACTGGCTGTGGCATCATTTACCTCCTCACAGAGCATAACGATGCGGTCATTGAGCAGGCGGGAAAAGATATCATAACTGCGCTCCCCGCGGTTGGTCTGTTCTATTACCATTGGTACCAAACTCATTTTTTCATACACCTCCGTTTATGGTATGTAGCACTGGGAATTTGCCAAAGGAGATTACAGCTGGGTCACTACGGCGCTATCGGTGATGACCTTGGCGGCCTTCTGGATGGTGAGCTGACGCTTGATCTCCTCTACGGGAACGATGGATTTGACCTTATCAAGCTCCATGCCGTAATCCTTGACCATACGGTCGTACTCGCCGTTAATATCTTCTTCTGTGATCTCGATATTCTCCACCTCAGCGATCTTCTCCAGCAGCAGGGTGGTACGCACCTGGGCCTCGGCCTGGGGCATAAACTGAGCGGTCAGTGCCTCTGGGGTGGTACCGGTGTACTTCATATACATATCCATGTTCATGCCCTGGGTCTGCAGACGGTAGCCGAACTCTTCGACCATATCCTGGGCCTTGTTTTCAAACATCACAGTGGGGATCTCCACGGTCATGTTCTTGACGGCCTGCTCCAGCAGATCGTTTTCCATCTTGCTGTCGGCCTGGTCCTTCTTTTCAGCGGCCATCTTTTCGGTCAGATCCTTCTTCAGCTCTTCCAGGGTATCAAACTCGCTGACATCCTTGGCGAACTCGTCGTCCAGGGTGGGCAGCTCCTTGCGCTTGAGCTCCTTGATGGTTACTTTGAAGGTGGCGTCCTTACCAGCCAGCTCTTCGCTGTGGTACTCGGTGGGGAAGGTTACATTGACATCAAAGCTCTCGCCGACCTTATGGCCGACTACACCCTCCTCAAAGCCGGGGATAAACTGGCCGGAGCCAAGGGACAGGGGGTGGTCCTCGCCCTTACCGCCCTCAAAAGCAACATCACCGACAAAGCCTTCGTAATCGATTACGGCGGTATCGCCCATCTCGGCCTTAGCGCCCTCGGGGGCTTCGCCCATACGGGCATTGCGATCGGCCATGGCGTTCAGCTCGGTCTCTACATCGGCATCGGTCACTTTGTCGCTCTCGCGCTCGGCCTTCAGGCCCTTGTACTCGCCCAGGGTAACCTCAGGCTTAACAGTAACCTTGGCGACAAAGGTATAATGGGTGCCGTCAACATCCTTCAGCTCCACTTCTGGATAAGCGACCGCCTCCAGGCCGGACTCCTTGAGGGCCTCCTCATAGGCTTCGCCGTAGCTGGAATTGATGGCATCCTCGTAGAAATAGCTCTCGCCTACCATCTTGTAAACGATGCTCTTGGGAGCCTTGCCCTTACGGAAACCGGGGATATTGAGCTTGGCAGCGTTCTTCTTGAAAGAAGCATCCAGCGCCTTAGCATACTGCTCGCCATCCACGGTGATATTCAGTTCGTACAGGTTGGTGTCCACTTTTTGGGTTTCGTTCAGTTTCATTTATGATGTCCTCCAGCAAAATTTTAGATTCCAGTAAATCTTATTGATTATAGCACATAGCAAACTAAATTGCCACTGTTTTTCGGTAATTATCGTATCTTTATGGGGCAAAATTTAAGATAATCTGCCGAGATCAACCGGCAATCCACTCCAAAAAATTCCCCCTGGTAGGCCAATGGGATGGCTCCGCCGTGCAAATGGCCGTAAAAGCACTGCTTGACGCCGTATTCTTTCATAGCATCGAAGAACTCCGGGATGACCTGTTGGCCAAAGATCGGCGGATAATGCAGGAACAGGATCTTCTCATTTTCCGGCGGGGCGGCCGCCAAAGAGCGCCGGATACGGCCCAGCTCCCGGGCGGTGAGTGTTTTGTGTATTTAGAGATATTTCTGCTTCAATCACATAAACCTCTGTTATATCTCCATTTGAATCAATCCTACGTTCTTCAGGATCTTTCGCAACGATAG
>ERZ780177.45-NODE-45-length-111711-cov-31.586668_pt1 | contig 111711 bp, 100 predicted proteins | sample MGYA00510973_ERZ780177 | MGnify/ENA primary metagenome ERZ780177 (study PRJEB29588, sample SAMEA2144396) | human gut metagenome | biome: human gut; feature: human-associated habitat; material: faeces | place: Denmark | collected 2008/2010 ...
AAAAGCAAGCTTGTCAGCTTTTTGAATTTGTTTTTCATACTGATTTCCTTTCTTGATTTGTATTTGTATATATAAAAAAGCAGTCCTACGGGTGCGGACTGCTTTGAATTTTTGCTTTCAGAAAAAGAAAAAGAGCTTTGAATTTTATACTCTCAAAGCTCTTACATATTCAATTGTTCACAAATACGAAATGCGTTTAAATTTATGAATAAACTACATCAGCAGTTTAACCTCTTAAAAAGTATATAGCATATGCTTTTGTCAGCTTTCCGTTTTCATCTCGTACATCCAAATCTTCAGATATGTCCTGAATGTACACTTTGAAATAGTCGCCTTTTTTCATAAACCCTTTTATGTTGTCCTTTGCAAAGCTCTCAACATCTCTTTTAATTACATTGGGGTGCAAATCGTAAGAGATAACAAGAGGTGTAAACCACGTGCTACCTTCGGGAGTCCAGGTTGGATCTTCAAGGTTTTTTAATCCGTAATTGTTTACAGCGTCATCAACAATGACCTTCTTTATAGCTTCAAGGTCAAACGGATACTCATATATGGACTTCGGCTTGCTTTCCTGCTTCTTCGTTGTTGTCTGTGAAGGCTTAGGTGCTTCAGCTTTCTTTGTGGTTGTGATTGTAGTCTGAGCTACCTTATTATCGCTTAGATAGTCACCGTGTATAAAGCTACCGTCAGAAAGTTTGAAGTAGCCTGTATCGGTCTTAGCAGTTACCGTGACTTTATCGTTCACGCTGTACAGCTTTACGGTTTCTGCGCCGAGTACGGCTTTCTTACGGCTGTAGCAGTCTGTGTTGACGTACTTTGTACCGCTTGCCTTGCTCTCCGTCCATTCGGGTGTGGGCTTAGTCGTTGCTACTGTTGTTGTCGTTGCCGGCTTTGGCTTTGCCGTGGTGACTGCTGTAGCTGCTGCTGTCGTTTCCACCTTTTTTGTTTCCTGCGGCTTTGCGGTGGTCACTGCTGTGATAGCTGTGGTCTGAGCAGTAGTTGTTTCTGCTTTCGGCTCGTCAATCCTATCCATCACTGTTCCCGTCACTGCCGGAGCGGTAGTTGTCACTGCCGTTTCGGGTGCAGAGGACGTTGTGCTACTTGCATTGCCTGCCGTGCAAGCACTGGTCAGTATTACGCTGATAAGGGTTATTGTTGCGAGTATGGTGTGGGTACGTTTACGTTTCATTTTGGGGTCCTCCTTTGTGGGATTTGGTACTATTTTCTCAAGTATATTGTACCATAAAAACGGACAAAAGTCCAGCGAAACATAACAAAAACATATACAAAATATAGTATTGTTTTTTATGCGTTTCGCCGATTTTTACAAACTTGTTACATTGTGCTACCTGTAGCACAAAATAAATATATAGAAAACTGCCGCCGAATGATTATCTGTTAACGCTTCACGCTTGTTGCGGTTGTCTGTGTTTCCTGCTGTTTATTTGCTGAAGTTGCAACATTTTTATATGCAGCTATCACCTTGTTGCTCAGTTCATTGTGAAAATCCTTTGTAACCGGATTGGCAACATTCTTGTATTCGCCGGCAGAATTTTTATACTGCGGCATCTGCAAAAACATTCCGTTTTCACCGTCAAAGACTTTCACACCTGACACAACAAAGCAATCATCCATTGTTATCTGAGCAAATCCTTTAAGATTGCTGTCAGGATTATTGTTAGGAATAACCTTGACCTTTGTAGCAATTGCTTCAGGCTCACTTTTAATTACAGCAGTAGCATTGTTTTCATAGGCTGTCATTACAGCCTTGTTTATTGCTTTGCGCATTTCAGCAGTCACCGGATAGCAGTCGTCATAATACTGTTTATCTTTGCCGAGATGATTCGGCATAGCCACATACATTCCTTTTTCGGTTTCAATCACCTTGATACCACCAACGGCAAAGTTGCCGTTGAGCACAATAGTGGCTAACGCTTTTAACTTACTTTCCGGGTTATCAAGCTTTGTTATTCTTGTTGTTATATTCATATAAGTACCTCCTGTTACGGATACAATCTACATCATATCCTGTTCTGTTGCAGTTCGGCGGCAGGTTTCAAACATTAAAGCTTTTGATGACTTTTTTCTGTTTCAGATGCGGCTTTAAGAGATATTTCCCGCACTGTTTCAAAGTCGGATTTCAAGAAACATATTGTAGTTTCCCGTGCGTTGATTTTTGCGGAATATTTGATTTCACGTTCCGATAGCTGATTAATTACTTTTTGAGCAATGCTATTGTTTTTAAATAGCTTGTATGCTACTTCACCTTCAGCCGTCAAATCCGCATGGTTAATGTTCCCGCATAATATCTGAGTAGACAACAGCCCGTATTCAGACAACACCTTTTCTTTGAGTAATTGTCCGAAACGGTCATTTAAAGGAACTGCCATATCATAGTAATTACCATCTTTACTCTTGATTTTTGGCATTTCATAGTCTATATTCCCATCACGGCAGATTATTTTTATTCCCGAGATAACAAAGCTATCAGACAATCTGATTTCACCGACAGCAGGAACCTCATCACCGTATGCTTTTGTTTTATGAAGCCTAACGGTGATTTTCATATCTACAGGTGATTTTTCAGCAGGTAGGGAAGATAGGTTATCTACATAATTTCCGATAACGGAATTGATTATATCCTCTTTAACTTCCGAGCGTGTCGGAAATGCCATATCATAGTATTTTCCGTCACTGTTACGATTACTTGGCATTGCTACACACAACGCATCGTCATCTGTGCCTATATCAATTATTCTAAAGCCGTGAATAGCTATGTTGTTGTTTAGAAAAACAGTAGCATAAGCTTTCACCGGACTTTTGTTATCTGTATTTTTGATTACTTTTGACTGTATATCCATATAACCGTATCGTGCTACCTGTAGCACAATACAGTTTCTCACCTCTTTCTATATTTTGATTGTGCTACCTGTAGCACAATTTACTGACCGATTATTGTCAACTATATTGTCAAGAATCGGTTTATCGATGATATTGACTTTTGCGATTATTCTTTCACCCGACATCCGAAGATGATAGCAAATTCCTGATTGTTTAAGTTGCTCAACATCGCTCTGACTTATATACGCATAATAGTAGTTCTCATTCGCCAATTTGCAAATATCGCTGTAAATATCACCGTTCACTACATCAACGATCTCACCTTTCCACAGTTCTCCGTGCAGTCCTTTGTGATTAATATTGTTTTTGGCTTTTACAGATGTACCGCCTGCCTTTTCCCACTCCAATAGATTTTTATTATAATCGTCTATCAGAATATCTTTATCGGTGAGTTGATGACCGATAGCTTCTGACTTTGGTACATTCAGAGAAGTAAAAATTCTGTGATCTTTATCTATGTTAGGCAGATACTTATCAAGCCATTGATTTTTTTCGTCCAATGAGCAGGAATTTAACGTAGCCGATAAAATATAAATCTCCGCCGTGCTATCATTCACTAATTTCTCAATAGCTACTACAGCGTTTTCAAACGGCTTTAAATCTCTGAAAAAACCTTTTTCGAACATACGTTCAAGATACAAGTTTTCGTCGTGAAACCTTGCGATAGTTCCGTCCATGTCAATATAGATTTTGGTTCTTTCTTGTAATATGGGGATATTACCGGAAGCTACTTGTTCGCTAATGTCATCCAATTCATTTATAATTGCTCTTTCCCAATCATCAAGATTATCAGAAAGCGAATTTTTGCAATACTCAGAGTTCAAACGGGATATATGCTCAAAAAATTCCTTTTCGATGCTTTTCTCACCACGAAATCCATTGAACCATTCATCAAGCAACAATTTGACAAATTTTGTTGCGAAGATATTATTCATTTCTTCTTTGTCGAGTTTTTTTGATGTATACATTGCATAATCTCCAAACCATTCTGTTATACGGTCAGGTTCAGGTATATTGTGTCTTATTTCATATCTTGCTATCAATTCGATTTTATCAACTGTGGACAACTTTTCCATATTATAATCCTTTCTCAGTCAAGTTGTGCTACCTGTAGCACAAACAATAGTGCGGTGTGAAAACACACCGCACAGCTTCATTTAATGTCAGAAAATTATAAAATTAAGTTTTTTGAGTTCATAATAGCTTCAGCTTTAGATTTGTCGTCTGTAGCAACCCGAATAACCATACTACCGTCTGCTTTAGTCTGCTTTTCAAAAGGAATAGACGCATTGTTTAAAGCATTTATCTGTTCGTCAGTAGCAGAGAAGTAGTAATAATCAGATATAGCGTTTTGCTCAGGCTCATTTTCGCCGGAAGAAATTAGCTTTTCAACTTCTATCTGACGTTTTGTTTTAGCCTTTAATTCTTCTTCCTGTGCAAAAGGTTTCTGTACCTCGATCTGAGCAGTTTCAAACTGTGTCTGTATGTTCTTCAGCTCTGCCTGTGCATTTTCAATATGTTCGGCGATACGACCTATTGCATTATCGATACGGGTTATATTACCGTTAGGATCATCACCGAGCGATACTTTTTGCGTTGTAGCACCTTTTAATGCAATTTCATAACAATGCAGTATGCCTGAACTAAACTGAAGTTCCATATCAAAGCCTCTGTATTTACCGATTTTTATCGGGTCTGAGCTATTCATTTGCTTACAGGATTCTAAAATAGCTTTTCCGGCATCAGCTTTTTCTGAAATGTATTCGCCATTGATTTCCATACCGACAAAACTATCATCAATAGGCTTCGGATGTGCTTTTGCAGTCGATAAATCCTGTTCTAATGCCTTTATAGTGTTAGTCAACGATGCAATCTTCTGAGGATAGAATTTAATTATTTTGTCCTCAAGGTTGTACTTTTCAGAAAGATAGTTAGCTTTCAGCAACTTCAGCTTTTGTATCTGAATATCTAAATCCATCTTTTCTTTAATGTACGGATTTCCGGTTGCAAGCATTTTGATTTCCGCATAAGATAGAGCCGTTTCATCTATATCATCAGCGGACCTTACAGGTGATTTGCTCGTCATAATCTGACTGGCGAATTTCTGTTTGCCTTCAACAAGCTGATAAAGATAAGCATCAAAAGTCTGTTCCGTAACATACCGATAGATTTCAACCTCCGGATTTGAGTTTCCCTGACGAATAATTCTTCCGGCTCGTTGCTCAAGGTCTGACGGACGCCACGGGCAATCCACATCGTGTAGTGCAATAAGCCTGTCCTGCACATTCGTACCGGCTCCCATCTTCTGAGTAGATCCAAGCAATACTCTGACTTCGCCTTTACGTACCTTTTGAAAAAGTTCCTTCTTCTTAACATCTGTATCGGCTTCGTGTATAAATTTAACTTCACTTTCAGGGATACCTCTCTCAATCAGTTTTTTTCTGATGTCGTTATAAACGGAGAATGTGCCGTCATTCTTCGGAGTAGACAGATCACAGAATATAAGTTGAGCAGATTTTTTGTCCGAATTTTCATTCCAAATCCGATATACATTATCTATGCAAGCGTTGATTTTACTGCCCTCAAAGTCGGGAAGCATCTCATTCAGCATACGCTGATCAAGCGCAAGTTTTCTGCCGTCATTAGTAATTTTAAGCATATTGTCAACACTTGCGTCAACATTTCCTTTGCGAACCTTCTCGGCACGTTCGGCAAGTTGTGCTACCATTTCTTTTTGTATTTCTGACGGTTTGACCGCAATGTTGTGGAAGTTTGCCTTAGGTACAGGCAGCTCCAGCATATCGGCTGTGCGTATGTCAGCTGTTTCTTTAAACATTGACATAAGCTCAGGCAAGTTGAAAAACTTTGCAAACCTTGTTTTTGCTCGGTAACCCGTGCCTTCAGGTGTAAGTTCTATTGCAGTAACCGTTTCACCGAAAGTAGAAGCCCAGCTATCGAAATGCTGTAAATCATTCTTTAAGAGCGTATCATACTGCAAATAACGCTGAATGGTATAAAGCTCCACCATACTATTTGAAATAGGTGTGCCGGTCGCAAATACAGTTCCTCGACCGCCTGTAAGTTCATCAAGGTATCGGCACTTCATAAACAAATCGGACGATTTCTGAGCTTCGGTCTGTGCAATGCCGCCGACATTCCGCATTTTTGTATAAAGGAATAGATTTTTGTAGTAATGGCTTTCATCGACAAATATTCTGTCAACACCTAATTCCTCAAAAGTAACTACATCATCTTTGCGTGACTGATCATTGAGCTTTTCGATTTTTTGCCTAATTGATTTTTTAGCTCTCTCAAGCTGTTTTATGGAGAAATTCTCACCACGATTACGCTTCAATTCGGCAAGACCTTCTGTTATTTCATTCTCCTGTTGCTCAAGAGATGCTCTCTGACGTTCTATGCTCATCGGGATTTTTTCAAACTGACTATGCCCAATAATGACCGCATCGTAGTCACCCGTTGCAATTCTACCGCAGAATCGTTTACGGTTTTTGGTTTCGAAATCCTTTTTTGTTGCCACTAAAATGTTAGCAGACGGATAAAGCTGAAGATATTCCGAAGCCCATTGTTCTGTAAGATGATTCGGCACAACAAACAAAGACTTGTTGCATAATCCAAGTCGCTTACTTTCCTGTGCTGCCGCTACCATTTCAAATGTTTTGCCGGCACCTACAGCGTGAGCTAACAATGTATTACCGCCGTAAAGAATATGAGCAACTGCATTCCGCTGATGTTCTCTGAGCGTGATTTCCGGATTCATACCGCTGAATACTATATGACTTCCGTCATATTCACGAGGGCGGATTGAGTTGAATTTTTCATTGTACAGTTTACAAAGCCTTTCTCTGCGTTCCGGATCAGCCCATACCCAATCTTGAAAACCTTGTTTTATAAGCTCCTGCTTTGATTGTGCGATAGCAGTTTCTTTTTTATTAAGTACAGCCTTTCTGTTTCCGTCAATATCTTCAACGTAATCGAATATACGCACATCCTTCAGATTCAAAGTTTCTTCGATTATTCTGTACGCATTTATACGGGCAGAACCGTATGTGTTATACGCTTTTACATTACTTCGGTCATACGATTTGCCGTCGATACTCCATTCTCCCGTATACTTTGAGTAATGTACAATTATACTGCTTTTTGCGTATCCGGGAGTATTCAGAAATTCATAAATGAATTGTTGAACAATATCAACCGGCAGCCACGTCGAACCAAGTCTTACGGAAATTTCACTTGCTGTCAAGTCTTCAGGCTGTACTTTTTCAAGTGCTTCAACGTTAATGTTAAAGCGGGAATCGACTTTAGCCGAGTTTCGTGCTATTGCAAGTTTTTCTCTTACATTACCCGACAGATATTCATCGGCGGTGAAATACTTTGACAGATTTTCATTGTTGCCTTCATAAAGAGGGTTTAAGAAGATTACACCTTTCAAATCATTAAAGAGCTCGTTTTCCTCTTTTCCGGTAAGGCTTTGCATATATTCCATGTCAATACAAGCCTTTTCGCCGATTGATACTGCAAGAGCTTCACTTGCTGTATCAACCTGTGTAATTGGCTTATGTGGCATTATCGTTCGTTTGAAGAATATATCCGCTTTACGCTCGAGTTGCCCTTCATCGCCGAGTATTTCCAAGGCAGACACAAGTGCAAAAGAGCTATCATCGCTAAACGCCGACTTATTGGCTCTGCTGTTAATCAGTCCGTATTTTTCAGTAAAATTGTCATATTTTGCGTTAAGCAACTCCTGTGCCGCTTTAATGTCTTCTTCCGGATAATCATCTGCTTGTAATTCGATTAAATTGCGTGTGCAATCACGAATTATAATTAATCCTTTGATACGACTTTCTGCTGTAGCAGATACTGTCACAGGTATCATTCGTGAGTTTTCACGGAAATACAGTTTATCATTTACAACAGAATAAGAAAAATTCTTTACAGAAGCATCTGCGGGAATTGACATATCTTCTTCAAGTTCATCGGTTGCAACATCATTCTCGTAATCTGATATTTCGCCGTGAATATTGGCAATAGCATCAGACAGGAGATCGGCAAGGTTGCTGTCTGTATACGACTCGCAAGTTACTTGCTGACCGAAACGACCTGATACATTCTTCATTTCACCGAGCACCATTTCAGGATTCTGAACAAAATATGAATTCATACGAATTCCATTTTCATTCGTATCAAGGTGAACCCAGTCAGGCTCAATATCAATAAGGCGATCTCGCTTTTGCAAAAACAGAATATCAGATACAACCTCTGTCCCGGCACTGCTTTTAAAAGTATCATTCGGAAGGCGAATTGCACCTAAAAGTTCGGCACGTTGAGCAATATACTTTCTGACCGAGCTGTTTTCTTTGTCCATAGTACCCTTGCTTGTAATCAAAGCCATAACACCGCCCGGACGGAGCTTATCCAATGACTTTGCAAAGAAATAATCGTGAATCAGAAAATTGTGCTTATCGTATTTCTTGTCAACAACCTTAAAATCGCCAAAAGGCACGTTGCCAACAACGCCATCGAAAAAGCTGTCGGGTATATTGACATTCTCAAAACCCTGTGCAGCTATTGATGATTTCTGATAAAGTTGCTGTGCAATTCCGGCTGATATAGTATCGAGCTCAACACCGTAAACCTTACTGTCCTGCATTGTTATCGGTAGCATACCGATAAAGTTACCGATGCCGCAGGAAGGTTCAAGCAGATTGCCGTTTTTAAAGTTCATATTTTCAAGAACCTTATATACGGCGCTTATAACTGTCGGCGGAGTGTAAAACGCAGTCAGAGTTGACTCTCTTGCCGATGTGTATTCACTATCGGTAAGTAAATCTTTAAGTTCATTGTAATGGGAGTTTGACTGCTCAAAGAATTGCGGTAATCCGCCCCAACCGACATATTGTGAAAGTATGACCTGTTCCGTTGGAGTAGCAAGTCTATGTTCGCTATTTAACTTTTTGAGCAGACGTATGGCATTAATATTGTTATAATAGCGTTCGAGCGGAGTACCTGCACCCAACTCATCGGTATCAATATGGAAATTTGTACGGTAATCATTGTTGATTTCCGGGTACAAAACACTGGGAGCGTTGTTTTGCTTGCGGTTTTTCTTATGTTCATGAGCTGTCTTTAACTGTTTGCTATCAGTTGATTCATTATTGACCTGTGTATTTGTTCCCTCACGGTTACCGATGAATTCAAAATTATATCTTGAAACCAACGTTTCTTGCCATTTGCTGTCCGGTGAATTTGATATATATTTCTTGTCACCGCTTTCATTTATGAGAGAAATAGAATATGAAGATACGGATTTTACTGCCCATATTTCGCCATCTACTTTGATAAGGTCACCTTCATCCAAATCATCAGCATGATATCCGTTTTTATCATAAGTGATTTTTTCTGGAGTTGTATTCGTTTCAGAAATAACAGACGTATTGCTTTCTTCTTCTGAAAGTATAACCTTTAAATGCTCGTTAAGCGCATTTTCTTTTATCTTATGCTCAAAATCCGCTATATCATATTGTTTGTTGAAAAGGGGAGCGTTAGCGTCGCTGAGCATTACCTGCTGATCGTCTTTTGCCGTAATTCTGTATTCGGACGCTCCGATGAAAACGGTATCGCCGACTTTGTAAATATACTTCTCATTATCCTTGTTTTCAGAAGTGCTAAAACCCTGCTCGGTGTATTGTCTTTCCTCACGCTCGTTGAGCCATTGCGCATAATGTTCTTTTTCTTTTGCATTCAGATACCTGTCATTGTTAATCAACAGCTGTATGCGCTTTGCAACCTCTAACCAATTCAAATTGATTTTCGGAGCATTATCGGCATATCCCTTGCTGATACAAATACCTTTTGCATTGTGGTCATAGTGATATCCGGATACGCCGCCTGCGTGTGTTCCGCCACCAATGCCGTACTCGTTTTTCAGAAAATCCGCATTTTCTTTTTGTGATAAGCTTTTCCGGAACTGTTCATAGATACGGTATTTCCCGTCCCGAAAGCCGCTTCCGTTAGCAAGATGGTCATTTATAATTTCATTCGGAATAGAAAAAGCAGAGGCTTTGGCGACCTCTGCTTTAAATTCTTCAATAAACGCTGTCTGTTCTTCTATTGACGGCAACGGTTTATAATTACTTAAACGCTCATTATTATCTGCTGAGTAACTATCTCCCGCACTTCGTTGCGCAGATTGTTCGTCAGCTGTACCCATTTCATCATGTCTTTTGCTTTCAATTCTTCCGTCAGCCCCTGTGTTGCCGACATTTCTTTCATCAGTTTGTCCTCCAGCTTCAGTGCTCTCTGTTCCTCGTCTGCGAGATACTGCGTCAACTGACCTTTTGTCATCAGATTGTAGTACATTACTTTGCGATGCTGCTTCAGATATTCTTTCTTCATCTCTGCCCATCTGCCGAGAGTAACTTCTGGTTGTGTCGGTAATGTCAGATCCGGAATCTGATAATCGCCCTGCATTGTGTAAGTGATTTCTTTCATTGTAAGAACTCCTTTCGTTATCGGAAATTTTATTGATTACAGGCTGAATCACCTGTTGCTTTTCTTTTTTTGTTGAACGGATGGTTTTAGAAATTATGCCGAGTCCCATTCTTGCTATATCTCCGGTAGCATATCCTATTGAATTCAGCAATTCCGGTGTACTGAAATACTCTATACCATTGAAATCGTCATCGGTTAACAGGTTGTCCATTCCAAGCCGTTCATATATCATATATACAACGCTGTTAGTTACTATTCTCTTGTATATTTCTTCTGCATCCTCTGGCTTCATATAGTCAATTTCACTGCCGGTTCCGCTTTTGACAAAACCATAGATATAATCGTCTATATTGTCATCAACTGCATTTACTACACTTTCTTTAATCACAATCCTAAGATTGTCTGAATCGGTTAATGTGCCGAAAGCATTCTTAAGCGCTTCTACAACATCGCTTTGATATTCTTCTGACATTTTCCATACAGGAACTTCTCTTGATTGTTCTGTGCCGTGTGTATCTGCGATGTCAAAGTAGTATTTAAGTCTTTGACTTTTGCCTGTAGAATCCTCAAATACCGCTATACCTTTTGCACCTCTGTTGACCCATCTGCCGAATGCCGTGTTCCACCTTTCGATTTCCAGCACTGCAATAGCGTCGGGACGCTGAGCAAACAGTAACAATTGTTCGTCAAAACGCAATTTGTAGTTTCGACAAGCTGTTTTTAAAAACAATCGCCATGTCTGAGGATCTCGAGTTACTTCGATACTGATTTGTTCATACAAATCAGATATCAATTCGTACTTTTTAGCCATTTCTATACCTCCGTTTTTCTGCGGCTCACTTTTCTGCCTTGTGCAAGCCGTCATCATTTATATAAAAAAGCCGGAGAATAGATTTCACCGACTTTATTATAACACGTTTAGTTGCGTTTGTCTACTATTATTTTGATAAATATTAAACAAAGCAAAACTAAATTATTTGTTGTTTCTGCTAATTCTTCTTTCGGAACTGTTTCAGCAATTGATCAATTTTTATTTCATTTTCTCTAAGGAAAACTATATTGTACTTATCGCCTTTTTTGAAATAAGCAAACTGGATATCGGATTGCTTTATGTTGTCAAGCAAATCGGAAGTAACGATTCTATATTTAGGTTTCTCGCCGTTTATTGCAGCTAAACGTTTAATTTCATTATTGATTCTGCTATTTCTTTCATATTCTGATTCCTGCTTGCTATCATCCGACGGGTAGAGGATTTTATTGATGCGCTCCTTGGTGTCCGGCATAAACGCAACGTTATACTTTCCATCATCCTTCGGGAAAGCCGCAAGCTCGATTTCATTCATTTTTAACAGCTCTAACTGTATTTTAGTCACAATCATATAACTTAGTTTTGCGTTCGAAGATGCTGCATAATCTTTCAATCGTTTGTATTTTTGTGAGTTAATCAATTTATCCGATTGCTGTGCAATTTTTTTGCTGTCATAACCGAGAGCCTGACAGATTATTTCTTTGTTATATTCCTTGACTGTAATAACTGCTGTGTTAGTTTCCAAGTTTATATTGGCACTGTAGAATATCGGTAGAACAATAATTTTTCCAAGCTGATCTGCCGGAATTTTAACAGCAAAATTGTTGCCCTGGGCTGATATCAGATCTCCATATCTGATGTTCTCGCACCGATATTTTGTTCTGACTATATTCGTATTAGCTGTAGTCCTATTGGATAACCGGTAGTTTGTATGTTCTCTGTATGTCTTTCGTGGACTGACAAAAAATACACACAACAGTGTAAGCAACAAGGATTTCCGTGTACCTTTCGGAAAACGGCTCGGTTGATAATTTGTTCCATACTGTTTTTTTAAACACCTGTAATTATTTGCGTATCGGTTTTTTTGAGAAAATGACCAGGATTCAAACCTTTGCCATTCGTTAATATTTTTTCTTGTGCAGGTTTTCTTCGATTGCAAATTTACATTGTTTGTATTTGTATCAGCAAGATTTGTTGAATATCCCATTGCCTTTTCAAGCTCGGCTTTAGTATATTGGTTGCCGAACTGTTTAGCCAAAGTATCAACACGAATTGCTTTCTTTTCACCGATTTTGCGAATTGTTATATGTTTTTCATATCGGATTTCATAATTTCTGCTTTTGAAAAAAGATATGAATTCGCTTTTGCTTCTGCACTTTTCTTTCGCATCATCAAGATCACTCAGTAGCTGAATTTTCCACGACTTTTGTTTTAGTGCTAACTGCATTGTTGTTTGATCTATCGGTTTGAATTCAGATTGAGTGCTTATAACAGATACTCCGTATTTGCGACACAGTTTATCGCTTATATCTCTGTTGTTTTTCATTGATTCTTTATTATCATAAAACTTTTTTCCTGTAATCATATTGCAGGAATTTACGATTATATGATTATGTAAATGCTCTTTGTCAATGTGAGTGCTGACAACTACTTGATAATTCGGGAAACACTGCTTCACATATTCCACGCCGAAACGATGAACAGTTTCCGGCGTAATATTATCGTTCGGAGAAAAAGACTGAATAAAATGATGAGCAATAATTCCTTTATTCTGATTAAAAGCTAAACGCAATAATCTGAATTGTTCAAGAGTATTTGAATTACTTCCCGAACAATTTATTCTTGAAACCTCGTATATTTTTGCAGGATTTGTTATGTAAGCAAGTGCTTCCGTCAAACCTGCTACGGTTTTGATTTTGTTTTCTGCAGACTGATTAACCGCCATTATTTTTATCGCTTTCTTCGTTTTCGCTTTCAGCATTTGTAACAGCAAGCAACAGGCTTTTCAGCAATTTCATTATTTCATCTTGATAATCAGTGATTCGTTTTAAGTAGTAACTTGGCAATTCGCATTCATTCTTTCGACTTGTGTTTGCTACTACCGCAATCTGATTTATGTTGTTTCCGATTTTTAATAGCTGGCGTGTTACCTCGTCTGCGCCATCGACAACAATGATTGTTTTATTTTCTGATAGTGACAGAATGTATTGGCTGACACTCTGTCTTGCCTGAGCCGCCTTTTCTATAATACTTTGCTTTTCTTCATCGGTTACTCTCAGGTGTATCCGTGCATTTTTATACGGCATTTTCTACTCCTCTCGAAACTTCTGCGTAGCAAGAAGCACTATGCGATTTACGCAGTAAATCACAAAGTGGCAAGCACAGAACACGTGCACCCGATTGGTGCACTCGTTCGCTTGTTAGGGTGAACCCCCTAATACCCCGAAAAACAAATTTGTGATTTTGTTTTTTAAAAATCGCTACGCTCACTGAGTGTATTTTGCGAATCATTTTCGTTAAAGTTTTTTTCTTCTGTCAGTGCATTTTGTTCAATCTGACTGTCAGATTTTTTTGTATCGGAATTGCTCAGCATTGCAAGAATTTCTTTTCGTTTTTCATCGGATATTTCGCCGTCTTTCATAATCGCCGCAAGTAAATCGTTAGCAAACTGATTGTCCTTTTCGGCTTTAAGTTTTTTAATTTCCTTGCGTAACTTTCTGATTTTTTCTTTAGCATCCGATATTGTTTTTTCTTCCTGAGTTATCGCATTTTCGCACTTGTTAATAAGTGCATTAACATCTCTTGCCATTCGGTTTCTCTCCTTTTATTTTGGATATTATATTTTCAATAATCCGCTTGTCACTGTCAGAAGAAACAGAAAGCAGATATGAAAAGCCAAGTATGTCGAGGTTCTTTTTCATAAACATTGTTTCATCCGTTGTCAGAAAAATCTCGCTTGCTTCGTCAGATGTACTGTAATTATTCGGCTCATCACATTTAGGCGTTTTTGCTTTTGATTTATCTTTGTTTGTCTTACGGACGTCAGCTGTTTTAATTTTTACTATCGGCGATGATATGATTTCCTGCTGTTTCGTGGCATTGTGTTTTGCAATTTCATTTGCGGTCGAAATAGAAAGCTCACCATTTTCAACCGCCACTTTAACAGAATCAATTGCATTGTTTTTTATGTTCTCAATCTTTCCGATCTGTGCAGATGAAACGTGCATTGCCTTTGCAATTTTTTCACGAAGTCTGCCTTTTATTTCAATTCCGTCAGCTTCAAGCTGTGTAAATATTTTTTTAAGTTCTTCGTGTTCTTTAAAAATATCTGCGTCACTGTATTTCCGCTGTGTGTGATTCAGCATTATCAGATCAAGATTCATTTCAGCCTCCGACTTTTTTGCCGTAATCACATAACAAGGAACAGTTCCGCTGTTCCATTTTCCTTTTTCGCTTAAAAGATTTATCGCAGATAATCTTCTGTGTCCACTGATAAGTTTATATGTTCCGTAAGATGTTTTCGTAACGGCAAGACTATGAATAAGCCCCTGCCGTTCTATATCTTCCGCAAGTTCTTCAATGTCGGGCAGAGAGTAAAAATTTTCTGAATTTGTTTCAATGTCCGTCACTTTTATCATCTTTATATTATCAATGTAGCTGTCTGATGCCGCACCTTTTATATCTGTTGTTATGGCTTCGTCAAAATTAAATCTTTTTGCCATTTTTACATCCTCCTTGACTTACTGCTCAACCGTTCGGATAATTTCATCTGCAAGCCGTTCGTAGCAACGTGCAGGATTTATCCAAGACATATACTCTGAAGCCGTTATTCTGTAACTTATGCTATTCTTGATAGCACGTGAAAACGGAACAACGGTATTCAGCACCTTATCACCAAGGTTCTTTTTCATTATCTCAAGTAACTCTTGATCTGCTTTGTTACCTTTATCATATTTCGATGCAAAGCAAGCGTATTTTGTACCGGCATTTGCGATTTTCTGTGTTACTCTTGCAAGTCCCTGGACTGCAAAAGTTCCAAGTTCGATTGGCACATATACATAATCGCAGATTGTCAAAACATTTTCGGTGAAATCGTTCATTGCAGGCGGCATATCAACTATTATGTAGTCGTATGTTGACTGCCTGAACTTAATTATATTTGACTGTTTTTCTTCATCTGATAAGTTGACAAACTCATTAGATATTGCGTTCATTCTAACTGACGAAGTTACTATATCAATGTTATCATAACGTGTTTTTTTAATCAGTGGCTTCTCATCGGTGCAGACAATAGCACGTTCACAACCGATCTCGTCATTTGTTAAATCGGTAAAAAATCGGGAGCTGTTGCACTGACCGTCAAAGTCAATTAAAAGAACACGATTTTCACGACGGGATAACGTATATGCAATGTTGATTGCCGTGGAAGTTTTTCCAACTCCGCCTTTGTTGTTGTAAAAAGCGATCATTTTCATTTTGTAAACCTCTTTCTGTTGCTTTATGCAACACATAAAATTAAGCCTCTTTTTAATAAAAAGCAACGGAAAAGGACGGCGGGCTTACTTTTCCGTCCTACAGTGTAGCTATCACTGTCCGTTGCAAAAGAAACGACATAATCACAATTCCCATCATAAGCACGCTTTAAAGCGTTTTTCTACCTCTTGTCGTTCCTTGAGAGCCGCCGGAGTTGCACCGGTTGTACTGCTGCTCTCATATATAGCGTGACAGTATATCACGCCATTTATATTTACTAAATAATTACACACTGTGCATTTTGCGATACACCGCCATTGTCATCTTTGCATCGGCAAGACTGTCGTGCGCTGTTCCGTCAAAGTCAAGTTGATAATAAGCCGCCGCTCTGACGAGCTTCTGCCACTTCCAATCATTAAATGCCGAGTTCCACTCTCCGTACTGTTCTGCAAATTCGGTCATTACATCGACAAGCTCCGCTCTGACCTCGATGCCTGCTTGCTCTAAAAAGGAAATGTCAAAATTAACATTGTAGCCGTATATCTTGTCTGCTCTGTCAATGATGTTCTGTATCTGAGCAAGACTTTGAGTGATTGACTTGCAGTTAGATACGTCATCGTATGATATGCCATTTACTGCTTGTGCTTCATCCCAGCAAACAGTGTACTGTGGTTTAAAGTAGTCATTAAAAAGTACTTCATTTGTATTGGAATCGATGATTGACAGCTGTAAGATTTCGTCAAAGGACGGGTTAAGTCCAGTTGTTTCGGTATCAAGACAAATATTCATGCTTTTTCCTTTCTCTTTTCTTCTTCAATCATAGCTACATACTGTCCGTAGCTCATATTTTGTTCAAGAGCCATCTTCTCAACTTTTGATATTTCAATTTCACTTTCAGTTTTACGCTTGAGCGGTGATATAAAGCTAATTATTTTTGTATCCATTTTATTTCTAACCTCTTTTCTCAATGATGAAATATCAAAATTGCAAAAACCATTGCCAATATAATCCATATATAATCATCAGTACAGTCTGTTTTTCCTGGCTTTTCTTCAATATAATGAGTATCATGATCTTCATTTTTCGTTTTTGTATCGTTTGACGGATTCTCGCAAACAAAACAAATTATTATTGAAGTAAGTATAAAAGTTATCAAGATAATAAATAATACGGGTATAAAATTCCCCAAAACCTCTAATGAATTTTTCACATTTTCCATTCAAAGTTTCCTTTCTTTTTTATAAATTTAAAATAAAAAAGCACATTCGAGCTGTGCTTGATAATATTGGACTTACATTTAAAAATGTGATATAATTAATACTCTATTGATTAATTACTGAAAATGGAGAAAAATTATGAATAATCTTAATAATTTTACTGTTGGGCTTGCAATAGACAGATATATCGAAAGTAAATATGCTGTATTGTCTCCATCAACAGTCAATGGCTATATGATTGTTAGACGTAATCAGTTACAGAATTTGATGTCAGTCAGACTTACAGATATAACTTCAGAACTGTATCAACGTGCCATTAACCGTGATATGCTAAAATACTCATCAAAATCTATAAGCAATGCTGTAGGTCTTGTGAACGCCGCAGTGAAGATGTTTGCTCCTGAAATACAATCTAAATTATTTGTCACCAAACCTCAGAAAACAAAAGCATCGTTTTATATTCCCGAAGAAGATGAGATTGATATAATCTACAGTCGTATAAAGAAATTAAAACCGATATTAATTAAACCGTTTCTTCTTGCCAGCCAATGTGGCTTACGCCCCTCAGAAATTGCTGCTCTGAGTGGCGAATCAATTTGTAAGGGTCATATAGAAATAAAGTCGGCAATTGTACTGGATCATAAAGGAAAGCCGGTGCGAAAAGCGCCTAAAACCTACGCCGGTTATCGATCTATTCCAATATCAAATCAAATGGAGCAAGTTCTCCTTGAAAATATTAACAACAGAAAACAGTCATTATGTGGCGGAATACTCGCCAAAGAAATTAGTGATAAGTGGCGGAATTTTTTCAATGCCAATACCGACTTATATTACTTTAAATTCTATGCGCTCCGTCACTACTATGCTTCAAAATGCTTACTGATGGGAATACCACAGAAATACATAGCGGAACTGATGGGGCATTCGTCAACAGACATGATTGAAAAAGTATATCAGCACGTTTTTCCATCAGCAATGCAAAAATACAAATTGCTATTAGCAAGAAGCATGGATACAATTTTTGACTACTAAAGGTCAAGGGTTCGAATCCCTTCCTCTCCGCCATGCTAACCCCGACTGAAACCAGTCGGGGTTTATTTTTTGCTTTTGCACATTTACAGAAGGATATGTACTTATCTTGTTTGATTATATGATAAATTCCAAATAAAGAGCTTTTAAGATTAGTTTATATTGACAATTTTTCGGAATTATGATACAATTAAAAATGCGTCAAAATGTGAAATTTGAGAGGATACCAAAATGAGCATAAAAAATCGTTTATATTATTACCTAGTAGATAGTGATCCAAGGGTAAAATCACATTATGAAGGCTATATAATGAGTAATACAAATTATCACCGGAAACACAGAATCAAATCCTGGCTTTTTCTCAAAAAACTAAGAAAGTATTTTAAATCAGATGCTGAAGGAAAAACTTTCCCTTTGGCGCCACTTCCATATACACCAAGAGAGATAAACATATATGATATGAAAGAGGAGGCAAAGGACACAATTGACGTCAATCAGACTTCTGCTGTTAAAAATGAAAAACCCGTCGTAACTCCAAAACCACCTGCGCCTGCTGTAAAACCACCAACAGCTACAAAAAACTCGCCTAAAACAGAGAGTACTCCTATAGAAAACGATGTCACACTTCCGGAGTACAAAAACCAATTCAGGCATACAATACAGCAGATGACAAAAATATGTATGGACTATGATGTTATTTCTTTTGATATATTTGATACGCTGATTTTCAGAAATTGTAGTAAGCCGACAGATGTTTTTGAGTATGTTGAGCTGAAATATAACATACCTGATTTCAAGAAAATGCGTATAGATGCAGAGAAAGAAGCACGCCGTGTTGCACCCGGTCATGAGGTGACTATTTCAGAGATATATCATGAATTGTATAAAATCAAAAGAATTGACATTGATACTGTTATGGAGTATGAACTTCAAGCAGAATTAAAGTTCACTTATGCTAACCCTTATATGAAGCGAGTATATGATACTCTTATCAGGCAGAATAAAACCGTTATTGCAGTCTCTAATATGTATCTTCCTCAAGAATTCATAGAAAAATTACTGAAAAACGCAGGATATGAACATTTTGATAAAATATATGTTTCGTGCGATTACCATATGAGTAAAGGTGATAAATTACTTTATGCATATGTAAGCAAGAATTTTATAAAGGGAAGAAAAGTGCTTCATATCGGTGACAACTACAGAGTCGATTGTCTGAACGCAAAAGAAAGTGGCTGGCAGACTTACCATTATCCAAACTGTGATATATTGTCGGATAAATATCGTCCTGTATGGAAAGCTTCACTTGCAGGCTCAATATATAAGAGCATTATAGCACACAACCTTCACAGCGGTATGAGACTTACCTATCCGAAAGATAAGTATTATGAATTTGGCTTTACATATGGCGGAATAATCGTATGTGGATTCTGCGAATATCTTGAAAAACTTGCGAAAGAAAAACATTTTGATAAGTATATATTTCTCGCAAGAGATGGTGATATTGTGCAGAAGGTATATCGCAAACACTTTAAAACCATAGATAACGACTATATGGTATGGTCCAGATTTATGAGTACATATCTGTGCCTGAAGAGAGGTATAGGCGATTTGTTCACAAGAAACGTTAATCCGATTTATGACATGTTACCGGACGCAACTATTGAAACGGTGCTCATAAACATAAATTGCGAATTTCTTGAAGAAACGTTAAAAAAACATCACCTAAGTGTAACAGATAGATTAACTAAAGAAAATATTGAATTACTTAAAAATATTATTGCTATGCACGAAGATGAAATAATTGCACATTTTGAGCCAATGGCGCAGAAAGGTTGCAATTACATCAGTGAATTTATAAAAGACAAACACAACATATGCCTAATGGATGTTGGTTGGTCCGGAAAAAGCATACTCTCATTTGAAGAGTTTATAAAGGATAATCTGTCATATGACGGAGAGGTTTCAGGCGCAATGATTGGTGCATTCGATCGTGAATTAACAAACAAATACATAGATTCTGGGAAACTGAATTCTTATATGTTTTCGGTGCATCATAACAAAAATCTGCTTGATAAGTTTGCCGAAAATTATTTCAATAAAACTATTTTTATCGAAACTGTTGTAACTTCTCCAGTTCCTTCTGCTTTAGCGTTTGAAACAAACGATTCTGAGGATTTATTTGAATTAAAATATGGCAATGCGTTATCTGAAAACAATGAAGCTATAAAATCAATTCATAAAGGTATAATTGATTTTGCAGATGCTTATTACGACTTTGTAGGTGAAGACAGAAACTTTGTTACAATACAGGCTGAAGATAGTTTTATGCCCATTTATAATTTTTCCATAAATGACCAGTGGATTAAGTATACTTTCAGCGACTATAAATTTGACCTTTTATCCGGATTCGGAAATGCTGGCATACAAGATTTTCTGCCTAATATACTACATTAATTGAAAGAGGATAAAAATGGATTTATATTATTCTTTAACCAAATATCATTTATTGTCTATGATTTTGCATAAAATAATTTACGGCAAAAATTCCGATTCTGTTATTTACATTTCAAATCTTATGCAAAATTACGAAAACGTGATAGGAAATATAAAGAAAACCGAACTGTTTAAAGAAGTTATAATGTTTCCTGATAAAGACATTCTAAATGAACGCAGAAGAATTATTGGAACTGTATCAGATGTTGCAAAAAAAATTGAATGTAGTTATGATGTTACATGTTCTAAAGTTTCTAACTTAGATAAATTTGATAATTATTTTTTATGCGGTGATCATTTTCCGTTGGGCATCTATTTAAATTATCTTGGAAAAAAATATAGTTATTTTGAAGACGGCGATGGACAACAATCTGTCGCAGAAATGACGATTGAGCATGCAATAAAAGAAAAAGATCCATTTTTATATCCAATAGTAGTTGAGCTGGGACTGTTTGGCCGAAATGACAATGTAATTAACCGATATATAGATATGCGCTCTCAACGAGAGGGATATGAAGATGATAAAGCAATCGATTTCTGCATATCAGACATACTAAGAACTAAGCTTAGTAAAAAAAACAAATCGGATCTTAGAATTATTTTTGATTTCGTACAACCGAAAATAACAGCAGAAAATAGCATTATATTCTTGCCTCAGCACAATGTAAATCTAGGTGTATTTACATGTGAACAACAGCTGTACCAGAGTTCATTGCTTTTGGACTATTTTGCCGATGGATATAAGAAATATATTAAACCTCATCCCAGCGATATTTTTACTGACTATTCTGCTTTTGATGATGTTACGATATTAGACGGTAACTATCCGGTCGAACTTCTTTCATTAGCTGTAAATGGCAAATTTGCAAAAGGTATAACTGCATGGAGTACATCTATAAATTCATTGGCTGCATCGCTTGAAAGCAAAGTTTCTTTTACGTCAGATATAGACAAGAATTACAAGCTGATGCATAGATATTATGCTGCAGCAAGGCTTATAAAAGAGTATGCAGTCAAGCACAGAGTGTCTCATGTAAATATCCTTGATATAGGCACAGACAACGCTATGCTTGCCGAATTTTTTGAAAATTGTGATGACTTGAAATTTGACTGCAGTTTTAAACTATACAACGATGCAGAAGAATATAATTCATTGCCGTTAACTGACAGCCTTTGCGTTTGCGTATGCGATAAATCAGAACTAATTGATAATGATTCAGTGATGAATATTATTAAAAACTCAGATAGAACGGAGTTCACTGTGTTTATAGATTCATCGAATGATTCAATTTTCATCAACAATGCTGAACTTGAGAATTTTGAAAAAATATCAGTAATTGAGATAAACAAAAAATCAATTGCAGAACTATTATGCACTGATGATAAAGATGAAGAAAGCGAAAGGATATATGTCTATATGAGCGATACAGCAGATAGAGAAACAATTGAAGCATTCTCATTTACCAAAAAGCTTGCCCTTACAAAAATGCTTATTGAAGCAAATAATTATAAAACCTCAATAAGTGACGAAGATGTTAAAGTTATTTATAGAGAGGTAAAAACCCTTGAAGGTATTTTGTCTGCCACGGAAAGACGTGTCATTGCAGAAGCCGAAAAAAATACAAAGCTTATAGAAGAGCACGAAAAAGATAAACTGTATATTTCTGAACTTGAAGAAAAAGTTGACAACTTGACAGCTATCGTTGAAGCAACCGACATAGATGTTATGTTGGAAAAACTTAACGAATATGTTGAGAACAATGAAATACAATTAAAAGAACTTGAAGAGATAACCGCAAATCAAGAAAAAATAATTATTCAGAGAAAAAGAATGCAGGAGTTGAATGAGCGTATTAAAAATAAAAACTACACTATTCCTGTTGATGAAGCAAATAGTACATTCTCTGAAGAACCTATAAATGATGATGGTTATCAGAACTCAAAACTGTGAAAAAACACTGAAAAACGGTGTATCAATAAATATTTATTTTGGAGGTATCTATAATGGAGTACAAAAAGCCATATGTAATAGCTGAGGCCGGTTGCAATCATAAGGGCGATATCAATATTGCTAAGGAGCTTATTAAGGTAGCTGCAGTTTTTTGCCAGGCGGATGCTATTAAATTTCAAAAGAGATGCAACAGAGAGCTTCTGACAGAAGAACAGTACAATGCACCGCATCCCAATCCGGCAAATTCATACGGTAAGACTTACGGTGAACACAGAGAATTTCTTGAATTTACCGTCGATCAACACGCAGAATTAAAAAAATACTGTGAAGAAATGGGGATCACATACAGTACTTCTGTGTGGGATCTTACAAGCGCAAAAGAAATAGCTTCACTTGAACCTGAGTTCATAAAAATTCCTTCTGCCTGCAACAATCACTATGAGATGCTTGAATGGTTATGTGATAACTATAAGGGTGAAATTCAGGTATCACTCGGTATGACAACAAGAGAAGAAGAAAAAGCGCTGATAGATCTTTTTGTATCAAAGAAAAGAAATAAGGATCTTACTATATTCAGTTGTACATCAGGTTATCCTGTACCATTTGAAGATATATGTCTGCTTGAAATAACACGACTTGTAAATACTTACGGTAAAATCGTCAAGAACATCGGTTTCTCGGGCCATCACCTAGGAATTGCAATTGATGATGCAGCTTATGTCCTCGGCGCAAATGTTATTGAACGACATTATACTCTTGACCGCACATGGAAGGGTACCGATCATGCTGCTTCACTTGAGCCGGATGGTATTAGAAAGCTTAAGAGAAATCTGCTTTCTATACAGAAAGCACTTACAGAAAAACCTGAAGAAGTTCTGCCCATAGAACAGGTGCAGAGAGACAAGCTGAAGTATAGAAAGCATTAACATGAGCAAATTAAGTTTTATTCCTTCACTTATTGTTTATGATTTTGACGGCGTAATGACTGACAATCGCGCTTTTGTTGACGAAAATGGCAACGAAGGTGTATTTGTACATCGAGGTGATGGTTACGGTGTCAGAATGATAAAAGATGGTTTGAATATACCGCAGATAATACTTTCCACAGAAGATAACCCTGTAGTACGAAGAAGAGCTGAAAAGCTGAAAATACCTGTTATTCATGGCGTTGGTGACGAAAAATCCGAAGTATTAAGGAAGTACTGTGCCGAAAATGGCTTTTCGCTTAATAACGTAATGTATGTCGGTAACGATTTGAATGATTTTGAAGCAATGTTGCTTTGCGGTTACAAAATATGCCCTATTGATGCTGAACCAGAAATAGTGTTTATATGCAATCATGTAATTAACGTTAAAGGCGGATATGGTGTGATAAGAATGCTTTATCGTGAATTAACAGAGAGGTTATCAGAAAATGGATAGAGAAATACTAAATCATATTGATTATAGCAAAACATATGCTATAATTCCAGCCAGATCTGGATCTAAAGGCGTTAAGAATAAAAATATACGTCTGCTTAATGGATATCCTATGATTGCATATTCAATAGCAGCGGCAAAATTGTCAGAAAATATTGACAGGACAATTGTTACAACAGACTCTGCTGAATATGCAAAAATAGCAAAGCAATACGGAGCTGAAGCACCGTTTCTCCGCCCGGCTGAAATATCCGGTGATGCGGCAACCGATCTTGAGTTTATGCAACATGCTATCGAATGGTTTTATAAAAACGAAGGGTTTGTTCCTGCTTATTGGGTTCATCTTCGCGTTACCTGTCCGCTAAGAGATCCGAAAATTATAGATCAGGCAATAGCCAGAATAAAATGCCATAAAGAGGCAACTTGTCTTTTGTCAGTAAATCTCGTAGATGATTATCTTACGGCATATAAGTGGTTAAAAAAAGACGGCGATGATTATATCAGGAGTATCTTTTTTGAAAATAATGACGATGCCAACAGACCGCGCCAGTCATATCCTGATCCGTATATACCAAATATATATGTTGATGTGCTTACTACAGAGTGTATAGTAAAAGACAATCTTCTGCATGGTAATAAAATGCTGTGTTTTGAAACAGAGAAAACAGTTGATATCGATACTCTTAATGACATTAAGCGGCTATCTGAATGTAATATGAACAATTACAAAGCAATTACAAAATATCTTCAGGATAAATAAATTGAAGACCCGATGAGTAAAATCTCATCGGGTCTTTTTCGTTATCATAGCTCTATAATAAAAATGGCTCTATAACAAATGTTGGGGAAACCTAGAGCCAAGCATAAAAATAATATAAAAAATTTTAAAAAAGTAGAGCATATTGGTTAAAAACCCGTCCCCGACTGAAAAAGTCGGGACATTTGTGATTTATATATAAATATGTAAATTATCGGATATATAGAGCAGTTCATAATTATAAAATGATCGTCATCTGTTGCTTTCAGGCAGAAAATGTGATAAAATAATAAAGATATATGTTTCTGAACCGGAACAGGAGGTGTACATTTATGATAAAGCATTTCAAAGCGCTTAACGGCAAAGCCGCAGATAATTCCGGCATTTCACATAAGCAAAAAATATTGCTTACAATTCTGAATGTACTTCTGATAATAGCGGCATTGGTAGCGGCAGGGATTTATACCCACTTCATAAATATGAAACAGCGCAATGCGAATGCCGATTCTTTTGTATCTACCGTAGAAGCGATTAAACAGGTAACCAACAACTATCTTGATAACGAAAAAGGCTATGCGGATAACTGGGCAAATTATATCAGTTATAACCATATGGATCTTTTGCAGGCTATGGACTATATCCGTAATACCAACACAAATTCTGACCGATACGTTCATTTTGTTGATATGCAGACATATACAGCATATTCAGTATATTCAAACAGCGGCGATAACATTGCGCATTGCTATATGAAAATAAAAGAGCGTGACAGCGAAACCGACCGGATTTTCATAAAGAATATGAAAATGATGTTTGATGACGGAAAAGATGAATCATTGCTCCTCGGCAAATATCGTGACGATATTACGCAGCTTACCGTTATAAGCGTAGGAACAAAAGTTACGCTTAGAGAAAACGACATGGATACTGATTATCTGTTGTTAAGACTTATACCGGTAAACAGTCTGAAAAAAGCGTGGGTGTGCCCTGCGGCTTTTCGATCGGCTGAGATCGGAATGATCACGAATATGGGCGCTTATGTAGTACAGTCAAACTCAATGAGTGCGAATACGTTTATCGAACTTATACGCAATTATAATTACCCCGATGATTACAATAAATCCGATGATTTTGCGACAGAACTTGCACAGAATGAAAACGGGCTTGTAAAACACAAGAATTCAAAGGGCGAGATGTGCTACTGGTATTATTCCGCATTCGACAATAACTCCGGTATTGACATACTCGGTATGATAAAATGCGATGTTCTGGACACTACCGAAAACAACTGGATGGCGGTATTGATAATCTGCGGTGTGTTTATTCTGCTAATCATAATAGACGGCACACATATACTTATGATAAACAGACAACTGCGCAAAACTGCGATCTATGCAGAGCAAGCAAGTGAGGCAAAAACGCAGTTTCTTTCATCTATGTCACACGATATAAGAACGCCTATGAATGCCGTGGTCGGTATGACTCAGATAGCTAAGAAGAATATCAACGATCCTCAGTATGTTTCTGCTTGTCTTGACAAGGTAACACTGGCGTGCAATCACCTGATAACACTGATAAACGACATTCTCGATATATCAAAGGTAGAGAGCGGTAAAATGGCACTTTCTCTCGAGAGTGTACAAATAAATTCTCTGCTTGAAAATATAGTAAATATAATTCGTCCGCAGATGAATGACAAAAATATAAAGTTTGATTATTACGCTCACGATATACCTTTCGACTGTATTACAGCCGATGGGCTGAGGCTCAGTCAGATCTATATGAATCTGCTCAGCAATGCGTACAAGTATACGGATAAAGGCGGACATATAGAACTTGAGATATACGAAGAGCTGAATGACTGCAAGAACGATAATGTAAGACTTGTCTACAGAGTAAAGGACAACGGTATAGGTATGAGCGATGAATACATGAAAATCATGTACGATTCATTCACAAGAGCAGAGCGCAGTACAATAAGCAAGATACAGGGATCGGGTCTCGGACTGGCTATAGTAAAGCAGCTTACCGATATGATGCACGGAACGATAGAGTGTCAGAGTACCGAAGGCATAGGCACCGAATTTATCGTCAGAATAGAATTTCCGATATCACGGGATACGACAAATAAGAACGACATTTCTGGAATTCAGGCGGAATATACAAAGAGTGAATTTGAAGGTATGCGTGTACTCATAGCAGAGGATAACGATCTTAATTATGAGATCATCGAAACAATGCTTGACGAGTACGGAATTATCTGTGACCGTGCCGCAAATGGCAGTGAATGTGTAAAAATAGTCACATCGTCCGATGATAATTATTACAGTGCGATACTTATGGATATACAGATGCCGGTAATGAACGGCAGAGAAGCGGCAAAACTGATAAGACAGAGCGCTGTTCCCTATGTCCGCAATATCCGGATAGTTGCGGTTACCGCAGACGCTTTTGCCGAGGATATACAGGCTTGTAAAGATGCAGGTATGAATGACCACATTTCTAAACCCATAAATATAAACAATGTGCTTAAGATTTTAAGACAGATCAGGAATAAGAAGCAAAAATAGAAAATACGCATTAAAAGTAACGACTGCGGCATTTACAGCAGTGGATATTCGCCGGACCGGGCGAGCTTATCGACAACGGATGTAACGACAATACGGCAAACCGTGGGGCTGGTTTTCAATAAACAAGAACAGCGATGGTTACGAATATGCGGTAGAATTAATATGCTTCTTTGCAACCGAAAAACAGATAAGCACAATAGCCTCATCAAGGGTATGTCCTCTGTCGCAAACAATAGCGTCTATGAGCGTTACGACGCATCGAAGAATGATAATAACGCTCAGCTCAGTAAAGCATAATCTGTTATGCTTAAAATACATATCGGAATTGCACATTTTTTTGATTGACATTTTAACTGATGTATAGTATAATATAAACGTTTTAAGAAAGAGCAACGAATATTGAGAAAGGAAACAGAAATGAAGAAGTTAACAGCATTATTATTAAGCGCAGTAATATGCGTTTTTATAGTCGGTTGCAGCAGTGAACCTGCGCAGGAAAGCAGTAAACAGCAGACATCTGCGGATACAACAAGTTCTGCGGTTGAAGTTCCGGCTCCCGAAGGTTTTAAGATAGAAGGCACAAAGCTTATAGACGGCTATGGCGAAGAGTTTGTGATGCGTGGTGTAAACCATGCCTATACATGGTTCAAGAACGATACAGATAATGCCATAGAGGGCATTAAATATATAGGTTCAAATACGGTACGTCTTGTATTGTCCGATGGCGATCAGTGGGACAAGGTAACAAGAGCGGAGCTTAAGAGCCTTATCAGAAAATGTAAGAAAAATCAGCTTGTAGCAGTGCTTGAGATACATGACGGCGCAGGCAAGGACGATGTTTCATATCTTAACAATGCAGTAGATTACTGGATAAGTATGAAGGATCTGCTGAATGAAAACAAGGCATATGTTCTTGTAAACATAGCAAACGAATGGTACGGAACATACGATAAGCTCGAAACATGGCGTGACGCCTATATCGATGCTGTAAAGAAGCTGAGAGATGCAGGCATTGAGAATACTCTCGTAGTTGACAGTGCAGGCTGGGGACAGTGTGCGGACAGTGTTCTGAATTATGGTGAGGAAATCCTGAAAGCCGATAAGGACGCAAACACAATGTTTGCGGTGCATATGTATGGTGCTGCCGGCAAGAACGAGAAGATAATCAAGAACACTATCGATACGGCTCAGAGCAAGAATCTTTGCCTGCTTATAGGTGAATTCGGCTGGAATCATACAGACGGCAAGGTTGACTATGAAACGATAATGCAGTACTCGACAGAGAAGAACGTCGGATATCTTGCATGGTCTTGGAAGGGCAACGGCGATGATGTAAACTATCTTGACATTTCGCGTGACTGGGCAGGCGTTGACCTTACAACCGAATGGGGTAAGCCGCTTGTTGAGGGTGAGTACGGCATAAAGAAAACTTCAAAGGTATGCTCTGTCTATACAAAGTACGCAACCGATGATACAGGCAGTACAGATGAAGCTACAGACCCTGTAGAGTAATCCGAAAATAAGAATATTCTGACCGGCGCACCGCAAAGTGCGCCGGTTGTTGCATTTTATGTGCTTTTTGTAGTATAATCGGTATTGTGAAAATCATATTGCAGACAGGTGATCAGTAAAAGCAAAATTAACGATAAACGGAAAACGCATTATTACGGAGAATTACATATGAACAGTATAAAAGTAGCATTGTTACAGCTTATGCCGGAAGAAAATTTACAGGGAAATATTGAAAAGGGAATACGGGCAATAGAAAAATCTGCTATGATGGGTGCGGATATTGCACTTTTTCCTGAAATGTGGAGCTGTGGATACGATTTTCCGCAGGACAAGAATGTTCTGCGAAAACTTGCTGTGAGCCGTGACAGTGGTTATACGGAAGCGTTCAGAAAAGCGGCAGTCGATAATGATATAGCAGTAGCAGTGACATATCTTGCGGAAAACGGTGACAAAGCGCCTTTCAATACAGTAACGCTGTTTAACAGGCACGGAGCGGAAATGTTTACCTATCACAAGGTGCATACCTGCGACTTTGGATATGAAAAGGTGCTGTCGCACGGAGATGAGTTTTTCACGGCTGAGCTTGACACAAAGAGCGGAAAAGTGAAGGTCGGGGCGATGATATGCTATGACAGGGAATTTCCCGAAAGCGCAAGGATACTTATGCTCGAAGGTGCGGAGCTTATACTTGTGCCGAATGCCTGTCCTATGGAAATAAACCGTATATCACAGCTCAGGGTAAGAGCGTATGAGAATATGACGGGAATTGCTACGGTAAATTATCCTTATGGCAAGCCGGACTGCAACGGTCATTCTACCGCTTTTGACGGCATAGCCTACAGGGTAGACGGAAGCGGCGGAAGAGATACTCTGGTGATAGAAGCAGGTGAGCGGGAGGGCATATACATTGCCGATTTTCCTATTGACGATATGCGGGAGTATCGCCGCAGAGAAGTACACGGCAACGCATTCCGCCGCCCGAAAGTATATGGATCGCTTACAGATATGACAGTAAATGAGCCGTTTATAAGAGAGGAGAAAAATCCGTGACAGCAGGCGCTAACCGCAGTGTAACCCACACTGTAACAATCAGTGACAGAAAGATCGTCTATGAGCTTACCCGCAAGAAAGTGAAAAACATAAACCTAAGGATAAAGCCTGACGGCTCGGTACACGTTTCGGCGTCTAACGCCGTGACAATTGCCGTTATCGAGCGCTTTATGAAGAAAAAGTCAGATTTTATCCTGTCGGCGATCGATAAGTACAGTGAGCGCGGTGTCAAGTGCAAAATACAGTTTGTGAGCGGGGAGAAGCTACCGATACTCGGGAGAGAACGCACGCTGTATGTGCTTAAGGCAACACGAAATTCCGTTACTGATAAGGACGGAAACATAACGCTGTCGGTTACGAATACAGATGACTATGAGCTTAAGTACAAGGTATATGTAACCTGGCTCAAGGCACAGTGCCTTGAGATAATAACACTGCTGTGCAAGGCGGCATACGACGAATATTACGGAATGCTCGGCATTTCGTTTCCTGTGATAAAGGTAAAAGATATGAGTTCAAGATGGGGAAGCTGTATACCGTCAAAGGGAATACTTACATTCAATGTTCACCTGATGGAATATCCGTTTGCCGCCGCAGAATATGTAGTCGCACACGAATTTACGCACTTCTTGCAGGCAAATCACAGTGCACGGTTTTATGCAGAGCTGGCAAAATTCATGCCCGATTACCGTGAAAGGGAAAAATTGCTGAAAGGCTGAATTACTGCGTATAGCTGTGATACAATCCGATCCGATTTAAGAAATATATAAACAGAGCCCGGGGATCTCTCCCCGGGCTCTGTCTGTCGAAAAACCTCTATCGTTATCAAAAATGGGGTTGAGGGGCGTAGCCCCCAACAGGGTCTAGGGGCGGTAGCCCCAGTAATATAGCCCCTTTCCGGGGGAAAGGGGTTTGGGGATAGGGATAATAAATCAGAAGTTTATTTCAAAAACAAACTTTTTCTACAATCTGAGCCCGGGGATAAATCCTCGGGCTTTTTATCGTTTATAGTTTACAGCACCTTTATAAGCTCATCGTAAATCGGCGCATAGTGTGCGTCTGTTATGCCAAAGTCCATCTCTTTGTACGACCATACAGCACGGGCAATATGATGCTTTTCAAATGCCTCGTGTATCAGTCTGAACCAGTTCAGAGTACCCTCTGTGTCAGCCTGATCTATAACTCCGTATTCACCGCAGTAAAGAGGAAGATCAAGCTTTTCGGCAACATTTATGGCATCGCTGAACATCTTTACAAAGAAACTGCTGTCTATCATACCTGTTATGCCGTTAAAGTCTGAAACAAAATCCTCGCCGAAGTATTTCCTGCTGTCAGCAAGAAGTTTTTCAGCAGTTGCAGGAAATGTCGTGCGGTATGACTTATCAAGGCGATCTACCCAGCCGGCACCCTGATGAGTGAAAACAAGCGGATTGTAGCAGTGGAATGTCAGCACTATGTTTTCATCCCAATCAATGTCAAGGAGCGTCAGCCCGTAAATGCTCGAGTTGAAGATACCGCCGATGACTATTTTTGTTTCGGGCGCGATCTTTCTTATTTCCTTTACGGTGCGGCTTGCTATCTTGTTCCACGGCTCTGTAAAATCTGCGCTTGTGACCTCGTTGAGCAATTCAAATGCTATATGCTCATCGTTGCCGTAGCGCTTTGCTATCTCCTGCCATAGATATACAAACTGATCTTGTAATTTTTCGTTCGCAAAAAATCCGCAATATGTCGGGTCGTCAAATATATATCCGCAGGTTTTGTGCAGATCGATCACAATGTTAAGACCGTGCTTTTTGCACCAGTTCACACAGTTTTCAATATAAGCCATTCCGCTTTCGATAAGCTTTCCGTCTTCCGTCTGGATCACGTTGTAGTCAACAGGCATACGAACGTGGTCAAGTCCCATAGAGGCTATCTTTTCGATATCCTTTTCAGTGATGAATGTCGAGTAGTGCTCATCGTTATAATTCTTGCCGCATTGTGATATCCAGCCGCCGAGGTCAATACCTTTATAAAATCCGTCAAAGTTTCGCATAGTTTTTTCTCCGTCATAGTTATAGTGTGGGCAGGGAAAGCCCTGCTTTTTTCTTTAGTTTGCACCTTAATTATAACAGCGGAAGTGAAAAAGCAATACCTATAGTGTGACTATTTTTATATTTTTGTGTGATTATTTTCTGCCGAGCGCTTTTGCAAGGTCGTTTTCGGGGTTGTCGGTCGGCGTGATATTGTAGTTCTTCACAAGCACATCAAGCACTCCCGGAGAAATAAACGCAGGCAGAGTAGGACCCAGTAAAATATTCTTTATGCCGAGATATAGAAGCGTAAGCAGTATGCAGACGGCTTTCTGCTCATACCACGACAGAACAAGCGTCAGCGGCAGGTCGTTTACAGAACAGCCGAAAGCGTCTGCAAGCGCAAGCGCTATCCTTATTGCACTGTATGCGTCATTGCATTGTCCGCAGTCGAGTATTCTTGGTATGCCGTCAATTGTGCCGAGGTCAAGGTCGTTTATACGGTACTTTCCGCAGGCAAGCGTTAAAATAAGCGTATCCGGCGGTGTAGCCTTTGCAAAGTCGGTATAGTAGCTTCTGCTCGGACTTGCGCCGTCACAGCCGCCGATAAGGAAGAAGTGCTTTATCCTTCCCTGCTTTACAAGCGCTACTATTTCATCGGCTCTTGATAATACGGCATTATGAGCAAAGCCGGTCATAACGGTGTGACCGCCGTTCATACCGGTCATTTCCTTGTCCTCATCATAGCCGCCGCATTCAAGCGCTTTTGCTATAACGGGTGAAAAATCCTTGTCGTCGCCTATGTGGACAAGCTCTGGGTAAGACACGACAGAGGTCGTGAACACTCTGTCGCTGTAGCTCTGCCTTACCGGCATAATACAGTTTGTGGTGAACAGTATCGGAGCGGGAATGTTGTGAAATTCCGACTGCTGGTTCTGCCAGCCTGTGCCGAAGTTGCCCTTTAAATGCTTGTGTTTTTTAAGTCCGGGATAGCCGTGTGCAGGGAGCATTTCGCTGTGGGTATAGATGTTTATGCCCTTGCCCTCGGTTTGCTGGAGCAGGAGCTTCATATCGTGCAGGTCATGACCGCTGACAACGATAAAAGGACCTTTTTCTATCGTCAGCGGAACAACGGTCGGCACCGGATCTCCGTAGCTTTCGGTGTTTGCGTTGTCAAGCAGAGCCATACACTTAAAATTGACTTCACCTGTCTTAAGCACAAGTCTTAACAGCTTGTCCGGGTCGTTTTCGCCCTCTATCGCCCTGAGCGCCATATAGAAGAAAGCGTTTACCTCGCTGTCGGTTTTACCGAGTGCAAGAGCGTGATAAGCATATGCCGCCATACCCTTGATACCGAACAGGATAAGTGATTTCAGTGAACGGATATCTTCGCCGGCTTCCCATAGCCTTGACAGCTCATAGTCGTCAACATGGTTCTTGTATATTCTGCGTTTCTCGTCCTTGACCTCAGCCGTAAGCTCCTTTACCGTATGGGTATTGAAGTTTACGTTGGTGATCGTCGTGAACAGACCTTTCAGGACAAGACGGTCGGTGCAGTCGGTGGGTGCGCCGTATTCTGCGGCTTTTGCAAGTCCTATAAGAGCGCCGATAAGCTCGTCCTGTGCCTTTGCGGTGTCGCTTTTCTTGCCGCAGACACCTGCCTTACCGTTGCATTTTTCGTTGTGTGCCGTCTGCTGGCACTGAAAACAGAACATTTCGTCAGTCATTAGTTTACCTCCGGGTAGCGTTATTTTATTTTTACTTCATTTACAAGTGGCTTTCCCGCAAAGAATGCGTCAAGGTTCTCATATGTGGTTACTGCGATATTGCGCAGTGCTTCACGGGTGAGAAAAGCCTGATGAGAAGTGAGCAGTACATTCGGACGTGAAATAAGCAGGGCGAGCACATCGTCCTTTATTATCGTATCCGACATATCCTCAAAGAAAAAGTTGCCTTCCTCCTCGTATACGTCAAGCCCCGCACCTCTTATCTTTCCGCTGTTCAGTGCGTCAAGCAGGGCAGTGCTGTCGATAAGTGCGCCTCTTGAAGTGTTGATTATAAATACATCGTTTTTCATCTTGGAAAAGGCACTTTTATCAAGCATTCGCCTGTTCTTGTCGGTAAGCGGACAGTGAAGCGATATTACATCGCTGTTGGCATACAGCGTATCGAGGTCAGTGTAGATGAAATCAATGTCCTTTGCAGGGTATGGGTCATAAGCCAGTACATCCATACCAAAACCGTGACAGATATCTATAAATGCTCTGCCTATCTTACCTGTGCCGATTACGCCTGCGGTTTTACCGTGCAGGTCGAAACCTGTGAAGCCCGCTATATTGAAATTGAAGTCGCGCACGCGGATATAAGCACGGTGTATCTTTCGGTTGAGCGAGAGGAGAAGAGCCATTGCGTGCTCTGCAACGGCATAGGGTGAGTAAGCAGGCACCCTTACTATCTTTATCCTGCCCTGCGCCGCTTTCGGGTCAATGTTGCTGTAGCCTGCACTTCGCATTGCTATTATCTTTGTACCGCCGTCACACAGCGTGTCAACGGTTCTTCTGTCAATATCGTCATTGACAAATGCACAGACTGCTTCACAACCTTTAGCCATTACCGCAGTACGGTAATTCAGCTTTGACTCGATGTATATCATCTCATATCCGGTATTGACGTTATCAAATGACGCTTTGTCATATGGCTTTGCATCGAAAAATGCTATCTTTTTCATAGGCTACGATAACCTGCTGTCTTCCTTTCGCTGAAAATAACCCTTCGGTTTGCGGCAGACAGGACAGTATTCCGGAGGGGTAGTGCCGCAGTGGATATATCCGCAGTTGCGGCAGAGCCACACCGTTTCGCCTGAAGAAGAACGTATGCTTCCGTCAGAGAGCATTTTAGCAAATGTATTGAAGCGGCTTTCGTGATCTTTTTCGATAGAGCCGACACGCTCAAACAGGTCAGCTATATTGTCAAGGCCTTCCTGCCTTGCGGTTTCGGCATATTCCTTATACATCTGCGTCCATTCGTAGTTTTCGCCGTGGGCGGCTTTTTCAAGCGCTTCGGCGGTTTTCGGTATACCCCCGAAAATAAGCCCGAACCAAAGCTCTGCGTGAGCTCTTTCGTTGTTGGCAGTGGTGCGGAATACCTGTGATATTTCTTCGTCACCGTCGGCTTTTGCATTGTCGGCATATATTTCATAGCGTACCATTGCCGCCGCTTCGTTTGTGAATGCGGTTTTCAGGTTTTCAAGTGTTTTTGACTCGGATAACTGCATAAAAAATCTCCTTTGCTTTAGTTACCGTTATTGTAACCGAAGAAAAGGAGAATATTTATTCAAATTTTGCTTTGCAGGGAAAAATTACTTTCTTATGAAAAGTACGCCGAGAGTGTTTGGTCCGCAGTGACTGCAAACTGTACAGCCTGCATCGGTTTCAAGTATCTCTTCAAACTTTCCGAGCTTCTTCACCGCCTTGTGGGCTATATCGATTATCTCTTTATCGCTGGGTGAGTGGGTGATGAATATGCGCTTGTAATCAATGTCATCTCTGTCTGACAGGCGCTCAGTGATATATTTTTCTATGCAGGCGGAATATTTACCTCTGTATTTCTTGCCGACAACCATTTTGCCGTCCTTTACTTCTATGCAGGGACGGAGCGAAAGAAGGTTAGCGCCTAGTGCCGCAAGCGTAGAGCATCTGCCGCCTTTACGCAGAAAATCCAGCTTTTCTATTACAAAGCTTGCTTCAACTTTTGCTGTAAGAGCGTTCAAAGCCTTTACAATATCCTCCGGAGCTTCGCCTGCCTGCGCCATCTCTGCAGCCCTGAGCACTATAAGTCCGCTGCCTGTTGAAAGGTTGCGGCTGTCGATGATATACACGTTGTCGAAATTTTCAGCGGCAATGCAGGCATTCTGGTAACAGCTCGAAAATTCGGCGCTGATATCAACATGGATGACTGCATCGTATTCCTTGCTGAGAGGCGTGAATGCTTCGATATAATCCGCTACATTCACTGCGGCGGTAGAAGTCAATGCACCTCCTGCTTTTACATGGTCAAAAATATCCTTTGGGGTGATCTCAAGTCCGTCCTTGTAGGATTTGCCGTCCTTGACAATGTAAAGCGGAAGAATTGTAATGTTGTACTTTTCGACCAGCTCCTTTGAGAGGTCGCAGGTGCTGTCGGCTGTGATTTTTATATTCATAGCTATGTTCCTTTCACTGAAGATGTTAATTTTGATTAAAATAAGTATATCATATTTTGTACGAAACGGCAATAGTTTTATTATGCATAAGCAGAAATTTATCGAAATTATATAAAATGCTTGACCTTTCAAGAAAAATATGGTATTATAATGGTAAAAAATTTTCGGAGGTAATTTTTATGCAGTATGAGATCAAGGGTACTCCGCTGCCTGTCGTAATATGCAATATCGGTGCGGGCGAATCCATATATACCGAAAAGGGCGGTATGAGCTGGATGACGCCGAATATGCAGATGTCAACGAATGCGGGTGGCAGTTTCGGTAAGGCAATGTCCAGGATGTTCTCCGGCGAGTCAATGTTTCAGAATATATACACTGCGCAGGGCGCACCCGGACAGATAGCGTTTGCGTCAAGCTTTCCCGGTGAGATACTTGCAATGGACGTGTCGCAGGGCGCTGTTATAGCACAGAAGAGCGCATTCCTTGCGGCAGAGATGAGCGTGAATATGAGCATACATTTCCAAAGAAAGCTCGGAAGCGGTTTCTTCGGCGGTGAGGGCTTCATAATGCAGAGGTTCGAGGGCGCCGGTATGGTATTCCTTGAAATTGACGGCTCGGTAATTACATATGATCTTCAGGCGGGACAGTCCATGCTTGTTGACACGGGATATCTTGCGGCTATGACTGATGGCGTTTCGATAGACATCGAGAGCGTCAAGGGAATAGGCAATAAGCTGTTCGGGGGCGAGGGCTTCTTCAATACCAAGGTAACGGGACCCGGCAGAATATGGCTTCAGACAATGCCGGCATCTGCAATTGCCGCGGCTATCAATCCGTTTATCACTACGGCGAAATGATGAGATGAATATAAGAACCCGTCTTCACAAGCATATGCGCACGTCTTTTCGGCAAATTTTGCCGCAGACTGCGTTAAAAATCCTTGCCGGGCGAAAGCCCGCCTGCGGATTTTTGCCTACTCTGCAACAAAATTATGCTCGAAAATCCGCACACATTTCTTATGAAGACAGGTTCTAAAAAGAAATCCGCCTTTTAACGGGCGGATTTTTTATGTGTTATACGTTTTTATAAGCTTTCTTATCTGCGGTACGCTCAGCAGTATCACAACGCCGACTGTTGTAAATACGATTTCAGGGAGCATATATGCGCCGTTGTAGAGAAGACTGTACAGCCACGGCTCGTTTATCGTAAGACCGTTCCACAGCTCGCCGAATGAGCCGAATATCACCATTCCGCTTATGTAGTGGCAGACAAGGCGCAGTACCATTGCAAGTACCGAGCCGCCTATCATACCGGGTATGCCGTGATTTCTGAACATACCTGCAAGACCGAGCACGGTGAACGCAAGTATGTAGTCAAGAAGAATGCAACCGATAAGTGCGGCGGGAGTAAGTCCCCAGCCCATAAGACCTTCTGCACAGCCCTGACCGAACTGTATCAGCGAGAATACAAACGAAGCGGCAAGTCCTGCGCCTATACCTCTTTTAAGGCTGAAAATGACTATAGGGAGCATCGACAATAGCGTTATCGAGCCGCCCCACGGCAGATTGATGATTTTGATGAAGCTGAGTACGGTAGCAAGCGCAACCATTACCGCTCCCTCTACAAGTGTAAGTACTTTTTCGTTTTTCATCTGAAAAACCTCCGTTAAAATAAATTTAACCGAATACCTTGCGTTAAGCGCAAAAATCCCCGACAGAAACTGCCGGGGATAACGAGCTATAGAAATATGTTGAAATTCCTACGGCGGCATTATCCGCATCAGGTCAAGGGTCGAAGCCGAACTTCCTCTCAGCAAAAAGCTCCCCTATTCAGTCTGATATTATTGTAGCACCGAAATTGCGAAATGTCAAGAAAACAGAAAACGGAGCGTATGTTGCAACGCTCCGTATAAATTTATGCTTTTTTGCTTTTCAGTGAGAATTTCGGCTCTGTTCCTTTGATAAGTCGCTTGATATTTTCTTTATGCCGCCATGTCATAAGTGCTACCGAGAGAATGCAAAGTATCAGCACGGGAAGAGGTGTACCGAATATTGCAAGGGTTATCGGGCAGGAAATACCTGCAATGATAACAGACAGTGACATGAATTTCACTGTGAAGAGAAGTATCATCATTATAGTCATTGCAATTAGTGCCGTTCTCCAGTCGATAAGCCAGATTGAGCCGACCGCTACAAGAAATGCCTTTCCGCCGTTGAACTTATACCATATAGGAAAGCAGTGACCAAGCATTGCAAACAGCCCTGCATAAGCCGCGCCAAGCTGAAATTTTTCGCCGACCGCTCCGAATGCAAAGCCTGCCGCAAGGCACACTATAAAGGATTTCAGAATGTCGAGCAGGAAAACGAACCACGCATATTTTCCGCCGAAAACACGTTTGAAATTTGTAAAACCGGGATTTTTACTGCCGAGTTCCCTTATATCCCGGTGATATATCAGCTTTGACATTACGATTGCAGGGTTCAGCCCGCATACCATATACGGTACAATCGCCGCCGAAATAAATACGATTATCGTTTCAGGTTTCATAATTATTGCAGGATAAGCATAAGGTCGTATACTTCCTGTCCTCCGTCTATAGTGTAAACTTCCATCATCGGATATTCGGCAGACATACGGGCGGTAAATTCTTCACGCTCGCTGTCGGTCATTTCCTTGCCGAATACCGCTATAAGAAATTCGTGGCTTTTTGCGTTCAGCTTATCAAGAAGAAGCATTGCCGTGTCAATCTTGTTACCGTCGGACGCAAGCATTTTCTTGTCGGTAAAGCCTATGTAAGCGTCCTTGTCGATGCTTACACCGTCAATATCCGCATCCCTTACGGAATGGGTTATCATACCGGTGATAACGCCCTGCATGGCGTCTTCAAGCTCGCCTGCGATAGCGTCTGCGTCGCCGCTGTCGTACGATAACATTGTCAGCGCCGCATAACCCTCGCCTATGTTGTGACTGGGCACTACACGCACATCGCTGTCCTTGTAAAGCTCTGCCGCCTGCTTTGCCGCCATTATTATATTGCTGTTGTTTGGCAGAACGAAAATTGTTTTTGCGTTGACCTCGTCAAATGCGGATATAAAATCCTCGGTTGACGGGTTGTTGGTCTGTCCGCCGTAAATTACATAATCTGCGCCAAGCTCGGTAAACGTCTGCTTTATGCCCTCGCCCGATGCGGTGGTAACAAGTGCATAAGGCTTTTTTTCAGCACTTTTCTTATCTTCTCTCTTCTCGTCAAAACGGTTGCTTATAACCGTTTCGTTGTGCTGGAGAGTCATATTCTCAATTTTGAGCGTCAGGAACTCGCCGTACTGCTGGCAGTAGTCAAGCACTGTACCGGGTGTCATTGTGTGGACGTGAACCTTTACGACTGTACCGATGATAAAGGCTACTATTGAGTCGCCGACTGTTTCAAGATATGCTTTAATCTTATCGAGGTCGAAATTCTTAACATCTGTCTTACAGGTCTGGAGCTGTAAAAGAAACTCAGTGCAGTAGCCGAATTTCATTACGCTGTTCTCGTCAAAGCCGTTTGTGTTGACCTGCTTTACGTTGTTGTCAACCGTATGTATATCATCGGTCGGAACCGTTGATACAAATTCGTCGCCGTTTGCCGCTTTGATTGCACCGTCTGCTATATAATAAAGACCTGCGCCGCCGCTGTCTATTACGCCTGCTTCTTTCAGAACGTCAAGAAGTTCCGGCGTACGTCTGAGCGACGCATTCATCTCATTTATATAGTCGTTTGCAAAGCTTGCGAATGTGCTGTCAGCCGTGATACGGTTTGTCGCATACTCCGCCGCTTCTCTTGCAACAGTCAGAATAGTGCCTTCGGTCGGTTTGTTTACTGCGGCGTATGCGCTTTCAACACCTGATTTCAGCGCATTTGCGAGATCCTTAAGATCTGCGTTTTCCTTGCCCTCAAAACCCTTTGCTATTCCTGCAAAGAACTGAGAGAGAATAACTCCCGAGTTTCCTCTTGCGCTCATAAGCATACCGTCTGCGAGCATCCTTGACGCCTTATCAAGAGTAAGTCCGTCATGGATATCAAGACGGCTCAGTCCGCCGCCTATTGTCCTTGACATATTCTCACCCGTGTCACCATCGGGAATCGGAAATACGTTGAGATCGTTCACTATACTTGCATTGGCACGGAGATTGGCTGCGCCGCCGCTCACCATCTTTATGAATGTCTGCCCGTCAATCGTCTTTGTCTGCATTGTTTCAGCCCTCGAATGTTACTTCTTTGCCGAAACCGAATACGCCGAGTGTGTTAGGTCCTACAGACGCACCGACGATAGGTCCGATGTAGCCGACATATATCTCATCGCAGGGTATCTCTTTCTTTACCATTTCCCTGAGCTTTTCCGCCTCTTCTGCGCAGTCGGCGTGAGCTATGTAGATACGCTCCTGTTTTGTATCGCCGACAGCCTCTTTGAGCAGTGCAACTATCTCTGCAAGAGATGCGGCACGCCCCTTTACCTTTTTGATAGGTGTGTTGTTGCCGTTGATATCGGAAATTATGATTGGCTTTACGCCGAACAGATTACCGAAAAAAGCGGAGGAAGCCTTTACTCTGCCGGCTCTTTTAAGGCAGTCAAGACTGTGAACGGTAACAAACATATTTATCTTTTTGCGCTCTGCTGTTATTCTGTCCGCAACTTTTTTTGCGCTCATACCCTGCTTTGCATACTCTGATGCTCTTATTGCAAGCGCACCTTCTGCCATGCAGGAATTCTTTGAATCTATGCAGTAGATCTCGGCATCGGGATAGTTTGCAAGAAGCTTCTTCGCAACTACTTCACCGGTGTTTACTGAGCCCGAAAGCTTTAATGAACAACCTATATATACTATGTTGAAGCCCTCTGTAAGATACTTTGAAAATACCTTTTCAAATTCTTCGGCCGGTACCTGGTTTGTGAATACACGCTCGCCGTTACGCATTATGTCGTACAGCTCCTTAGGTGTGTAATACTCAAAGTCAAGGCTCGCCCATTGCTCTTTATCCTTATATGTCGTCTGCATACGGGCATAGTCAACGTCATATTTTTCTCTTAAGTCCTTACCGATGTCAGCGCAGGAATCGGTGATGATTTTTACCGGTCTCATAAATCCCTCTCCTTACGGATAATTGAAATAATAGATTCGGGGATCAGCGGTATGATCTGCACAGTTATATTACATAAAATAACATTCCGGCTAAATTAAAATAAGTGTAAATATTTATTACTCACCGCTTGACTTATGCCCCATGTGTGTATTATAATATAAATGTGGCATAACTGCAATGGACGTTGTAATTTGTGATTGTGGAATAATACTCATAAGATACTGCTTGATGAGGAATAATGCACACATTAGTCAAAAAATGTAGAATAAACACGGTTGATAACGAAATAAGGTGAAAGTAATGCAAGAAGAGAAAAAGCTTGACAGAAGAGTGATAAAGACGAAAAAGGCAATAAGGAACGCATTCGCAAAGCTTATCAGTGAAAAGGATATAAACAAGATAACGATCAAGGATATAGCGGATACGGCGGACATAAACCGAAAGACGTTCTACAACTATTACAGCGGCGTGTATGAGATAATAGAAGAAATAGAAAGGGAGCTTGTCGGAGAGTTTGAGGATCTGCTGAGCGGAATCGACTTAAAAACGACTTTGCACAATCCTTCGGTTTTGTTTTCAAGGCTCACAGAAAAGATTAGCGATAATCTTGAGTTCTACGGTTATCTGATGAAAGCGTCGTCAAGCGCTAACCTGTTTGTAAACAAGGACGGCAAGCTTAACAAATGCGTAAGAAACGCCTTTGCAAGTCAGATGGATATTGACGAATCGACCATAGCTATTATGACAGACTTTATTCTGTCGGGTATGCTTGTCGTATATCACCGCTGGTTCAACAGCAACCGCAGTACGGATATCGAAAAGGTTTCGCAGACGCTCGGCACGCTTTGCTGTGATGGCATTGCGGGAATTGTCGGAGAAGTGTAAAATAAAGCTTGACTTTTATCGGGGCGTATGATATAATACCCATAACTTAAGGGAGTAGACGGCGAAATATCGTGGCAAGTCAACATACTGGCAGTAATTTTTAATTACAGTCTGGTTTGTCTTAAATGTTGAGACTTGAGTACAGGATGACTGTACTCAGGTCTTTTTTATTGCTCATTTTCGGATAAACTTCTGCATACGCTATATTAGGAGGACAAGTTATGAGATTATTGGAATTATTTCTTATTGCTGTGGGACTTTCAATGGATGCATTTGCTGTGAGTGTCTGTAAGGGGCTGTCCGAGCGGCAGCTTAAAGCAAAGCACTATCTTATTATCGGTGTATGGTTCGGTGGATTTCAGGCTATAATGCCGACAATCGGTTATCTTTTGGGCTCGACCTTTGAACAGTATATCACTGCTGTTGACCACTGGATAGCATTTGTACTGCTCTGTCTTATCGGCGGCAATATGATAAGGGAGGCACTGTCAAAGGATGAGGAGAAGCTTGATGCTTCGTTCAGTTTCAAGACTATGCTCCTGCTCGCCATAGCGACAAGTATAGATGCTCTTGCGGTAGGTATAACTTTTGCATTGCTCCCGGATGTAAATATAGTTGCGGCTGTGCTGTTCATAGGAGCTACAACATTCATTCTTTCAGCAATAGGATTAAAGGTCGGAAACGTATTCGGTGCAAAGTACAAGTCAAAGGCAGAGCTTGTCGGAGGTGTCATATTAATACTTATAGGTACTAAAATTCTGTTGGAACATTTAGAAATTATAAATTTCTGATAATTGGGGCGGCGGTCATGACGACTGCTGCCTTTTGCTGTAATATCGCCGTAAAACGGTGGCAGAATAGTTAATGGCGGTTATGCTGTGCGCTTTCAAAAAAGCTTGCATTAGCAGTGGTAATGTAGTATAATTATTAAGATAGGGCAGTTATGCCCGGGGAAAACAAAATTCAGTAGAAAGAGGAACAGTATGGCACAGGAATTTACCGTATCATTACAGGCAATAATCGATGAGTGCAAGCTCGAGGTTATCCACACACCACAGGACCCCGCAAAGATATTTATCTCAAATATCGATGTAAACCGACCCGGACTTCAGCTTGCAGGATTTTATGAATATTTCGACAAGGGCAGAATACAGATAATAGGCAAGGCTGAAACCGCATATCTTGAACAGTGCGGAGCAGAGATAAGAGCGCAGAGAATAAAGAAATTCTTCAGCGAACAGCCTGCCGCAGTAGTAGTATCAAGAGGCATGGACATTATGCCTGAAATGAGGGATCTCGCAAAGGAACTTGATATTCCGCTTTTAAGAAGTGAAGAGAGTACCTCGACATTTACATCAAAACTTGTTGCATATTTAAGCCTTCAGCTTGCACCCAGAATCACACGTCACGGTGTTCTTATCGAGGTATACGGCGAAGGTATGCTTATTCTCGGCGAGAGCGGAGTAGGTAAGAGCGAAACCGCCATAGAGCTTGTAAAGCGTGGTCACCGTCTGGTAGCGGACGATGCCGTTGAAATAAGAAAAGCGTCAAATATTACTCTTGTAGGCAGTTCGCCCGATAATATCCGTCACTTTATGGAGCTGAGAGGCATCGGCATTATCAATGCAAGACAGCTTTTCGGTATGGGTGCGGTAAAGGTGAGCGAAAAGATAGATATGGTAGTTGAGCTTGAGCTGTGGAATCCCGAAAAGGTATACGACAGAATGGGCGTTGACAACCACTATGTTTCCATACTCGGCGTAAAGGTTCCCTCGCTGACTATCCCTGTAAAGCCCGGACGTAACCTTGCGGTTATACTTGAAGTTGCGGCAATGAACAACAGACAGAAGAAAATGGGCTACAATGCCGCACAGGAACTGCTTGACAATCTCGGACTTGATATGGAGAGCAGTGATACAGTCAAGAGCATGGGCTGATAAACAGATATAAATACAGACAGAAAAAATAAAATGTGTAAGAACAGATAAAAGAAAGGATATGACCCTTAAATGAAATTCGTTGCTGATATGCACACTCATACGTTGGCATCGGATCACGCATACTCAACTATAAGCGAGAATGCCGCTTCAGCCGCAAAGGCGGGACTGAGCTATCTCGGCATGACCGACCACTGCATAAACATGGAGGATTCGCCGCATATATGGCATTTCTGCAATATGGGCGTTATACCTCATTTTCTGTCGGGAGTGCGTATTATAAAGGGCGTTGAAGCGGACCTTACAGGATATAACGGCGAGCTTGATATAAACGATGATATTTATTACAACGTTGAGTGGATAAATGCGTCGATGCACAACCCCTGCATAATACCGGGTACGGCTGAGCAGCACACAAACGCATATATAAAGGTTATGGATAACCCGAAGGTGTGCGTCCTCGGACATACCGAATCGGCGGATTATCCGTATGATTATGATGCGGTGACAAAAGCGTGCAAAGAAAAGAACGTTGCGATGGAGTTCAACGTCAGCCGTTTCAGAAGTCGGACTTCTATACAGCGTCTGCACGATATTATATTGCCGACCTGTGCAAAAAACGGCTGTTATGTTATCGTTGACTCGGACGCGCACTTCTGCGACAAGATCGGTGCGTTCAAAAAGGCAGAAGCGCTTTTGAATGATATTGATTTTCCCGAAGAATTGATCGTCAATGCCGATCTTGAGCGCTTTGAGAATTTTCTCAAAATCAAGGGAATAAAGACAAATGCCGAAATAGAGCCGGATGAAGATTGACGGCGAATAAGCATAAAAAGCAAGGAATATATTAAATATCGGAAGGAAATATAACATAATGTACAACATAGGAATTGATCTTGGCGGAACAAACATAAAAGTAGGAGTGGTAAATGACGATTTCAAAATCGTAGGAAAATCAAACATAAAGACAGACCTGCCCCGTCCTGCAGAAGAAATCGCAGACAGCATAGCAAAGGGTGTTGAGCTTGCCTGCAAGGAAGCAGGGATTGAAGTAAAGGACATCAACAGCATCGGTATCGGAACACCCGGAGTTGCCGACAGAAACACGGGCGTAGTGCTTTATTCCTGCAATCTGGGATTTAACAATACCGATCTCGGCGGACTTTTAAAGCACCGTCTGGGCACTGACATATATGTTGAAAACGATGCTAACGTTGCCGCATACGGAGAGGTTCTCGGCGGAGCGGCAAAGGGATATAAAGACGTTGTCGTAATTACACTCGGTACGGGTGTAGGCGGCGGAATTATAATCGGCGGCAAGATATACACGGGCTTCAATTTCTGCGGTGCGGAGCTTGGCCACGTTGTTATCGAATATAACGGCAGACAGTGCAACTGCGGCAGAAAGGGCTGCTTTGAAGCGTACAGCTCGGCTACTGCACTTATCACAGCCACAAAGAAGGCTATGGAAGAGGATAAGGACAGTGCAATGTGGAACATAGCAGGCAGTATTGACAAGGTTGACGGCAAGACGGCATTCGACGCTATGAGAGCAGGCGACAAGAGCGGTAAGGCTGTTGTTGACGAGTACCTGAATTATCTCGGATGCGGTCTTACAAACGTAGTAAACACATTCCAGCCCGAAATGCTGCTTATCGGCGGAGGAATCTGCAAGGAGGGCGACTATCTCACAAAGCCGCTTGAGGAATATATAAAACGTGAGAGCTACTGCATAAATCCCGAACGTTCGACAGTTCTTGGTATATGCAAGCTCGGAAATGACGCCGGTATCGTCGGAGCGGCAAATCTCTACAGGCTCAAGGACTAAAGGCTCATAAGGGGAAGTTTATTTGGCGCAAAACGCAAAAAAATAAATTTACAAGGAGTATGCTTTGAACGATTACAGCATATTGGAGCAGACCGCCGGGAAATACGGCGCAGTCGTGCTGAAAAATGAACCTATGAAAAATCACACCTCGTTCCGTATCGGCGGACCGTGTGACGTTATGATAAAGATAAATTGCGAGGCGTTGCTGTGCGAGCTTATAAAGCAGTGCCGTGAGAACGATATTAAATACTATGTTGTCGGTAGGGGAAGCAATATCCTTGTCTGTGACGAGGGGCTTCAGGGCGTTGTACTGCTTATAGGAAGCGACTTCGGCTCTGTGAGAGTAAACGGCGAATATATAGAGTGCAATGCAGGTGCATCGCTTGCGGCTGTCTGTGCTGTGGCTCTTGAAAACGAGCTTACGGGGCTTGAGTTTGCATACGGTATACCCGGTTCTGTCGGCGGTGCTATTTTTATGAATGCGGGAGCTTACGGCGGCGAGATGAAGGACGTGGTCGTATCATGTCGATATATCACCGAGAAAGGCGATATAAAGGAAATTCCGCTTGAAAAAATGGAGCTTTCCTACAGACACAGCTTTTTTTCGGAGCGTAACCTTTGCATAACATCCGTAAAAATGAAGCTTGCAAAAGGCGAGCGTGAAAAGATAAAAGACCGTATGGATACGCTTATGGAGCGCCGTAAGGACAAACAACCGCTCGAATATCCCAGTGCAGGCAGTACATTCAAGCGTCCGGAGGGCGACTTTGCCGCAAGGCTTATAGAGGTCTGCGGACTTAAAGGCACAGCCTGCGGAGGCGCAGAGGTCAGCACAAAGCACAGCGGATTTGTAATAAATAAAGACAATGCCACGTTTGATGATGTAATGGGCGTTGTGGATATAGTAAAGCAAAAGGTAAAAGAGCAGACAGGCGTAACGCTTGAATGCGAAGTGCTTATAATGAAGTGAAAAATTTAAATAAGTGCCTGAGATATGCTTACCGGGTGAGATAACCCTATGGCTATCAACAGGTTATCCGGGTAAGCAAACAGAGCGGCACACCAAAATTATTCATTTTTTATTATTCATCATTCATTATTCATTAAAGAGAAAAAAGGGCGCAGGGAAAGGAACACAAATGAAAACCGAATTTGTTATAGTAACGGGAATTTCGGGCGCAGGCAAATCCTGTGCGGTAAACGTTATGGAGGATATAGGCTATTTCTGCATAGACAATATGCCGCCTCAGCTTATACCGAAATTTGCCGAGATATGCGAAGAAAACGATGATATTTCAAAGGTTGCCATAGTAACCGATATCCGTGGCGGAACTATGTTCTTAAACCTCAGTGCCACTATTGCGGAGCTGAAAAAGCGCGGACTTGATTTCAAGCTACTGTTCGTTGACGCAAATCACCATGTAGTAAAGCAGAGATACAGAGAAACACGCCGCAAGCATCCGCTTTTTGATGCGACAAACGGCGACATAGACAAGGCAATAGACGCAGAAAGGGAAATACTCGAGCCTCTTCGTGAAATTGCCGATTACTACATTGATACAAGCCTTATGTCAACTTCAACGCTCAAGGAAAATGTGCGTAACATATTTCTTGATACGCCGTCTGACAGTATGACTATAAGTTGCATTTCTTTCGGCTTCAAGTATGGTGTGCCGAATGAGGCAGACCTTGTTTTCGATGTGCGTTGTCTGCCGAATCCGTATTACATACCCGAGCTAAAGGAAAAGTCGGGACTTGATAAGGAAGTCAGGGATTATGTAATGGGCTTTGAAAGCTCACAGACCTTACAGACAAAGCTGTTCGACCTTATAGATTTTCTGATACCTCAGTATCTTCACGAGGGCAAGAGCCAGCTTGTAATAGCTTTCGGCTGTACTGGCGGCAAGCACCGCAGTGCGACATTTGCGGAAAATATGTGCGAGCATCTCAGCAAAAATCACCTTAAAGCAAGGGTGCTTCACAGAGATGTGAATAAGGATAAGAAGTAAAATCGTTTAACGGAGGGAAAGGTATGCTGTGTATTATTTTCGGAGAAATACCCGAAGATATGGAGAAGAAATACGTCTATAACACCAGTATGTATTTTGACAATACCTATCTTGATAACTGGCTTACCGATGACCTTTCGGTTAAAATGATAAAAAGCGTGGACAAGGCTGTGGTGCTTAGTCCGAATGCGGTTGACAGCAAGGCTCTCGGAGTTATTCCCGTAACGAAAATATCCGGAGGGCTGAAAACGCTTTTGCTTCTGCGGCACGATGATACAAAGATTTTCAATGCCTCGACCTGCGGTGACAACTGTGCAAAATGGATACTGCGCATAGCTAAGGAATCAAAAAAAGATATTGTTATCAATTTAAGGCACGTTATGGATTTCGGAGATAAGCCGTTTGAAATAAAGATACTCAATAACGGAAAAACGGTTCACAATATTCAGGAATATGTAATGAACGCAGGCTTGTATTTATAGGGTGGTGTCGCTGTGAAAGGTAAATATGAGGTGGTGGTGAAAAGCCGCCGTGTACAGTATAAGTTTTCCGTTATAAGAAATATCACGATACTTCGTGGCGACAGTGCAACAGGTAAGACCACCCTGATAGATATGATAGCCGCATATCAGGAAAACGGCGAAGCCAGCGGTGTTACGGTAATAAGCAAAAAGCAATGCACGGTGCTTACAGGCATACGCTGGCAGGAAAATCTCAGTCTTATACACGACAGCATTGTATTCATTGACGAGGGCGATAAATTCGTTGCTTCTGAGGATTTTGCAAAAGCAATAAAAAATACCGATAATTATTATGTAATTGCAACAAGAACTCCGCTTTTCAATCTGCCGTACAGCGTGAAAGAAATATACGGCATAAAAAACGTATCGGGTAACAGATTTCAAGGGACAAAACGGCTTTATTCAAAGTTTTACCCGCTTTGCAAAGCGGATACCGACATTTCGTTAAAGCCCGATCTGGTTATAACCGAGGATTCAAAAAGCGGCTATCGCTTTTTTGAGAATTATTTTTCGGAGTACGGGATAAATTGCGTTTCAGCCGCAAGCAAGGCAAAAATATACAACGAGCTTATAACAAGACAGTACGAAACGGTACTGGTAATTGCAGACGGAGCCACATTCGGTCCGGAGATACAGCGTGTCCTATCGCTCAGGAAAGTGAAAAATATCGTACTATTTCTGCCCGAATCTTTCGAGTGGGTCATTCTGCGTTCAGGTATCGTAAAAGACAAAGAAATAAAAACGATACTCGAAAAGCCGTATGACTATATAGAAAGCGGCACGTATTTCAGCTGGGAGAGATTTTTCACAGCTGTGCTGACAGAGAAAACAAAAGATACTTATCTTGAATACGATAAATCGCATCTCAATAAGAACTATATCAATTCCGGCGAAAAAGATGCGATACTGAGTGCTATGCCGGAAATAAAGCTTTAATCAAAAAGGCAGGATAAAGGAGCGATTCTGATGTCATTTGCCGCCGATGTGAAAAATGAGCTGTGCAAGGCGGAACACAGCAGAAAACAGCTTGAGCTTTTGTCAAAGGGAGCGGCGTATGCCATGACGGAAGACGGCGAAGGCTGTTTTTTTAATACGGAAAACAAAAGGGTAGCCGATAGTATTGCCGACGCCTTTGATTCGGTAGGCAAAGAATATTCGACCGGTGAAAGCACCTTCAGAGGAAGAACGCTTTACACGGTAACTCTTGCGGATAAAAGCTATGCTTACCCTATACCCGACTGTTCGGGCGATGACGCTTTCGGCGTGTATCTCAGAGGAATTTTCCTTGTCTGCGGACTGGTTGCAAATCCTGAAAAAGGCTATCAGCTGGAGCTGTTCCTGCATGATGAGAGCAAATGCAGAACATTGCTTTCCATGATAGAAGAACACGGTATGGGAGCAAAGCTGTCAAGCCGCCGTGGAAGCAGCTTTCTTTATATCAAAGAGAGCGAAAAGATCTCCGATATGCTGACCTATATGGGTGCTATGATGCAGGCAATGGAGATAATGAACGTAAAGATCTATAAGGAAGTACGCAATAACGTCAACCGAAGCGTCAACTGCGAAGCGGCAAATCTTGACAAGACGATAGCCGCCGCACAGAAGCAGGTGGACGATATCAACTACATATTTGAAAAAAAAGGAGAGGGGTATCTTACCGACGAACTGTTACAGGTTGCAAAGATACGCCTTACCGCACTTGAACTGTCGCTCAGCGATATCGGTAAAATGCTCGAGCCGCCTATAAGCAGGAGCGGAGTAAACCATAGACTTAAAAAGATAAGCCTTATTGCAGACACACTCAGAGGAGAAGAAAACCGGGGAGAATAAAAGTGAGCGGATTTGTACATTTGCACGTTCATAGCGAATACAGCCTTCTTGACGGCGCTTGCCGTATAAGAGGGCTTGTCCGTCATATAAAAGAAATGGGACAGACCGCCGTGGCACTGACCGACCACGGTGTAATGTACGGCTGTGTCGATTTCTATAACGAATGCGTTGAAAACGGCATAAAACCGATCATCGGCTGCGAGGTTTACGTCGCACCGCACACACGTTTTGATAAAAGCACCAAATCCGATATGCGACCGCATCACCTTATTCTGCTGTGTAAGGATAACGAGGGGTACAAGAATCTTTCAAAGCTCGTAACACTCGGCTACACAGAGGGATTTTACAATAAGCCAAGAGTGGACAAGGAACTGCTCAGAAAGTATTCAAAAGGTCTTATCTGCCTTTCTGCGTGTCTGTCGGGTGAACTTCCGAGAACACTGCTTGACGGCAGACTAGCCGACGCCATTGCTGTTGCAAAGGAATATAAGGATATTTTCGGAGAGGACTATTATATAGAGCTTCAAAGTCACGGCATAAGCGAGCAGGAGCGTATATTGCCATATCTTCTGCGTGTGGCAAGAGATACCGGTACTCAGCTTGTCGCTACAAATGATGCGCACTATGTTGGAAAGGACGACAGCTATATACAGCGTTTACTCACCTGTATTGCTACCAACACAACGCTTAACGACAAAAGCGATATGCAGTTTCCGACGGACGAATTTTACCTTAAAACCGAGGACGAAATGAAAGCGCTCGGCTTTCCGCAGTCGGCATACGACAATACCGTAAAGATAGCGGAAAAGTGCAATGTGAACTTCACATTCGGTCATACAATATTGCCTTATTTCAAGGTGGAGGGATACGAAAACAACGAAATATTTTTTACCGAACAGGTAAGAAACGGACTTGTAAAGCGTTACGGAAATCCCGTGCCGAAAGAGGCTTCCGAGCGTGCCGAATATGAAATGTCGGTAATAAAGAAAATGGGCTTTATCGACTATTTTCTGATAGTAGCCGACTTTATCGGCTATGCAAAAAGAAACGGCATTGCAGTAGGTCCGGGCAGAGGCTCGGGCGCAGGAAGCGTATGCGCATACTGTCTTGGGATAACCGATATCGACCCGATACGCTTCAATCTGCTGTTTGAGCGTTTCCTGAATCCGGAACGTGTTACAATGCCTGACTTTGACGTAGACTTCTGTTATATAAGACGGCAGGAGGTAATTGATTACGTTGTCAGAAAGTACGGCAGGGATCATGTGGCGCAGATAATAACATTCGGCACAATGGCGGCAAGAGGCGCTATCCGTGACGCAGGCAGGGCAATGGGACTGCCTTACGGCAAGGTGGATACCGTAGCAAAACTTATCCCTATGTCTATGCACTCGACAATTGACGGTGCGCTGAAAAGCGAAAAGGAGCTCGTGAAACTTGCCGCAACGGACAACGAGGTAAGTCTGCTTATCGAAACCGCAAAGAAGATAGAGGGTATGGCACGGAATACCTCGATACACGCCGCCGGTATAGTTATAACCCGTGATCCCGTAGCCGACTATGTACCGTTGTACAGAAACGGCGAAGGCGAAGTTATGACGCAGTATACTATGACAACCATAGAGCGGCTCGGACTGCTTAAAATGGACTTTCTCGGACTGCGATACCTTACTGTAATACAGGACTGCTGTAAACTTGTACAGAAAAACGATCACGGTTTTGATATAGAAAAGATACCCGAAAACGACAGTGCAACCTATGATATGATGTCATCAGGCGGAACGCTCGGTATTTTCCAGTTTGAAAGTGCAGGTATGACCTCGCTTTTATCCCGTATGAAACCACATTCGATTGAGGATCTCACGGCGGCTTTGTCGCTGTATCGTCCCGGTCCTATGGATTCAATCCCGACCTATCTTGAAAACCGCCGACACCCGGAAAAGATACGTTACAAGCATCCGCTTTTAAAGGATATCCTTGATGTTACCTATGGCTGTATCGTGTATCAGGAACAGGTAATGATGATATGCCGTGTGCTTGCAGGCTACTCATTTGGCAGAGCCGATATCGTTCGCAGAGCAATGGCAAAGAAAAAGCCGGAAGTCATGGCAAGGGAACGTGTCACATTTGTTGACGGCGCTGTCGAAAACAATGTTGACAGACAGGTAGCGGAAGAAATATTCGATGATATGATGAGCTTTGCAAGCTATGCCTTCAACAAATCCCACGCCGCCGCATATTCACTGCTCGCTTACCGCACGGCATATCTCAGATGTCATTATTACAAGGAATATATGGTCGCACTGCTAACAAGCGTGATCGGCTGGGGCGGAAAAACCGCCGAATATATCGGCGACCTTGCACAACACGGTCTGAAACTGCTCCCGCCCCATGTAAACTACAGCGAAACAGGTTTTTCGTGTGAAAATGACGGAATACGTTTCGGACTTCTTGCAATAAAAAATGTCGGAGCTAATATGATAGCCGATATTATTGAAGAAAGAACCAAGCGTCCGTTTAAATCGCTGTTCGACTTCTGCGACAGAATGTCGGATAAGAATATAAATAAACGTGCGCTTGAATCGCTTATAAAATGCGGTGCGCTTGACGGACTGGGCAACAACCGCCGTGAAATGATGATGTCGTTTGAACTTATGCTTGACACACTTTCACAACGTCACGACCTTGAGGGGCAGATGGACCTGTTCGGCAACAGCGACAGTGCAGATACATCGGAGTTTAAGGTTCAACCGACAGACGAATATTCAGCCGCACAGCTTCTGTCGCTTGAAAAGGAAATGCTCGGTATATATATTTCAGGGCACCCTGCCGAGCCGTACTACAGGATAGCACGAAACTGCGGATATACAAATATCGGCAATATACTTGAGCACCCTAAGGACAAGCAAAGCGTAAAGATAGTAGCCTTGCTGTCGTCAAAGCGTTCGCATATCACCAAGTCAAACAAGACAATGTGCTTTGCGGTGATAGAAGATATGAGCGGTGAGATGGAATGTCTTGTGTTCCCTAAGCTGTACGAACAGTATTTTGCTATGCTTGAGCCGGGAAAGGTATATGCCTTTGATGGGACGATTTCCGTTGAGGACGAAGGCGATCCGAAACTGCTTATAAATATAATTACTGAGCCTGATATGAAAAAGCTCGGCAAGACTATGAAAGTAACCGATGTAAAACAGAATGAGAACACGACGCTGTATATACGTTTCTCTTCGCGGGGCGATAAGAATATCCCGGCGGTGAAATCACTGCTCAGAGCAAATAAGGGCAACACTCTGACAAAGATATGTTTTGACGATACAAGGGAAACTGTGACGCTACCTCCGAATTTATCCGTTGATTTGAACAGTGATTTTATACAAAAATTGAACGGGATTTGCGGCAAAAACAATATAATTATAAAATAAGTCGAAAAAATGAAATTACCCCTTGACTAAATTGCATTTTAGGAGTAAACTAAGATGTGTGTAAATAATCTCGGAGGGCGACCTCTAAGGAAGGATGTACGATATTATGAAAAAGATTGGCGTTTTAACAAGCGGCGGCGACGCACCGGGCATGAATGCCGTTATCCGTGCGGTAACAAGAGCGGCTATTTCAAAGGGAATGGAAGTCGTAGGTGTACGCAGAGGATACAACGGACTTATTAGCGGTGACATTATTCCTCTTGATGCAAGAAGCGTATCTGATATAATTCAGAGAGGCGGCACAATGCTTTACACAGCAAGATGCGCAGAATTCAGATATGAAGAAGGTCTTCAGAAGGCTAAGAAGACTTGCGAAGAGAATGGTATCGAGGGTCTTGTAGTTGTCGGCGGCGACGGCTCATTCAGAGGTGCGGCTGACCTTTCTGCAAGAGGAATCCTCAGCATCGGCGTTCCCGGCACAATAGATAACGATATTTCTATGACCGAATACACAATCGGTTATGATACAGCTATGAACACAGTAGTTGAAATGGTTGACAAACTGCGTGATACAGCGCAGTCACACGACAGATGCTCCGTAGTTGAGGTTATGGGCAGAAATGCAGGCTACATAGCTCTCAATGCAGGTATCGCCTGCGGTGCAACTTACATTATCACTAAGGAAGAGCCATTCACTGTAAACGATGTTATCTCAAAGATAATCGAAGGACAGAAGAGCGGTAAGCACCACTTCATCGTTATCGTTGCAGAAGGCATAGGCGGAAGCGAACAGCTCGCCAAGGAAATCGAACAGGCAACAGGCGTTGAGAGCCGTGCTACAATTCTCGGTCACGTTCAGAGAGGCGGCAGCCCCACAGTTCAGGACAGAGTAGCAGCAAGCCAGCTCGGTTATTATGCCGTTGATCTTCTTTCAAAGGGCATCGGCAACCGTGTTGTAGGTCTTCAGCACAATGAAGTCGTAGACTATGACATTCAGGAAGCTCTCAAGATGAAGAAGGAATTTCCTCACGATCTGTATAAGATTGCAAATGAGATCAGCTTCTGATTTAAAAGGCAATAACGGTCTTCCGTTATATAAAGACTGTATCGGAATATAAAACGGTACAGCCGACAGAGTAGGTTAACGTGCGTAAAGTGCCTGAGGGACGGGGAGTTGTCCTCGGGACGAACACCACAAAGGTGGCGGTGCGTTTTCCGCATCTCGCTGTTGCATATAAGAGATAATCGCCGTATTTATCCCACATTATGCGATTGCGTAAGCTTGCGTCATTGAGGAGGTAAATATGGCGTTTTTTCGTAATTTTAAAAAGTCGTTCGAGGAACTGAAATCTATTCGTTGCCTTACTGTAACGGCGCTTCTTATCGGTGTTTCGGTAGCACTGAAATTCGTTATGATCATGCCGAGTGAAACGCTAAAGATCAGCTTTGCGTTTGTAGGTCTTGCGGCTATCGGTATGCTGTACGGTCCTGTTGTGGCAGGACTTGCAGGCGTTGTCACCGATGTAATAGGCTTTCTTGTAAAGCCTACCGGTGCGTTTTCACCGATATTCACACTGGTTGAAGTCGCAGGTGCTGTAATTTACGGTATCTTCCTGTACGGACTTAATCCCGTGAAGCTCGATTTTTCAAGCAGATCCGCATTTTTCGGCGGACTTAAGACAAACGGCTTTCAGGTGTTCAGAATATTTATGGCGAAGTTCTGCGTCAATCTTTTCTGCAATGTGTTCCTGAATACAATTGCAATGGTGATAATGGGCTACTTTGCACCGGAGGTATTCTGGGTAAAGATAACGACACGAATAGTAAAAAACCTCACGATGCTGCCTATAGAGGTATTCATACTTCTGCTGGTGCTTTATCCTGTTATGGTGGCATATCGTGCGGCATTCAGAGAAAAACGCTCGGCTTGATACAAGAAAAGAGGACTTAGTATGACTGAACTTGGTTTTTTAGGCGCAGGTAATATGGGCAGTGCGATAATGCGTGGTATCTGCTCATCGGATATGCAGGTAAGTGTTTCGGCGTATGATAAGGATACGGCAAAGCTTGAAGCGCTTTCTTCATTCGGAGTAAAGCCCTGTGAGAGCGAATGTGAGCTTGTTAAAAAGTGCGATTACATTCTGCTTGCGGTAAAACCGCAGGTGCTTGGTGGTGTGCTTGACACTATTGCAAATGATGTAACACACGACAAGGTTATAATATCTATCTGTGCGGGAATATCCGAGGATTTTATCCGCAGTCATACAATACCGAACGCAAAGGTAGTTTTAGTTATGCCGAACACCCCTATGATGCTTGGTCTTGGCGCAAGCGCAATATCAAGAGCAGACGGAGTGACCGATGAAGAATTTGCTTTTGCAAAGTCGGTTATCGAAAGCTGCGGTATCGCAGAGGAAGTGCCGATAAACAAGATGAAAGAAATAATCGCCGTAAACGGCAGTTCTCCCGCTTTCATCTATCTTTTTGCAAAAGGCTTTGTAGATTACGCAAAGAGCGTAGACATTGATCCCGATGCGGCACTTAAGCTGTTTGCACAGTCGCTTGTAGGCTCGGCAAAGATGCTCACAGATTCGGGCATGACGGTAGACGAGCTTATAAAGCAGGTTTCTTCTCCCGGAGGAACGACTATAGCAGGCCTTGACAAGCTGTATGAGGGTAAACTCACTGATACGGTCGATGAATGCTGTAAGGCTTGTACCGCAAGAGCATACGAGCTTGCAAAGAAGTAATTCATTATTGTTATCAGCCAATAAAAATACTCCCTGCAGGAAAAACTCCGCAGGGAATATTTTTTATATATCGGGATAGATATTATTACTGTTCTTCAACTTTTGTGTTTTTGCCTACAAGCACTGCAATTGCTCCACCGATGATAAGTGCGACAAAGCCTGCGAGTGTTTCAAGATTAAATCCGAAGCCATCGGGGAACACCGCATAAAGTGAGCCGAGCACAAGTCCCATAATTGCGCTGTATACAAGCAGGGAGTAACGCTTCATCAGTGCGGATATCAGCTTTGCTCCGAATACAATGCCGATAAACACGCCGATAGCTGTTGGTATCAGTATCATAAAGTCAAGGCTCTTGATAGCACCGATAACAGTCGTGTATATTCCGAGCAGTACCATCACAAACGAGCCGCTTACACCGGGAATTATCATTGCTATTGCCGCAACGGTAACACCGAGCAGAAGTGTTATAAACAGCACAGGGTTCATTTTATAGGTATAGGTAAAACTGTCTTGAACTATTGAGAATATATCGGTATCCGCGGGCAGGGTCAAAGTTATGCTCTGACCCTTTGGAATTTCACTGCCTTCAGTTCCGACAAGAGTAGTCATATCGGCAGAGGATTTTTTTACGGCACAGCCGGTAAGCTCGCCGTCTATCTTTTCTGCGACCTTAAGCTGCCAGTCTGATTTCATATCATAACTGCCGTTATTTGTAATTGTAACAGTACAACCTGTGTTTTTATGAACGGCACTTATCTCAAACACATCATTTTGAGGAAGCTTGTTTATAAATGTCATACCGACAACAAGCGCAAGTGCCGGGATAAATGCAATAAGGCATTTCGGCGTGATCTTTCTGCCGCCGACTGTCATATTGCGGTAGATAAGCGGGATACTTCCGATTATAAGTCCCATAAAGAACATATTCGTTGCAACGGGGAAGTTATCAAACAGCCACGTTATCACAAACGAAAAGCCGAGCACTCCGACAGCCGCGCCTATACCGAAAAAGATGATGAATTTGATATTCTTTTTAATAGCCGACAGCTTTAATGTCAGCACGTCCACTACCTTGTCATACACGCCGAAAACTACCATCATAGTTCCGCCGCTTACACCGGGGATCACGTTTGCAACACCGAATACTATTCCGTATACGATGTTAAGAAGATGAGTCAGCATATTTACTCCTTCAGTTAAGATGTTTTTTTATTTCTATTGCTATTGCAGGCGCAACACCGGCTATAACCGCCGTTATAGAAGCAAGCGGGTGCGGCATTGCAAATCCGAACAGCAAATTTACAAAAGGTATGTACGGCAGAAGTATTGCCGTAAGTGAGGTTGCTATTACAACGTTGAGCAAATATTTAGGTATTGTCTTATTCCTGAATGAGCCGGGACGCTTATCAACAGATTCTACAGCCATTGTACCGGTCATAACTGTAAGAAGCGTCAGCAGAGCCGATGATACCTGTGCGGTCGGCAGAAGTCCGCTCATTATAATAACAAATATCGCACTTATCACGCCGCATATCGTACCGCAGGCAAGGCTCCTGACAAAGAACATTCTGTCGCCTTTGCCCCTTGAAATAAAGCCTGACGCAGTCATATCGCTCTTAATATCGGCTGTGACATTCCTGAAACCTGTGCAACAAAGCGGAATAACAACCGCAGTAAGCAATGCCGCAAGCATAGGCGTTACCGCATTACTGCCTGCCGCCATATCGGCAATTGCCGTAAGCGAGAACATCACAAGGGATGAGAGCAGTGCAAAAATACAGCGCTTTATGTTGCGGTGAAGCTGTCTTGCTTCTTTTATCATTTCAACAACCGAGGCAAAGTTGTCATCACGCACTATAAGTCCGCTTGCCTCATATACACAGCCGGTGGTGTTTTCAAGCGAGGTGATACCAAGGTCTGCATGGGTCACCATTTCATAATCATTGTCTGAATATCCGACAACGGCAACCGTTTCACCTGCCGCTCTGAGCTCATCTATTATTGTTATACGTTGAGTGGCGCTGACGCGGCAGAATATCTCAGCGTCTGTATAGTTTGGTTTTTCGCCTGTTAGCGAGCTTTCCGCAATAGTGTCGCCAGATATCATTCCCTTGTCGGAAAGCCCGATTTTCTTACCCATTGAGCTTGCGGTTTCAGGGCTGTCGGAAGAAGTCAGCACAAGCTTTACACCCGCTCTCCTGCAACCCTGCATAGCAAGCGGTATCATATCTCTTGTGGCGCTCATAAACGACACAAGTCCCATATAGTTGTAACACACCGAGTAAAGGCTCTTAGGAAGTTCTTCACCGTCGGGTACTATATAGTATGCAGAAGCCCATACCTCAAGTCCGCGTTTTGCAAGAGAAGCGGCACGGTTTGTTATCTCAAACAGCATATCTGTGTGCATATCGCAAAGCCCCGTGATTTTTTCGACCGAGCCTTTCACGCAGACAAGATGTCTGTCGCCCATTTTGTAGATATTGCCGCCAATCCTGTCGGTGTCGTTGTACGGAAACTGTGCCGCTACTTCGTTTCGTTTGAGCGTGCTTACATCTGCGCCGCCAAGTGCGGCATTCAGCAAAAATGCCTGTTCCGCAAGCGTCGGTTCATCCCTGTCGCACGAGAGTACCGTTACGGTAGTCATAAGGTCGGGATTTTTGCTGTATACGCCTGCAACCTCAAGCATATTCGGTGCGACTACCGCCGACTTGTCAATGACGAGCGTTGTCAGTCCGTTAAGCTTTTCGGGTACGGTAAGGTTTTTGATTATAGCGCCCTTACGTTCTATACGGCGAACAAAGTTGATGTTGTACATCCTGATGAACAGCTCAACGAACGGCATAAACATACAGATAAGCCAGCCGCAGGCGCTTAACGCAACACCCATGACATCTGTGTTCCTGCCGGTGAGTACCTGTAAAATCACACCGAGCACGCATATTACCGTTGCCGCTATTGCAAGCGGAAGACGGAGCTTTACACAGGTCTTTTCATAACGTGAGAAGTTGGGGTCGGACGATTTGCCGAGCTTTTCTCCGTTTCTTGCTCTGTATGTATCTTCACCCGTTGCAACTACTCTTGCAACAGCAGAGCCTGAAAGTATTCGTGTTCCTGCATATATACAGCTCTTTTTAAGCCCGTTTGACTTGGGGTCTGAGCCGTTGTGCTTTTCGACCGGCGTCGGATCTTCCGTAAAGCGGCTTTCATCAACGGTAAGCCCTGTACATTCAAGTATATGTGCGTCCGCAGGAACTATTTCTCCGCCCTGGACGATTATTATATCGTCGGGTACAAGCATAGCCGCCGGGATAAGCTCAAGCGATGAGTCGCGTATCACCCTGTATTTCATTTTAGCCGACATTGTGCGGTTCCTGATATTGTCGTTGCTTCTGCGGCAGATAACGCACAGCGTTATTATCTGTGCCACCGACATAGCGAGGCACATTATACCTGTCGCATACTGCGATAATGCGGCTATCTGTATAATTCCCGCCGCAAAAAGCAGAACTGCCGTCGGGTCAAAAAGGTAATGATATACCTTAAAACTTTTGTTCTCTGTTTCCCTGAAAATATTACTTCCGTACATTTCAAGATTATCCGCCGCTTTATCAGCGCTAAGACCGGTATAATCTCCTCTGAAATTCAAAAACTGTGCCATATTTCTCTTTTCTTCGATAATTTTATTCAGTTCATTTCTATTTATAATTCCGCCGCTATATCGACAACGGCACGGATAAACTTTCCTATTATATATTATCTCATAATCTGTGCGAAAAATCAAGAGTTATGACAAATGTAAAATCAATGTATGCAAGGAAAATGCCGATGTATAGTCGTTTTCACAATACTTTCACCGTTTTGTAAAGTTTTTGTAAAATTCTCTAAGGTTTCTTTAAGGCAGAAGATGTATCATTACAGCACAAACAAAAAAGCAACACCCAAAACAAGAAACCGAAAGGAATGAGATATATGGATAAGAGTATTTTCAAACGTCACGAGCTTAAATACCTTGTCAGTGCAGAGCAGCGAGAGCTTATAGAAAGCGTATTTGAACGGTATATGATACCTGACGAGCACGGCGAAAGCACAATATGCAACATCTACTATGACACTTCTGATTTCAGACTGATAAGACGGTCGCTTGAAAAGCCGGTCTACAAGGAAAAATTAAGGCTTCGCAGTTACGGTACGGCTTCGGGTGACAGAAATGTTTTCCTTGAACTTAAGAAAAAGTATAAGGGTATCGTGTATAAAAGGCGTATATCACTCAACTGCGATGAAGCGCAGGATACTCTCGAAAACGGCGAAAGACTTACCGAAAGCAGCCAGATAGCAAAGGAAATCAACTATTTTCTTGACTTTTACGGGGATATCTTCCCGGTGATTTATCTGTGCTATGACAGAACAGCTTATTTCGGTGCGGATGATCCCGACCTCAGAATTACATTCGATCGTAACATACGATGGAGAACGGAAGATATTGACCTTAAAGTCGAGCCGTACGGCGAGCAGATTCTTGACAGAGGATATTCACTGATGGAAATAAAGGCGGCAGGCTCAATGCCGATGTGGTTGGTTGAACTGCTCGCTGAAAGAAAAATAAATCAGATTTCGTTCTCAAAGTACGGAATGGCATATATGACAATGCTCAGACGAAGCATGGGCATAAGAACAAAAAAAGTAAAAAGTGAGGTAACAGTAAATGTTTGATACGGTAATACAAGGAATTTTCAGCAGTACGGCTGATATAACACTGGGCGTTTTTCTTATCGGTGTCGGCTCGGCGCTGGTACTCGGAATAGCGATGGCTTTTATGTATATGTACAAAAACAAATACACAAAGAGCTTTGCAATAACGCTTGCCACACTTCCTGCGATAGTCAGCATAGTTATTATGATGGTGAGCGGTTCGATAGGCGCAGGCGTTGCGGTAGCGGGAACATTCTCTCTTGTAAGATTCCGTTCTGTACCGGGTACGGCAAAGGAAATAGGCTCTATCTTTCTTGCAATGGCGGTAGGTCTTGCGTGCGGAATGGGCTATCCGCTGTACGCTCTTATCTTTGCGGTGATAATGGGTATTGCAAACATAGTGCTTACCGCAACCCCCTTCGGTGAATCAAAGAAGAACGAGGTTGACAGGGTACTTCATATCACAGTTCCCGAGGATCTTGAATATGCGGGAATATTTGACGATATATTCGCAAAATACTTATCGCAGTACAAAATGATTCAGGTAAAAACAACAAATCTCGGCAGCCTCAACAAGCTGACCTATAATATCACGCTCGGCAAGGCAGGCTGTGAAAAGCAGATGATAGACGAGCTGAGATGCAGAAACGGCAATCTTGAAATAAACATAACATCACAAAGTACAGACGGCAGAGAACAGCTCTGAAAAATCGTTCTGATACGAAAGGCGGTAATTTTATGAAAAAGAAAATATTAGCTGTAATAGTTGCTACAGCGCTTATAGTTTTATGCTTTACATCATGCGATAACAACGCATCATCAGATTCGCAGGCATCACAGGTTACGAGCAGTACGACAAGCAGTTCAGACAGCACTTCTTCAGGCACAGATACAAGTTCCGATACATCGGACAGCACTTCGGACAGCGATAAACAGCTTACAGCGGACGATATGTTCTCCGACCGTGATTTGTCGGGCGATTACTCGGAATGCACAGATATTACGTTAAGCAAAAGCACCGCAAGCTGTTCGGACAGCTCGGTAACGGTTGCAGACAGCTCGGTCATCATAACCAAAGCCGGAACATATAAACTCAGCGGAACATTCACGGGTCAGATAATCGTGAATGCCGGCGACAGCGACAAGGTACAGCTTGTGCTTGATAACGTAAGCATCACTAAAGAGGGAAGTGCGGCACTGTATGTAGCAAACGCCGACAAGGTATTTGTAGCGACCGTGAGCGGTACGGAAAACACACTTGCAAGCACAGGTGAATTTGCGACAAACGATGATGAAAAAAATATTGACGGTGCGATATTCTCAAAATCGGATATAACCTTCAACGGCAGCGGTACTCTGAGCGTAAAGTGCGAAAGCAAGCACGGCATTGTAACAAAGGATGACCTCAAGATAACGGGTGGAACATATAACATCACCTCCGCATCACAGGGCTTTTCGGGCAAGGACAGTGTGAGAATCGCAGGCGGTAATATTACCGTTACATCCGGCACGGACGGAATCCACAGCGAAAACACAGACAATACCGAAAAGGGATATGTATATATCTCAGGCGGTACGTTGAACATCACAAGCGGCAAGGACTGCATTGACGCATCGGGTACGGTTGACATAAAGGACGGAACATTCGCCCTTAAGGCAGGAGGCGGTTCGTCCGAAAAGACAACAGGCGACAGCACCGAGTCATATAAGGGCATAAAGGCTGACGGTGTGCTGACAATATCGGGTGGTACGTTTGATATTGATACGCTTGACGACGCAATCCACAGCAACGCAGACATTACGGTATCGGGCGGTACGCTTGACATAAGCACGGGAGATGACGGCATTCACTCCGACAACAACACGGTTGTCAGCGGCGGCGAGATAAACATCACAAAATGCTATGAAGGTCTTGAAGGTCAGACGGTAACGGTCAGCGGCGGCAAGGTAACACTTACGTCATCGGACGATGGAATCAATGCCGCAGGCGGCGACAATCAGGGCGTGGGCGGAGGCTTCGGCCCCGACTCATTCTCAGACGACAGCAACGCTAAAATCACCATAACAGGCGGCGAAATACACGTCAATGCAAGCGGCGACGGACTTGACTCGAACGGTGATATTGAAATATCGGGCGGTACGGTTTATGTATACGGTCCTACAAGCAATGGTAACGGCTCGCTTGATTATGAAAATAACGCTGTGATAACAGGCGGTACGGTAATTATGGCAGGCTCAAGCGGTATGGCTATGAACTTCGGAACGGAGTCAACGCAAGGTTCGATACTTGCAAGCACAGGTAACGCAAGTGCAGGAACAGCAGTAAAGCTCGCCGATTCAAGCGAAAACGTAATTGCAGAGTTTACACCCACTGTATCATTCCAGACCGTAGTAATAAGCACTCCGGATATTACTTCTGACGGAACATACACACTTACAGTAGGCGACAGCAAGCAGGAGATCACCATGTCTGGCTACATCTACGGCAGCGGAATGGGCGGCGGCTTCGGCGGAGGTCAGCACGGAGGAAACGGCGGCTTTGGCGGAGGTAACCGTCCCGGCGGTAATAATCATGGCGGCTTTGCCGGAGGCAATCCTCCCGATATGAACGGTGGTCAGAACGGTAACACAACTGCGAACGTGTGATTACAAGTTAAAGTTTATATACACCTTACAGCAGCCACCCCCGACAGTTTATCTGTCGGGGGGCTGCCGAGTAAAAAAAAGCAACCGCTGTTCTGAAACAGCGGTTGGAATACAAAATTATTCGCTTCTCAGTGCAAGGACGGGATCTTTCTTAGCTGCATAGTGTGAGGGGATAAGTCCTGCGATAAGGGTAAGGAGCATACTGATTATTACCAGTATAACAGCACCCTGCCATGGTAGCACGCACATACCTGAAATGCCTGTAAGACTGTATACTATTGCGTTTGCAGGGATAAGCAGTAACAGTGTTACGCCGATACCGATAGCGCCTGCGGCAAAGCCGACAATGAGCGTTTCTGCGTTGAACACACGGGAAATATCTCTCTTGCTTGCGCCCATTGCACGCAGTATGCCGATCTCCTTTGTACGCTCAAGTACGGAAATGTAGGTGATAATGCCTATCATTATAGATGATACAACAAGCGAGATTGCAACAAAGGCGATAAGGATAACGCTTATTGCATCGATTATCGTTGATACCGAGGTCATCATAAGACCGACAATATCTGTGTATTCAATCTTGAGGTTTTCGTTACCGTCAGCCTTTACCTTGTCGTTATAGTCGCTTATGATCTGCTCTATTTTTTCTTTTGCGTCAAAGTCCTTGGGGTAGATGTTTATGCGGCTCGGTTCGTCAAGCGACGCAACTCCGAGGAGCGTCATATTACCGTCATAGGTGGCGTCGGACTCTGTATTCATCTGCTGAGAGAACGCATCGATTATCTGCTGTTCGGTCATACCCATCTGCTGTGCCTGCTGAAGCTGTGACATCACCTGCGCCTGCTGTTCTTCGGGCAGAGTTGCTATATATCCCTGTATATCTTCCATTGTGAGGGTTTTCTTATCCTCGTCTTTGGCGAATTCCTTTCCTGTGAAGATATCTGTGTCGGGAGCGTCTTTCTGAGCTTTTACTATCTCGCTGTCATTTACCTTGTTTACAAGATACTCTGTAAGCTCGTGAGTGTAGCCTATTGCAGATGACGAGCTTGATGACATAATGCTGTTCTCTTCGGGCTTGATGATGCCGACTACCTTTATAGGCTCAGCGTCCTCGACAACCTTTGTCATATAAATCTTGTCGTCGCTCTTGTCTGTCCAGATACCGTTTTCCTTTTCGTAGAATTCGGGGTTAGTTACCAGTCTGAATTCAAGTCCGAGAAGCTCATCGTATGTGTAGGTCTGTAATTTGCTTGTGAAGTCGACCTTTTCGTTATTGTTGCTCATAGCGCTTTTTACTGCATTGACAAGCTCGTCGCTGTCCATAAGTCCCATACAGTAAAGGCTGTAGTCGGAAATCTCGTTATCCTTGTTTACCATTACGACAACTTCATTGTAAGCGCTCGGCATTCTTCCTGCTAGCACCTTGTACTGCTCGTTTAACAGCTTATCATTGTCAAGAAGTTCTGTCCATGTGTCATAGCTTGTGCTTACAACGTTGCTCATAAGCTGTGAGTCGTACATTGCGTTGGTCATACCCATATCTTCAAACAGAGTAGCGGGGTTTACCTGAATTATGCCTTTATCCTTATCGTTCCTGAAAATATTGAGCGGAGTGGAATAGCTATACTTTATATCGCTGACATAATCGTTTATCTCTTTTCCGTCATTTTCAAGATAAGTCTTGAAGCTCTTTAAATCATTGGCTTTAAGCTGAGTGAGCATGGTGTTTACCATATTGCCCATTATATTGTTTGAATGTATCTTTCCGTCATCGCTACTGTCGCTCTTGTTGTCTTTCATCATTGAGGTCATCATAGAAGACATATCCATTGCGTTGCGTTCAATAGCTATAGGATAACTTGCAAGGGTTTCTTCCTCGACCGATTTAATATAAAGCTGTGCGCCGCTCGATATTGACAGGATAAGAGCTATGCCGATAATACCTATGCTTCCTGCAAAAGAAGTCATAAACGTTCTGCCTTTTTTGGTCATCAGGTTGTTTAAACTCAGTGACAGTGCAGTAAAGTATGACATCGACGGTTTCTTTATCTTCTTTTCCTTACCCGCCTTTTTCTTTTCGATAGGCTCGACTACATTTCTGTCGTAAGGATTAGTATCGTCAACCACCTTACCGTCAAGCAGTCTTATTATTCTGTTGGAATATTTCTCGGCAAGTTCCGGGTTATGAGTTACCATGATAATGAGCTTGTCTTTCGATATTTCCTTTAAAAGCTCCATTATCTGAATGCTAGTTTCACTGTCAAGTGCGCCTGTCGGTTCATCGGCAAGCAGTATGTCAGGCTCGTTTACAAGCGCTCTGGCAATTGCAACTCTCTGCATCTGACCGCCCGACATCTGATTGGGCTTTTTCCTGAACTGGTCGCCAAGACCTACCTTTATAAGTGCGTCCTTTGCTCTCTGTCTTCTTTCGGCTTTTGATACGCCTGATAGTGTCAGTGCAAGCTCGACGTTTGCCAGCACTGTCTGGTGAGGAATAAGGTTATAGCTCTGAAATACGAAACCTATCGAATGATTACGGTAAGTATCCCAGTCGGCGTTTTTGAATTCCTTTGTTGATTTTCCACCGATTATAAGGTCGCCGTCCGTATATCTGTCAAGGCCGCCGATAATATTCAGAAGCGTTGTTTTTCCACATCCCGACTGACCAAGTATCGATACAAACTCGCTTTCACGGAAGTCTATGCTGACGCCTCTCAGTGCGTGTACCTTTTCATCGCCGACTTTATAATCCTTGGTTATGTTTTTCAGCTGAAGCATAGTTTTGTCCTTTTCGTTATTAATTGATTCAAACGGCTTTTGCCGTACATTTATCTGAAAGTCTGCGGCTTATTTTAAGCCTGCTGTGTTAACCGCATTTAAGCTTTTCTTTTTCTTATCTTCTTTTTCGTTTTCTTTGTTTTCAACAGGGAGATAGACGGTGAACTGCGTTCCCTTGTTAAGCTCGCTTTTAACACGAATCCTTCCTCCGCACAGCTCAACGATACGCTTTACCATAGCAAGACCCAGACCGTTTCCGCCTGTTGCGTGTGAGCTGTCGCCCTGATAGAATTTTTCAAAAATACGTTCGGTAGTAGCCTTATCCATACCGATGCCGTTATCGGTGATACGCACTCTTACTTCCTGTTCATTCTTCGGGTTGATATCAAGCTTAACTTCAATTGTACCGCCCTCAGGTGTATACTTTATAGCGTTACCGATAACATTCAGCCACACCTGTTTCAGCATTTCGCTGTTGCCGTAATAGGTAATCTCGCAAAGGTCAGGTATAACCTCCTGGTTCTTTTCTCCCCATTGTCCCTGTAATTGCAGAACGCACCTGCGCAGTTCCTCATCGAGCGAGAAATCTTTTTTGTCGGTGATTATTTCCTGGTTTTCGAGCTTACTGAGCATAAGAATATTACTTGACATATTTATGAGCCGCTGCGACTCGTTTATGATTATATCGATGTATTCCTGTTCCTGCTCCTTTGTAAGACCGCCTTTTTTAAGCTGTTTTGCGAAGCCGTATATGGAAACCATAGGAGTTTTGAATTCGTGTGAGAAGTCGTTTATGAAGTCATTTCTGAAAAGCTCGGTATTGCTAAGCTCCTTTACCATTATGTTGAAGTTTTCCTGTATATGCGAAAGTTCGCTGTTTCCGTTTTCCTCAAGTCGTACAGTAAAGTCACCCTTTGATACTTTAAGCAGACCTTCCTTGAGGTCGTTGAGCGGGCGGAGCAATATACCCGAAAGCATAGCAGACAGTATACTGCCGATTATTATACAGGCGCACAGCATAATAAACGGCAGGAGCATAGGTACTACTCCTATGTGCTTCATCAGTCCGAATGCGTCAAGTATATTGAATATCAGCACGCAGATAACGCCTGCCGATACCATTATGAAGAATACGAACAATACGACATAGGTGTTTATGGAGCGCAGTCGCTTTTCCTCATCGCTGATTTTTCTGTGCATCAGAATCCTCCTGATACTTAATGCTGTTTCAGAACAGCCTTGTAGCCCAGTCCCCTGACTGTAACTATCTCGAAATCCGGGTTGTTGTGGAATTTGTCACGCAGACGGTTTATGTGTACGTCTATAGTACGCTCGTCTGTTTCTGTTTCCATATCCCACAGCTCGTCCATAAGCTGTCGGCGGGTAAATATCTTGTTCTGATAGCTCAGAAGCTTGAACAGCAGCATGAACTCCTTGTTCGGAAGTTCATATGTATTGCCGTCGCTTGTCACTGTCAGTGCGTCATAGTCAAGCACTGTGTTTCCTGCGTGAAGCTTGTGTTCGTTTGCAATATTACTGCGACGAAGCAGTGCTGAGATACGAAGAAGCATTTCCTCATCGTCAACAGGCTTTACCATATAGTCGTCAGTGCCTGCACGGAAGCCTGCAATCTTATCTGCAGAGGTCTCTCTTGCCGTAACCATAAGCACAGGCGTATTACAGCCGCCCTCACGGAGCGTTTTTACAAACTCATAACCGTCCATTCTGGGCATCATTACGTCAAGCAGTATAAGGTCGACGTGCTGTTTGTCAAGTATATCAAGTGCGTCGATGCCGTCAACGGCAGGTACAGGCTCATATCCGTTCTGCTTGAGTACGGTGCACATCAGTTTTCTTGTATTTGTATCATCCTCTGCGACCATTATATGAAACATATTATTTCCTCCGTTTTCTTTAACCGTATTTAATTATCTAATTATATTCTTCTTGATTTAACCGAATATTAAGCGATAACCGATATATGCAGAATGCCCTTGGCTTTTATGCTAAGGGCATATCTGTATTTTATATATTCAGAAGATACGAAAGGGTATCGCCTATTTCACCGAGTGCATTCTCTGTTGTCATTCCTACAAGTACGTCTGTAGCGCCTTTTTCTACGCAGAAGTCAGCCACGTTGAAATTACAGTAGCGCACATCTATAACGTATATTTCGCTGAATGATGAGGTAAGACAGGGTATCATAGCGCTGGGATAATCGTCTTTCAGTACAACAAGAACTCTGTCATTATTTACATCGGTAGTGATATGCTTTATGTAGCTGTCAGCCACCATGAACAGGCTGTAGAATGCTGTTGTATTGTAGTCTGATCTCGGCATCAGCGGATATTCAAACTGATATTCGTAGTCCTCGTTGTAGTAATCCGTTGTGTACTCGTTTTTCGGAACATAATAGGTGAATGTTTCGCCCTCGTACATAAGTCCTTCATACTGGGTTGCCGCATAGACAGAACCGAGGCAGTCCTCTTCATACTTGTCATAGTCCGACAGCTTCGCAAAGTTTACGCCTGCCGATTTTGCAAAACTCTGAGCCGCATAGTAAGCTCCGAGCTGTTGCCAGTGACAGTCGCGCAGGAAGAACAGATTCTCTTTCTGATGCGGGAGCAGCGCATTCATAGTGTCTATGACCTTGATATTCTTGTCCAGCATATTTGAGATATATTCCGAATCGCTCAGTTCCGTATACTTTGTCTTTTCAAGTTCTGCAGGAGTTATAAACGTATTCTGGGTAAGTGCAAGCATACTGTATACATTTGCATCGGGAAGCAGTGTTTTCAGTGTGTTGAGGGTATTTGCATAGTCCTCGGCATTGTCACGGTTTCCATTGTAGAGCTGTGCTCCGTATATTGTGTTGCCGCTCTGATATACAAGCTGTGAGCCCTCTTCATAAAGCACCTGCGCATCGGGGTCTGAGGGCGCTATATACACGTTTTCGGGCTTAGACGAATTACTGCTTTCATCGGGTTTGGAGCTTGTTTCGGCTTTGGAAGTGTCAGCCTTGCTGTCATTCGAGTTATCCTTTGACGAGGTTTCGTCTTTGCTTTCCGGAGCATCGCTTGATGTATCGGACGGAGCAGGGGTAACAATAGCGATAGGCTTTGTGGATGCAGTTGTAACCTCGGTCTGTGATGAACCGCTGTTCACCTGCGAAACGCTGCCCTTGATTTCCGCACCGTTTATTGAAAAACCGAACAGCGAGCGGAAGCCTGCACCAATAGATTTGAAGGTATCTCTGAACGGTACGGTATCATTGAAGAAATAGCTTATATCCTCTGTATAGTCACCGTTCCAGTAAGTGTCCCATGTAAACTTGGGAAATGTGGCAAGGTTACGTTTTTCCGATTCCGATACAGTCGGGCGGGGGAGTATAAGCAGTCCGACAGCCACTACAGCAAAGAATACCGTGCATACGCCGATATTTATCCTTAACGCAAGTTTCTTCTTGCGTTCGTCATCGGTCAGCGGCTTGCTTTCCTGCTGAGCTTTTTCTTCCTTATCCTGCTTTTCGGGTTTGACTTTGATCTGTTTTTCATTCCTGGCAGGCTTTTCTGACTTGGCGGAAATTACCGTTTTTTTGTCGTTCAAGCTCTTTTCGGAATGAGTGTTTTCGTTTTTTACGATTTTGTCGGATTTTTCGTGTTTAGCTTTTTTTGACTCGTGGCTTTTCTGAGCTTCCATCTTGCGACGGTATATCTCATTGAGCTCTTCAAGCTCCTTGTCGTCGATATGGTCTGACATTGTTACTCACTCCTTTCTCAGAACTGCCAGTAGATAAACGGGTTGTTGGTAGCGTTTACAAGCAGTATACTGCTCAGCGCAAACACTGCCACATTGAGCACCGTCTGACCTACCGAGGTTGCAAGGTAAAGATTCATACTTTCAAGCTTCTTTTTAATCGCCGGTACAACAGGCATACAAAGCACAATGCTGACAATAACAAGCCATGCGTTTGCCATCATATTCTGTGTTGAGATCTGGTCAACAAACGAGTTGCCGTTCATTCCGACAAGGTTTCCGAGAAATGTGCCAAGCTTGCCTAAATCGGTGAAGTAGAAGATACCGAAACCCACAACGACTACTATCGTATTGTATATATGCGCAAGCGCCCTGGGCATTTTCCTCATGTTCTTGTTGCCGATAGTACGCTCTATAAGAATGAACAGTCCGAAGTAAAGACCCCATATGATGTAGTTCCAGTTTGCGCCGTGCCAGAAGCCCGTGCAGAACCATACGAGAAAGAGGTTGAGGTACTTTCTTCTCTTGCCGAATATAGGCACATAAAGAAGATAATCACGGAAGAATGTACCGAGTGAGATGTGCCATCTCTGCCAGAATTCCGTAATATTCTTGCTGACGAACGGATAGCGGAAGTTTTCGTCAAAGTGGAAGCCGAATATGCGTCCAAGACCTATCGCTATATCGGAATATCCGGAGAAGTCGAAGTAAACCTGCATAGCGTAGGCTATTACCGTGTACCACGTTCCGACAACGGACAAAGACGCAAGATCGCCTGTCTTGAAGAACGTATCGACGATAGTGCTGAGGTTGTTTGCAAGGATGACCTTTTTACCAAGACCCATGCAAATCCTTGTGATACCCTCGCTTACATCGGCAGAGGTTATAACTCTGTTGTCTATCTCGTTTTCGATTACGGCATAGCGGACAATAGGACCTGCGACAAGCTGGGGGAACATTGAGATGTACATGAGCAGTTTGTACCAGCTTTTCTGTACCTTTATCTTGCCCCAGTAGCAGTCAAGAATATAAGAGATTATCTGGAATGTGAAGAAACTTATACCTATCGGCATTTCTATGTGCGGGACGGGCAGATCAACGGGACTTATTGCGTTGAAGTTTTCAACAAAGAAGCCTGTATACTTGAAGAACATCAGAAGCCCTATGTCGAATATAAGTGCACAAGCTGTTACTGCTGTAGCTTTCTTTGTGTCACGGAACTTATCTATAAGCAGCCCCGCAAAGTAGTTTACCGTGACGCTTCCGACAAGCAGGAACACCCATACGGGTTCTCCCCATGCGTAGAATATCATTGAGAATACGATAAGCACCCAGTTGCGGTATACTGTCTTACGGCAGATGAAATATGCTATAAAGCACAGCGCCATAAAGAAGTACAGGAAAAATAAATCGGCGAATATCAACTGTATCGTCCTTTCTTTTGCAGCTTTAATGTCTGTATTTTTGCGTCTGTCTGATTTCAGGCAAACCCTTTTCAGTATATTATTATACTATATCGAAAGCGCTATGTCAATTTCAATCCGCCCCGACATTATCCGAAAAAATGTCGTCCGGACTGCCGTTTATTGTGACAAATAACCACTTGTCCCGGTAATATAAAAATCGCTCCCGAAAAATCGGGAGCGACTGAAAAAAACATTATTGATTTGTTTCGTTGTTGCTGTTATCAACGTTATCGCCGATAACCTGAGCAGTATCTTCAGAAACTGCTGATGCAGCATCGTTTTCGTTCTGAACAGGTACGCCCGTGTTATCGTCAAGCGGTTCGCCATTCATAAGCTTGTAGAAATCCTCGCCGTCGATCTTTTCGTGTTCCATAAGGTAATGAGCAACCTTGTCGAGCTGATCTCTGTGATTTAAAAGTATCTGCTTTGCGTTTTCATAGCTTGTGTCTATAAGCTCGCGGATCTCGCCGTCAATTTCTGCCGCAACGTTTTCGGAGTAGTTTCTGCCCTGAGAATAATCTCTGCCGAGGAATACTTCAGAGTTATCGTGTCCGTATACGATAGGACCGAGCTTTTCGGAGAAGCCGTATCTTGTTACCATGCTTCTCGCAAGGTCGGTAGCACGTTCAATATCGTTGCTTGCGCCTGTCGAGATTTCGTCAAGCACAATCTTTTCGGCAACACGTCCGCCGAGAAGAACAATAATCCCTTCTTCCATCTGTGTCTTGCTTCTGAAGCTCCTGTCATGCTCGGGGAGCGACATTGTGTAGCCGCCTGCCATACCTCTGGGTATGATAGAAACCTGGTGTACGGGGTCCTGCGTCTTGCAGTGGAACGTGCAGACAGCGTGACCTGCCTCGTGAAATGCCGTAAGGCGCTTTTCGTCTTCGCTGACAACCTTCGACTTCTTTTCGGGACCTGCAACCACCTTGATGGTAGCCTCTTCTATATCGGGCTGTGTGATAGCCTTTCTGTTGTTTCTTGCCGCAAGCAGAGCCGCCTCGTTTACAAGGTTTGCAAGGTCTGCACCGGTAAATCCTGCCGTACCCTTTGCGATAGTGGCAAGACTGATATCGGGCGCAAGCTTTTTATTCTTTGTATGAACACGAAGGATCGCCTCTCTGCCCTTTATATCGGGATAGCCGACAGTAATCTGTCTGTCAAAACGACCGGGACGGAGCAGTGCGGGGTCGAGAATATCACGTCTGTTGGTAGCCGCAATAACTATTACGCCCTGATTATCAGTGAAACCGTCCATCTCAACGAGTAACTGGTTGAGCGTCTGCTCACGCTCATCGTGACCGCCGCCAAGACCGGTACCTCTCTGACGGCCTACCGCGTCAATCTCGTCTATGAAGATAATAGAAGGTGTGTGTTTCTTCGCCTGATCGAACAGATCCCTTACACGGCTCGCACCGACGCCGACGAACATTTCAACAAAGTCCGAACCGCTTATGGAGAAGAACGGAACGTTTGCTTCACCTGCAACAGCCTTTGCAAGTAATGTCTTACCTGTACCGGGAGGACCCAGCAGAAGAACGCCGCGCGGAATTTTGGCGCCAAGCTCCTGATACTTTCTGGGGTTTTTCATGAAGTCGACGATCTCACTCATCTCTTCCTTTTCTTCTTCGGCACCGGCAACATCAGCAAACGTTATTTTAGGACCGTTTGCAGGCTGTGTTCTTGCGTTTGCCTTTGAGAACTGAGACATCTTTCCGCCGCCGCCTGCCTGACGCATGATGACAAATGTAAAGCCGATCATCAGTGCAACCATAAGCAGATAAGGCAGGAAGCTCAGTAAGAATGAGTTGTCGGAAACGGGGTAGAAGTCCTCAACGAGCGGACTGTCGGGATTCTTCTCGTTATATGCCTTTCTGTAGCCCTGCGTATCCTGTAAGAACAGGCTTACATTCGGTACAGAGTACTTATACTTCTTTGTACTGTCGCTCTTTAATGTGTACTGTAATTCGCCTGAGCCTAAATCAAGCGTATAGCCTGAAACGTTGTAGTTGTCAAATTCGCTTATCACCTGCGAATATCTTGTACGTTCGCCCGGTGTTGCGCTCATCTGGAGCATTGTCACCATACCTATGACAAGCAGAACGATAACTGCAAGGTAAATGAAAATGCCTTTGAATTTGTTGTTCTGATTCATCAGTTTCCCTTTCTGTCGGTCGTATCTGCATATTGCACCCGACCGTCTTTACGGTTATATTATTACGGCTGCTTAGTTGCCTGTGATCAGCGTGCCTCGACCTTGAGCTCACCTATGTAAGGAAGATTCCTGTAAAGCTGAGCGTAATCCAGTCCGTAGCCCACTACAAATACATCGTCAACGTCAAAGCCGATATAGTCAGCTTTTATAACTTCGGATTTTCTTACCTTCTTGTTGAGAAGAGTACACACCTTTATTGACGCCGGTTCTCTTTTAAGGAAGAGATCCTTTACAAATTTAAGCGTCTTTCCGCTGTCGAGTATATCTTCAACGAGTATAACGTGTTTGCCCTTGATATCCGCAGTAATATCCTTTGTGAGCTTAAGCTCACCGGATGTTGTACCGTTTCCGTATGACTGTACCGTTACAAAGTCAAGTCTTGTGTAAAGATCGATATTCTTCATAACGTCAGATAAGAACATGAACGAGCCTTTAAGTATACCTATTATTGTTACTTCCTCGCCCTTATAGTCCTCGGTGATCTGTTTTCCTATCTCTTCGGCTCTTTTCATAAGCTCTTCGCTTGTGAAAAGCACTCTTTCAATATCATTGTGTATGCTTTTTTCCAAGTCTTGTTTCTCCGTCTTTTTCTTTATCATAAATAATACATCGCTTATGTTAAATAAATATTAAGCGATTGGAACAAAATCCGTAATACTGCAATTATAGCACGAATGCCCTCGAAAAGCAACGGTGATAATCACTTTTAAGCTGTTTATCACATTAATTTCGTCTGAATTTCTCACGGTCAGTCATAACAAACAGCTTTTTCTTTCTTATCATCACGAATTTGAACTGACACGGATTTATCTTTCCCTGTCTTGCTCTTATAATTCCTACGCAGCTTTCAACCGCTTTCATATTAGGCGGTATATCGTTATCTTTGAAAATCATAGTGACTATACGTCGCAGTATACATTCGTCAGCCGTATACAGCACGTTGACATCATACTTATCATCTGCCTTATGCGCCTTTTCCATAAGCTCCGAAGCGATTTTGTCAAGATACCTGTCATCGTCCGACACAGACTGCGACAACCTGCTTATCGCACTGAAAAGTGCAGGATTTATTTCTTTCAGCAGCGGTACGACCTTATGCCTTATCTTGTTCCGGGTATAATCGTCCGACAGATTTGTACTGTCTGTGACATAATCAAGCGAGTTTTCCGTACAGTACTCTTCAATATCCTCACGGGTATTGTACAACAGCGGACGGATTATATTGTCACGCTTTGCGGGAATTCCGCATATACCTGAGAGTGCAGTGCCTCTGGCCATATTTATGAGAATGGTCTCGCAGTTATCCGATGCGGTGTGGGCGGTCGCTATCAGCCTGCCCTTGCTTATGCTTTCAAAAAAATCATATCTCAGTCGTCTTGCACATTCCTCAAGGCTGTCGTGCTTCTGCCTGAGGTCGTTTACCTTTATGCTTGCCACATACAGCGGAATATCGAGAAATCTGCACATTCTGCGGACAAATCTCTCGTCCCCGTCGCTCTCCTCGCCACGCAGATTATGATTTACATGGCAGGCGGCAAGCGAAAAGCCGAGTTCATCTTTCAGCGAATATAAGACATACAGCAAAGCAACGCTGTCTGCGCCGCCGCTTACCGCCGCAATTACAGTATCGCCCTTATTTATCATCGAATACCGTTCTATAGTATTTTTAACGGAAATTTTCAAATTACTGCTCGGCATGGACATACTCCACATCTGTAAATCTTGTGTACTGACCGTCCCATATCATATTTACGTCGTTTGTTTCGCCGTGACGATTCTTTGCAACTATACACTTGCAGGCTCTCTGATCTTCTGCCTCTTTGTTATAATAGCTGTCACGGTATAGGAACAGAACTATATCTGCATCCTGCTCGATAGAACCCGAATCACGCAGGTCTGACAGCATAGGGCGCTTGTCATCCTTTTTCTCGGCGGAACGTGCAAGCTGTGACAGTACTATTATCGGAACATTAAGTTCCTTCGCCATTATCTTGAGGTTTCGTGTCATTTCCGAAATTTCGTTTACACGGTTAAGATCTCTTCTGCCCGAAGAAATAAGCTGAAGATAGTCTATTACTATCAGTCCGAGATTATCGACACGGCGCAGCTTTGCCTTCATTTCATTGACCGTTATCGCCGAGCTGTCGTCTATGTAGATATTCATATTCGACAGTACGAATGCGGCGTCGGCAAGATTTCTCCACTGCGCAGGGTCAAAACGTCCGGTAGACATAAGCTCGCTCGAAATTCTGCCCTCTGAGGACAGCATACGTTTTACAAGCTGTTCCTTTGACATTTCGAGATTGAATACACAGATTGTTTTATCAGGGTGATATTTTGCAACGTTAGTTGCCATGTTCATGGCGAACGATGTTTTACCCATACCGGGTCGTGCCGCAACTATCAGCAAATCAGATTTATTCAGTCCGTGTATGTACTTATCAAGCGACGGAAATCCGGATTTCAGTCCCTGTATACCCTGCTTGTCGGGGTTTGCACAAAGCTCGGACAGCTCGTTCAGTATTCCTACAACTATACCGTTAAGCTTAGTAAGACCTTTTACCTGGTTTTCATTTCGTACCTCGTATATTCTCTTTTCCGCAAGTTCAAGCAGGGTGGAGGTTTCTGCCTGCCCCTCGTTTGCGTTTTCGAGAATATCTCCTGCAATGCTTATAAGAAGTCGTCTTGTGTACTTATCCTCGACTATCTCGATGTATCTGTCAATGCTTGATATGCTCGGGACGGTTTCCATAAGCTTTACAAGATATGTGCGTCCCTCTTCCTGCGACTCAAAGACATTCTGCTTCATGCAGTTTTCGAGCACGGTTACCACATCTATGCTGTCGCTTGCGGCAAACATCTGCGTCATAACAGTGTATATGTCGCTGTGCATTTTGACATAGAAATGTTCGGGATGAAGTTTTGCCGATGCCTTAGGCATATTTACATTGCCGTCAAGCAGTATAGCGCCGAGTACGGATTGCTCTGCGTCAAGACTGTACGGGAGATTTGCTCCCGTAAGCTCAATATCAGCCATTATTCTTCCTCAACCTTTACGCTGAACTGTGCAACGATACCCGTAAACAGTCTTGCTTCTGCGCTGAAAGTGCCGAATGACTTGATATCGCTCTTTGTTACTATCTTTCTCTTGTCAACGTCAAAGCCGAAATCACGTTTGATAAGCGCACTTATATCCTTGCCTGTGACAGAGCCGAACAGCTTTCCGCCCTGACCTGCTTTAGCCTTGAATGTAAGTACCTTGCCGTCGATAGTTTCCTTTATCTTCTTTGCGTTAGCCGCCTCAACGTCCAGCTTGTGCTGTGCGGACGCCTTCTGTCCTTCGAGGTGGTTAAGGTTCTCATTTGTAGCCTCGACCGCAAGACCTTTCTTGATAAGGCAGTTTCTTGCGTATGCGTCCTTGACTTCCTTGACCTCGCCCTTCTTGCCTGAGCCTGCCACGTCCTGTGTGAAAATTACCTTCATTTTATATCGTCCTTTCTTTTAACTGCGCTGTGCAGTCTTGTTATCGTTTGAATTTACCTTTATAAGGCTTAAATAGTAATCGTCAATTGATTTTTTCAGCACTTCAAGCGCTTCGCTGAGTGTCTCGTTTTTAAGCTGTGCGCCTGCCATAGTCTGATGACCGCCGCCGCCCAGAGCTTCCATTATAAGCTGGACGTTTAAGTTGCCCATACTTCTTGCACTTATTGATATCTCATTGCTCATTGTCTTGTACAGTACGAACGATGCGTCAACATTCTTGATAGTCAGCAGCTCGTCTGCCGCCTGAGGAGCAACAATTCTGAGGTCGTCCGCATAGAAGTCGCACGGAGCGATAGCGCACTTGCGGTATATCTCCGCTTCCGCTACTATCTGGGTCTTTCTCTTGTAGCTGTCTATCGAGCTTGAGAACATCTTCTTTACGGTTATCGTATCTGCACCCATCTTGCGCAGTACAGCCGCCGCCTCAAATGTTCTTACGCCCGTTTTCATAACGAAATTCTTTGTGTCAAGCATAATGCCTGCAAGCAGACACTCAGCCTGTACGGCTCTCAGCTTTCCTGCTTCGCCGAAATACTGTATCAGTTCCGTTACCATTTCAGATGCGGAAGACGCATACGGTTCGTGGTGGAATATGACCGCATTGTCTATGTAGTTTACCATCTTCCTGTGGTGGTCGATGACAACTACCTTCTTTGCCTTTTCGTAAAGCTCCTTGCTTTCAATTATCAGCGGATTGTGTGTGTCGCAGATGATCAGCAGTGAGTTATCTGTGAGTTCTTCAATAGCGTCCGACGGTTCTCTGAACAGCGGTTCTTCTCCGTCAACGTGGGGAAATCTGTCGATAAGCACCTTTGCGAGAGATGTGCTGTAGTCGCAGACTGCCCATGCACTCTTGCCGAGGTTTCGTATCGCACAGGTAAGACCGACAGAAGAGCCGACACTGTCAAGGTCGCTGTACTTGTGTCCCATTATGAATATTCTGTCCGCATTGTCAACAAGCTCAAGCAGTGAGTTTGCTATAATTCGTGTCTTTACCTTTGTATGGCGTTCAACACCCTTTGAAACGCCGCCGTAGAACTCAAAGCCGTTTTCGGTCTTTACAGCCGCCTGATCGCCGCCTCGTCCGAGAGCCATTTCAAGTGCCTGACGTGCGAACTGTTCGCTTTCTTTAAGAGTCTTGCCGGTTCTGCCGATACCTATCGACATAGTGACATTGAGCCTGTCGTTTACGAATATTTCTCTTGCCTTGTCAAGAATTTCGACTTTGTTGCTCAGGATCTCCTGTAAGTGTCTTTCCTCAATCACCGCTATAAATCTGTCCGATGCGTTCTTTCTGAGTACGCCGGTCGTCTGTCCCGCAAAATCTTCAAGCAGCTTGTCTATCTGTACCGAAACGTGAGCCTTTTCGCTTTCAAGGCAACCGCTTATAAGCTCTTCGTAGCCGTCCACCATAAACAGTATAACAACTGGCTGTGAGAGCTTTTTCTCGGTTTTGAGCGCTGTAATATCGGTGATATTCTTGAAGAACAGCAAGGTCAGCTCCTTTGCTTCTTCTTCATCAGGAACTCTTGCAAACACCTGATATACGCTGTCCTTATATGTTATCGTAACACCGTTGTCGGTGAAAAAATCAGCCGCAGGTATATCCGTGATATCTGACAGCTCCTTGCCGTACTCACAGCATTCGGGAAACTCCTCGGTGAACTTTCCGTTTGTCCATACGATTCTTCCCGCACTGTCGATGATCACGGCAGACATAGGAAAGTTGTGTACCGACATATGCATTTTCGCTTCAAGCTCATCGTCTATTCGTGCATAGTACTGGAAAGTTTTTCTTGTTACCTGTATGAGCTTACCGATAGCAAAGCCGCCGATAAGAACCACAAACGGCGCAGACAGCCAGAATACATTTATATCCTTTGTGTATATATAGCCCTGCATTATCACCAGTGCGATAACCAGTGCCGAAACCGATATGACAAGTCCGCCGTCACGATAAAAATTCTTCACTTTCCGCGCCTCCTTTGCTTTTTACGATTATACTTCCATTATAATAGGCAGTATCATAGGATTCCTCTTGGTTCTCTGGAATATGAAGTTGCCAAGCTCATCCCTTACGTTAGACTTTATATTGCCCCATTCTCTGATGTTCCTGTCTGCACAGGTCTGGAGCGTTTTCTTGACAAGCTGTTTAGCCTCATCCATAAGCTCCTCGGATTCCCTGACATATACAAATCCTCTTGATACGATATCGGGTCCTGCGGCTACCATACCTGTTTCACGGTTGATAGTAGTTACAACTACAATAAGACCGTCCTCAGACAGATGCTTTCTGTCACGCAGTACGACCGAGCCGACATCGCCGACGCCAAGACCGTCGACCAGCACCTTTCCTGCAGGCACCTGACCTACTATCTTCATTTCAACGCTGTCGGTTTCGACTACCTGACCGATATTCAGAAGGAATATATTTTCTTCGGGTATGCCCATCTTTATTGCAAGACCCTCGTGCTTTTTCATATGCTTGTATTCGCCGTGGATCGGTATAAAGAACTTCGGCTTTGTCAGTGCAAGCATCATTTTAAGCTCGTCCTGGCAGGCATGACCCGAAACGTGCACCTCGTACATAGCCTCGTATACGACCTCTGCACCCTGCTTCATCAGCTCGTTTACAAGCTTGCCGACAAACTTCTCGTTGCCCGGTATCGGAGTAGCCGAAATAATGATAAGGTCGCTCGGTGTTATAGATACCTGTCTGTGATCTCCCGATGACATTCTCGAAAGTGCGGAAAGCGGTTCGCCCTGGCTTCCGGTTGTGATAATTACCATTTTTTCGGGAGGATATTTGTTTACATCTTCTATATCTACAAGCATACCCTGAGGTACCTTGATATAATTGAGTTCAATTGCGGTAGTAAGCACGTTGAGCATACTTCTGCCCGAAACGGCAACCTTTCTGCCCCATGCCTCCGCATTGTTGATAATCTGCTGTATTCTGTGAATGTTTGAGGAGAATGTGGCAACGATTATTCTCTTGCCGTCAGCCCCTGCAAACAGACTCTTGAAGCTCTCTCCGACCTTTCTTTCTGTAGCCGTATAGCCCGGACGCTCTGCATTCGTGCTTTCTGAAAGCAATGCGAGAACACCCTTGTTTCCAAGCTCGCCGAATCTTGCGAGGTCAATTATACCGCCCTCGATAGGCGTATAGTCGACCTTGAAGTCGCCGGTGTGCACTATCACGCCTGCAGGCGTATGCACTGCCATGGCGCAGGCGTCGGGTATAGAGTGGTTTACTCTGATAAATTCAACGCTCATACAGCCCATTCTGACATTCTGACGGGGTACAACCACGTTCAGTGAGCACTGTGACAGTATGCCGTGTTCACGGAGCTTGCCCTCTACAAGTCCGAGAGTAAGTCTTGTGCCGTATACGGGTACGTTTATCTTTTTGAGGAAGTAGGGGAGTGCGCCGATATGATCCTCGTGACCGTGGGTGAGTACCACGCCCCTAATCTTTTCCTTGTTCTTTTCAAGGTAGGTGAAATCGGGTATAACAAGGTCTACGCCGAGCATATCATCGTCGGGGAATGCAAGTCCGCAGTCAATGATGAAAATATCGTTACAGCACTCATAAACATAAATGTTCTTGCCTATCTCATTCACACCGCCGAGCGACATTATCCTTACAGGCGTTTTTCTGCTGTCTTTCTTGTCGTCCTCGGCAAAGAAAGAGGGATATTCCTGCTTTCTTGTTTCCTGCTTGTTGTCGTTCTTGCCTGAGTGAGGTCTGTTGTCGGTGAGGACAGGCTTCTTGTTGTTTTTGTTATCGGTCAGAACAAGCTTCTTTTCGTTTTGCCTGTTATCGGTAAGCACGGGTTTCTTTTCGCTTTTTCTGTTGTTAGTCAGCACAGGCTTTTTACCGCCCTGTCTGTTGTCTGTAAGCACAGGACCTCTTTTATCGGTAAGCACCTTCTTGCCGCCGGTTACAGGCTTTGCATTCCTTATTGCGTCATTTTCATGGTTTTCGGACGCATTCCTGTCGGTAAGCTTGAACTGCTTGGCAAAAGGGTTTTTCTTACGCTTTGAGTAAGGCTTCGGATTCTTAGGCTTTATGCTTTCCGTTGCTGTCAATAAGTTCTTTGAGTCAATAATTCCCATTTAAAAATACCATTCCTTCCGTCGGACGCTTATATCTTATGTACACGTCCTTACAGACGGAAAAGCGGCAATATATAATCTCGCCCACAAATCAGGCAGTGAATATGCTTGCTTTTATAACACCGGCAAAGGTTATACCTCTGCCAAGGGCATACCTTCCCCTTTTGAAACAAAGCAAAGCTGACCCGTAACCTTTTACAGGTAATTTACAGGCTTTTCACTGCAAGCGGCATTGTCAATATGTCATAAGTACAGTCAGAGTGGTTTTATCTTACAATCCATAAACCCGAAATATACTGACTTTTCGTGCTATCGAAATTAAAATGCTGTGTCATAAGGAAAATATATAATTTCTTTTAGCCGCTTTTCCGTTATTCTTTTGTTTTATAATTTACTTTAAATAAATCCGTTATTCATTCCGCCGCAAACAATAGCCGAGTATGCACAGAAAAATGTCACGCTGTCACCGTGTAAACGGGCAGAAAGCGGTAACTACCGCATTTAACATATATTTTACAACATAACCGCCGGAATGTCAAGAACGCCTTATGCGAAAAAGCGGTCACATTGTGTATTATAATACCGAAATACTATGTATTTCTTATCGGAAATTTTTTTGATCTCCTGTGCCGTACATATGTCTGCCGTTTATAAAAACAGGTTTCACCACAGTGGAGCGCATAGCATATAATAAACCGGTGAATAAATTGAAAAGGGGTATACGTTATGTATTTCATTGTACTGCGCTCGGCTACTGCCGCCGAGAAGGCACGACGCATTCTCGGCGGTTATAAGATATCATCGTCAACGGGAAAAATAACGACTTCAAAGGGTTGCCGTTTCGGCATTTATACGGAAAACGACCCTGACAAGACCTGCCGTCTGCTTGCGCTCGGCGGACTTGACTGTCTTGAAATAAGAAACGGCGGTGATGCGGGATGATATATCTGGACAATGCCGCTACCACATACCCGAAGCCTGTTTCGGTGCTCCATACAGCGGAAAAGGCGCTTTACGATTACGGTGCCAATCCCGGCAGAGCAGGTCACAGGCTTTCGCTGGAAACGTCAAAGCAGGTGTTCAACGCAAGGGAGAAGTGTGCGGAATTTTTTGGCGGTGAAACAGAAAATACCGTGTTTACGCTTAACTGTACCCATGCTATAAATTTTGCACTCAAAGGAGTATGTCAGGCTGTCGGGCATTGCCATGTCATAACTTCCGATCTTGAACATAATTCGGTTATAAGACCTCTGTATGCATTATATAAACAGAAGCGGATAAATTACAGCATAGCAGACAGCGGCGAAAGCAATGGCGAACTGATTGCGTCGCTTGAGCGGCTTATCCGCCGTGACACTGCCGTGATCATTATAACCGCAGGCTGTAATGTAAACGGCAGAGTAACTCCGCTTGTTGAAATCGCAAAGCTTTGCAGAAAGCACAATATCTGTCTTATTGCGGACTGCGCACAGGCGGCAGGGGTAATACCGCTCAGTCTGTCTGACGGAATAAATATCATCTGCGCTCCGGGCCATAAGGGACTTTACGGACCTATGGGAACGGGTGTACTCGTAACTGACGGAAAATATCCACTAAGTACGCTTATTGAGGGCGGGACCGGAAGTGCAAGCGGCGATATCAATCAACCTGATTTTCTGCCTGACAGCTTTGAAAGCGGAACTATAAACACTCCCGGCGCAATAGCGCTCGGCAGGGGCGTCGAGTTTGTAAATTCAAAAGGAGTTGAGAGGATCTATTCTCATGAAATGTCACTGTGCGAGCTTTTTATAAAACGCTGTGAAAAAATGAACAGCATTCAAATATACCGTTGTATGAACACAAAATCGTTGCCTGTGGTATCATTCACGGCAAACGGTGAATCAAGCTCGGTTACGGCGGATATGTTATCGCAGAACGGATTTTATCTGCGCGGAGGGCTTCATTGCAATTTTCTCGCCCATAAAAAGCAGGGAACGCTTGAAACCGGCACGGTGCGTCTTGCCCCGTCTGTTTTCAATACCCGAACCGATATAATTCGGCTAACCGACCTTTTATACAGAAAGTACGGTAACAATTAAAAATGCACCTGAGGGACTGTGTACGCTGTCCCTCTTTTTTCTGCATAAAAAGTTGCCTTGTTTTTATCACGGCAATGTGCTATACTGTTATTTAAACGCATAATGCGACGTATCAGGAGGTAATATATGGATATACTTAAAATCAAAAATGATATAGTAAACGGAAAAACAGCGCTCGGGATCGAGTTCGGCTCTACAAGAATAAAGGCTGTACTTATCAGCAGTAACAATTCACCTGCGGCAACAGGCTCACATGAGTGGGAAAACAGACTTGAAAACGGCATCTGGACCTACAGCGAAAATGATATTATCACAGGTATGCAGGACTGTTATGCGTCGCTTGTAAAGGATATCGAATCAAAGTATGGGGTTGTGCCGACAACATACGGCTCCGTAGGAATAAGCGCTATGATGCACGGATATATGGCGTTTGACAAAAACGACAAACTGCTCACCCCTTTCAGGACATGGCGCAATACAATGACAGAGCAGGCAAGCGACGAGCTGACGGAGCTTTTCGGCTTCCCTGTGCCTCAGAGATGGAGTATAGCGCACCTTTATCAGTGCATACTCGGCGGCGAAGAACACCTTGCGCATTTAGAGCATCTTACCACACTTGCAGGATATATACATTATCTGCTGACAGGCAGGCGTGTGCTTGGAATAGGCGAAGCGTCGGGAATGTTCCCTGTAGATTCAGCTACGCTTACATATAATTCGCTTATGTCGGAGAAATTTGATAAAATTGCTCATTCCCACGGTTTTGACAAGCCTGTTTTATCATTGCTCCCGGAAGTGCTCACAGCAGGAATCAATGCAGGCACGCTTACCGAAAGCGGCGCAAAGCTTCTTGATATATCGGGAAATCTTAAAGCCGGAATACCGTTCTGTCCGCCGGAGGGCGATGCAGGAACCGGTATGGTGGCTACAAACAGCGTTGCACCTAGAACGGGTAATGTTTCTGCCGGCACATCTGTATTTGCTATGGTTGTTCTTGAAAAGCCGCTTGCAAAGCTCCATAAGCAGATTGATATGGTAACTACACCATCGGGCGAAGCGGTCGCTATGGTTCACTGCAATAACTGTACATCCGAGCTTAATGCGTGGGCGGGTCTGTTTAAGGAATTTGCCGCTGCGGCAGGCTTTGAAATAGATAGCGGCGCACTTTATGAACTGCTCTTCAAAAAGGCGCTCGAAGGCAAAAAGGACTGTGACGGAATGATATCATATAACTATCTTTCGGGAGAACACGTTACAGGATTTGAGCAGGGAAGACCGCTTTTTGCAAGACGTCCCGATGCACATCTCGGGCTTGCCGACTTTATGCGTACCCAGCTTTATACAACGCTTGGTGCACTTAAGACGGGACTTGATATACTGACAAAGGAAGAGCGTGTACCTATAGACAGTGTTACAGGTCACGGAGGCTTCTTCAAGACGGAAAATGTCGGACAGTCGATACTTGCCGCCGCTGTAAATGCACCTGTTACCGTTATGAGTACCGCAGGAGAGGGCGGAGCATGGGGCATGGCGCTTCTTGCGGCATATATGAATGATAAATCCGACAGGACGCTTGACAGCTGGCTTGCTGTAAATGTATTCTCGTCTGCTCAGACAACAGTAGTCGCACCCGACCCCGAAGATGTCAACGGCTTTGACAAATTTATGGAAAGCTATACAAAATGCCTTGCGGTTGAACGTTCGGCAGTCGACAATCTTTGATAAGTCCAAGAAAGACCGCACCTTTATATTGGTGCGGTTTTTCTGTTGTTGCGGACATTGATTAAATATTGAATATTCAGCTACGTTGTGATATACTTAAGCCATAAAGATATAAAACGCATAAACCTTGCTCATGATGAATTTTCTAAATATCGGAGGGAATACCGTGTTTGAAAAAATACCCGTAAAATAAATAACGACACAGCAAAAAATGTTTGCGCCTATCCGGCGCTTGTTATAGTTATGGTAGTATCAATACTCGGTGCGTTCGGATAATGAAGTATTTTATGCTGATTATGCTGTCGGTCTATATCGGCATACCGGGTACAAGCAATCACAACGGAATACACATAACAATATGTGCTTTTCCAATTATGAAGTGCTTTAACGGGAAAAAGCAGAGCAAAGAAGGTACGGGCATCGTTTTTGCGGCAAGCAAATATTGTACCGAGAAGATGAACGGAACGATAAGCGCTGAAAGCGAACACGGAAAATACAGTACATTTTTCTTTACTGTTCATCAGAAAATATCCTATGATGTTCCGAATGAACAAAACGCTGATAATTCAGCAAATAGCTCAGTGAATTAAACGACCTGTGCAGAATTGACATTGTTTGCTGCAAAAAAGTCAGAATTCCGCTTGTTGACGATAATGATATCGACATATAGAATTATTGCGGTAAACAAAGAAGAATGAACTTTTTTATACTACAGCAGCAGGAAGAGGTAATTGCTTTGGCACAATTTGATATAAAGGATGCTGTACTGAAAAAATGTCTGCTAAAAGAGAACGAAACTGTCATTACCGTGCCTGACGGAGTAACGACCATAGGCAAGGACGCCCTCTGTGGCTTACAGAGCGCTATTGCCGTTACGCTCCCGGAAAGTCTGAAAGTCATAAACGACGGCGCATTCTACGGCTGTTCATCGCTGACTTCTGTCACGTTGCCGGGCGGTGTTGAACGGCTCGGAAGCTGTGCTTTCGCCCAGTGCAGTGCACTCAATACAATATATCTTGATAATAAACTTACGGAAATCGGGAATTCTGCTTTCTGGGGGTGCACAAGCCTTGAAAGTATTGACATTCCCGCAGGCATTACTAAGATAGGGTATAATCTTTTCGGCAGTTGCCTGTCGCTGATATCGGTATCTCTGCCCGATACAGTCACGGAGCTTGATGAGCGAGCTTTCAAAGAGTGTACAAGCCTTGCTTATATCACACTTCCGGATAGTTTGCTTAAAATAGGAAATATGGCATTTCTGAACTGTCACAGCCTGAGATCGGTAAATATTCCCGACAGGTTGAAAAGCATAGGAGAAAAGGCATTCTTTATGTGCGAAAGCCTGAATGAACTTGAGATTCCGGACGGCATAATTTCAGTCGGCGGCGACGCATTTTCCGATTGCGTAAGCGTTACTGTCAGAAGCACAATCAGCGGGAAACCGCTTTATAAAGCAGTTACGGCGACCGACGGATCATCGGCGTACAATTTTATATTGCGTAATATCTGGGATAAAGGCGGTTTTGACTTTACGGCGCAGGATAATTATTTCCCCGCTTTGCAGGACGAAAATCTTCAATATGCGATAGCGTTTTCACGTCTTATGTACAGAGTGAATCTCAGCGCCGCCGCAGAGGAGCATTACCTTGATTTCCTGCATAATAATGCGGAAAACGCCGTACGTTACTGTATTACGCAGGACAGTGCGGAGCTACTCGGAATATGCAAGGAAAACGGCTTGATCACCGCCGGGAATGTAACAGGGCTTATTGAATTTGCAGACGAGCAGGGTAATACCTCTGCCGCCGCATTTCTTCTGACGGTTGCAAACAGTCCGGAACACGGCAATTTTTGCAATCCGCTGTCATCACTGGAACTATAAGCCTTATATGTGACTTTTATCGGACACTGTTTGTGATATAATTCGGAAAGGAGTTTTCTTTGGTTAAATTTTATTATAAAGACTTCAATCTGCTGAAATGCACACCGGAAGCCGATGATACGGAGATCATTGTTCCGAAAGGCATTTTTATGATAGATAAAAATGCCTTTCGGGGGTGCGGTTCAATAAAGCGGATCGTCATACCGAACGGCGTAAAGTCACTTGACTGTACATTCTGCGACTGTGTAAGCCTTGAGGAACTGGTTATACCGTCGAGCGTCACATTTATCGACAGTAAAGCATTTGACGGTACAGGTTTTCTTGAAAACCGCAAGGAAGAGTTCGTCAGTGTCGGCGGTATTCTGATGAAATATAACGGAAATGAAGAAAATCTCATTATACCTGACAATATACGGGCAATATCAGCCTGCGTTTTTTATGAATGTAATACGCTTAAATCGGTGAAACTGCCTGATGGTATAAGCGAAATATTTGCCGGTACATTTTATTCCTGCACAAATCTGGAAACAGTTATCATGCCGGACAGCCTTATCAAAATACGTTTATCTGCTTTTGAAAAATGCACTTCTTTGAAAAATGTGATTTTCGGCAGAAATCTTCGTAATATACACGGTGCCGCTTTTGCGGGATGTACCTCGCTGAAGGAGCTGACTATTCCCGATACGGTGCGAGTTATAGAGCAACACGCATTTGCAAACTGTACTTCCCTTGAAAAGGTGACGCTAAGTGAAAATACCTTTATTTCACGGAGAATTTTTTACGGTTGCGAAAAAATACATATTTACTCATCTCAGACAGGCAATGAAATAACCGATTGGTACAACGGGATAACTTATTGAATCGACAAAGGAAGTGATTTTACGGATAAGGAATATGAAAAGGCAAAGGAGCGTGCCGAGAAGCTCTCGGCGCTTGCAACTGACATACTTATGCTGTCCCGCAATACGCTTGCCGTAAATCTCAGATTTCTTGACAACGCAATTAATATGCTGCCGCTCAAAACCTCGATCATAACCGAAACTGTTGCTACTGACGGCAGATACATTTTCTATGACGAAAGCTATGTGCTGAAAAGCTATAAATCCGGATATAACATAACACGGGCATATCTTCACATGATGCTTCATTGCGTGTTCCGTCACAATATTGTCGGTACGCTTGTAGACACGCTCAGGTGGAATCTGGCGTGCGATATCGCTGCTGAGAATATCATGAATGAGCTGGATATAAAGGCGCTTTCTTCGCCCCGACAAGTCAGACAGGGTAGTATTATCGACAAAATCAAAACGGATTGCCGGTTTGTCACCGCAGAGAAGATATATGATTATCTTCTGAGGAATGTTGACGATTTGCAGGTCTGCGCCTGGTCGGAGCTGTTTGCGGAAGATGACCACAGAATCTGGTATGCAAAGCCGCCTGAAACAGAAGCTTCAATGCAGATCAAAAGCAATCCGGACAGCAAGGACGGCAACAGCCGGAACAGTAATGACATGAATTCTGATAACGGACCGTCGGGTAATGATACTGATAACAGCAATGGCAACAACAGAAACGGTAACGCAGAAAATCCCGGAAATGAAGATGGAACGGGAAATGATATGCAGATGTCAGCTGAAACCGCCTCACAGCTTGAAAAGGACTGGAGAGAAATTTCGGAGAAAATGCAGATCGAAATAGAAGCGTTTTCAAAGGAAAAAGGCGATACAAGGGGCAGCTTCATTCAGAATCTGAACGCCGTCAACCGTGAGAAATACGACTATACGCAATTTCTTAAAAAGTTCTCCGTAATGGGAGAAGCAATGCGTGTAAACGATGATGAGTTTGATTATATCTTCTACACCTATGGACTGAAATTATATGAGCGTATGCCGCTTATAGAACCGCTTGAATACAAGGAAGTAAAGCGGATAAGGGAATTTGTTATAGCGATCGATACATCGGGATCGGTATCAGGAGAGCTTGTACAGAAATTCATTCAGAAGACGTACAATATCCTCAAAAACGAGGAAAGCTTTTTCACAAAGATAAATCTTCATATTATCCAGTGCGACACGGACATACAGGAGGACAGAAAGATAACCTCGCAGGAAGAGTTTGACGATTATCTTGCTGCAATGAAATTGCACGGATTCGGCGGTACGGATTTCCGCCCGGTATTCGCTTATGTTGATAAGCTGATACAAAGCAAAGAGTTTACAAATCTCAAGGGGCTTATATATCTTACAGACGGATACGGGGATTTTCCCGAAAGAAAACCGCCGTATGAAACGGCATTTGTATTCATAGACGATGAGTACAACAATCCCGTAGTTCCGCCGTGGGCGATAAAGCTTGTTCTTCCGTCGGATGAAATCTAAAGGAGCAGAATATGAATATTAAAGAAGCAAAAGAACAGATAAAAAATGCCATGACGGCATATTTCACAAAGGACGAAACTGGCGGCTATGCTATTCCTGTCGAAAAACAGCGCCCTGTATTTCTGATGGGACCTCCCGGAATAGGCAAGACTGCGATAATGGAGCAGGTAGCGTCGGAAATGGGAGTAGGTCTGTTATCGTACTCTATGACGCACCACACAAGGCAATCCGCACTGGGACTGCCGTTCATTGTACACAAGAATTACGGCGGTAAGGAATATGACGTGTCGGAGTACACTATGTCGGAGATCATTTCGGCAGTGTATGACCTTATGGAAAACACGGGTGTAAAAGAGGGCATATTGTTCCTCGATGAGATAAACTGCGTGTCCGAAACGCTTGCTCCGATTATGCTCCAGTTCCTGCAATACAAGGTTTTCGGCAGACACAGAGTGCCTGACGGCTGGATAATAGTTACTGCCGGTAATCCGCCTGAATATAATAATTCCGTCCGTGAGTTTGACATTGTGACCTGGGACAGACTGAAAAGGATAGATATCGAGCCTGATTTTACGGCGTGGAAAGAATACGCTTACAGGGCAGGCGTTCATGCCTCTGTGCTTACCTATCTTGAAATTAAGAAAGCGGATTTTTATCGCATAGAAAGTACGGTTGACGGAAAATCATTCGTTACGGCGAGAGGCTGGGAAGACCTGTCGCAGATGATAACCCTGTACGAGAAAAATAATATCAAGGTCGACATAAAGCTTATTCGTCAGTACATACAGCACGACAGGACAGCGAGAAGCTTTGCGGCATATTACGACCTGTTCAATAAGTACAGGAGCGACTATCAGATAGACGAGATACTCAGCGGCAATGCAAGTGACAGCATAAAAGACAGGGCTGAAAACGCAAAGTTTGACGAGCGTTTATCCCTGCTCGGACTTATCCTTGACAGTGTTACGGCATCGGCAAAGCAGGTCACGGACAGCGAGGATATGCTCCGTGAAACGCTTGTAACGCTGAAAGAATTCAAACTGAGAACGCATGACAGCGATATTTCCGCAGAAAAGCTGATGAATGAGCTTATAGCGGTAAAGAAAAAGGAGCTTGAAAACGGCAAGCAGTCGTCAAGCATTTCCGTATCACGTCAGAAAACACTTGCAAGAGCAATATCACAGCTTGAGAATATGACTGCGCTCACAGTCGGCAAGGACGGAAAAACGGCGTTTGCAGATATCAGGAACAGATATGACAGTCTTGTGGCTGAGCTTAAAATTTCGGCGAAAACGGCACAGGATAAGATGTCAAACGCACTTATTTTCTGCAATGAAGTGTACACCGACGGACAGGAAATGCTGATACTTGTAACCGAGCTTACCGCAAACAGCTACACGGCGAGATTTATTTCCGAGTTTGGATGTAAGGAGTATTACGAGCATAACAAGGCTCTGCTGTTTATCGACAGAAGTAAGGAAATTATGCAGAGGCTAGAGGAGTTTGGGGAGATATAAACTGAACTGTGCTGCACTTCATTTTATAAACAAACATACTTTATCTACAAGCTGAAATGCCGCCCTGATGGGCGGCATAGATCCGGCTATTTTACTTGTTATTCGGTAGCTTTGCGTAATATCTTGCCAATGTCTTTGCGGAATCCTCGCTGTGCTGTTCAAACCATATCTTATCAACATCAAACAGAATACATCCGCAGTGTCCTTTGAAGGTAGGAAAGCATATTATTTTAAGATGAGTATCTATCTCGGGGCTGTAGTCCATAAGCTCGAGCGTTTCGCCGTAAAGCGTGGCACGCTCATATCCTTTCAGCCACTTAGCGTCCATATTGCTGAACAGCCTGTAGGATTACATTTGTTAAGCATCGTGATATAAAACTGATTGTGAATACTTTCAAGATAGCAATCATAACCATCTTGAGATTGTACCGGGCAATAATATCCGAAAACCATTCACGTATATGATTATCCGTTTGCCTGCTTTACAATTGCATACATTTTTGCTGCTTCATTTTCATTTGCAATATGACGTTTTGAATATATATATCGCCCACAGTCACACCACTTCCGCATATCCGCCCCTTGCCCTTTTATTCGCTCGTTCCTTAAGCCTTATTCTTCGTAAGGTTCAATCAGCCGTTTTCCCGAGTCTGTCACCTGATAATACTTATCATTTTCCGTATCTACCATAAGTACCGGAATAACTCCGCTGTCGAGAACAGTGCCGTCTATGTAATAGTGAGATTCTCCGTCGAAATAAATGTCGTGGAAGAACTTGTCGCCGGATATTTCGGCAGTGCCGACATGACCTGCGACTACTTTCATATCAAGCCCCTCGATTTTGCCGGTTTCAGCGGGATATTTTGAGGTGAATACATCTTCCGATGTTTCCCATTCCCACATATCACCCGCTTCTTCATCAATACCGGCGTGAACGAAAATCGTGTTTCCCTCCACATAATACAGCGGAAGAGAAGAAAGCCAGTTGATATACTCGTCATCATCGCTCTCATCCTCCCACTCTTCTATACGGGCATATACAGAATTGTTGCTTATGGTTGATGATCCGTTGACTACCCATTCATCGTGGTTGCCGAGCAGAGCAATAATTCTGTCCGAGCCGAAACGTTCCCGGAGCCTCATTATCCTGTCCAGAACACCACGGTTATCCGGACCGCCGTGGATATAATCGCCGAGAAGAACGAGCTTCGCCTTGCTCTGTTCTATATCATCGAGAACAAGTGAAAGTGCGTCCTCAAATTCCGCAAGGCAACCGTGAATATCACTCATACAGTAAATTATCATTGTAAACTCCTTTCACGAGCCGCATTCTTTAGCGTCTGAGTATACGCAACAGCATATAAAACACTGAGATTAATCATTCATAATTCTCTTTGTTCTTTTTCAAATACAAAGGACCCAGACAAAGAAATGTTGAACCAAGGCATAACCAAACAATGTCCATCGATGTATCGTTTCCGCCTAAAAGGCATCGTCTCAACCTTATTTATTAAGCTCGTTATACGCCTTTTTCACTATCCGAGCCATCAACAATCTTCTCTGGCTCAAGAATTCAGGGTAAGATAACTGCTCAAAGTTTTCCGGTAATGCATTCTGAGCGCAGGCAAGCTTATATCCTTCTTCTCCAAGTTTTTCTCTGTATCGACCAACATACTCTGCCGGAGGTGCATCCGAAATATCGATGTTTGTTGCATAATCCAGATACGTAAAGTTTGCAATCTGATTTCTGTCACGGTCATTATCATATCCGATTTTCTCAAGATAGTGCTTAGGGAAGATATGATGTTTATCCACTGAATTCTTATCTCCGCTTGTTCCTAAAACAAAGTATTGTGATAATGGTGCGGTGCTAAATAACATAGGTGTTCCAAGTACATTGATAGCTGCAACATATCCATACCATGCAGGTGATATTGCATAAGAACTATTTAACTCAGCCGGTAACGAATACTCAAAGTAGTCATCGGTAAATTTATTAGTTATGACAGAATCAAGGTATCTTACAAATTCATCCGAATTATGAACATCTCTTAAATCAGCAAACTGCTTTTCAACTTCCGATTCTGTTGAACCGGTATAAAAACCTGTGATTGTAGACATAAAAATCCACTTACGAATAATCTTCTGAAGTTCAACAGAAGACACCTTATAATCATATTTTCCGATAAGGTATAAAACGTAACTGAATACTACCGCATTGGAAGAAGCCACAAGACTTCCTTTTAAATAGCCTGCAGATGCAAATAAGTTCATAAAGGCATGCCAGTTATTTAGGTTGGTTACCATATCCAAAGATTCCTTGAATATCTTCAGATTTTCTTCACGTACATCCTGTGTAATCTCACCGGTCTTAAGATTTTTACCACGTAGTAGCATATATGCATAACGCAAACGTGCTCTTCTGAAACCAACGCCTACTGACATTCTGATGAGATGAGACGGATCAACTTGCAGTATCTGGTTAAATGATGTATTGTTTGCAGGAATCCTTGATTCAGCACAGAACTTATTAATCTTATCGTGAACCTCATTGTCATAAACAGCTATAAGCGTTTCAATGAAGTTCTTTTCAGTAAGATTCTGACCGCCGGAGTTTACACGAACGAAAATGTCAGCAACGTCCTCCTCATCAGCTTTTGAATTGATTTTCAATGTAGGTAATGAGTATATGCCAAGATTTAACAAATCATTGATATTTTTTTCAATGATATCTTCTTCGTTTTCTGTAAGTTCGGGTTCGTTATTTTTTGTACGTCCTTCATTAGCGGTTTTGATATATGCTTTTCTAAACTTAGAAACATTGTGTTCTTGATCAGCTTTAAATACACTGCTTATTTCACTTATCCATTCGGAATCTCTCTCATAGGCTTGTGTCCACACTGCAAACTCACGTGTTAAAGGATTGAAAGAAATACGAATCTTTCTTTCCTTATAATTTTTGTCCTTAATGGTTACCCCATACATAGCGGCTAATAGTGCAGTTAAACGCTGCTGACCGTCAATCACCAAATCATCAGGGCGTTTGTACATTTTATCGTTTTTGCCGATATGTTCCGTATTTTCGTAATCTTCCGGCGATTCCCAAAGCATTATATATCCGATTGGATACCCTTTCAGCATAGAATCAAGCAGTTCTCTGACTTTATTGTCCTTCCATACAAAAGGACGTTGAAGATCAGGCAGACCGATTCGTCCGCTCCTAACATCGGCTAACAGATCTGCTACTTTGCTCGGTATATTGTCGAATAATTCTTTTCCCATATGTTCATACTCCCTTTGATTCAATTCTTTAATTCTTCTTTAAAACCACCACGCACTCAACATGGCACGAGCCGTTGCAAGCAATGTCTGCCGTGGTTTTGCGGTTTGATGGAACGCTTGCTTTTGTGGGTGCGTATAGGGGAATATGTCCAAGCAGGAGATGAAGTCATGAAAATTACATTTGAGGGTGGAATTGAGATAATTACATAATGCTATGGCAAATGTTAGCATTTTACATATAGAAGAATTGTAATACAATTTTATTATACACTTTATTAGCCGCACTCAAAATTCTCTGCAACAATTGCGTTCAGCTTTTTGGCAATCTCCGAGAAATCCTGGTTTAAATCAAGGGTTTTCACACTGATTTGATTGCCGCTCATCTGATAGACATTATCCGGCTGAATTGCTTCGTCTGTTGCGGCATAAAGGAGCATGCCGGAAACCTTGTGGGGCTGATCCCCGAACTCCGTATCCTTGTTCTTGACGTAGGTAAAGATCTGATACAGATTGCCGGAATGGAGCGTGTGGACGTCGTACTGAGTCTGCGTGGTATGCGTGTAATACTTAGCGTCAATGATAAGCACCTCGCTCCCTCTGGTGAGCATGATGTCGCTCTGCATTACCGGCAGCATCGTCCCGATAGGCATGATCATTGGCGTATTTCTGCAAGATTGCCAGCTGCGTGGTAATGCTGTTGCTGTCGCCGACTGCATCATCGTCTTTTGAGATTCTGACATACAGAATTGTATAACGTAAGTTGTCTTTCATAAAGACCTCCATAAGAAAAAGTAGGTTGTTTTAATATAACCAACTTCTTGTGCGCACATGAAGGTTTTGGTTTGAGATATTATAGCACACCTAGGATACAAAAAACTGTATCGTGAACGTGTTTTCAGATTTTTATTATGAAATAATTGTAAACTTTACAATTATAGCGGTGCGGTTTTGCATGATATTTGCCATATAGAGTGAGGGGAAATCTGAACAGATTGAAAAATGGACTAACACAGCTGATCTGGAGTAGCAAGCAACGATGAAGATATTAACGTCCGTTAAATCTTCATCAGCTTGTTAGGGACACTCCGTTTTCCCTAAAACCCTTTTGGAACGTTGCTGACACAACGAAAATCAACAACAGCATAGACATAAGAAAGTGAGATTTGAACAATGAACAGAAAAAAGCGTGACAAGAATCTCATCTTCAAGGTCAATGAAGATGAGTGGAATATCATACAGAAACGTCTTGAAAAATGTAACGTTTCAAACATGAGCGATCTATTCAGACAGATGATGCTATATGGAATCTATCTCGAATACGACCATGAGGAACTAAAAAAAATACGGCAGGCGGTTATGCGTGTGGCAAACAACGTCAATCAGATTGCACATAGAGTGAACGCTACAAGCCGTATTTACAAACAGGAACTTTATGAGTTGCAGGAAGGAGTGACTGAGATATGGCAACAACTTCAATCCATCCAATTCGAGTTACAGAAGCTAAATCCATCAAGTATATCATGAATCCTGATAAAGCGGCGTATGTTACCCGATACGGCTGCTGGGGAAATGCAGCTGAGATTTCTGACGAGTTCAGCAAGCTGAGAAGCATGGGAAGAAATGCAGGAAGTGTTCTGAGTTATCATATCATACAGAGTTTTGCACCGAATGAAGCAACAGCGGAACAGGTACATCAGGCTGGACTGATGCTTTGCGACGAACTCTTTCAGGGAAAATACAAGTATGTTCTCGCAACGCATACGGACAAAGACCATATCCATAATCACATTATTTTCTGCAAAACCAATATGGAGAATTACAGAACGTTTGGTACACTCATGGATACCAAACATAATCCTGCGTGGAAGAAAATCTGTCAGATTTCTGATGAGGTATGCAAAGAAATGGGATTGTCTGTTGTTGCATATGAGGAAATCGGTAAGGGAATTTCGCACTATGAATGGACAAAACAGCAGCAAAGTTTATCATGGAAAGAAAAACTCCGCTATGAACTGGACTGTATCATTCAGCGGTCTGGTACGTTTGAGGACTTTCTTGAAAAGTGCAGATTGAACGGAATCGAAGCAGTTTACAAACCAGAAAACACGATTTCTCTTAAATTTCGTATGCAGGGACAACAACGCTTTGTCCGAGCGAAAACACTGGGATATTACTATCTTCCTGAGAATATTCAGCGTAGAATCAGACAGTTTTCATCGCACAGAAAGATGATTCTTGACCGTGATAAGTTTGATAACAGAGGTTTGCAGTATTGGGCGGATATTCAGAATATGAAGAACGTAGCCCAGATGATAAATCTGCTTGAAAGTTACAATGTTCACAGCACATCGGAGTTGAAACCGACCACCATGACCGTTATGGCACGGCGTGGAATGATTACGCAGAGCATTGAAAATCTGGATAAAAAGATAAACACTTTGTCAGAACAGATAGAACTTGTCAGACAATTTCAACGCAGTAAACCGTATCATGACAAGTACAAGTCCCTTTCAGCATGGAAACAAAAAGAATATGCAAAGAAAAACACTCCTGTACTGGAGATGTACAAGAGCGTTGGAAGTCGGTTAAAATTATTGTATCCGGACGGAAGCTTTCCGTCAGAAACGATGCTTGACCGTCAAAGGCAGACGTTATATGAGGAACGGGAAAAACTTTATGAAGAATACCGCCACCTCAAAAAAGAGTATGCTGATCTGGATAAGGCTAGTCAGACGATTGACGATTATCTTGCAAGTTTGCGTAATGAGCCTGAACAGAAAAGGAAAAAGGGAGAGTTAGAATAAGTTATTTTTTCGTTAAAAATGCAGAAAACATATCTTTTAAGGTTAGTACATTTCTATAATCATCAAGAAATGCCCCTTCTTTATAGCCTTTAATTTGTTCATAGTGAATTGGCTTTTCAGATGCGTATTTTAGATACATTTCATCGTATAATTTCTGATTGTTCAAAACAAATTTTTGAAAATCATCCTGTTCACCTTCTGTATCAAAAAACAAAACGAAATCACAAAATGAATTATATTGATAATCCTCACAGGGTGCTTCAACATTTAAGAAAAATAAATTTAAATTGTATCTAAGTGATGATTTTATATAAAAGCCATAACTAATAAGATTTCGATGACAATTGTCATAAGAAAATATTTCGCGCTCTGGAGCAATAACAAAACACCTTCCGCCATCTAAAGCAATACCTTGAAATTGTTCTAATGATGTCTGATAATACTTCAAGGTAACAACATACCAATGAGGTTTACTATCATACTGACTAAAAAGGTAGTATTCATATCCTGTTCTAGTTTCATCACTTTCACTTGTGATAGTAAACTCAGGAGAGTATTTATAGTATTTACTCATTTCATGCTCAATCGGAGAATCTATCCAATTTTTGTATTCTGTAATGTAATGATTAAATTTTTCTATCGGAGTTTCGTCAATATGAAATCTCTTTTTCCATAGATATTCAATTTTGTCAATATCAGCTGACTTATTTTTGGGAGTATTGGTATCCATTACTCTTGTATAAATTTGATTAGCAAAGACACCTTCAAATTTTTCAGTAAGATAAAATGGTGTAGATGTAGAATTTTTTACAACTATTACATCTATAAAGGCGTTATAAAAAGTCAACGACTGAACATATACTGTTGGTCTAATTCCACCAGAAAATTTTTTATCTTTAAGAAAATCAACGATGTTTTGAGTATTTTTTCTATTACAATCATTAGAAATGTCGAGAAAGCTGTAGTCGTTTTCTTCATCTATACCAATAATTATGTATGCATCCCTGTTTTCAAGGTTGTTTGCCATGCAAATAATGTCGTGGAGCAAGTCAGTATTATTCTCATGCCACTGTCTTTTAAAGTCCCAATAACCACCTTCTTGTTTTAAATGTATAAGACCCATAATCTCACTACGTAAATTATTATCTATCATCTTAGCCACCATTTTTGTTTTTTAAGTTTCTTTCAATATATTCCTCTACAGCTTTAATAAACATCTGATTCATACTCATGCCCATTTCAGAAGCAATAGATTTCAGTTTTTCACGCTGTCCCTTTGGAACACGAATCTTGATGTCATCAAGGTGTGTTTTCACATACTTTGCCGTAATTGCTTTTCGTTTTTCGTTGTAGTACATAGAAATCAATCCTTTCGTATTGTACCCATTACTATAATTATACTCTCTCAGAAGCTTTTTGTCAATTCATCTTATAAAAATTGTCCGGATTTTTTCAGAGAACTTTGTGCGCATTGCGGCTTGTAAAAACAAGTGCAATAATATATAATAGTATTGTACCCGATACTTAAACATGAAGGAGATTTTCAAAATGATTCAAAAAATAATCCCCATTGCAGCAAGTATTACTTTGATAGGCTCAGCAAGTTTGACCGCTTATGCCGATGATATGCTTGATAAAGACTATATCGTCAGAGAGATTTGGTCTGATTGGTGGAACGGCAAGGGAGATGACGGACTTGTCTTTCCCGAAGCAAGCTATAAGCATCATATTCTAACCGATTGGGTCAATGACAATTATGGCGATGATAATTATGATTGGAGCAAAATCGGTCAGCTGAACTACAATTTCAAAGACTACTATGATGAACTCACGGATAATTGGAACTTCAATGATGATCGTGACGGAAATTGGACGATTATCACCGATGAAACCACATATCATTTCAATTTGCAGAACGGCAAGTGGCTGATGAGTGATGATAACGGCAATGTGATCGACAGCTTCATGCCGTTCAGTACTTTGACAGAGGATACATCGGAGGAAAACCAGAATTCAATTATCGCTGACACTGGAAACAGAACTGCTCACCGTGTCGGAGAAAATTTCAAAATTGAAGCAGATACCACAATTGATGTATCGGAAGAAATAACAGAATCAACAAGCGAGAAAAAGTCCTTCAATGGTTTGATTTATGGAATTGGCGGAATTATCCTCGCAGGAATCGCTGTTCTTGCAGGATTTTTGATAAGAAAGAAAAGAGGTTAAGATTATGATTTATAAACATGATTATCAGAGAATGGCACTTGACACCGACAGAATGATGATTACGCAGTGTGGCAATGATTATCACGATTACAGTAACAGCAAACTTGCGTGTATCTATATCAAGTGGGCAGAGGAACATTGTCCTGAACGTTTGCAGGCAGAAACAGATAAGGGCAGAATCTATGTTCATATTGACGAGCGTATCACTGAGTGTGAAAAAGAAAAGTGGAAAATCTGGAACAAAATGCGTGATACTGATTCTGAATATGCACTTGCGATGAAAAATGCCGATACAGCTAAGGTTTGGCAGCTTGAGAATCTCTTTGAGTTGCAGGCTGAGGAGATTGCAGTTAAAATGTGCTTGCTGGTATGAAAGACTTTCAGGTTCATTTTTTATAAATTTGCCAAATTCACAAGAATCAAAAGTTAACATTAACCTATAAATCGCCCCCTTGATTCGTGCTGAATCAGGGGGCGAAAGACTGAGCCACTGAGTTTAGATATAATGCGTTAATGCTTTATCTTTGAATTCTTTGATCTAAAATATGATACAATTATTAACTGTAGTACTAATATAAAAGTAATAGCCAATCGAATTAATCTTATAGGTGCAGAAATAACAATAAAATCGCTTAAAATACCTGAGATCCAAAAACTTGTTATATTAGCTGCTTCAATTATAAATATAAATGATACGATATAATATATCACATAAAATATGGAGAAGTCAACCTGCTTCCATTTAAAGCTAATTAGATTAATAAAATTAATTCTTAGATTCACGATTTTAAAGAGGACAGACATAATAAAATATCCATCTGATAAACCAAAAGGCATTAAATTAAAAATAAAGCTTTGAAAACTAGATACCGCAAATATAAAAAACAGTGTATTTTTAGTGGTAAATCCAATAAGAGAGTAGCTTGTAAAAAGAATAAAATCCACTGCAGGTCCGCCAAAATGATAGATTAAGCGTTGGATTCTTGATGCAAGATATACATTATCAGATTTTACAGATAGATTTACAATATAAGTGCAACACAAAAAAAGAATGACACATAAAGCCGCTCGTGTTATAATATGGGAGTCACCACACAACCATAAAACAGGAAGAAGCAATATGTGTCATTACACCCATTTTACCACAGAAGAGAGAGAAAAGTCAAGAGTTTTGAAAGCACAGGGACTGAGCATTCGGGCAATTGCCAGAGAGCTTGGAAGATCACCCTCTTCTATAAGCCGTGAATTCCGGAGAAACTGCTATGCCAACGGTGACTACGCAGCATATCATGCAGATAGATTATACCGGAAACGGCGAAAAAACTGCGGCAGAAAGGCAAAACTGCTGGATGATGCAATACGAAATTATGTCATGGAAAAGATGAATCTACGCTGGTCTCCAGAGCAGATTGCAGGACGTGCCAAACGTGATAAGGAACCGTTTTGTATTTCATTTCCGACAATTTATCGTGCAATTGATTCAGGAATTTTACCGCCGCAGCTGAAAAAGATCATGCGTTTCAAATGGAAGCATAAAAAATGCAAAGGAACAGACAATCGTGGAAAAATCCCAGATACTACGCCTATTAGCGAGCGTCCTGCCGGTGCTGAAAATCGTTCGAGATATGGTCACTGGGAAAGCGATACGGTTCTCGGCATGCGGAAAACAGGCTGTTTTGGCACACATGTGGAGCGTAAATCAGGATACCTTGTTGCATTCAGAATAGATGACAGACAGGACAATGCTTTCAATTACGCCACGATCAAAGCTTTTTCTTCCATTCCGGAGAAGCTGAAAAAGAGTTTTACTGTCGATAATGGAAAAGAATTTGCTGCACATAAAGCTTTGGCTGAGGATACAGGAATGAAAGTATTTTTCTGTGATCCTTACTCTCCATGGCAGCGTGGCACAAACGAAAATACCAACGGCTTGCTTCGTCAATTCTTTCCGAAAGGAACTTCATTCGCCAACGTTTCTGATGATGATTTACAACACGTTGTCGATCTCATCAACAATCGCCCCCGCAAACGTCTTAATTTCCTGACGCCATTTGAGGTGCTTCAAAAATTTTTTCTCTGATTGTGTTGCACTTGACTTGACAATCTATCATTCGTATCTAAAATATGTAATAAAACATTATTGATACTTATTAAGATGCATTTGACTAATCTGGAAAATAAATTCCCATTTCATCTTGGTTAAAATCGTATTGTGATATGCTTTCTTCATCTTCAGTTGTACTGTCAAATACTCGAATAGATGATATTTTATCTGTCTGTTTATTATCAAAATGCAGACAAATAAAAGCATCGAAACGCCTTAGTTGAATGCAAATAGTATCATTGACCTCCCATGCGGCTAACAAATTAGAATATGAAGGAGTATATCGTTCTATAAATTTATCCATATTCTTCACAGCTTCCGGATCCTCCAGAAACTCATTGGAAAATATAGTTTCAAGCTCTTCTCGGTCTTTATTATGCATCGCCCCGAAAAATGTGTTTAAAATATCAGACTCGGTTTCACATCCGGGGTAATATATTCCGGCAAGCAGATCTCCGCCGCCTGCTCCTCTCTGATCTTCCTCACATTCTTCAAAAATCAAGCTGTATACGCCTTGGGCAGACGGATCAGTTTCCTGCTGTACCCACTCAGTCCATGTTAATGAATAGCATTTTTCAGTAGTCTTAATTACACAGATCGACCATACACATTTTGCCTTCAAATCAGAAAAAGATTCTGATGACTGATTTTCATAAACTATCTCTAAATTGTCACCCTCAAATATATTAAATATGTATTTGATACCTTCATCAATATCAGGCTGTAATTTCAAAGTCTGCTCCGAAAAAACGCTTTTAAAAAGTTCAGCATCGTTGGTCTCCAAGGCTTGTATCAGAACATCCGAAGTATTTTTCGTTGAGGTTTGATCGATAATTAATTTATCATCATTTTCTATTGAACTTTGGCTATCGTTTAATATAGTACAGCCTGTAGAACTCGCCACCAGTAAAAAAAGCAAAACGGATAGTATAAGTTTTTTCATAATTAATCACTTCCATTAATCCGGCAAATAAATTCCCGCATTTTCTTCCGATAAATTATAATCACCGATAGTCTTTTCATCGTCTATCTCGGCAAATTTTAGAAAAAATATTTTATCCGTTTGTTCCTTGTCAAGTCTAAAACAAAAACATATCGGAGTATCATTTTTCATGGACGTAATATAAACGGTGATATTTCCATCATCAATTTCCGTCCAGCCTTCGTGAAGTTCTCGCATTGGCTGACAGTAATCAAAAAAGCGATCTATTTCATCGTCCGTTACGCCTGAAGCCAGCATATTGTCAGAAAGCAGCTCACGAAATCTCTCTATGCGATCGTCATGATTTTTTTGCTGATAAATGTTTTTCCAAAGAGTAAACGCCATATCACTTTCCTCGGAATTAGCAGGATACACTACTCCTGCAACGAAAAGATCTTCACCTCCCTGATCCAGTCCGGCATCCGGCCAAATCTGGAGTTTCATGCTGTAGACTCCTTCTTTTTCCTTATCTTTTTCATTTATCGTCCACGCATTCCAAGTAAGCTTATAGTAGTTTTCTGTTGTTTTAAAAACGCATACCGGAGAAACAATACATCTTTCACCACCGCTCGAATATTTATTTGAGCTTGAATTATTCTGCGTAACTTCAACAAATTCGCCTTCATATATGCTGAGCATATATCCGATCCCTTCATCCAGATCCGGACAAAGATCTTTGGCACGAACAGAAAACAGATTTTTGATTGCGTCCGCATCGTTATTTTCCAAAGCCTTTATTACTGTTTCTGAAACACTCACATTCTCCGTCTGATCAATAACGAGATCACTTTCATAATGGCTGTTCAATTTTTCTACAACAGAACAGGACATTAGGCTTAACATCAATATTACGGACATTGTGCAGCAAAGCAAGTTTTTTAATTTTAACATAATATTCTCCTTACCAAGTCAGAGTTACAATGTATGAACCCGAATCTTTTTCTGGAATATCCCATTCGACTTCTCCTGCATTAAATTCTTTGAAAGAATCTAACATTATATCTTTGTTTTCTCCAAAGCTCGAAAAATCTATAGTAGTTACGGCTTGGAGATCCTCAGCTTTAACATTTTGAACCAACGGATCAAATCCCGTTATCCACCATTGTAATTCATCTGGTTCATGTTTATACAGCTGCTCATCATCACTGAAGATTCCATCCCCATTAGAATCATGATATAATTCAAGAGTCATATCAACAGAATATTCTCTGTTAACTTCGGCATAAAGATATGAGTATTCACCATTTTCCATAATATAATTTCCATACTCATCAATTTCTCCATCTTTCACCTGATAAATACCTGTTTCAGCGCCTGCTCCAAGGTTCATATAGTTGCCCTTCCATGACCATATTATAAATTCTTCTCCTTCATCTTTGGCTTTATCACCGTCAAGATCTACCCAAAAAATCTGAGATTGATGAACATCTACGGTTATTTCACCGCCCGAAGCTTTGTTAACCGCAGCTCGGAAAACATCGTCATAGCCTGTGGTATAATGTGCATATTGCTGCAAACAATCAGGTCACATATGATAGATACCATCATCATCCATATCTGCACCCAACGTCAAGGAGAAAAATCCTGTTGTCATATCTGCAACAACATTCAATCCAGGAATATATGAAGACAAAATCGGATGCTTTCTCACAAATACTGCAGCGATTGTTCCTACCTCCGCAATTTTCTTTATCAGCCAGACACCACCTATCTGATAAAATATTCCAACTGCAAAGGTTACGAAATTCCTGAATCCTTCACTATGAATTAATTTGCCTATAAAATTAAAAAAGTCAAAATCTATAATTTTATTCCATAAATCTTTACACCATTCACAAGCTGAATCAATCCACTCTTTAGCTTTTTCCAACCAGCTCTTTTCGCATTCGGGTTTCAAATGAAAGTTACAGCGTGTTTACAACCACATTATAATTTTTGTCGCAAAAACATATCCGTATTTTTTTATTATTATACTGTTTACAAACAGTTATGATTATTTCTTCTTTTTCTCTTTGTGTTATTTTTTTCTCATCTTTAGGATATAACCATTTGGCAGAATCAATAGATGCCATAAATTCATGCAATCCCAATTCGCCTTTAAACCTGATAACACGACCCTTATAAACTATATTAAGGACTTCTTTATTAGTAAATTTAACTTTTATTGTTTCCTCATACTTGAGTGAATTATTATCTTGTATATTCAAAATTAATCACCGTCTTTTATTTGTTGTTAATGAAATTAAAAGATATACCATTTTCGAAAGGCGTTTCCAAAGACGGAATTGCTAAGTTAAATCACTCAATATGAATTCCCAATTCATTTAAAGATTCTAAACATTCATTATATCCATCACAATGCTTGTTAATTATAGATATATCTTTAAATTTTATTTTTTTATTTTCTTTAAAATGTGCGAAAATATAATCTATTGCAGCTAATTCTTCATGTTTCAAATCATATTCTTTCTTCCAATATTCCTTTAACTCCTCATGACTTACTGCAATATTGACTATATATTCTCCACCGTTAGCTATAAACAACTGATTGTCATCATTTGTATATATTTCATTTCCATCGTTCCAGAAAGCAACAGTCGCCATAGGTTGAACTATTCCGTCCTTTTCATCATACAAATATTCAAGCGTTTCATTTTGCGCAAGAAACTTGATTTTTATCGGTGCACCTTCATACAAAGATATTGCTTTGTAATTTGGATACCATTTTATGCGCATACTTGTTTCCTCACGGGCAGCACCTGATAAAATATGTTCAGATAAGTCGAAGGAAATAGTTCCTCTTTCAGACCCGTCGTGAAAACAATAATTATTTCCGTCCCAAGACTGAGTATAAGAAAAAAAAGGATCTTTAAGATTGGAAATTGCATGTGCAATAGAAGAATAAATGCAATTATAATATAATGTCTCGAAGTCTATCACAACTATTCTATTTTTCATTTTCATCCTCCTTAAAAGCATTATACATTCCCTGTGTAAATGAATTTGTACCTGTAACTCCAGAGAAAATTGCCGCTAATGTATTACTTTTATCTGGAACACTATGAAATATATAGTCTGCATCAGTGAATAAAACCTGATTTGACTTAGCACTATTAGCCGCTCTCTCAATAACCTGAGCATTGCTAAAACTATTTGTCCCACCATTTGCTCTAGCAACAATATGATCTATTTGAGCCTCATTTTTTGGCGGTTTTACACCCTTCATAGACTTTTTAGGCTGTTCCAGAATTTTGCCGGTTTTATCACTTCGCAACTGCCCATTATTACGAGTTCTGTTTTCATTTAAAATCTCGGATTTACGAGTTTTATCATATTTTGCTCCTGGTTTATGTTTCATATTAGGATGGTTTGCATCCAAATTCGAATATCCTATTTTGCCATTTTCTATCGCTTTCTGCCTTGCAATAAACTCTTTGCCAGAGATCCCTTTGATGGAATTATACATATTTCCTATGGAGTAAAAACCATTTGATACAGCACTTAAAATATTCAAACCTTTTTGCCATGCTTTAAATGTTGAATTTTTAACATTACCCCATGTATCAATTATATTTAATGTACTTGAACCAAGAGTTGAAAGTATCGCTATTGCAGCAACTGTATAGCTTGTTACAGTTGCGAAAGTTAAAGCCGTACCTGCTGATACTCCCAAAGTAGTCAAAGTTGTAGTTAACAGAGGAACTAGAGCTAACCCACCAGAAGCAACAACAGCAACTATAGCTAATACCGCTCCTATCACAATTGTTACTGTGATGAGAATCTCTTTCCAATGCTCCTTACACCACTCACAAGCGTTATCTACTTTTTCTTCCAGCCAGTTTTTTCAATATCCGGTTTTAAGTATTCATACTTATCGTAAAAATCATTCTTACTTTGATTAATGGCATCAGCGGCATCACCGTCAATACGCACCACATCGGCAACAAACTCATTTACATCTTTTTTGAGATTATCAAGAGCGTCAATTTTATCTCCCTGAGTCTGGGTAGACGACTTTACGGAATTGATCACATCATCAACATTGCATATGCTGCTATCAATTTTAAGAACTTTTGATTTAAGCAATTTTAAATCAGACTTATATTCTTTTACAGCTTTTTTAGCGTCGTTTATCAGACTTGACATCTGATTCACTTTGCCTGCGTATAAAGTTATCGTTGCCATATATTCACTTCCTTGCTACAATAAATATATCTAGGCTATATTAAATTGAAAATTCTATCTTTCAATTCTTGATCCATATTTGATAATGAATAATCTATACACTCATCCTCAGATACGTTTTGAATATACATCCGTTGCTGACGGTGGATCATTTGTTACTGCTTTAGAATTTCTTCGATAGATATCTTTCTTTCATTTATTAAATCGTAAAATCCTATATGAACATCTTCTTCATATAACCAGCACAAATCCGTACCATATGGTGCATTGAAAATTTCTAAAATTACAGGTGCTATCTTATAAATTGAGTTAGCCCCCAGAATTATAAAATTTTCAGAATTTTCAACATACTTTTGGTCATCGTCACACGAATAAATAGTCCAACCATTAAGCTCCGGTATTGAACTTTGTTCCCGATATGAATATCTTATTGGTCTTCCTAAATAAACATTTTTTGATACCACAAAACCCCCATATTCATTATCATTAATTTGCATATTTAAACTCCTTCCAAGCATTCGATCCACTGCTCAACCATGGAAATCCTTTTGTTATTTCAAAAATCGTCTTTTCATATAAGTGTCCCCTGTTTGGCGAATATCCTTCAATTCTAAAATTTTTGGGTGTAGACTGAAATGCCTTTAATTGTTTCAATGAAATTTTTCCATTCATATATTTTTCAAACATTTTAGAATAATTTTTGCCCGCTTTGTGTCCAAAATCAACCTTGCCTGTTCTTGGTTCCCCTGGCTTCCAGTTTAAAATTTGCTTCGTATTTGGATCACGTAAAATTCCATCTTTTCCAACTTGTTTATTATATACTGCTTTTTCAAATCCAAGTTTTGCCTTACCTGATGGACCAGGTCTGCCATTCGGTTTTCCATTTTTTATGTATGGCCCATTTTCCAAGGGGGTAACTTTTCCTCCAAACCTAGTTTTCAATACAGTAAAACCTTTAGAAAACCCATAACCAATCCCCGAAAAGGCAGCTCCAAATGCACCAGAAAAAGCAGCATTGAAAAATACCTCGCCTAACGAAATATCTTCACCTTTAATTAATATATCTCCTAAATCGCCAATTAGCGAGGAACCCAAGCCCGATGCTGCACCAATAAGCATAGTTTTTCCAAGTCCTAAAGCGGCTTTTCCTCCGGCAGACAGCCCAAATCCCATTCCTCCCGAAATGATTCCTGCAATAGCTCCTGAAAAGGCTCCGTTTTCAAAGCCCTCTCAGAACGAACCGCCTGTAGCAGCAGAAATAATACCGCCGGAAAGACCTCCTATGCCTGTGCCGAACAATGCGCCTAATGCCATAGCACCCAATATACCACCGACACCGGTGGCTACTAAAATTACTGCCGCAATAACTATTACTATTGTTATAGCAGCTTTCCAATGCTCCTTACACCACTCGCCTGGCACAGCAGCTTAAATGCAAGCTGATAGCCAGTGTAGTCTGACGGTGCGACAAGCTTCATCTGATTGGTGGTAAGAAGTCCATTACGGATATCGTTCTTCATACCGTAAATAATGACCTTACGCTTCATTATATCCATATCTACACCGATGATTTGCTCCGCTTTTTCAAGATTTACAAGTGCATCCTTATATCTTCCTATATCAAAACAAATTATTCCGAGCAGGTTATACAGCTGGACTGTGTTCTCAGGCGAACAACCAAGCTCATCAGCTTTTGCAAGATTTTTTATAGCGTCTGCCGCTTTTTCGCTGGTGGCAAGGGCATACCCTAAGTTAAAATACCTGTTGCCGTTATTCGAATCAAGCTTGACCGCTTTTTTATAGCTCTCAACCGCCTTTTCGTACTGCCCCAGAGACATATATGCGTTTCCGGCACACTGATAGGCGTCGGGATTCTTTGGAGCAAGTCTTATTGCTTCGTTCGCCAAATGCAGAGCTTCGCTGTTTTGGCTGTTTATGAATGCAAAGTGCGAATCGGCTAACAATTGTGCTACTTTTTCTTGGTTGCTTGGCATTTTTACACCTCCGTTATTCTATATTTTTTACATTGATTTTCTGTAATTATGATTTTTTCGCTATCACAGTAATATAAACAAGATTATTTAGACAGTTCAAACTTTTACAGATTTTATACATTTAATTTTTGTCCCAAAACAATTCAACACTATTTCTTGCAATTTGCTCAACCAAAATATCCTGACATTCGATCTGCATTTCCATAATAGACAGATCTAAATCAACTTTGTAAAAATTATCTTTATTACTTTTACAAACAGTAATGTTCTGTCCATAATAACCAAGTTGACTTTTTCTCATACTTTTAACTTTACTAATTTTTCTTCTATCAGCATCTGTATTATAAGATACTTTATAACAGGATAAAAAAGATATTCTCCAACATGTCACCTCATCATTTTCAATCAATAATTTCACTTCGTCTCCAAAGTAAGATGCTGTCACGTCCAGTATCCTCATATCCCAATAATCTGTCTTATCTATCAACTCTTGTATTGTATCAACATTCATCTCAATGAACTTCCTTTCTAATATTTATACGGTATATGTCCTGCAGGATCTTTAGGAGAAACAATATTGCCATTGATGTCCAAAGGATTACCGTTTTCATCAAGAATATGTATATGATTATAGGGTGTGTGTTTATCTGGCACATCTACACGTACTCTATAATTCCCGTTATTATCCTTAATATGGATTCAATTTACTAAACATATTTCCCCCTTATTTCATACTGAAATCATCATTAAGATATTTGTTAAGTATCGATAACCCACTTTCAAAAATCTCCCAGCATTTATGTTTTTCATCAACATTGAAACTAGGATGATATTCTTCATTTTTCAAAAGTTCCAAATTACTTCCATAGAACAACTTGTTATAAATATCGATGATTTCTTCATCATTATAGTCTCCTATAAATTCTTCATTTAGCGATTTTGATAAATCACTAAAAAAATGCCATATATCTATCAAAATTCGACAATTTTGCGATATTTCCACATTATTTATTAACTCGATAATTTCAGATAGATCAAAAACTGTTATTCCCTTTTCAAAAATAATATGTTCTTTATCCGCAAATGTATTTGCTTCTTCGACACTAAAAAAAACTAACAGTTGTTGATCAAAAAGTAAGAACCCATCTTCATCATTGCTATACCATATCAAAAAATAAGTTAATCCATTATAAATGATTTTTGTCAAATAATATTTTGCCATAACTTTGCTCCTATTTTTTTGGATTAGTAAAGGCTCTGTCGCCATATTTTTTCAACCTATTATAATCAGATTTAGGACCAGTATCATAATTGCCTTTACCAAATGCTTCATCACATAAACGTTTTGCAAAATCTTTTCCAGATTCATTTATATAAGGACGTTCACCTTTAAATCGGCTAGGAATGTCTGTTGCTTTCTCTTTCCCTGTCCCAGATTTAGGAATTTTATATTCTTTCCCAGCATTATGAACAAGAATATTGTTTTCTCCGACATAATAAGTATGGAAATCCTCCACCTGAAAATTATACACCTTAACAGGTTCTTCTGTCAACTCGACATCAAAATTTTCAACTAAAAGAACATTTCCGTTTACATCAAGGAGTTTATCGCCAACAAGCAGCTTACCAGCCTCAACAAACCCTCTACATTGTACATAAAACGGGTGCGTTTCAGTTGAAGCAAGTACACTTACAGTTCAAATCGGTGTACCTGCAAAATCGTTGATAAAAATGTTCTGTAAATAGTAATTATATTATATTTTCAAAGGATTCTAAAGGTCCGTATAATGTATCTTCATAATACAATAGAACAATATTGTTATTTACAATAAGAAGCACATCTGAAGGATAACAAAAATCCGACCATTTTTCACAAAAAATAGATGCTGTAATGCTTATTGCTGAAGTATGATCATATAACAATGTTACTTTGTCTGAAATACTTTTTTCGAATAAACTCATTAATTTTTGTTGAGTTACTCTCTCCATTGATTCATCGCCCCAACCACAGTCACCTATGAAAACAGTCAGTTTATGATCAATCATCATTTGAACATATGAACTTTTTTGAAGTATTTCATTATCGCATATACTATTCCAAATTTCAACTGCTTTGTTTTCATTAACAACATTCATTTCTGATAGCTGCTTTGGAGAGAATAGCGCATAATTTTCGCTTGTATATCTCCAAGCATATTTAAATTCTTTTATATCCATATCTATTCCTCCCAAAATATATGTCCTGCAGAGCCATTATGTTTTCCCTTTGCCCAATCATGATAACAAATATGTGGCATGTTATATTCATTATCAATAGGGTGAATTTGATAATTAGATTTTGGTGCATTTGTTGCATATGTTTCTGCTTTAGGCAAATCAGGCATTGCTTCATTTATAAGTTGTTCCGCTTGCTGTCTATTTGAAGCAATATAATTGTTTCCTTTTTTTCTAGCAGATCTTAATTCTTTAACTGCTTGTTTCCAAGAAGGAGAGCCTGGTTTATCAACAATGGGAATTTTTTCTTCTCCCTTGGCGGTACGGACAGTCTTTGTTTTATATTCATTACTTGCATTATGCACCAACACGCCTAATCCGCCAGCATAATAAGTATGGAAATCCTCCACCTGAAAATTATACACCTTTACAGGTTTATCTGTCAACTCAACATCAAAATTTTCAACTAAAAGAACATTTCCGTTTACATCAAGAAGTTCATCACCAACTATTAGTTCGCCAGCATTGACAAAGCCACGATTATTTACATAGAACGGGTGAGTTTCAGTTGTAACGATTTCTTCACCGTTCACAGTGAGATGAACAAGCGTTGTTACCTCTCTTATGTATGTTTCAAGGACTGTTTTTTGTAATAATACTTTCATCCTTTTCATTTAAAAGCTCAATTATATCTTCTCCGTCAATGACTACTATATAGTCATACGGCAACATAAGCACCTTTAAGATGGAAGGACGTATATTTAATAATTGATAAGCATAAATTGATTCGTATTCCGTAGGGCAAGAATGGAACTTCGACTATCCGCAGAGAATTGATAACGATATGCACATGGATATTGCCGCTGTGGTTGTGTCCGTCCGGGTGGGTGCAGACAATGGCTTGGTGTC
>ERZ780177.54-NODE-54-length-106569-cov-16.675498_pt1 | contig 106569 bp, 98 predicted proteins | sample MGYA00510973_ERZ780177 | MGnify/ENA primary metagenome ERZ780177 (study PRJEB29588, sample SAMEA2144396) | human gut metagenome | biome: human gut; feature: human-associated habitat; material: faeces | place: Denmark | collected 2008/2010 ...
AGGGTTTGCGGCAATTCGTGACGTGGTATCCTCGTCACGTTTCCGAGAATCCAGGATACATATGGAAGAGAAACACGATTCATTCCTAATGGAGTTAACAGACCGGAACTAATAGAAGCAGACGAATTGAAACAGTATGGTCTTACCAAAGATTCCTATATTCTGTTTCTTGGAAGACTTGTGCCAGAGAAAGGATTAAGATATCTTATCAAGGCATTCAAGGAGGTTAAGACAGATAAGAAGCTTGTTATTGCAGGCGGAGCGAGTGATACGGATGCATTTGCAGCAGAACTTAAGGAACTTGCCAAGGATGATGACAGAATTATATTCACAGGATTCGTTCAGGGAAAGATACTTGATGAGTTATACAGCAATGCATACATATACACATTGCCATCAGATCTTGAGGGCATGCCTCTCAGTCTGCTTGAGGCGATGAGCTATGGCAATTGCTGTCTCGTATCTGACATAGAAGAATGTGCCTCAGTTGTAGAAGATAAGGCAATTGTATTTAAGAAATCAGATGTGAATGATTTGCGAGTTAAACTGCAGGAGGCTTGCGATAATCAGTTATATGTGCAAGAATATAAAAGTGATGCTGCTGATTATATTTGTGAAAGATATAATTGGGATGATGTAATGGGAAAGACAATAGCTATATATAGAGGTTAAAAATGATTCGAATATTACAGTGTGTAAATGATATGCATCGAGCTGGTTTAGAGACTATGCTGATGAATTATTATAGAAATATAGACAGAGATAAAATTCAATTTGATTTTTTGACACATCGTCCCAATAGAAGTGATTATGATGATGAAATTGAAAGTCTTGGTGGAAAAATGTATTATGCACCACGTTTGTATCCACAGAATTATCCTGAATATTTCAAATGGATGAAGAGATTCTTTGCTGAACATCCAGAGTATAAGGTTGTTCATTCTCATATTGATGCGATGAGCTATTTGCCATTGAAGGCTGCTAAGGCGGCTAATATTCCAGTCAGAATAGCACATAGTCACAATACATCTATTGATAAAGATTTTAAGTATTTATTAAAACAGTATTTTCGTTCTAAGATTACCAGTGTTGCAACTGATTACTGTGCATGTGGACAGGAAGCTGGGAAATTCTTATTTGGAGCTGAAAAATTCACTTTTATTCCTAATGCTATTGAAGTTGATAAGTTTTTATATAATGAGAAAATAAGAGCTGAAAAACGACAAGAGTTGGATATACAAAATCAATTTGTAGTAGGACATGTTGGAAGACTTTCATATCAGAAAAATCATAAGCTGTTAATAAAAATATTTGATGAACTGCAAAGAAAGCTGCCAGAGTCATTACTGTTGTTAGTTGGAGTCGGTGAAAAAGAAGAAGAGATAAGGAATCAGGTTCGTGAACTTGGTTTAGAATCAAAAGTGAGATTTTTAGGAAACAGGAATGATGTTAATGAAATATATCAGGCAATGGATGTTTTTGTTATGCCTTCTTTTTTTGAAGGAGTTCCTGTAGTTGGTGTAGAGGCTCAGTTTTCAGATTTACCATGTATTTTCTCAGATAAAGTACCTAGTGAAGTTAAGTTTAATTCTAAAACAAAATTTGTTTCTTTAGATGCAACTATAGAAGAATGGGTTAAAAGTATTTTGACTACACAAAATTCAAAGCGAGGTTCAGAAACAAAAGAATTACAGAATAGTCAATATGATATAAAAGTAGCTCATTCAATATTAGAAAATTATTATTTGAATATAGCTGCTAAGAGAGGATTATAGTATGTCAGGACACAAAAGCATTAAAAGAATTATACATCGTTGTGCAGAGGAATTAGATGCAACAAGAAGAATTTCTAAGGTTACTTCTTTTAAAGAAGGATTAGAAACTTTTAGAGCAAAAGTTGATATTCAGATAATGAATCGCAATGGTTATTATGAAAATGAAAGTAGAAAAAAACATTTATTACGTAAGCATGACATTATGATTCGATATTATGAAAAAACTTTTGGCGATTTTTTAAAGACTTATGATTATAACCATAACAATAAAGAAATTCCAATATCAGAATATTCAGATTGTATATGGGTTTGTTGGTGGCAGGGGATTGAACAAGCTCCTGATCTTGTAAAAGTCTGCGTAGATTCTATAAAAAGGAATGCGGGAAATCATAGAGTAATTATCTTAACAGACGATAATTATAAGGAGTATGTAGATATTCCTGAATGGGTTGAGGAAAAAAAGAATAAGGGTATTATAACTAGAACTAATTACTCAGACTTACTTAGACTTTCATTATTAGCAAAGCATGGAGGAATGTGGATTGATTCTACTTTCTTTTGCACTGAGCCAGTTTTAGATAGTTATTTTAAAGAACCATTGTGGTCAATAAAAAGACCAGATTATTTTCATGCCTCTATAGCATCCGGTTATTTTGCAGGATACTCATTGGCGTGTAATCAGGGAAATAGGTTTGCGTTTGTTACAATTAGAGATTTTTTCTTAAATTATTGGAAACATAATGATACAATGGTCGATTATTTAATGGTTGATTATATGATTGTTTTGGCACAAAGATATGATGAAAGAATCGCTAAAATTTTTGCAGATATTAAACCAAACAACCCACAATGTGATGAATTATACAAAGTAATGGGCGATAAATTTGATGAAAAGAAATGGAAAGATTTAAAGAAAGCTACATATTTGTTTAAACTGAGTTGGAAATATCAGTATCCAAAAGAAAAAGATGGGGTTGAAACTTTTTACGGTAAGTTGATTAATGGAAATATGAATATATAAATATATATTTGCCTTGTAACTATATATTGATAAAGAGAGGTTGCGTATGGAAAAAAAAGTTTTTATAAATCAACAGGCTAGAGATGGAGCGGGAACAATTTTAGCTATAGAATGGGCAAGAGGTTTTAAGGCAAATGGTTATACAGTATATGCAACTGTTCCAAACACAGCAACAAATTTAAATGAATGGTTGGAAGAATTAGAAACTGACAAATTATATATTGTTAAAGATTATGAAGATAAGAATAAAATTGATTTTATAAAAAAAACAGCATATCTTATTTTAATTGACCAGTGGAAAATTCGCAAAAAATTTGGGGGAATAAAATTTGACTTTTCTTTTAGAACATTATATGGGCATTGGAATTCAATTATCGAAAGATGTATAAGAAAAGATAAAATAGTCTCTATTTGTCATGATCCAGTAAGTCATTCAGGTGAGAAAAATTATTTTGCAAAAGCAGTTAGACAATCAATAATAAAATCAGATGACGTTGTAGTACTAACAGAATCTTTTGTACCATTAGTTAGCCAAAATTATAATATACCAATGGAGAAAATTCACTTTATTCCACATGGCCGAATGGAAAATTATGTGAAATGTCAGGATGACAAGTATAAAAAAGAATATTCTAAAGATAAATTTAATTTCGTATTTTTCGGTAGGATAGAAAAATATAAAGGGTTACATGTTTTAGCTGAAGCATGCAAAATTTTGCAAAATAAAAGGAAGGATTTCTCAATTACTGTTGCAGGTAATGGAGATTTTACAGAATACAAAAATGAGTTTAATGAGATAGAAAATGTTACTATTATAAATAGGTTTATACCAGATCAAGAGGTTGGATGCCTGTTTAGTGGTCCCAATATAGTAACTATAGTTCCTTATTTGGATGCGACTCAATCAGGTGTTATACCAATAGCATATGAATATGAAACACCTATTATTGCATCCAATACAGGTGGGCTGAAAGAACAATTAAATGATGGAAAAATAGGACTGTTATTTGAGCCGGGAAATGCACTTGAACTGGCAAATAAGATGGAATATATAATGGATAATAATAATGAATTTTATAGACAAGCAGAGTTAATTAGAAATTTTCGGAAAAATTTAAATTGGAATGTTTTAGCAAAAAAATTATTGGAGGAACTGCATTTAAATTAACGGATGAAAAAATAATTACACATCAAAAAGGAGACTAACTATGAGAATATTACATGTGTGTGCGCAAGCTCCTGCATTTAATTCAGGTGGAGCATTGTGTGTATATCAGTCACATTATGCCTTAACTAGTATTTATGAAGAAGTTGATTATGCAGGTCCACATATTGAAAATGAGGATATTGCGAAAAAATATAAAAAATGCTTTTATTTAGATTCACCTATAAATAAATTTACAAAAATAGATACTCTGTTACATTTTCAGTTTGACAGGTCATATCCCAATTGGAAAAAGGCTCAGATTCCAATTAATGATTACGATTTGATTTATATTGAATTTACTAAAATGGATTATGTAATCAAAGATATATTAAAAGCATCTTTTAAAGGTAAAATTATTGTTAGAGCTCATAATATAGAAACTGAATTTTATAGAATAGAGTATCAAAACGATAAATCTTTACTTAGATTACTTAAATATAAATCTAGTTATGAAAAAGAAAAATTTATGTCTCAAAATGCAGATTGTTTATTAGCAATTACAGATCAGGATAAAGAAAGTTTTATTAATGTATATAAATTGGATGAAAATAAAATAAGAGTATTGCCTGTAGGTGTTAATGAATTGAATACGGAGGAAATTACAGGTGTTATTAATGAAAAGTTAAATTGTTTAATCACAGGTTCATTGTGGTTCGGCCCTAACAGTGATGGTGCTAAATGGTTTATAGAAAAGGTATGGCCATATGTAAAGGATATATGTGAATTGACTTTAGCAGGGGCTTCACCTTCAGAAGAGATAAAGAGAATGTGTATGATTGAAAATATTCATATCATAGAATCACCTAAAACAATGGTTCCGTATTTTAAGAAAGCAGATATGATTTTAGCACCGATTTTTTCTGGAGCTGGAATGAAAGTGAAGATTGCAGAGGCTATGTCATATGGATTACCAGTTGTAACAACAGAACATGGAGCAATAGGATATAAAATTGAAAATAAAAAAAATGGATATATATGCAAAGATGAAAAAGAGTTTGCTAATGCAATTAGAGAATATTTTGACATGGATGTTACAGAACGAAAAGAGTTTTTAAAATCTGAAAGAAAACTTTACGAGAAATATTATAGTTTAAATGCAATAAAAAATAATGTTTTTGAGATAATATCAGATATTTTGTCTATAGAAGGAAAATAAAATGAAAATAACTATAAAAAAGAGTGGTTTATTAGCTATATGTATTGTTTTATGTATACTTATATTAGATGATTTTTGGGGATTTGGTTCTCCGATTAAAATTAATATTACATATTTATTTTTTGGTTCAATTATTGTTAGTTATATTTTGTGTATATTGTGTTTTTCTAAGACTTTTATGAAAGTATTACATAATGATAAATATTTGAATGTATATTTGTTATTAACAATAATGTCATTTGTTTTTTTGTTTGGATATTCATTAATTCAATATCCTGCTCAAAATTTTAAAGAAACAATGAATACAGCTTCACCTTATTTAGCGTTATTACTTGTGTATCCAATATATATATATATATCGGTCAAAGATGATGATAAAGCTCTATATAATATATTAGAGGTTTTTTCTTTAATTATATATTTTTTGATTTTGATTCAATTTATTACATACAAGAAAGGAATAATGATATTTCCAGAAGAATCGATAAGAATGAGAAATGGTAGTATTAGAATAGGTCTTCATTTTTATGGAAATTTTATGATTTTGTATAATTTTTACCAAATATATTATCGGAAAAATAAAAGTATATTAAGAATATTGCTTTTTTTAATTGGAATATTTGAATTGATTTTCATTCAGCAAACCAGAGCTTATACTTTAGTTATTCTAGTTAATATTCTTGCGATGATTTTACTTGAAAAAAATACAAAAAATAAATTGCTTAAGAAAATTATAATTGTAGCATTAGTTGCTGGCATTATACTGCAAACAGATATTGTTGCTAATTTTATTCAGTCGTTATCGACAACTGGAGAAGAAGCTGGAAGTACAATTGGAAGACAATATTCTATTACATATTATTTATCAATGTTTAAAACACATTTTCCTTTTGGAATGGGTTTCCCTAATAATGATAAGTATGGATATATATTACATCATCAAGTAAAAAATTTTACTACATATACAGATGATGTTGGATTTATAGGTCAATTGGGAATTTGGGGATTATTGTTAATACCAATATTTATAGTACCAATTATAAGAATGATAAAAATAATTATAAGATTAAAAAAACAAGGATATTATGATTCGTTTGTTTGGTGTACAACAATGCTTTTATATATTATTATAACATCTGGAACGTTAATGATTTTAGATAGTTATAGAATAATGTTGATGCCTATAATTGTCGCTTTAACAGAATTTGAAAATATAAAACTGATAAAATGAATGTATTAAATATAAAGGAGAGTAAGGTTGGATAAAAGAAGTAGGTTATTTGCTATAAATGGTATTTCGTCTTTGCTACAACAGATAATTACTGTAATATGTGGATTGATTTTACCACAAATGATTTTAAAAACTTTTGGATCATCAGTAAATGGAACAATGTCGTCACTTACACAATTTTTGAGTTTTATAACTTTATTACAAGGGGGAGTAGGGACGGTAGCAAGATTAGCTTATTATAAACCTTTGGCCTATGGTGATACACATGGTATAAGTGTTGCTTATAAAACAATAGGAGATTTTTATATAAAATTTGCTACAATATTCGTTTTATATTTACTGGGATTAAGCTTTATTTATCCTATATGTGTTAAGACTGGATTTAACTATAGTTATGTTATGACATTATCTTTGATTCTAGGATTAGCATCTGCATCAGAATATTTTTTTGGCCAGGCAAGTCAGATGTTACTTGTTTCTGCACAGAAAAATTATATTTATTCATTTACACAAATTATATGCACTATTTTAAGTACGGTAATAGGTATATTTCTGATTAAGAATGGAGCATCTATTCATTTTGTTAAATTGGGGAGTGCACTTATTTATGCTATACGACCTATTATAATGAACATTTATGTTCAAAAGAAATATAATATTGATAATAATGTTAAAGTAGACAAACAACTTTTAGAACAAAGAAATGCAGCTCTAATAAGACATATTGCATTTTATATTCACACAAGCACAGATGTAATGGTTTTGACTATATGTACAAATGTTTTATGGGTTTCGGTATATTCTGTACATAAATATGTTATAAGTAGTTTGTCAAATTTGGTTATATCTGTGCTGGGAAATATAGAATCTGTTTTTGGAGATATGATTGCAAAAAATGAAAAAAATATAATGGACAAACAAGTTCCTGCATATGATTTGCTTGCCAAAATAATTTCATGTATATGTTTTTTTACTTGTATTATATTAATTAGTAGATTTGTCAACTTATATGCGGATGGTGTTTCAGATATAAAGTATTTTCAACCTCTATTTGCAACATTATTAGCTGTGTCTGAAATGATATATTGTATGGGAAATACATATCAAAGTATTTATCTTGCGGCTGGTCATATTAGAAAAACAGAGTGGATTGCTATAACAGAAGCAGTTATAAATTTAGGACTATCTATTGTTTTAGTATGGAAATTTGGTATTATCGGAGTAGCAATAGGAACAATTGCAGCTATGATATTTAAGACAATAGCAAACATCTATTATATGCAAAAAAATGTCTTTAAGATGTCATTAAAATTTATTATTAAAAGTTATTTAGTGAATTTAATTACAGGTATTATTTTAACATGTTTGTTTTGGACTATATTTTATGTTCCTATTAATAACTATATTCAGTTCTTTTTATGGACCTTTATTATATTTTCGGTAGTAACTATTGTTTTTATATTAATTAATTATATTATGTTCAAAGATACAATGAGAGAATTAATTAGTATGATGTCAAGAAAGAAGAGAAAAAATTAAATGAATAAGAAAAAAATTTGCGTTGTTTCCGCATATGCATATATTAAGGAATATATTAATTATGGTTCTCTTTTACAATATTATGCTTTAGAAAAAGTATTAATTAAGATGGGGTATAATCCATTTTGGTTAAAATATAGAACAAATAAAAAACAGACTATAAAAGATAAAGTGAAAACTATAATTAAAATAATATTTAATATTAATGGAGAACGAGAAAAGAAGAAGATAATAAATGAATTTTCAAAATTTATAAAAATCAACCTAAATGTTTCTCCGAATGAATATTGTTCAGAAAGAGAATTGGAAAATAATATTCCTAATGCAGATTATTTTATAACAGGAAGTGATCAGGTTTGGGCAGGAATTGATCCTGTTAATTATTTATGCTTTGTTCCAGATAATAAAAAACGTATATCTTATGCTGCAAGTTTTGGAAAAAAAGATATTTCATATTCTCACATGGAAGTTATAACACCGTGGTTAAAAAAATTTGATAATATAAGTGTAAGAGAAAAATCTGGAATAGATATTTGTAGTAAGATGGGAATATGTGCTCAAATGGCTATTGATCCTACATTGTTGTTGAATGAAAAAGATTATCCGTATTTAGATGTACATAATGATAGAAAATATAAATTGTTTTATTTTTTGAATGTTAATGAAGAAAAAGACGTTCCGAGAGAAATACTTAATGAAATATGTGAAGAAAAATCAGAAATAAAAATTGTTGCTGGAGTTAGTAGAATTGATGAATTTGTAAAAAAACAATACTTAGTATATTTTTCACCGGAAGAATGGTTAGGAGCATATAAAAATGCAGAATGTATATTTACAAATTCATTTCATGGAACAGTATTTTCGTTGATTTTTCATAAACCATTTTGGGTATTTATGCAAAATGGAAGTTCAAAAGGACAAAATGAACGAATGTTATCTTTATTGAGAATGGTAAAACTTGAGAATAGAATTTTCAGCAATAATAATATAAAAATATCAGATGATAAAATTGATTGGAAATTGGTAGATCAAATTTTAGATAATGAGAAAAATGCAGCTATTGATTATTTGAAAAAAGCGTTAGAATATGAGGAATTATATTATGAAAATTAAGGAAGTATTAAAAAAAAATAATACAATACATACCATTGGAATAAAAGTAAAAAGATTTTTATTTCCAGAACCTTCTGAAAATAAAAAAATGAAAATTATCTCTAAATATTATATTAATAGATTTTATAGATATTCTGGAGCGTTCAATGATACGAGAAGAAAAAGGGATGCATATATAACATGGTTATATCATGTAATAGAGAAAGGCTTATCAATGCCTAATATGCATTTGGGGTTTGGAAAAGATAAAATCGAAGAATTATGTAATATAATAAAAAATCATCAAATAATAGATGAAATAGATAGGACAACTATTGAATCAGCTATAGCTGTCTTATTAGAGTATTCTAGGATACATGAAAAAATGGGATACAATTTATCTGAAAATTTTAAAAATGATTTAAGTTTGATAAAGAAGTTGTATCCAAATGTAAAACCTATTAATCAAAAAGAGTTTACAAAAGAGGATTTCTTTAAATATATCGAATATGATTTTGAAACATTTTCAAAGAGTAGACACACAGTAAGAAATTATACAGAAGAAGAAATAGATATGGAAGATTTAATTGAGGCAATTGACTTAGCAAAATATGCTCCTTCGGCATGTAATCGACAACATACACGTGTTCATATTATTTCAAATAAAGAATTAATAAACAAATGTCTCAAAATGCAAAGTGGTAACAGAGGATTTGGACATTTAGGAAATAAATTGCTAATAATTACTGGTGATTTGTCTGTGGTATTGGGAGCTTCAGAATTATTTGATTTAAATACAAATGTAGGCATTTTCATTATGAACTTGTGTTACAGTTTGCATTTAAAACATATAGGTTGTTGTGTATTAAACTGGTACGCGTTACCTAAACAAGATATGGAGTTAAGAAAAATCATTGACATTCCTGAAGAGGAAAATGTTGTTGCTTTTGTTATTTGTGGAAAAGTTCCGGATAAATTTAAAATTGCAGAATCACCAAGAATTAATACTAAAGAAATTTATACTATACATGAATAATGTGAGTTTTAATTTGTGAAAAATCAAATGAATTTTATAAATATATTGATTATTCTAAAATTAAGAAGTATTTCCTAGTGCATTATGAAGATAGATGAAGTTTTATAAATAAGTTCAATAATAAGATAAATTAAATGTTGGAGCTGATACAAAATGTATTTATTAGAGGAAAAAGTTAATAAAATTATCAACAATTATAAATATGTTTCTTTTGATATTTTTGATACATTAATATTTCGTACGGTTAAGAATCCAGAAGATATTTTTGATATTGTTGAATATAGATATAATTCTATATTAGGCAATCGAAAAGTACATGGGTTCAGAAAAAATCGTATTAAAGCAGAAAGAATGGCAAGAAGTTTAAATAATCATCATGAAATAACAATTAATAGAATATATGAATTATTGCCATATAAATCAGAAGTAAAAACTAAATTGATGGACATAGAAAAGCAAATAGAGGTTGAAAATTGTGTTCCTAATGTTCCTATGATAGAAATGTATAACTTATTTAAAAATAATGGGAAAAAGATAATAATTACTACTGATATGTATTTAGATAGAAATACAATTAATAAAATATTAAGTAAAATTAATGTATATTATGATTGGCTTTTTATATCAAGTGAGATAGGTAAAACAAAATTTGAAGGAGATTTATTTCCTTATATATTAAAAAATTTGGGCGTTAATGCAAATGAATTAGTGCATATTGGTGATAATCCATTAAACGATATAAAAAGGGCAGAAGAATCAGGTATTTGTGCATATGAAAGGATACAGAATAAATTTATTGTCCCTCAACAAAAAATGAAAAATATTAACATGCACATGAAATATTTTGAGTCACGTTGCACACAGAGTTTTAAAAGTAATAATGTTGAACATGAGATTGGCATAGAGGTGTTTGCTCCAATTATTTATGAATTTTGTAAATGGGTGAATGAACAAAAAAATGTATATAAATTTGATAAGATTTTTTTTGTTGCAAGAGAAGGATATATTATTGAAAAATGTTATAGGGTATTGTTTCCTCAAGATAATGTTGAGTATATCTATTTAAATAGAAATTTGCTAAGAATGCCTTTATTAACTAAAAAAAATATATCTCAGCAATTACTTTCAACAATTCCAGGACAGCCAAGTTATTTATGGAAAGAAATATTACAACATTTAGATGTGAAAAATATAAATCAATTAGAGGAAAAGATTAAAGAAAAATACCCTCAATTTTCAATAAATACAGAAATTAGTTATTCGGAAATTAAAAATGGAAATATTGAAAGTGTGTTGGAATATATATATGATTTTATTCAAATTCAGATTCAGGAACAAAAAAATTTATTATTAAGATATTTAGAGCAAATAGGATTGAAAAATAATAAGGTTGCACTTGTAAATAATAGCATAAATGGAACAGGGCAATGGCTTATAGAAGAATTCCTTGGACAGAATCAACTTGAAGGACAAATTATAGGCTTACAATTTATTCAATCTGAAAAATGTGCAGAGCGTTTAGAAAATAGGAGTATTGCTTGGATAACGAAAGATAGTTCATATGCTTCATTTATACATGAATTTGAAGAACATGCGATTCTTTTAGAACATATTTTATTTGAACCAATAGGTACAGCGAAAATGTTTGAATTATCTAACGACGATAAAATTATAGTTATTTGTGAGGAACAAAGAAAAGAAAAAAATAATAATAATACTATTGAGATGATACAAGAAGCAATAATTAGATATGTGGAATGGATGCGTGATAATATTCAGGTTAATTTAGGATTAGATTCCTTAAAAGCATATAAAAAAATGTTGGAAAGGCCTGATTATGAGGTGGCAAATATTCTTTGTAATTTATATGATGACGATGTTGAAGAAGATAGAAAAATTGCTGATTCCATAATACCTTATAAAAAGAGTTATATAATGGCTAGGGGCATTCCACATACAATAAAATGGGTGCCTGGATATCTTGTTTTAAAGAATAAGAAGAAAGTTCATTTAATGATGTATCATTATAGAATAGAATTAAGAGAGTTACGAACAAAAGTTAGAAATATAAGGAGATGCAAATGAGTATTAGAGATTTTATACTCCGATTTGGCTGGAAGTTATATCGAATGACACATGGTGAGTATCGTTCGTTTTGGGATTTGTCTAGAGTAGAGTATAAAGGTCAGCAAGCGAATGATTTAGTTAGAGAGGCAATAATTAATGCTAAAGATGGTTTAATGGTTTCTAAGTTTGGAACAATTGAGTTAAATGCTGTATGTTCTTGTAAAAGATATAAAGATGGATTTAAAATATCAGATTATATTGATCAAATGAGAGGAAAAGGTTGTATTTATCCAGAAAAAACCATAGGTTCACTTTGTTCAAATGCAGGTTTTTTTCCGCAAAGTGTTGATTTAGAATTTAAATTCACAGATTTAGTCTTAAATGATATTAAAGAAATAGATATACTGGGGTCTTATGTAGATCAAGAATGTTATCTTGAAAAAGAACTATCACATTGCAAAAAGATAGATATATATGGATATTGTGCACCATTTGCATATGAAAATCCATGGACAAGTGTGTTAAAAGATAAAAAGGTATTGGTTGTACATCCATTTACTGATTCTATAAAAAAACAGTATAGTATTAGAGAAAAATTATTTGAGAATCCCGATGTTTTGCCTCAATTTAAAGAATTATATCTTGTTAAAGCTGTTCAAAGTATTGCAGGTAATGGAATAAATACTGGGTTCAAAGATTGGTTTGAGGCACTCCATGCAATGGAGAAAGAAATAGATTCTTATGATTATGATATTGCTTTAATTGGTTGCGGAGCTTATGGTATGTCGTTGGCCGCACATTGTAAGCGAAAAGGAAAAATCGCAATCCATATGGCAAGTTGGGTTCAAATGTTATTTGGAATTTATGGGCAGAGGTGGATTGTAGATCAGCCAGAATATGCAAATTTTATTAATGAATTTTGGACTAGGCCATTAGAGACAGAAAAACCTACTAATGCAAATATTGTTGAAAATGGAGCATATTGGTAGTAAAGAAAATAACAATGTCAAATGTTGAACAACATAAATTTAAGTTTTGAATTAACTGAGGATTAAGAATAAAATTATGAAGTGTGTTATATTAGCGGGAGGATTAGGCAATACATTATGGCCTCTCTCAAGAAAGAACTATCCTAAGCAGTTTCTTAATATATGCGAGGGAAGGTCTCTTTTACAGGATACTATTGTAAGAAATATGCCATTTGCAGATGAATTTATCATAGTTACTAACGAAAGCTATGCTGATATTATGGAGACGCAGCTTAAGGTATTCCAAGATGTAAGATACAGGATAATATACGAAAGTAAGAGCTGTGGTACATTTTCCGCAGTTTCTTTAGCAAGTGTTTTCCTTAATTCATCAGATCTTATGATGGTTACAGTTTCTGATCTTGTAATAGAATCTGGTAGCTATAAAGATTCTATTATAATGGCGAAAGAAGCAGCCAAAACAGGAACTATAGCTAATATTGTTTCATCTGTTAATGGTGAACATGCTGGAATATATGTATGTATGGTTGGTACATTTAACAGAGCCTTACGTGGAATTTATCCAGATATTGCCCAGACCAAGAAGGCAATAATGAGAAAGCTTAAGACTGTAAGCCATATTATTAATGTTCCGGATTCTATTATGAACCGTTTTCCTAAAATGCGTATGCAGGCAGATTTATTTACTAAGATAGATAATATAACAGAGCTGACTGCAGATTTTGAATATAGGGATATTGATTGTATAGCAGACATTAATGATAAGGATAATCAAAGTGATTATGGACATAGAAATATTATCGATAATGACTGTGAAGATGTTGTGATGATTAATACAGCTGATAAGCATCTTATTGTTGCTAATCATATCAACAATATATCTATCGTTAATACGGAAGATGCCACATATATATCAGACAGAGAACACATTTCCTCAATTAAGGATATTGTTAAAGCACATGCAGAAGAGTATAGGCCTTACTTTGACAGTTCCAAGGTTTCGTTCCGCGAGTGGGGAATGCATCAGATTTTATGTATGACTAAGAATTACAAGGTCAAGAAGGTGACTTTGTATCCTGGTATGAGTATGAAAATGCATTGCCATGAACACCGCTCTGAAAGCTGGATGATTGTTGATGGTGTTGCAACTATTCAGATAGGCAATGATGTTGCTGAATATGGCAGAGGCGCAACGGTAAGTGTACCTGTCGGTGTGCCACATAAAGTTTCTAATCATGGAACTGAGAATGTAGTTATTATTGAGACCGGTATAGGCGAGATTATGTCGGAATCGGATTTCTTACGAATTGAAACTGTTCAGGAGTCCCACAAAATTCCTGATATTATCAGGCTTGAACCCGCATTTAAGGATAATCTGTGGGGAGGAACCAAGCTAAGGACTGTATTTGGCAAGAAATGTGATTATGATATTATTGCGGAAAGTTGGGAGTTGTCTGCACACCCAGATGGACAGTCAATTATTGCGGACGGTCCATATAAGGGTATGTATTTCGGCGAATTTATTGAAAAATTTGGAGCAGATACAGTTGGCTGGAAGAGTGGATCACTTGACCGTTTCCCAATTCTGATAAAGTTCATAGACGCTATGAAGCCGTTATCTATTCAGATTCATCCAGATGATGAGTATGCACTGGAGAATGAGAATGAATTTGGAAAGAATGAGATGTGGTATGTTGTTGACTGTGAACCGGGCTCTTATCTATATTGCGGTCTTTCTAAGGATGCCAGCAAAGAAGAGATAAGAGAACGCATTGAGAATAACACAATTACAGACATTCTTAATAAGATAGAAGTCAGCAAAGGTGACTGTGTTATGGTTAAAGCCGGTACAATCCATGCTATTGGAGCCGGAATCCTTATATGTGAAATACAGCAGAATTCTAATTGTACTTATCGTATGTATGACTATGACCGCAGGGACAAGTTCGGAAATAAGCGCGAACTGCATGTCGATAAAGCACTGGATGTTGTTGATACTAAAAAGTATGTACCATATGAAAGCTGCGAAGACACAGATGATAAGGCGTTGGAAGAGGCGGCTATAACTCTTGAAGAGAATTCAACAGCTGGACAGCTATTAGTCAGCTGCAAGTATTTTGAATGTTACAAATACGACATATCTGACCATGTGACAATTAATGTCGACACAGCATCTTTCCGTTCCGTAATCTTTACAGAAGGAGAGGGAACTATCAGGGTTGACGACAACATTAAAAACTATAAAGCCGGCGACAGCTTCTTCATAACTGCAGGCAATAAGACTGTGGATATAGAGGGCGATGGCGTGGCGATTGTTACGAAAGTGTGATTTTTGAATTCAGAATATTAAATTTTATTTTTGTAAAAACGTAATGATATAATATTTTAAAATTAATATAGCTATTGATAAAAATAGCAAAATGGAGTGAAAATATGAATAACAATACTAAAGTTGGGCTAATGACATATCGTGAATATCAAAAGAAGATATCATGTATTAGAATATTGTTTAAAACTATATATAGAAGGAAAAATCCATATTGGAAGGCAGAGTATTTGAAGGAAAAGGATTTGTTTGACAATATCGGGAGGGGCTGCTATATGGCTTGCTCTTTGCCAGATGAACCATTTTTGATTTCAATGGGAAGTAACGTTTCAATAGCGACTGGAACAAGGCTTATAACACATGATGTATTTGGAGATGTATTAAATAACACAGATGGACAGACGTATCGTTTTCCAAGTGCATTTTATGGAACAATAGAAATTGGAGATAATGTTGCTATTGGAGGAAATGCTATAATAATGCCAAATGTAAAAATAGGTTCAGGCTCAATTGTTGCAGGTGGTAGTGTTGTGACAAAAAATGTTGAATCTAATACTGTTGTTGGAGGAAATCCTGCGAAAGTGATTTGTAGCACGCAAGAGTTTATGGAGAGAAGAAAGTTAAAGAAACTTAAACAATGGTCTTGGGATGATTGTATTAATGATATGACAGAATTTTATTGGGAAAATTAATGCAATTAATTCAAAAATTGAGTTGGTATAAATAGATAAATCTATATTAACAGATTAAGAGAAAGACTAACTATTAAAAGTCAAGTCTAAAATGAAAATTTTTGAATGAATTGCAGAAATGCATTTCAGATATATTTGTACCTTGAAAACTGCATGACAAAAAGAGCATCGTTATAGGTGCTCAAAAAAGGAGTATTGAATTAGAAAAAGTTAAGCTGTCTTGGAGTATTGTTGATTAGTCTGTTCGAGATGATAAATAACCCGAACAAGTTTTTTAACAGCATTGGATATGGCAACATTGTAATGTTTACCTTCGGCTCGTTTCTTTGCCAAATATTCGGTGGATGTAGAATCCCAGTGGCAGACATATTTGGCAGCATTATATAAGGCATAGCGTAAATATTTGGAACCTCGTTTTTCCATATGTGAGTATGCTCCATCAAGCTGCCCTGATTGGTAAGTAGAGGGTGAAAAGCCAGCATAAGCTAAAAGATTTTATCAGGAGAGTCAAAACGACTGAAATCACCGATTTCTGCAATAATCATGGCACCCATTCGATAGTTGATTCCTGGGATGCTAAGAATAGGAGAATTGATTTCATCCATGATGATTTTGATTTCATTTTCGATTTCATCAATCTCAGAAGTGAGTTCCTGAATAAGCTTGATGGTATGCTTTAATTCAAGTGATTTTGCAGGCATATTTGAACCAATAGAGGTTCTTGCTGCTTCTCTAAATGTGATAGCTGTTTCTTTACCATAGCGACCTTTTGAGGACACATAAGGTGCCAGGCACCATTAAAATTTCATAAAAGATATAAAGTGATGTAGCCACCGATGATTGAATAGAATGAAATAATCGTCGGTGGTATTTTTGCATGTATTTTGTAAGCGCTAAATAAAATAGAGGATTTATTTCCATCACAAAAACATTCATAATTAGTACATCAATTAAATAATTATGGAGGTTGGATATGGGGGTATCACCTTATTCGCTTGAACGGCGTTTTGAATTTATTAAAGACTGTTATAAAAGTGGTCTTTCTATTCCTGCCTGGTGTCATGATAATAACATTGCTCCTGGTACATTCTATGGCTGGATTAAATAGGTAACCAGTCATGGTTATGAAATACCTGATTCTTTAAACTATCATCCAGCTGTTAAAAGACAGGAGGTTGTTAAGTTACCTGTCATTGATGACATATGTGCTGATTCCTATATGAATGATTTTTCATCATTTAATGATACGGATGCAGACAAACATTTAGTTCTGTCTGCACATATAGGAGGTATCACTCTGGATATTCCGCAGGATATTAATCAGTCGGATATAAGGTGCCAGGCACCATAAAATTTTTATAAACAAGATACATAAAGCGTTATATACATTTTAACCCATCTAAAGTTTCCAAATCATCAACAACAATTAAATATATTGAATAAAGTTTAATAACATAGTAACATGCAAACAAGAGGGGAAATGATTATGAAGAGGAATTGGTTGTTTAAACTTTTGCGTAACAAAGATTTTATTCAGTTTATTGCAGCATTGATAATGCTGGTGATTGCATTTGTGATGCATAGATGGTTGACATTTGATATATCTTTAGTGTTTTCGATTATTGTTTTGTATATATGTACAGCGGTTTCTCGGCTTATTTACAATAAAGCGTCAAGCTATTATGAATCATTTTAATGCGACGAAGGTGTATGAATTGCCAGATGAGATTGCCAAAAGATCTGACTGGCTGCTTAAGGCTCATGTTGATGCATTAAAATATAATAGCAGAACTGTACGTCTTGATGATTTGAAAAAATGCGGCAATCAGGTAATGTTAACATATTCAAATGTGACTTATTGGGATTTGCTGATGACAAATCAGGCGATGGATTACGAGTGGGAAGATGGACGAAAAACTCGTGATTTATATGAATCAGGACCATACATTAGCCCATTGGCAAGTTCTAAGATGGCATTTCTTACAACAGACAAATTGTATCAGGCAGTAGTTGATGCTATTAATAGGGAATTCGAAGACATTGATAATGTAGATATACAATTTGAACCATCAGGGCAGAAAAAGCAGATACGAAAAGACAAGAAGGATGCAAAGGAATTACGCTTTCGGAGTCGGGGGAATATTATAAGATGACACCGTCAGCGGTGGCTTCTGTGGTTATGTTGCTGGCGGGGATGGGATAGAACAAAGTGGTAAATTAAGGTTGACATAGCATTTTTCCGTTCTGTAATTTTTACAGAAGTAAAGGGGACTAGCAGGGAAGATGACAATATTAAGAACAACAAAGCTAGAGACAGCTTCTTCATAACTGCAGGCAATAAGACTGTGGAGATTGAGGGAGATGGCGTGGCGATTGTTACTAATGTGTGAGAAAAGAGTAGCATATTATATATCTCCGTTGGCAAGGCATTTGCTTTGCTGGCGGAGATTTTTGTTGCTCTGAAATGGAGCCTGTGAATTGTAATACTGATTGATAAGAAGATTATAATATGTTATTATCTAGTTAAGTCGGAATGTGGAAATAATTGTGAAACCCCTTGAAATATAAGGGGAAAATACAGCACTAGATGAGTCACTGAGATCTTCATTGGAAACAAAGATTTCGGAGACAAAGGCAGTCAAGCTAACTGTGCCGACAATGGCCGAGACTGTTAAAGATATTGATACACAAACAACTGAAATGAATACGACGGATTATTCAGATGTACTTAAGAGTCTTGATGAGGCATACACGGCATTGAATAACAGTATAAAGCAGTACGAATTGGTAAATAATCCGACAGAATCGTATGTAATAAAGTGTTTGGAAAAGGTTGAACATGTTATAGGTATTTCAGCTGTAACAGAGGATAATGATCCAAACGGACATTTGGGGAAAGCTGGAGGTTATACGGCAACAGTTTATTTTACCTGTGATTGGGTTAATCAATCTAATGTATATGGAAATACAATTATTGAAAAAGGAACAGATGGAGGTGGTGCTATTGAAGTTTATGCAAATGTAGAGGACGCTGAATCCAGAAATTCATATTTAGCAGGTTTCGATGGGGGATTACTTGCTTCAGGCTCTCATACAGTGGTAGGAACGTGTGTGGTAAGAACATCAGATAAACTTGCAGCTTCAAAGCAAAAAGAATTAGAAGCAGCAGTTATTGAGGCCTTAATAAAACTTGATTAGTAAAGGTGACAAAGGTACAATTGTAAACATGGAAAATATTTGACTTTTGAGTATAAAAGAATATACTAATATTGAATGGATAAAGGAGGTACTATTATGAATGCTGGAGGAACAGAACTTTTTTAATATATAGTTGATGTAAAGAAAGTCCGTGAAATTTTATCACGGACTTTTTTGTATTAGATAATACAATAAATAGTAAGCAATGAGAACCAGATGAAAAAGGAGGCCCCATGAAAGAATACGATAAATACCTAAAGCTTTTAAAAGAAAAATATCCCACAAAGCAGTCAGTTTACCGCGAACTTATTAATCTGAATGCAATTATGAATCTGCCGAAGGGTACAGAGCATTTTATGAGTGACCTCCATGGGGAATATGATGCATTTTACCATATAATTAATAATTGTTCGGGGGTAATTAAAGAGAAGGTAGCGATGCTGTATGGAGATGAGCTTACTGTATTCGAGCAGCAGGAGCTGTGCACTCTGATATATTATCCGAGAGAGAAGCTGTCAAAGCTTATGGATGAGAATAAGGTTAATGATGAATGGTACAGAAATGTACTTGGCCAGCTGATTCAGATTGCAAAGCTGCTGTCGTCTAAATACACAAGATCCAAGGTGAGAAAGGCAATGCCAGTGGATTTTGCATATATTATTGATGAACTTATACATGCACAGAAGGATGAGGATGATAATAGAAGTGTTTACCACAGACAGATTATGGAAACAATTCTCAGTCTTCACAATGGTGATGAGTTCCTTATTGCGCTGACTGACCTGATTAAGAGACTGGCTGTGGATCATCTTCATATACTGGGCGATATATATGACAGAGGACCGCATGCGGATAAGATATTGGATCTGTTGATGGAGCATCACAGTGTTGATATACAGTGGGGCAATCATGACATATTGTGGATGGGAGCATTTTGCGGCAATCCGGTGTGCATGGCACTTGTCGTCAGAAATAATATTAAATACAAGACTATGTCAATACTTGAGAATGGATATGGAATAAGCCTTAGGTTCCTTCTGCAGTTTGCAGTTAAGACGTATTCAGATAAAAATGTTGATGATGCAGTATATAAGGCTATTTCCGTAATATTATTCAAGCTTGAGGGACAGCTTATTAAAAGACATCCAGAATATAGAATGGAAGGAAGACTTCTGTTAGACAAGATGGACCTGGATAAGGGCATTGTAAGAATCGGTGATAAAGAATATTTTCTTAACACTACTGAGTTCCCAACAATTGACATGAATAATCCTTATGAGCTGACTATGGAAGAAATGTTCCTGATGGGAAGATTCAGAGCAGATTTTATCAACAGCACAGTGCTTGAGAGGCATATTAATTTTCTATATGACAAAGGAAACATTTATAAGATTCATAATGGAAATCTTCTGTTCCATGGCTGTGTGCCACTTGATGAACAAGGGGTGTTTGACGGAATTGTTGTGGATGGCAAGTCGTACACAGGTCGTGAGTATCTTGACTATTGCGAGTCGATGGTGAGACAGGCAAGAATTGGTGATTCGGACGCAGTGGATTTTATGTGGTTTTTATGGAGCAATATATTATCGCCGGTAACGGGAAGGTGTATTAAAACATTTGAAAGAACATTCCTTGACAAGGAGAAAAATGCTGACTATAATAATGCGATTAAAGAAGACAAGAATCATTACTATGCCCAGTATGAACATGAGAGAATCTGCAAGATGATTTTAAGGGAGTTTAATCTCTACAATGAGAATGCACATATTATTAATGGTCATACTCCTGTAAGAACGAAGGAAGGGCAGCACCCAGTCAGGGCTAATGGAAAACTGATTGTTATAGACGGCGGTTTCTGCGAAGGATATCATGATGCCACAGGAATAGCCGGATATACGCTTATCTATAATTCTCATGGAATGAAGATTAAAGAGCATCATCCATTTATGAGCATTAACATGGCAATTAATAGTAACAGAGATATTGAATCTGAGTCGCAGGTTGTCTATGTGGAAAAGCAGCGCGTGTTCGTAAAGGACACTGATAATGGTAAGCAGATTGCTGAGGAGATTAATGATTTGATGAATCTTCTGGAGTGGTATAATACATAAAGTAACCAATATATAAAACATTAAGAGAGGACGTATAACATGGAGATTTACGAGATGATTGATTTACAGGATTGTCCGAGATGCTTCGGACCATCTATACTTGAAGAAGAGGACCATGGTTATTATGTAACATGTCTGGATTGTGGATGTCAGTCAGCAACTTTTGAGTTTAAGAACGATGATGAAAGACTTGAGGCTGCAAGAAGAACAGCAGAGTTATGGAACACCGGTAAGGTAATCTATACAGGACGCACCGAGTAATAAGTTAGAAAAAGAATTGATTAGAAGAGTTAATTAAGGAGACATCAGGTTATGAAGAGTAAAGAAGAATTATTTAATATGACAATAGTTGAGATGAGAGAGTATATTAATTCTCTTTCTAACTCAGAAATCGATGAGGTTGTTAAGATATTTGAAGATGATGATACAGAGAAAGATCCACTTACACTTCTTACAGCACCTAAGCTTTTTGATTATATGAAGCACGCTAACGGTACAGTTGATATTGAATTTTAGTCAGTATGGATAATACCAGTAATATAAGGAAGATGAATTTATGAAATATTCAATTGATACACATACTCATACACTGGTAAGCGGACATGCGTATAATACTATAGATGAGATGGCGGCGTATGCAGCAGGCATCGGAGTTACTCATCTTGCAATAACAGACCATGCACCTAAGATGCCGGGAAGTGCAGGCATATTATATTTTTCTAACATGGGAATTATTCCAAGACAGAAATGTGGAGTGAAGATATATATGGGCTGTGAGGTCAATATCATGGATTATGATGGTAATATTGATCTTAAGGAATACGGGCTCAAAGGCTGTGATGTTGTTATAGCAAGTCTTCATATTCCATGTATCAAGCCGGGAAGTATTGAACAGAATACCAATGCTTTAATTAAGGCGATGGACAATCCATATGTCAATATTATAGGGCATCCTGATGATTCAAGATACCCTGTAGATTATGAGCGTCTTGTGAGAGCAGCTAAGGAGAAGCATGTGCTTCTTGAACTTAATAATACTTCTCTTAATCCGTCAGGACCAAGACAGGGAGCTTACGAGAATGATGTGCATATGCTTAATCTGTGCAAGGAGTTAGGCGTCAGTATTTCTATAGGAAGTGATGCACATATTAAAGAGAGCATATGTGATTTTGACAGGGCATATAAAGTTATTGAAGATACAGCATTTCCAGATGAACTGATTGTGAATAGTGACTACAGATTATATGAGTCGTTTATCGGCAGAAAAGATTGATAATGGTTGATATATGACTAATACTGTGGTAGTATTTGGAATGAAATTCGATTATGTATTCAGACCAAGGAGGATGTAATGGTTGTTTTATTAGCAGGTGGAGCAGGATATATTGGCTCACATACAGCAGTTGAATTACTTAATGCAGGACATGAAGTTGTTATTGTTGATGATTATAGTAACAGTTGTCCGGAATCGATAAAGAGAGTTGAAGAGATTACTGGCAAGAAGGTAGTTTCTTATGAAGCAGATGTTAAAGATAAAGAAGCTATGCAGAAGATTTTTGCAGAAAATCATATAGACTGCGTTATACATTTTGCAGGACTTAAGGCTGTAGGTGAGTCAACAAGATTGCCAGCTAAGTATTACCGCAATAATATTGATACAACACTTACTCTTATTGAGTGTATGAAGGAAGCAGGAGTTACTAAGATTGTATTCTCATCTTCAGCAACTGTATATGGAGACCAGAAGCCACCATATAATGAGACAATGCATAAGGGTGACTGTACTAATCCATACGGATGGACTAAGTCAATGATGGAGCAGATTCTTACAGACTGTGCACAGGCTGATCCTGAGCTTACAGTTATATTACTCAGATATTTCAATCCTATCGGAGCACATGAATCTGGAAAGATTGGTGAAGATCCACAGGGAATTCCTAACAATCTTATGCCATATGTATCACAGGTTGCTGCAGGCGTAAGAGAGCAGCTTACTATATTCGGGGGAGATTATCCAACTCCTGATGGAACATGCAGAAGAGACTACATCCATGTTGTTGACCTTGCATGTGGTCATCTTAAGGCTGTTGAATATGCGGATACTCACAAGGGTGTTGAGATATTTAATCTTGGAACAGGAACTCCATACAGTGTTCTTGAAATCGTTAATGCATTCCAGAATGCTACAGGGGTTAAGGTTAATTATAAGATTGGAGACAGACGTCCTGGAGATATTCCAGACTCATGGGCAGATGCATCTAAGGCACATGATATATTAGGATGGACTGCTAAGAAATCATTAGAGGATATGTGCAGGGATGTATGGAACTGGCAGAGTCATAATCCTCATGGATACAGAGATTAATCATATATGGCTAGATTAGGAGATTATAATATCCGTAGAATTATATTTGCAATACTTGCGGTTACATGGATGGTTGTTATATTTTCTTTTTCGGCAAGACTGGGAGAAGAATCAGAAAACCAGAGTATTAAGGCTGGAATGGCTGTGTGTCATATATTTGTTCCGGGATTTGATAATATGAGTGAGGAACAGCAGATTCATATGGCACAGACAATTGACTATCCGGTAAGAAAGACCGCACATGCAATGGAGTATGCACTGCTTGCAGGACTTGTATTAGGTGTGGTTACAGCAGTAGTAATTAATATAAGATATGTTGCTATATCAGCATTTATAGCAATATTATATGCGGCGACAGATGAATTTCATCAGCTCTTTGTGCCGGGAAGAAGTGGAAGAGTAACAGATGTGCTTATTGATGGCTGCGGGGCTGTTATTGGAACTCTTATTATTATGGGAATTTCAAGAGTTATTGCCAGAATGAGACACAATAAGAAGTCTGGAATATAGCTTAATTATTTACAGGAGACGAAGAAGCTTATGAGCAGTACAGAGACGCTTGACAATGCAAAGATGACTAATGGACCAATAACAAGGATTTTATTATCATTTGCAGGACCGGTGCTTTTGGGTCAGCTTCTGCAACAGCTTTATAATATTGCAGATGCAGCAATTGTTGGACAGTTCTTAAGCTCTAAGGCACTGGCAGCAGTTGGTGCAACTTCTTCTCTTACATATATTGTATGTTATTTCTGTATAGGTTCATGTATAGGAATAAGTGTTCCTGTTTCACAGGCATTTGGCGCAGGAAAGAATACTGATTTAAGAAAATATTTTATTAACGGAGTCTACTTTGCACTTGCGATTGCTGTCATTATGACAGCAGTCACAGCGTCTATGAGTGGACTCTTTTTAACGTGGTTAAAGACACCTGAAAATATATTTAAGGATGCACATGTGTATCTTGTTATTATATTCTTAGGACTTCCGTTGACGGTTCTGTATAACTTCTGCTTCGGACTTCTTATGGCCTTTGGCGACAGTAAAAAATCAACTATATTTATGGCAGTATCAACTGTTATTAATATTTTTCTTGATTTGTTTCTGGTTGTTGTTGTGAAGTGGGGAGTTGCCGGAGCTGCAATTGCTACTATATTTTCACAGGGAATTGCAGGTGTTCTTAGTGCTGTATATATCTTTAAGAAGTACAAACTGTTATTTCCAGTTAATGCAGATGAAAGAAAGTTCAATCCGTATTACATGAAGAACATTATTAAAATGTGCATGCCAATGGGACTGCAATATTCTATTACTGCAATTGGCGCAATTATTCTGCAATTTTATGTAAATGCACTTGGAGAAGACGCAATTGCCGGATTTACATCCGGATATAAGATTAAGAATCTGATTCTGTGTCCGTTAAATGCGTTGGGAACAGCTCTTTCATCATTCGTTGGACAGAATTTCGGAGCTAAGAGATTTGACCGTATCAGTGAAGGATTTAAGAGAACTTTAGAGATTGGTCTTATCTATTCTGTAATCACGATGATAGTATGTTTCTTTACCGGCAGATATATGGCACTTATATTCGTTAATGCAGCTGATACAGTTGTTGTCGGTTACACTGTGAAGTTTATAAGATACATAAGTGTGTTTAATGCAGAACTGGCACTTTTATTTACTGCAAGGTATTCAGTTCAGGGTATGGGCTATGGCAAATATTCTATCCTCTCAGGACTTGCTGAGATGGCTGGAAGGGCAGCTGTTGCTGTACTTCTGATACCACATTTTGGCTTTGATGCAGTGTGCTGGAATGAGGGGCTTACGTTCCTTGCAGGAATTGCAGTAATTCTGCCAATTTATATTAAACTTTTTTGCCATTTGCGTAAAAGTATGATATAATTTTTACAATTTTGGGATGAAAGAAGGATGGTCTATGTCTAAGATTATATTAACAGGTGACAGACCAACAGGTAGACTTCACTTAGGTCATTATGTTGGATCTTTAAAGCGCAGAGTTGAATTACAGAATTCAGGTGAATTCGAGAAGATTTTTATTATGATTGCGGATGCACAGGCATTAACAGATAATGCTGATAATCCAGAGAAAGTAAGACAGAACATTATCGAGGTTGCACTCGATTATCTTTCAGTTGGTATTGATCCAGTTAAGTCTAATATATTTATTCAGTCACAGATTCCACAGCTTACAGAGCTTACATTTTATTATATGAACCTCGTTACAGTTTCAAGACTTCAGAGAAACCCTACAGTTAAATCTGAGATCCAGATGCGTAATTTCGAGGCAAGTATTCCGGTAGGATTTTTCTGTTACCCAATAAGCCAGGCTGCGGATATTACTGCATTTAAGGCTACTACAGTTCCTGTAGGAGAAGATCAGGAGCCTATGATTGAGCAGTGCCGTGAGATTGTAAGAAAGTTTAACTCTGTATACGGAGAGGCTCTTGTTGAACCTGAGATTCTTCTTCCAGATAATAAGGCATGTTTAAGACTTCCTGGTACTGATGGTAAGGCTAAGATGAGCAAGTCATTAGGAAACTGTATCTACTTATCTGACACTCCAGAGGAAGTTAAGAAGAAGGTTATGAGTATGTACACAGACCCTAACCATATTCAGGTATCTGATCCTGGACAGGTTGAGGGTAACACAGTATTTACTTACCTTGATGCTTTCAGCAGTGATGAGGATTTTGCTGAATTCCTTCCTGATTATAAGAATCTTGATGAATTAAAGGATCATTACAGAAGAGGTGGTCTTGGAGATGTTAAGGTTAAGAAGTTCCTCCTTAATGTTATCAACAAGGAACTTGAACCAATCAGAGCAAGAAGACATGAATATGAAAAGGATATTCCAGAAGTATATAATATCCTTAAGAGAGGTACAGAAGCGGCTTATGCTGTTGCACAGGACACTCTTAATGATGTCAAGGCTGCTATGAAGATTGATTATTTTAATGATGCAGAACTTATTAAGGTTCAGTCAGAGAAATACAGCAGAACAGAGTAATTATTTTAATCAAATATACACACGGAGGCTTTTCTATTATGAGACATTTACTTAGTCCGCTTGATTTAAGCGTTGATGAACTGGCAAGATTATTAGACCTTGCAAGAGATATTTCAAAGGATCCATCAAAGTATGGTCATGTATGTGATGGTAAGAAGATAGCCACATTGTTCTATGAGCCAAGTACTAGAACAAGATTAAGCTTCGAGGCTGCCATGATTAATCTTGGAGGTCAGGTATTAGGCTTTTCTGAGGCTTCTTCAAGCTCAGCGTCAAAGGGTGAAAGTGTTGCAGATACTATAAGAGTTATCTCTTGTTATGCAGATATATGTGCAATGCGTCATCCAAAGGAAGGTGCTCCGATGGTAGCTTCCGAGTATTCACACATCCCTATTATTAACGCAGGTGATGGTGGACATCAGCATCCTACACAGACACTTACTGATCTTATGACAATAAGGGAGCTTCGTGGTTCACTCGATAACTTTACTATCGGTTTATGTGGTGACCTTAAGTTCGGAAGAACAGTTCACTCACTTATAAGTTCATTAGTTAGATACAAGAATGTAAAGTTTGTCCTTATATCGCCTAAGGAGTTAAGAATTCCTGATTATATCAGGGATGATGTGCTTAAGGCTAATAACTGCGATTTCGTAGAAGTTGAGAATCTTGAACAGGCTATGCCAGAACTTGATATTCTCTATATGACAAGAGTACAGAGAGAAAGATTCTTCAGTGAAGATGAATATTTAAGAATGAAAGACTTCTATATACTTGATGAAGATAAGATGGCACTTGGAAAGCCTGATATGTATGTTCTTCATCCGCTTCCAAGAGTTAATGAAATATCTGTTGATGTTGACAATGATGACAGAGCTGCTTATTTCAAGCAGGTTCAGTTTGGTGTATATGTAAGAATGGCACTTATACTTACTTTACTTGGACTTGATACAGCGGTTAATCCATCATTAGCTCATGTACTTGATTCACTGGATGCATAAGGAGGAAAAATTATGTTAAATGTAGGCGAACTTAATGAAGGCTTTGTTCTTGACCATATTGAAGCAGGAAAGGCCATGATGATATACAATTACTTAGGACTTGATAAGCTTGACTGTCAGGTTGCTATTATTAAGAATGCAAGAAGTGGTAAGATGGGAAAGAAAGACATTATTAAGATTGAAGGTGGTCTTGATCTTGTTGATCTTGATGTTTTAGGATTCGTTGACCATAATATTACTGTCAATATTATTAAGAATGGTGAAATAGTAGACAAGAAGAGACTATCTCTTCCAAAGCAGGTTACTAATATTATCAAATGTAAGAATCCAAGATGTATCACATCTATTGAGCAGGGATTAAAGCAGGTGTTCGTACTTGCTGATGAGGAAAAACAGGTTTACAGATGTAAGTACTGCGAAGAGAAATATTCATAAAAATTAATGGCTGCCGTTATTAAACGGCAGCCATTCTTAATATGTGTCATAATGCACATTTTTAATTAAGTTCTTTAATTATCATGTTATTAGGCCTTGAAATCTTAAGCTCTGGACCATTCATTATGATAAGACCTCTGTCATACTTTACAGTAAATATTGTTATAGAATTACCTTCGTTGTTCATAGACATTATGTGCTTATCATCAGGGAAAAGCGTTATGTATTTAGGATAGTCTCCACTGATTGGAAGAGAGTTGAGACTTGAAAGCTTTCCCGTCTTAGTGTCAACGTTATATATTGTAACTGTGTTATCACCTGCATTAGAGCAGAGCAGATGCTTTCCTGTACTGTCAAATATTATATTAGCTGCAGCACTGTTAGTCTTGTGGTCGCGTCTTACAGTGAATATATTCTGTACAAGTTCGAAACGGTTCCTGTCTGAGTTCTTATCATATGAGTACACGTTGATATAATTCTTCATCTCACATACAACATAGGCATACTTTCCGTCACGGCTGAATTCTATCTGTCGTGGTGCAGATTCCTGTTGTGAACGGATTATATCATATAACTTTAACTTGCCTGTTACATGGTTGAATTCATAAAGCTTTATCTGGTCGATTCCGGGATCACATACACATAAGAGCTCCTCATCTGGTGTGAATGCACTCCAGCTTATATGTGGACGAAAATTTCTTTCGGCAACACTGCCGATTCCCTTGTGGAATATTTCATCTGCAATAAATCCAACAGAGCCGTCTGCATTGATATGCATAACTGTTATCTTGCCATCGTGGTAACCAGATACTACAAGGAATCTGTTATCACTTGTAACACATATATGACATCCACGCATTCCGTTGATTGATGCTACGTTCATAAGTTCAATATTGCCATCAGCTAATATTGCATATGCTGAAACACCCTGGTCGCATATAGCGTATAAGAAGTTCTTATCAGGTGAAAATGTAATGAAAGAAGGATTATCAATTGCAACCTCTCCACGTTCTGTTATTCTTCCTTTAGCTACATCACAGTCATATATATGGATTCCTTTACTGCTTTCGTGTGTATAGCTGCCGACATAAGCTACATATTTCTTATCCATGATTATCCGCCTCCGTAAAACATATATATATTACTATTTTATAGCATGAGGCATGGTTTTTCAATACTGGTCAGATACATTTTTGCTTAACCTTATCAGGACATATACTTACAAGTATGATATCAGGACCGATTGTGCGGATACATTTGAATGGAATAACATATTCATAATCTCTGCCAAGAAAACCACATAATCTTGCCGGGCCTGGAACAATAATTGCAAGTATACATCCGGATGCGGGGTCAAAGTCAATATCAATAACGAATCCTAATATGCAGCAGTCGGTATCATTGATAACTGTTTTTCCTTTAAGTTCACATAGACGCATAGGAACACCTTATTATGTGCTTATATTATTATATTGCACTGATTAACAAAGGTGTCTTTTCATATCGCGAAGGGCACATTTTTCCAGACGGCTTACCTGGGCTTGTGATATTCCTAAGTCTTTGGCAACCTCTGTCTGGGTGCGGCAGTCAAAGAAACGAAGTGTTATTATCTGGCGTTCTCTTGGGGAGAGACGGTTGATTGCTTCTTTAAGTGCAATATTACGGACCCAGCGGTCTTCTGTGTTTTTCTTATCTTTAACCTGGTCTATTACATAGAGTGTATCACCGCCGTCGTTAAACACTGGCTCATACAGTGAAATTGAAGGTGTCACAGCTTCAAGAGCAATGACTATATCTGCTTTGGATATGCCGATTTCTTCAGCTATTTCTGTAATTGAAGGCTCTTTCAGATTCTTCTTCATAAGATTTTCACGGGTTGTTATTGCCTTGTAAGCGGTATCTTTCAATGAACGGCTTACCCGTATTGTACTGTTATCACGCAGAAAACGTTTGATTTCTCCGATTATCATGGGAACAGCATATGTTGAGAATTGAACATTTAAAGACATATCAAAGTTATCAATTGCTTTTATCATGCCTATGCAGCCTATCTGGAAAAGGTCATCAAGATTCTCTCCACTCTGGTTGAAACGCTGGACGATGCTTAATACAAGTCTTAAGTTCCCTTTTATAAATGTTTCTCTTGCTTGTGTATCTCCTGATTTTATCTTTGAAAGCAGCTCTTTTGACTGAGCCGGTTTAAGAAGAGGAAGGTCACTTGTATTGACTCCGCATATTTCAACTTTGTATCCAGCCATAATCCCTCCTTGAATAATACATTTGTTTTCTGGTTTATCATTTTGAGCTTATCAACATTAAAAGGATTGACATTTTGGCCGGGCTTATTCATAATTAATTTATATATTTAATTCGGAGGTAGATAGCGTGAAGTGTCCGTTTTGTGGTAAAGATAACACTAAGGTAATTGATTCAAGACCAACTGATGACAGTTCAATAAGAAGAAGGCGTCAGTGTGATGAATGTGGTAAGAGATTTACTACATATGAGAAGATTGAGTCTATGCCACTTATTGTTATTAAGAAAGATAATAACAGAGAACCTTATGACAGAGAGAAGATAACAGCTGGTATAGTAAGATCATGCCATAAAAGACCTGTTTCTATCTCACAGATTAACAATATGGTTGATGAGATAGAGACACAGATATTTAATATCGGCGAGAAAGAGATTTCTACCAAGACTATCGGTGAAATCGTTATGAGCAAGCTCAAGAACGTTGATGAGGTTGCTTATGTAAGATTTGCTTCTGTGTACAGAGAGTTTAAGGATGTTGATTCATTTATGGAAGAGATTAAGAAGATTCTTAAGTAATATATCAGAAGCAGATTAAAGAAAGGCAGCATTTAAGTTATGTTTAAGAGATTCTATCCTGATATATATATTGATTCAGCTTATGACATTGATTATCAGGGACTTTATGACAAGGGCTACAGAGGGATTGTGTTCGATATTGATAACACACTTGTTGAGCATGGAGCACCTGTTACAAAGCGTTGCAGTGATTTGTTTGACAGATTAAGGACTATTGGCTTTGAGACATGTATCATATCTAATAATAAGGAGTACAGGGTCAAGCCGCTTGCAGACGCCTGTGGTTCAAGATATGTAAGCAAGGCAGGAAAGCCATCACCCGTTAATTATATTAAGGCTATGGAGATTATGGGTACTGATAAAGACAACACATTTTTTGTTGGTGACCAGCTTTTTACAGATGTATGGGGAGCTAACAAAGCAGGTATTATGTCTATTCTTGTGAAGCCTATTGATAAGCATGAAGAGATTCAGATTATTCTTAAGAGAAGACTGGAATGGATTGTATTATTTTTTTATAAAAGAAGAAATCAGTAATTGTTTAAAGGAGCTTAAGTTATGGACATAAAAGGAACAACCAGAGTATGCGGACTTATTGGTAATCCGGTAGGGCATTCTGTGTCACCGGCAATTCACAATAATCTTGCACAGTTAACAGGAAAAGATATGGTATATACCACATTTAAAGTTGAGAAGGGTGATGTGAAGACAGCTGTTAAAGGTGCATACAGCCTTAATATTCTTGGACTTAATGTTACAGTTCCACACAAGTCAGAGGTTATTGATACTCTTGTTGATATTGATCCGCTTGCCAGGGCTATAGGAGCTGTTAATACGCTTGTAAGGGTTGAAGGAGGATTCAAAGGATACAACACGGATATTCTTGGCCTTGCAAGGGAGCTTGAAGATGAAGGCATTGAACTTGAGAATTCCAAGGTTATTATTCTTGGAGCAGGAGGAGCAGCAAGAGCCATAACATTCTTATGTTCAAGTAAGAATGCACAGTGTGTGTATCTGCTGAACAGAACAGTTGATAAGGCTGAGGCGATTGCACAGGCTGTTAATGCACATTTTAACAATGATAAGGTTATTCCTATGAATATTGCTGATTATGCTGATATTCCGGGAGAAGATTATGTTGTTATCCAGACAACAAGTGTTGGACTTCATCCGAATGACGAAGCTGTTGTTATTGATGATGAAGCATTTTACAAAAAGGCAGCAGTTGGTGTTGATATTATATATAATCCGGCCAATACTAAGTTTATGAAGCTTATCAAGGCACAGGGAAAGAATGCTTATAATGGTCTTAAGATGCTTCTGTATCAGGGTGTAAGTGCTTACGAGCTCTGGAATGACTGTAAGATTACTAAGGAAGAGGCTGATGAGGTGTATAAATGTCTTCAGAAGGAGCTTGGAATTGATGAATAACGGACATAATAATATTATTCTCATTGGATTTATGGGAAGTGGCAAGACAACATTTGGAAAATGGATTACCAGGAACCACAATATGGAATTCCTTGATACTGACGAGTATATAGAGAATAAGTACAACAAGCTTATTAAGGATATATTCAGGGATTCCGGTGAAGAGACATTCAGGGATATGGAGACACAGGCTATTAAAGAGCTTGCACAGGTCTGTGATAACTGTGTTATATCTGTTGGTGGAGGACTGCCGGTAAGAGCGGTTAACAGAAGTCTTCTTAAGGAACTTGGAATTGTTGTATATCTGGAAGCATCTGTTGATGAACTGGTAAAGCGTCTGTCTAAGGATACAAGCAGACCGCTTCTTGCAGGAGGCAACCTAAGAGAGAAGATTGAAAGCCTTATGGCTGCAAGGGAGGCTCTTTATAAAGAGGCTGCTGATATTATTGTTAAGACTGATGACAGAAGATTTGAAGATATGTATACAGATGTTGTGACAGCTATTAATATGGGAATAATGGAGGATTGATATGAAGATACTAGTAATGAACGGACCTAACATTAATTTTCTTGGAATAAGAGAGAAAGGCATCTATGGCGAACAGAATTATGAAGCTCTTGTTTCAATGATTGAGAAGAAGGCAGAAGAGCTTGGAGTTGATGTGGAAGTATTCCAGAGCAATCATGAAGGTGCTATAATTGATAAGATTCAGGAGGCATACTACAATGATGTTGATGGAATTGTTATCAATCCCGGAGCATTCACACATTACAGCTATGCAGTAAGAGATGCACTTGCATCTGTTGCAGCTATTCCTAAGATTGAGGTTCATATATCCAACGTACATACAAGAGAGGAGTTCAGACATACCTCTGTGACAGTTCCTGTATGTAACGGACAGGTTGTAGGGCTTGGACTTAAGGGATATTTATATGCAATGGAAGCAGTTGTTGACCTTGCAATGAAAAAGTAGTTGCCAAATGTTTATATTTATTATACAATATTAGAAGTCATTTGATTATTTAGGAGGTATACCAAAGAATGGTAGATGCAGGTAGTTTTAAGAACGGTATTACAATTCAGTATGAGAACGGAATTTGGCAGGTAATCGAATTCCAGCATGTTAAGCCTGGTAAGGGATCACCTTTCGTTAGAGCTAAGTTAAAGAATATTATTTCTGGTGGTGTTATAGAGAATTCTTTCAGACCAACTGAGAAGTTTGATCTTGCACACATCGACAGATCAGAATATCAGTATTTATACGCTGATGGAGATCTTTATAACTTCATGAACACAGAGACATATGATCAGATTGCATTAAGTGCTGATCAGGTTGGTGATTCTCTTAAGTTCGTTAAAGAGAATGAGATAGTTAAGCTTTGTTCACATGATGGTAATGTATTTGCTATTGAGCCACCTATTTCAGTTGAGCTTGAAGTAACAGATACAGAGCCAGGTATCAAGGGTAACACAGCAACAGGTGCTACTAAGCCAGCTATCGTAGAGACAGGAGCTAAGATTATGGTTCCATTATTCGTTAACCAGGGCGATAAGATTAAGATTGATACTCGTACAGGTGAGTATACATCAAGAGCATAATTATTATGTATTATTAAGGGCTGTCATGCATATGCATGACAGCCCTTTTTGCGCGAGTAGCGATGAGAATAGCTGCAGAATTTATAATCATGCTTGCATGAATTATAAATTGGGCGGATATTCGAGAAGCACCGCGACAATGCCAGACTTTAGTCTGGCATATGCGCTACTCGCGCGAGTAGGACTTATCCCCTTGCCTGGAATGTTGTACAGACTGTATCGTCCTCTGTTACAGCTTTTATACCTGATATGTCTACATGGTCAGCATCACATTTTTTATTAGTGTTATATATGCAGTTGGTTGCCTCACATGAGATGGATAAAGAATCTTTAGGAAGATGGCACATATTAGTTGCACCTGGTTTCTGATGTTCATAGTCACTGCAGCATGTTTCACCACATTGGCATGCAGAGCTTCCTTCTACACAGATTGAATTAAGACAGCACTGGTTGTCACAGTTATGCATGCAAGATGCAGCATTACAGTTAAGATTACCCATAATATTTCTCCTTTCAAAAAACAATTATGACCGCCATGTTGCAATTAACATAGCGGCCATATTATTGTTCCCTGAATATTATCTATTATGCAGGGGATTATTTAATAAAAGAAAAAGAAAACCTTTTCGTCCTGACATTGAAGTATCTGAAAGAAACTTTAGCAATTATCTTATCTTTAGATACGAATGTATTAGTCCAGTATCTGGAATCTTTGGAATTATTACGATTATCGCCTAACATAAAATACGAACCGGAAGGTACAACATATGTCAGGTCTTCCCCATCACTGTTCATTGGCTCACGGATATAATTCTCTTCAAGCATCTCTCCATTAACATAAACGTAACCATTCCTGATATTAATAACATCTCCAGGAATTCCAATAACTCTTTTAACAAAGTTCTGAGATTCATCGTCAGGATACTTAAATATTACAATATCACCACGTTCAGGTTCGTGAAACAGATATGCCAGACGGAAACCAATAAGTCTGTCGCCTGTAAGAATAGTGTTCTCCATTGAACCAGAAGGAACCTGTGCATTAACTATAATAAATCTTGTGAATAGAAATGCAACTATGATGGCAACAGCAAGAATCTTAATATAGCTTAATATTTCCTGTCCAATACTTTCTTTATGGTCCTTGCGTGCAGGAGCAGGTGACTCGTCACTGTATCGTGGGATATCATAGTCATCATAATCTGTGTCATCATAAGAGAAATCATCGTCAATATCATCTAAGAATTCTATTCCATCATCGTATTTTGCTTTAGTATCATCGTCATAATTGTCATAGTTAAAATTAGTCATGTTATATATTTCCTTATTGTTATATAAGACAATGATAGTTTAAATGGCGTTATTTTGCAAGTAATTCCATGATTTTATTGCTTCTTGCAATAAATCCAGTCATCTGTTCAGGAGAGAGTGGTGCATGACTAAGCATAGCAAGGTCATAGAGCTGTTCGCATATAATCTTAGTATTTTCGCCGTCTGTATGTTCTGCAACATATTTAACAAGGTCATTGTTAGCATTAAGTACAAGAGTCTGACCTTCGGCACCAAACATATTAGGATCCATGCCTGCCATACCATACATCTTCATCATATCCTGCATACGTCTGCTTTCTTCTGAAAGAGTAATCATTGAAGATATAGATGCATCCTTTAATTTCTCAACATTAACAGTTAAATTCTCTTTGCCAAGAGCATCCTTGAAAGTCTTAGAGAGCTTTTCAGTCATGTCCTTCAACTCGTCTTTAGAAGTCTCTTCCTTAAAGCTGTCTGAAAGATCTGCATCGATACGCTTGAACTTGAGATTCTCATTCTTAGATTCCATGTTAGTGATGAATGGCTGGTCAATGTTATGAGTAAGAATTACAGCATCAATTCCTTCGTTCTTAAACATGTTAATATACTGACTCTGTTCAACTTCATCTGTTACATAGAATACAGTGTTTTCGTGTTTCTCTTTATTCTCTTCGAGACATTCCTTAAGTGTTAAATATTTGCCGTCAAGGTTCTTGAATATGATGTAATCATTCATCTTCTCAGCAAATTTTTCATCCTTTAAGCAGCCGAATTTAATAAAAGGGTTGATGTCATCCCAGTATTTTTCATAGTTTTCTTTATCTGTTTTACACATTCCTGAAAGCTTGTCGGCAACCTTTTTAGTGATGTAATCAGATATCTTCTTAACAAATCCATCGTTCTGAAGTGCTGAACGTGATACATTAAGTGGAAGGTCTGGGCAGTCAATAACACCTTTAAGAAGTAGTAAGAACTCTGGAATAACTTCTTTGATGTTATCTGCTACGAATACCTGATTGTTATAAAGCTTTATAGTACCTTCAATAGATTCATACTCTGTATTAATCTTAGGGAAGTAGAGAATACCCTTAAGATTGAATGGATAATCCATGTTAAGGTGAATCCAGAATAATGGTTCTTTATAATCGTGGAATACCTTGCGGTAGAATTCCTTGTAATCTTCATCTGAACATTCATTAGGATGCTTTGTCCAGAGTGGATGGATATCGTTGATTGCAACTGGTCTTTTTACAATCTTAGCCATCTTTTTGGCTGGAACTTTCTCAACAGTTTCCTTAGTTCCATCTTCTTTCTCAACTTCTTCTGTAACAGCGTCCTTTATAAATGTATCAAGAACTGTATCTTTTTCTGTAACTTCTTCCTCAGGAATCTCCTCAGTCTGTTCACCCGCATCTTCGTTAGTTACAAAGATTGGAACCGGCATGAAAGAGCAGTATTTATCAAGAACTTCTTTAGCCTTATATTCGTTGGCAAATTCATAGCTGTCCTCATTGAGGTAAAGAGTAATCTCAGTACCAGGATTTGTTTTGGTTCCCTCACTTATATCATATTCAGTTCCGCCATCACATGACCAGTGAACTGATTCTGCTCCGTCCTTAAATGAAAGAGTATCAATAGTAACCTGGTCAGCAACCATAAATGCTGAGTAGAAACCTAAACCAAAATGTCCGATAATCTGGTCGTCATTAGCCTTATCCTTGTATTTCTCAAGGAATGCTTCAGCACCAGAGAAAGCAATCTGGTTGATATACTCATCAACTTCTTCTTTAGTCATACCGATACCGTTATCAATGATCTTGATTGTCTTATCGTTAGCAGAAAGCTTAATCTCAACTTTATAATCAATATCGTCTGGAGCTTCATATTCTCCAATCATTGAAAGCTTCTTGAGTTTAGTGATAGCATCGCATGCATTAGAAACTAACTCTCTATAGAAGATATCATGGTCAGAATACATCCATTTCTTGATTATAGGGAAAATATTCTGACTGTTAATAGATAAATTACCATGTTCTTTTGACATAATATTTCACTCTCCAATCTATATAGTATTAAACTAAGTGTTAATTTAATACACGAATAAACAGAAGTCAAGCAAAAACTAGCACTCAAAGGTAAAGAGTGCTAACAAAAAACCGTCTGTGCATGTAAACAGGCGGTTTTGCGGGATTTATTAAATAATTCTAAATTATTCTTCATATGAAATATCAGCATCAGATAAGAAGTTGAGAATATATTTTTCAAATGCTTCATCAAGGGAGCGGTCAAGTGTAAATGTACTAAGCGAAGATGCTGTTGTCATGGTTACTGAACCATCCTGATAGCGTACATTAAGAAATAACCCGTTGACACAGCCGGGGTCAAAGTTAAGGTCAGTATCAAGTATCAGCTTTGCAACAACTGCTTCAGGCAGTACAAATGTTATCTTTAAAAGTTCAGGAACTTTCCTGCCCTTAATTATGCTGAATGCGAAAGGCTTAATGTTTTTCCATGATGTATATCTTGCAGAAGGCATGGAATTAAGCTCATCTTCATGGTAAAAGTGGGTGTTGAGCTTTCCATCTATTGTATAACTGCAGCCAGTGCATATATAGGCTTCTGAAAGACACATACCATCAAATGTATCGCTTATCAGAAGTTTATTCATAAATTGCTTTAAATCCTTAATTGTAAGAGAAAGCATAAATCCTCCTTGTTTTGCGAAGCAAAATGCGACTGCTCATGCAGGAGCAGAGGATTTTAGCCTCCTTGTTTTGCAAAATGTATATTGATTATAATATATAATCAGTCTTTTAGAAATAGCTTTTGAATTATATTTATTATAGCAAAGAGAATTGTTGATATAATACAGAGAATAACAATTCCGAGAACTACATAACTCATCTTGAATACCTGGCTTCCGTATATTATGAGATAACCAAGACCTTTTTTAGCAGCTAAGAATTCACCTATAATTACACCTACAAGACACAGACCGATATTGACTTTCATGTTACTTATAATAATTTTCTTGGAACCGGGGATGATAAGCTTACACAGAATATGCCATTTGTTACCGCCAAGAGTCCGTATCAGAGTAATTTTTTCTTTGTCAATTCCGAGAAAACCTGTGTACAGATTAATTATCATGCCAAATATGGCTACGGATACAGCGGTTATGATAATTGCTTTGGTATTAGTGCCAAGCCATACAATGAGCATAGGTGCAAGAGCTGACTTAGGAAGACTGTTTAATACTACCATAAAAGGTTCAAGACAGTCTGACAGTCCTTTGAAGCACCATAACAATATTGCAAATATAATCCCGACAACTGTAATTATTGCAAATGCGACTATGGTTTCATAGAGAGTTACCCATATATGCATGAATATTACTCCGTCTTTGGCGAGGTCTATAAATGTCTGATACAGCCTTACCGGTGAACTGAATATAAATGCGTTGATAATACCTTTGTCAGCAGAGAATTCCCACAGACCGACGAATCCTAAGAATAATATCAGGCGGGAGAGTGTTACTGATATAGTATACAAACGTTGCTTTATTATGAATTTTTTCTGTAAAGGACTAATATTCATTTTAACACCTCCCTTATTTCATCAAAATATTTCTGGGAAGAAAGAGTATCTCTTGATTCTATATTGATAGTTTTCAGAAGCTTTGCAGGACGGCTCGTGAGTATTAATACACGGTCGGTCATTGCAATTGCTTCGGATATATCGTGTGTTACTAATATTACGGTTTTCTTCTCACTCCTTAATATATTACATATATCTTCCCTTACTTCGAGTCTTGTCTGATAATCAAGGGCAGAAAATGGTTCGTCTAAAAGTAAAATATCCGGTTTCAGAGCAAGTGTGCGGATAAGTGCTGCACGCTGTCTCATACCTCCGGATAGCTGGGATGGCCTCGCTGATTTGAATTCTGCAAGCTCATATTGCTCTAAGAGATGATTAACATATGCAATGTTTTCAGGCGTTTTTTTGTTATTTATTTCAAGACCTAACATAACATTTTTATAGATACTGCGCCATTCAAACAGATTATCCTTCTGCAGCATATATCCCATCCGGGAGTCCGGATTGTTCTCTGGCGGTCTTATATATATGGTTCCAGCTTCAGGCTTTATAAGATCGCATAGCAGAGAGAGCAGTGTGGATTTACCACAACCGGATGGACCGACAATCGAGGTGAAACTTCCGGGTTCTATTTCAAAAGAAAGATCATTGATTACCGGAGTCTCTCCATTTTTATCGTGATAAGAATAATATATGTGATCCAGAGATAGAATTGATTCCAATAGATTGCTCCCATACTATGGTTAATATAATTTATGAAAATTATTGAAAAAAGTGATTATGAAGATTGAATTAGACGCATATAAAGAATATAATAATGACACTAAGGTCATATGAGGGGTACATTATGAACTGCTTAGAAGAGATAATAGCTAATATAAGCACAAAAAGAGTGTTTATACAGACACATAATTTCCCGGATCCTGATGCAATGGCATGTGCATATGGATTGTTTGAACTGCTTAAAGCAAAAGGGGTAGACGCAGAGATTTGTTATAAGGGGAGTATTGATAAAACAGTAACAGCCAAGATGGTAAGACTGCTTGATATTGCAGTTAAAGAATATATGAGTGCAGATAAATTCAGTAAAGAAGATGAGATAATTCTTGTTGATGCCCAGAAAGGTAATTCTAACATTATAGATATGAATGGTCATGAGATTATATGCATAGATCATCATCCTGCATATGAACATGTTGATTATAGATTCTCAGATATAAGACCAGAGGTTGGTGCATGCGCTTCGATTATTGCGTCATATTATTTTGATAATAATATTGAGATGTCAAAGAATGTTGCAACAGCTTTATTGTACGGGATTAAGATGGACACAGCTGATATGCGCAGAGGCGTTTCACAGCTTGATCTGGATATGTTTTATAAGTTGTTTATGAACACTGACAGGACAATTCTTGCAGACCTTGACAGCAGTGTACTGCATTTTGATGATATTAAGGCGTATAAGGACGCACTCAGCACAATAGATATAAGAGAAGATGTATGCTTTGCATGTGCAGGTTATGAGTGCAAGGAATCGCTTATAGCGGCAATATGTGATTTTACTCTGACTCTGGATGGAATTAATCTGTCAGTAGTATATTCTCCTAAGAAGGATGGGATTAAGATGTCAATAAGAAGTGCAGGTAAATATCTGTCAGGGGTAATGACAGTTAATGCACTTAAAGGAATAGGAACCGGTGGTGGTCATGATAATATGGCAGGCGGTTATGTTCCATATAAAAAGGAGGATAATGGAAAGGCAAGCGAAGCTGACGTTGTAAGGCTTGAAAAAGAGATTAAAGAGAGATTTATAAGAGAAACATGGAATTAATATAAACCGTCAGTCTGGATATCAGGTTCAGGCTGACGGTTTTGACATTGGTCTGTGTTAATATTTATATATCAATAGTTATCGTATATCAATCTGTATCCTGTCTATAAAATGTCCGAATATTCCTGCATATCCGTCCATTCCGTTATCGGTGGAGTTATCTTTCTGTAAACTGTAATAGTCTCTGTTTACAGGGCTTACCCTGTAGAATGCATAATGATAACCTGATGAATTAATAATATCATCAGGGGTGTAATAATATATCTCAACGGCATCAACAGGTGTGTCATTGCCAGCGTATCCATTATAGTAATCATTAATATCAGTGTTGCGGCTGTCTATGAAACCAAGCCAGCCACTATTTACATGGACTCTGTATTTTATATAGCCGGTATCTGTTGTGACTGCAAGACCGGTAATGCTCTGACCGGATATTCCGGCGTAGTCAGCATTATTCTTAACTATGGGAAGCCAGCGGCCTGTTGAAAGCTTTGTCTGATAGTAAACATTTATATTATTGGATGAACTATCATCGATACGCATAGTTTCACCAGTATTATCATCTTTTTTAACAGAATAATCTGAGTAATATATATTGCCATCATATTCTTCATCTTCGATTTCTACTGCACCAAACTGCCACATGGTACAGTCAAGGCTTGGAGAATCAATTCCCCAGTGCGCAAGCCAGATATTCATCTCTGGGATTGATTTCAGTCTGTCAAGGTCAAGCACATTGGTAAAATAGTTGTAATTGGCATAGACACCGGTTTTATATCCGCTGACACGCATGGCATTAACAAACATTTCGCAGAAATCAGATAGCAGTTCTCCTTCGGAGTAGACATCAAGACCATTTCTTGCTTTATATCCGTCAGCATCTTCCATATCAAACCACACACCAAGCTGAGGCGTTCTGCCTTGAAGAAGTCTTAAGGCGTGGGCAGTTTCGCTTGCTGCGTCATAATAATCCAAAGCATAACTGTACAGATAGACGCCGTAAGGAATTCCAAGCCGTTCACATTCATCCATATTTCTGATGGCAGCAGTGTCGTCCTGTGACTGGATATCGCTGCCATATCCGATACGGATAATTGCGCCTTCAATATAGTTTTTCATATTATCCCACTGAATAAAACCGTTGTAACTGCTCACATCTATTACCACAGCATATATATCTGCCGGAAATGACATGAACAGGCATAAAGAAGCAATAATTGCAATATATATTTTGATAATTTTCTTCATTCACATTCCCCTTTCTTTTAATGTTCTAATATAGAATATTCGAAAGATGATGGAGAGTGCGGAGGGAAGGTGATGCACAGTGTAGCGTGAAACTGAAGCGTGGCGGATTGGACGTTGAAGCGGAGGAAGGCACGGAAGAAGTCCAAAAAGGAAGTCAAAGAGTGGCAGATTGGACGTTGAAGTGGAGTAAGGCACGGATGAAGTCCAAAATAGGAATGTATGCGTGCAAAAATGGACTTTATGATGCATAACAGCATTCATAAAGTCCATTAGTTACAAAGCCACCTGCCGGAATCGAACCGGCGACCTTTTCATTACGAGTGAAACGCTCTACCGACTGAGCCAAGGTGGCATGTCTGTCTGCCGATATTGTGGCGACGAACATCAATTATTATATATATTAATTCTTTTTTTGTAAAGTCGTTATTTTGTGAATATACCCCACAGATTTGGAATTTGAAGTTCTGGAAAAGGCTGTAGTAAAGCATGATATAGTCCGAAAGTAATAAAATGAATAATAATTCTCTATACGGACAATTATAGATTAAGAACAGATAACTAGCAACAAAGAAGGAGGCAGCCATGAACACAATAGGTAATGATGAATCGGACAACAAGAAACCAGACAACAAGAAACCAGACAATGAGATATCAGACAACGAGAAATCCAACAACGGGAATACCGCAGATGACTATAAAGATGGTGCTGTCACGAAAAATGCTCTTCAGGTGATAACAATTATTGGAGAGATAGAAGGGCACGATAATCTTCCAGCAACAAGCAAAGCAACAAAGTATGAACATATGCTGCCTAAGCTGGCGGAGATTGAGATGGATAAAGATATTAAAGGTGTACTTTTTATTATGAATACAGTTGGTGGGGATGTCAGTGCGGGACTGGCACTGGCTGAGATGATTGCCTCAATGAAAAAGCCGACAGTTTCTTTAATAATAGGCGATTCACATAGTATCGGGGTTCCGCTTGCAGTAAGTACAGATTATTCATTTATAGTGCCAACAGCTACAATGATAATACACCCTGTAAGGATGAACGGAACACTTATCGGAGTACAGCAGACTTATGACTATTTCGAACGCATTTCTGACAGGATAACTTCGTTCATTGCAGACCACAGCAGGGTGAGCAAGGAAAGGGTTGAAGCAATGATGGTGGATACGACACAGCTTTCTAAAGACTTAGGAACAGTGCTGGTGGGTAGACAGGCTGTTGAAGAAGGTTTAATATGTGAAGTAGGAGGAATCAGCGATGCACTTGCAAAGCTGGATTCACTGATTGATAAATAATAACGCAATAAGGGGAAATTATGAAATGTAATATATGCCCAAGAGCCTGCAATGTTGACAGGAGTGTTAACAAAGGCTTTTGCGGAATGACTAATGATATATATGCGGCAAGAGCCGCTCTACATATGTGGGAAGAGCCATGCATATCAGGTGAACATGGAAGTGGGGCAGTGTTCTTTTCAGGGTGTACATTAAGGTGCATATTCTGTCAGAATTCTGAGATTGCTGCGGCACAGGTTGGAAAGAAGATAACAGTTGACAGGCTTTGTGACATTTTTCTTGAACTTCAGGACAAATGTGCCAATAATATCAACCTTGTTACAGCAACACATTTTGTACCGCAGGTTGCAGAAGCACTTATTAAGGCAAAGAATAAAGGACTTGTGATACCTGTTGTATACAATTCAAGTGCTTATGAGAATGTAAGCACAGTTAAGATGCTCGACGGATTAGTGGATGTATATCTTCCAGACATGAAATATATTGATAGCAGGCTTTCAGCAGAGTACTCGAAAGCACCGGATTATGCAGATGTGGCTAAAGCTGCAATACATGAGATGGTCAGACAGACCGGAAAGCCGGAATTCTTTATAGAAGATGATGAACTTGTGAAGAGCGGAAGAGTTGAAGCTGGGATTATGAAAAAAGGCGTAATTGTAAGGCATCTTGTACTTCCGGGAACAACTAAAGATTCCAAGGCAGTTATAAAGTATCTTCTTGATACATATGGTGATGAAATATACATAAGCATAATGAGCCAGTATACGCCATTTGAGAGACTAAAAAAACATCCACTCCTGTCGCGTAAAGTGACAAGAAAAGAATATAATTCTGTGGTAGATTATGCGATAGACTGCGGAATCAATAATGGATTTATTCAGGAAGGCGATGTGGCAGAGGAAAGCTTCATTCCTGAATTTGACTATGAAGGCATATGATTATATAATCGTAACAGAATTATTACAAATGTATTGTGTATTGGCGGGATTAATATATGGAGAATAAGCATGGGCACATAGAGCAAAACAGCGCCAGAATATGGCAGATTGGCTTGTTTTCTCTTAATAATACATCAACTAATCTGTTTCTTGCCATGATGGGATATGTCTCATATTATGCTAATGGAATAGCAGGTCTTTCGGTTGTCCTTATCTCGGTTATTCTTACGGGAATGAGAATATTTGATGGCGTGACAGATCCGGTGATAGGATATTTTATAGATAAAACCAATGGAAAATACGGCAAATTCCGGCCTTATATTGTTATAGGATACTTACTCATGGCAATTAGCAGTCTTATTCTGTTCTTTACTACAAGCCTTGTTCCGGTTATTTTAAGACCATTTTATTTTATAATTGTGTATTCAGTATATATAATCGGATATACATTTCAGACGGCAGTAGTAAAGTCTGGACAGTCGGTAATTACTAACGACATGAAGCAGAGACCTATGATAACATTTTTTGACTCAACATTTATAATGTTCGCACATGGTCTGGTTGCTTTTTATGTTTCTGTGTATCTTATTGAGAAATACAAGACATTCCAGTCACAGGCACTTTTCTCAGAATTTGTTATTACTGTTGTAATCGTTGCCGGGATATGCTCTGCACTTGCGGTAGTAGGAATATGGAGCAAGGATAATGTTAAATATTTCAAGCTGGAGGAAGATAAGAAACAGCAGATACATTTCAGAGATTATGTTACTATAATTAAGCACAACAAGCCAATCAGAATGCTTGTTATAGCAGCAGCATCTAACAAATTCGCACAGATGGTATATGGCAATTCAACAGTTCTTGTAATGCTTTATGGAATTCTGATGCAGAATTATCCGCTTGCTGGTATAATTGGAATAATTGTAGGTATTCCCAACTTAGGAATAATATATCTTGGCATTGAACATGCCAAGCGATGCGGACAGAAGAAGACACTTGTAAGGTCAACATATCTTGCAATTATTTTTCAGACGATACTTATGCTCATGATGATATTTACTGATCTTACCAAAGTATCATTAAAGCATATTAATTTTATTACGGTTGCATTCCTGCTTGTATTTACGCTGCTTAATGGAGTGAAATCAATATCTAATAATATAGTTGTTCCTATGATTGCTGACTGTACTGATTATGAATATACACTGAGCGGACATTTTGTGCCTGGAATAATGGGTGCACTGTTTTCTTTCATTGACAAATCATTTTCAGCACTTGGAACAGGATTTGTAGGAATTGCACTGGCGATAGCGGGGTATTCTAAAGTTTTTCCGCAGGTGGAGGACCCACTGACACCACAGCTTAAGTTTCTGACAATATTTTTCTATTGTATGATTCCGATAATTGGTTGGATTGTGACAATATTTATAATGAGATTCTATAAGCTGGATAAGAATACCATGAAGGGCTTGTATAAGAAATAGAGTGGAGAGTGGAATATGCTTATTAATAAAGGTAATCCAATGCTGATGGGATGCAGCAGATATAAGGACGGATATAATTTTACATATGAGGCAGAATGTGAAAATGCAGCTCTGCTGATTTTTGATGCTCATATGAAGCTTAAAGAACGTATAGAACTTGATTCATCAATGAAATGTGGCAACATATTTTCAGTATATGTATGTGACAGGAAGCTGGATACATGTTTCTACTGCTATGAGATAGATGGCTTAATGTATCTTGATCCATATGCAAAGGCGATAACGGATTGCGGAAGATTTGGACAGATGGACGAGGAAGATGTGTATCTGGCTGCGATTGATGTGGCAGATTATGACTGGGAAGATGACAGACCACTTAATTATGATTACAGCGACTGTATATTCTACAAAATGAATGTCAGGGGATTTACTAAGAGCAGGACATCAAAGGTCAGGGATAAAGGCACATTTGCAGGAATAGTGAATAAGATACCATATCTTAAAGAACTTGGAATTACAACTCTTGAGTTACAGCCTGCATATGAATTTGATGAAATAGGCCGTTTTCCACAGTTGACTGATACGATAATGTCAAAATACGGAGCCGGAACACATTACAGCGTGGATAAGAATACGCGAAAAATTAATTACTGGGGATATGTCGGAGGATTTTATTTCGCACCTAAGGCATCATATTCTTCAATTGCTTCAAAGCATCCGGGGGTATTTAGGGATTATACAGTTGAATTTAAGAATATGGTTAAAGAACTGCACAGAAATGGCATTGAAGTCGTTATGGAAATGTTTTTTACTGACGAAAGTACGGGCTTTATATTGCAGTGTGTAAGATACTGGGTTACTGAATATCATATTGACGGAGTTCATGTGTACTGTGATGAGTCTGCTCTTAAGGCACTTTCACAGGACGCACTTTTAGCGGATACCAAGATTATAACTGTATACTGGAATGGCAAAACCGGAACGAAGAAGCATATGGCTAATTATAATAATGATTTCCAGAATATTGTGCGCCGCCTGTTAAAGGGTGACGAGAATATGCTTGGAGAATTTGCAGCTATATCAAGAAAGAATGAAGCAAACAGTGCAAGTATTAATTATATTGCCAACAACAATGGATTTACTCTTAATGACCTTGTAAGCTATGACAGAAAGCATAATGAGCTTAATGGTGAGAATAACAGGGATGGCGAGGATTTTAATTTCAGCTGGAACTGTGGCGAGGAAGGTTCGACAAGAAAGAGAAAGATTAAAGAACTAAGAATGCGTCAGATTAAAAATGCACTGGCTTTTGTTTTCTTGTCGGCAGGCACTCCGCTTATACTTGCCGGAGACGAGTTTGGCAATTCACAGAACGGTAACAATAATCCGTATTGTGTTGACAGTGAACTTTCATGGGTTAACTGGAAGGAAACTAAAGAAGGGAAAGAAATTCTTGAATGGACAAAGGCTCTTATACAGTTCAGACAGAATAATAAGATACTTCATATGCCGCAGTCACTTACTTTAAGTGACAGGGTATCATGTGGCTACCCTGATATATCATATCATGGAACTAATGCGTGGTATGCACAGATGAATACATATGACAGACATTTAGGAATTATGTATTCATGTGTATATGGGGATGAAGAAGACCACAGTCTGATATATGCTGCATATAATATGCACTGGGAGAATCACAGCTTTGCACTTCCTAAGATTAATGGTACATGGAAGGTTGATATGAGTTCTAATGTATCAGGTGCTGTGATTGAAGATAATAACAGAAGTGTATGTGTTGAGCCACGGAGCGTTGCAATACTCACAGGAACATATGAAATTCCTGCTAAAAAGGAGAGGTAATGGACATAAAGAAGCTTGCAGATGTCAAAGACAGATTTGCAGATTACGAGAAGATATTTAATTCAGGTGATTATGACAAAGCGGCAGATATATTATCTGCAATACTTGAAAGAATAGAAGAGTGTACGGACGAGCGTAAAGCCGGAACTATGGATGATACATTTGTGAAAAAATCGGACATGGACGGCAGACCAATATATATAAGCCTTAATCATGTTATGGAATATTATGTGTACGCATGTTATTTTGAACCGGAAACGGATGTGCTGTGTACAGAGCTGCCGGTTGGAGAGTACTACAGGACTTATGGCAGTCTGTGCCTGAAGTTATCGAAGTTTCGCAGAGCTGAGGATGCATTTAAGAAGGCTATATGCTGGAATCCTGTTGACCTTGATTCATATCTTGGCCTTGCAGAATGTTATAAGAATCTTAATATGCTGTCGAGATATCTTGATGTTACAAAGCAGGCATACAGATTCTGCTGTAGCCGCGCAACGATGGCAAGATATTACAGAAATATGGGATTTTACTTTGTGGCAAAGTATAATACTGAGGCGGCAAGAGTGTGCTACACATACAGTAATATATATTATAAGACAGATAATGCTGATAATGAACTTAAATATCTTGAGCAGGCATTAAATGACAAGACACCGGAATATTCTGTTAAACAGATGCAGGAAATACTTGATAAGAATGAGGTGGAACCAGGACCTGACTCTAAGACAATAGGAATTATATACAGAGTCGGTGAACTTATGATGAATGATAAAGATTACAGTCTGGCAAGAGACTGCTTTTCAATTGTTTATGATATAACACAGGAAGCACAGTTAAAGACATTGCTTGATGAATTAGATAAAGATCTGGAGGATAACAATGCTTGATAAATCTTATGATGGAATAATATTTGACCTTGACGGTACTATGTGGGATACAAGAAAGCCAATATGTGAGGCGTGGAATATAATACTTTCTCGTCATGAAGAGATTCACAGAACACCAATTGTCGAGACAGACCTTAACGACTGTATGGGACTTCCGATGTACGACATAGCTGCAAAGCTGTTTCCACAAGAACAGGAACAGGTAAGAAATGCACTTATGGACGAGCTGTGTACATTTGAGAATGGCTATCTTGCTGAAAGAGGTGGAATTCTTTATCCACAGCTTGCAGAAACTCTTTATACACTAAGCATGAAATATCCATTGTACATTGTGAGCAATTGTCAGGATGGTTATATTGAAAGTTTTCTTACAGCACACCTTATGTCCGATTTCTTCAAAGATACTGAATGCTGGGGAAGGACATTTCTGCCAAAGAGCGAGTCTAATAAGATACTTATAGAAAGAAACGGTCTTAAGAATCCTGTATATGTTGGTGATACAGCAGGTGATGCAAAGTCTGCCAAAGATGCGGGCATAGATTTTATATATGCTGAGTATGGATTTGGAGACGTATCCAAAGACTGCTATGTTGCTAAGATAGAGAGCTTTGCAGAGCTTGCAGAGATATTGTAGGATGGGTTTTAAGCTGGAGAGTACTTTGGGGCTTAAAGCTGTGTCATGATATGTAGAGAGCTGGGCTGGGATAGGCTGAGAACTGTGCCAGAATATGTGAAGTTTGGAAAAGACCTACGCAAGATAGAAATATGTGGTTTGTATTTGATGTTTTATACATAGTATATCTGGTTCAGACAATTGTTAATATCAGGAAATTTTAAGCTTTTGTGCTTGACGGCAGATAAACATAGTGCTATTATAGGTGGCAGTTAAATATTTAAAGTCGATGATCAAAAGAGTACTTTCGGAAGGTACATCACAGAGAGCTGGCGGTGGTGGAATGTCAGTATGGAGAGCCGTAAGGAATGGGTTTGTGAGATGCGTAGATGAATTAGCAGTAGTTTACGACGTGGCCTCGCGTTACAGGGGAAGGATATATTAATTGTATCTGATAATGAGTTGAGCATACAGGTGGCATATCCGGTAAGGAGTGCCACCTTTTTTATTAATATTACAAGTATGTTCATAAATAAGGGTGGCACCACGGTAATTCGTCCCTGACAGGAATCTGTAATATACAGGTTTCTGTCAGGGACATTTTTTGTAAGCAGCAAGTCATGCGAACAAGAATAAAGCTTGCTTTAATTCTTGTTCATATGACGAGCGCCAGTAATGAACAACGAAGGACAGGGAGGAACTATGAAACGAAGATTAAGAGCTTATAAGAAGACGGTAAGTATTGTTAATGAGAAAGCTATTGAACTATACAAAGGACTTGGAATTGAAAAGAAGGGATTTCTTCTTGAAGGAACTGACAAGGAAAGCGGACAGTATACTTTTATGGGAGTTGAACCGAATGAGATAATTCAGTCAGATAAGAACAGCCTTGTTATTACAAGAAAAGATGGCAGCAGAGAGGTAAGAGAGGGTAATCCTCTTATAAGACTTAAAGAGTATTTTGATGAATTTGAGATAGTAAAGGATCCGGGAGAACTTGATTTCCTCGGAGGTCTTGTTGGAAGCCTTGGATATGATTATATAAGATACACAGAAGTCCTTCCTGATGATAATCCTGATGAGATAGGAATTGAGACAATACAGCTTATGCTTGCAGACAAGTTCATTGCTATCAATCATACAGCAGAAACATTCACAGCAGTAGTGCTTGGAGAGGATTCAGAGGAAGGCAGGATTAAGGCTTTAAAGGAAGCGGAGGAGCTCATAAAGACTGCAAGAGAGGGCGTAGATAAGTTTAAGGATGATAAGCCTGATATGTCACTTGAAGGTGTGATATTGAAAAAATCGGACACGCTTGAAGAATATAGCAAGAAGGTTAATAAGATTAAGAATTACATAAAAGAAGGTCATATATTCCAGACTGTTCTTTCGCAGAGATGGACAATAAAGACGGGACAGAGCGGTTTTAATCTCTATGAAAAATTAAGAGAACTTAATCCTTCACCATATATGTATTACTTTAATTTCGGAGATTTTGAGATAATCGGAAGTTCACCGGAAATGATTGTAAAGCAGTCAGACAATAAAGTATATACATGTCCTATAGCAGGCACAAGAAAAAGAGGAGCAACAAAGGAACAGGATATTGCTTTAGAGGAAGAACTTCTTGCAGATGAGAAGGAGAGAGCAGAGCATGTAATGTTAGTTGACCTTGCACGTAACGATATGGGTAAGATAAGTGAGATAGGAACAGTCAAGGTTGACCAGTTCATGAATATCCAGAGATATTCACATGTTATGCATATTGTTTCACTTGTTGAGGGGAGAAAGAATGGAGAATATCATCCACTTGACCTCGTATCATCATTCCTTCCAGCAGGTACATTAAGCGGTGCACCTAAGATAAGAGCAATGGAAATCATAGATGAGCTTGAGACAGTAAGAAGAGGTCTGTATGGAGGAGCTACAGGATATCTTGATTTCGGTGGTAATATGAACTTCTGCATTACAATCAGGACTATGATTAAGAAAGGCGATAAGGTATATCTTCAGGCAGGTGCAGGAATTGTTGCTGATTCAAAGCCTGAGATGGAATATCAGGAGTGCTGCAATAAAGTAATGGCACTTGCAAAGACACTTGTTAAGGAGGAACATTTATGATTCTGCTGATTGATAATTATGACTCATTTACATATAACCTGTATCAGTTTATTGGAATATTTAACAGTGATATTAAGGTTGTAAGAAACGATAAGATAACAATTGAGGAGATAGAGGAGCTTGACCCTGAATCAATAGTTGTATCTCCTGGCCCTAAGAGCCCTAAAGATGCTGGAATATGTGTTGATGTAATAAAGCATTTTACAGGAAAGAAGCCGATACTTGGTATATGTTTGGGACATCAGTGCATAGGAGAAGCATTTGGCGCAACTGTTTCATATGCCAAGAATATTATGCATGGAAAGCAGTCAGAGATATACCATGATGGTACAGGAATATTTACCGGACTTGATTCACCTGTAAAGGTTGCAAGATATCACTCACTCGCTATAATTGAAGAAACTATGCCAGACTGCTTAAAGGTTATTGCAAAGACTGATGATGGAGAGATTATGGCGGTAAGACATAAAGATTATCCAGTAGTAGGATTGCAGTTCCATCCGGAGTCAATATATACAGAGCATGGCAAGAGAATGATTGAGAATTTCGTTAACGGGGTGATTTAATGATATTAGATGTTATTGTAGAGGATAAGTTAAAAAGACTTCCAGAACACAAGAAAAGAATCAGCGAAGAAGAGATGACAAGACTTGCGATTGAGAGCCAGAGAGTGTCACACAGCTTCTATGATGCACTTGCAAAGGATGGTCTTTCAATTATAAGTGAGTTCAAGAAAGCATCACCAAGTCATGGTAATATGAACAATAAGATTACTCTGGAAGAAAGGATAAAACAGTACGGCGAAAGCGCAGATGCTATTTCATGCCTTACAGAGGAAGACCATTTTAAAGGAAGTACAGAATATCTTAAGCAGATAAGAAAGATGACAGACCTTCCGATTATCAGAAAAGACTTCATAATTGATCCATATCAGGTGTATGAAGCAAAGGTTATAGGAGCAGATGCAATTCTTCTCATAGCAGCTATTCTTGATGATGAACAGTTTAAGAAGTTATATGACCTTGCTTACAGTCTTGGACTTGATGTTTTATGTGAGGTTCATAACGAAGATGAAATGCAGAGAATGCTGAATCTTGATGTGAAGATTATAGGAATTAACAACCGTAATCTTAAGACATTTGAGGTTGACCTTAATACTACGAAAAAGCTTGCAGATATGGTTACACCAGAGATGAGAAAAGCTGGAAAACTGCTTGTATCAGAAAGCGGAGTTGCGGATACAGATGATATTAAGGTGCTGGCAAAGAGTGGAGCAGATGCACTTCTTATAGGAACAGTGCTTATGGAAGCACCGGAGCCGGAAGAATTAATATCAGAGTTTAAAGAGGTATATAATGCTGAAAGAAAATGATTCTTTAGTACAGGTTAAGATATGCGGACTTACAAGTATGGATGATGTACACATTATAGAAAAATATGGTGCAGATTATGCAGGGATGGTACTATATTATCCAAAAAGCAGACGCAATATTGACATTACTCTGGCAGAAATGCTAGTTGCACAATTGAAGAAATCGGACATCAAAATGGTTGCAGTTGTTGTATCGCCTGATGTATCACAGCTTGAAGCAATACAGAATGCAGGATTTGATTATATACAGATTCATGGTGAATTAAGTGATGATGTGTATGACAGATGCAATATTGATATTATAAGGGCTGTTAATATAAATAATCAGTCTGAGGAAGATATATATCTGGAGACTAAGCGATGGCGAAGCTTATATAAAGTTAAAGGTCTGCTTTTTGATGCAGGAGTTCCGGGAAGTGGTAAAACATTTGACTGGAATAGTCTGAAAAAAGTGGATTGTGGTAATAAAAAGTTATTCCTTGCAGGAGGGCTTACACCTGATAATGTCAGAACTGCAATAGAGGCTGTAAGGCCGGATGTTGTGGATATAAGCTCAGGCGTTGAGTTTGATGATATATCTGTTAAAGGAAAAGATGAGAATAAGGTAAAAACATTTATTAATAATGCAAAATATTAAGAAAAAGAGGTAAAGAGGAAATGGCAGAAAGCAAGTATTATGGACAGTTCGGAGGACAGTATGTATCAGAATCACTTATGAATACACTGGCAGAACTTGAGAAAGCATTTGAAGAGGCAATTAATGATCCACAGTTTATTAAAGATTATATGTACTATCTTAAAGAGTATGTTGGAAGGGAAACACCTCTTTACTATGCTGAAAGAATAAGCGAAAAATATGGTGCTGAAATATATCTTAAGAGAGAGGATCTTAACCATACAGGTGCCCATAAGATTAATAATGTTATCGGACAGATTCTTCTTGCCAAGAGAATGGGTAAGACTAAGGTTATTGCAGAGACAGGTGCAGGACAGCACGGTGTTGCAACAGCTACAGGTGCAGCACTTTTTGATATGGAGTGTACAGTTTTCATGGGTGCTGAGGATATTGAAAGACAGAAGCTTAATGTATTCAGAATGGAAATGCTTGGAGCAAAGGTTCAGCCTGTAACAACAGGAAGCGCAACATTAAAGGATGCAACTAACGAGGCTATCAGAACATGGGCTGAAAGGGCAGAGGATACATTTTACATTATTGGTTCTGCTGTAGGACCACATCCTTATCCTAAGATGGTTAAAGAGTTCCAGAGAATTATCAGCACTGAGGCAAGAAAGCAGATTCTTGAAAAGACAGGAAAGCTTCCAGATGCAGTTGTTGCCTGTGTCGGTGGTGGCTCTAATTCAATCGGAATGTTTGCAGATTTCATCAATGATAAAGATGTAGACCTTATTGGTGTTGAGGCAGGAGGACTTGGTATTGAGACAGGAAAGCATGCATCAGCAATGGCACTTGGACAGGTTGGTGTACTTCACGGAATGAAGACATATCTTTTACAGGATGAAATCGGTAATATCCAGCTTGCACATTCAATCTCAGCAGGACTTGATTATCCGGGAGTAGGACCAGAACATGCTTACTTAAGAGATTCTGGAAGAGCAAAATATGTTTCAGTAACAGATAAGGAATGTATGGAAGCACTTATGGAACTTTGCAGAATGGAAGGAATTATCCCGGCAATTGAAAGTGCACATGCACTTGCACATGTGTTCAAGATGGCACAGGGTGAATATAAGGGTAAGACAATTATCATGTGTCTTTCAGGCCGTGGTGATAAGGATGTTAATACAGTTCAGAAATATCTTAACGGAGAGGAGACTAACAAGTAATGAATAGAATAGAAGAAAGACTTGCAGCACTTAAAGAAGAGGGAAAGAAAGCATTTATTACATATACAACAGCAGGACTTCCGGATTACGATACAACTAAGAAGCTTATGTTTGCACAGGAGAAGGCAAGGATTGATATTATGGAAATTGGTGTTCCATTCTCAGATCCTATTGCAGATGGTCCTGTGATTCAGGATGCTTCATACAAGGCTATCCAGAATGGTGCTTCACTTGAAGGTACATTTACAATGATGGGTGAGGTAAGAAAAGCTGGTCTTAACAGCCCTGTTGTATTCATGCTTTACTACAATACTGTATATCATTATGGAGTTGAGAACTTCGTGAATAAATGTATAGAAAATGGTGTGGACGGACTTATCATACCTGACCTTCCATTTGAGGAACAGGGCGAGATTAAGGGAGTTCTTGCAAAGAACGAGAATTCGCCAATTCTTATCCAGCTTGTATCACCGGTATCTAAGGGCAGGATTCCAATGCTTTTAGAAAATGCAAGAGGTTTTGTATATTGCGTTTCACAGATGGGTGTTACAGGAAAGGGGGCTAACTTCCATTCGCAGATAAGAGAATACCTTACAGAAGTTAAGAAAGAATCTAAGATTCCTGTTATGATGGGATTCGGAATAAGAACAGCAGCAGATGTTGCCCCACTTGAAGATATTATTGATGGTGCAATCGTTGGTTCACATTTTATCAAGCTTCTTGAAGCTAATAATTATTCAGAGGAAGCTGCCACAGATTATGTTGCAACATTTAAGAAGGAGCTTAATGCCTAATGGTACCGATATTAGCTAAGCAGGCGCTTGCGCGCAAATGTGAATTTTCTAATGCAAAGATGACTGGTAATTATGAATGTGCCTATGCCCTTGGAGTTGTGTCAGGGGCACTGGCAATTCCTAAGGAGGAAAATGTTACCAATCTTGTGGAACTAAAAAACAAAATAGAACCACAGTATAAAAAGCTGTCTTCGAATAATGAGCAGATAAAAAAGCTTGTTCTTTTGCTGTGTGATTATGAACCTTCCGATATCTTTGATGAGCAGATGATGGAATTATATAACGATGGTTATGCAGACAAAAGTATTAATCTGACGGTCTGATAATAAAGGAATATTAAATAAAATCTAAATGCAGATGTTGACTTATATTTACTATTAGAGTATATTTACAAAAGTAACTGAAATTTAACGAAAGTAAGGTGTAATTTGTAATGACTGAGACAATCAACGTTGCTAACATTGATAAAGTACATAAGAATCCAATTGCTGAGCTTGTACAGACAGCATGTCAGTTCGAAAGCCATATTGATATTTCATCAGAAGGCAAGAATATTAATGCTAAAAGTTTAATGGGGATTATGGCATTTGGATTAAGGGACGGAATGTCTGTTACTATTTCAGCTGAAGGCAATGACGCAGATAAAGCTGTAGAAACAATCAAGAAGTTTCTTATTGGGGAATAGTATTTTTATTAAGGAGGATGGAAACATGGCAAACATTGAGAAGAAGGAAAACATCGTATTTGGTGATGCTGTAAAGACAGCAGAGGTTAAGCCTGCAGAAGCTAAGACAGCTGTTAAGAAAACTACTAAGACAGCAGCTAAGAAAGCAGCAGCTAAGACAGAGACAGCCAAGAAGGCTGTTGAGACAGCAGCGGTTAAGGTTGAAGCTAAAGTTGAAGATGCTAAAGAGACTGTTAAGGAAGCAGCTAAAGCTACAACAAAGAAGGTGGCAGCAAAGAAGACAGCAGTTAAGACTACAGCTAAGAAGGCTGTTGCCAAGAAAGAAGTTAAGACTGAGACATTTATTCAGTACAACGATGAGCAGACAGATATGGATGCTGTTTTAAAGAGAGTTGAAGCTGATCTTAAGGCACAGAAGGTAGCAGCTAAAGATATTAAGTTATACATAAAGCCACAGGATGGAGCATGCTATTATGTTGCTGATGGAAAGGTTGCAGGAAGAGTAGATTTATTCTAATTAATAACGAGATTGATTTTAGAACGTCGTTTTGATGAGTGATTCATTGAAACGGCGTTTTTTATTTATTATGTCATATGACAGACGGATTTTGTTTCTAATTTCCAGTAAAAATATACTTTGAAAAAATTTTAAAAATGTAATATAATATTAATAATTGATACGGATTTAACGAAGAATTGGAAGGAAGTACGAAGAGCATGTTTGAGATTGGTGATAAGGTAGTATACGGAGTTGTTGGAGTGTGCGAGGTTGAAAATATTGATACACCACCTATTAAGGGAATATCAGGTGATTATTATTTTCTGCAGCCGGTATTTGACAGCAAGGGGATTATATATTCACCTGTTGACAGCAACAAGGTTATGATAAGAAGCATTATGACTGTTAAGGAATGTGACAAGTTAAAGGAAAGAGCCAGAAATTGTAAGAAAGATGGAGAACTTTCAGAAAAGGTTACACCTATGCAGTATGATGAACATATGAAATCTCAGGATGCTTTAAAGCTTATGCATCTGATTCGTGCTTTATATGTCATTAAGAATGAAAGAGCTAAGGATTTAAGAAAGATGAAGTCAGCAGACAGCAGGATGCTGCTTGCAGCAAGAAAGCTTCTGTATGGTGAATTTGCAGCTGCCTATAATCAGGCTTTTGATGAAGTTGCTGAAGAGATGGATGCATATTTATCGGTAGATTAACTGGACTGAATTAAGAATTATATAGGAATATTTGTATGAAAGATTTAACTAAGGGAAGTATAACGAAACTTATATTCTGGTTTGCATTGCCGGTGTTTATAGGTTCGCTGCTTCAGATGACTTATAATCTTGTGGATACCAAGATTATAGGGTATGTATTAGGAGAAAGTTCACTGGCGGCTGTAGGTTCTACTAACTCAGTGAACACCCTTGTTATAGGCTTTTTACAGGGACTGACTAATGGATTTGCTGTTATTGCTGCACAGTTTTTTGGGGCAGGAGATACAGCTAATTTTAAGAGGACAGTTGCAGGTTCGTTCAAATATGGAATTATGATATCAGCAGGTCTGACAGTGGTTGTGCTGATATTTTTACGACCTCTTCTGAAAGTACTTAATACACCAGAGGATTTGTTAAAGGAAGCCTATGATTATATATTTATAATATTTGCAGGCATGACAATACTTATGCTTTACAATGTCTGTGCAGCCCTGTTAAGGTCGATAGGAGATTCATTTACTCCGCTTATTTTTTTAGGAATATCAGTAGTGCTTAACATTGGTGGAGACTTATTTTTCCTTAAGGTTATTCCAATGGGGGTAAGAGGTGCTGCAGTGGCAACAGTGCTTTCGCAGCTCATAGCACTTATTGCGTGTCTTATATATTCACTTAAAAGATACAACATACTGTGGATTGAAAAGAAAGATTTTAAGACTGATGCCAGTCTGTGTGGAAAACTTATGTCAACAGGCTGTTCCATGGGCTTTATGAGCAGTCTTGTATCAATTGGCTCTGTTACATTGCAGAGTGCAATCAATTCATTTGGACAGGATATAATACTTGCCCATACAACGGCAAGAAGAATTTCAGAGCTTTTTATGATGATGTTCGGTGTGCTTGGAACTACTATGGCAACCTTTTGCGGACAGAATCTTGGAGCAGGAAAGTATGAAAGAATAAGAAAGGGCATATTAACATCTATTCTTATGGGATGGGTATGGTGTGTGTTATGTGTAATCACATCTTATACGGTAGTTCCTGCATTTGTTAAAATGCTTATAAGTTCGGATAATAGAAAAGTAATAGATACAGCAACACTATATTTAAGAGTGGATTCGCTGCTTTATTTTGTGACAGCGATGATAACTATCATAAGAAACTCACTGCAGGGAATAGGCGACAGGCTTACTCCTATCATATCAAGTGGGATTGAGCTTGCAGGAAAGGTTGTTATAACATTTACACTTGTTCCGTTTATGGGATACTGGGGTGTTATTGTTTCAGAGCCTATAGTATGGGTTCTGATGGTTATTCCGCTTATTGTGCAGTTAATAAAGAATCCGGCATTTGCCAGAGGAAAGAATAACGGAGGATGATTTATGGCAGAGAATACTAAGAATGTTGAATTTAAGAATCCACATCCTGAGCTTCCTGTAAGAGAACCGATTCTTAAGCTTGGAAAGATGATTACTGACAGGGCAGCAATAAAGCTTGGATTGGAGAAGCTCACAGCAGATGACCCTGAGTACTGGGGACTTGCAGCAATCTGTACTGATGAGATGGCTGAGGTTGCATTAAAGATGGGAGTGCGTAAGCCAAAGACACTTCCTGAACTTGTTAAGATTACAGGTATGGATGAGAAGTATCTTGAGGAGCTTCTTAATAAGATGGCTTTTAATGGTGTAATCGAGTATAACTGGGAGAATCCAAAGCACGAGAAACAGTATGTGCTTCCTATGTTTGTTCCTGGAAGTGCGGAATTTGCCAATATGAATGATACTGTCTTAGAGGAACATCCTGAGATGGGAAGATTCTTTGAACGTATGAGTCGTATTCCTCTTGAGGGACTTACACATATGGTTCCACCAGGAGGTGCCGGAATCGGCATGCATGTCATTCCTGTACAGAAGGAAGTTGATATGTGTAATGAAGCCATCTCGCTTGAGAAGATTTCATACTGGCTTGATAAATACGAGGGCAAATATGCAGCAAGCCCATGTTCATGCCGTAAATCAAGAAAGACATTTGATGAGGGATGTGCAGATGATCCTGCTGACTGGTGTGTTGCTGTAGGTGATATGGCTGATTATGTCGTTGAGACTGGCAAAGGCGGAAGATACATCACTAAGGAAGAAGCACTTGAGATTTTCAAGAAGGCAGAGGATAACGGATTTGTTCACCAGATAACTAATATTGATGGTGAAGATAAGATATTTGCTATATGTAACTGTAATGTTAATGTCTGTTATGCGCTCAGGACATCACAGCTTTTCAATACTCCTAATATGTCACGTTCAGCATATGTTGCACATGTCAACAAGCAGAACTGTGTTGCATGTGGACGCTGTGTTGAATACTGTCCTGCAGGTGCATTGTCTCTTGGACAGAAGCTTTGCAGAAAGGACGGCTCAGAGGTTACATATCCTAAGATGCCGCTTCCTTCAGAACAGAAGTGGGGCAGACACATGTGGTCAGAGGACTACAGGGACAAGAACAGAATCAATACACATGAGTCAGGAACTGCTCCATGTAAGACAGCCTGTCCAGCCCACATTGCTGTACAGGGCTATTTAAAGATGGCTGCACAGGGAAGATATCAGGATGCACTCGCTCTTATCAAGAAGAACAATCCACTTCCTGCAATATGTGGTTATGTCTGTAACAGGCGTTGTGAAGACGCATGTACAAGGGGAACTATTGATGAGTCAATTGCTATTGATGAAGTTAAGAAATATATAGCAATGTTAGATATCAATGCAGAGACAAGATATGTTCCAGAAAAGGTTGTTCCTGCAACTAAGGGATATTTTGACGAGAAGGTTGCGATTATAGGAGCAGGTCCGGCTGGTATTTCATGTGCATATTACCTTGCAGAGAAAGGCTATACTAATGTGACTGTATTCGAGAAGAATAAAGAACCTGGCGGTATGGTTGTATATGGTATTCCTTCATTTGTTATGGAGAAGAATATCGTACAGGCAGAGATAGATGTATTACGGGCTATGGGTGTTGAGATTAAATGTGGTGTTGAAGTAGGTAAGGATATCACAATCGCACAGCTTCGCGAACAGGGCTATAAAGCATTTTATATTGCAGTTGGATGTCAGGGCGGTAGAAAGACTGGCGTTGCCGGAGAAGATGCTAAGGGAGTTATGACTGGCGTTGAGCTTCTCCATATAACAACTGATGATGAAAGCTATAAGCTTACAGGTGACACAGTAGTCATTGGCGGTGGTAATGTTGCCATTGATGTATCTAGAACAGCAATACGTTGTGGTTCACCTAAGGTTTCACAGGTATCTCTTGAGACAAGAGACATTATGCCAGCACTTCCAGAAGAGATTGAGACTGCTGAATCAGAAGGTATCAATATTATTGGTGGCTGGGGACCTAAAGAAATCCTTACAGAAGATGGCAAGGTTACAGGCATCGTATTTAAGAAATGTACTTCTGTTAAGGATGGTGATGGAAGATTCAATCCACAGTACGATGAGAATGAAACTATGACAATAGAATGCAGCAATGTGATAATGTCTGTCGGACAGGCAATTGAATGGGGCAGCCTTCTTGAGGGTACTAAGGTTGAATTCTGGCATGGTAATTATCCTGTTGCTGACAAGGTTACATATCAGACAGCAGAGCCAGATATCTTTGTCGGTGGTGATGTATATACAGGTCCTAAATTCGCTATTGATGCTATTGCGGCAGGTAAGCAGGGGGCTATATCTATTCACCGATATGTACAGCCACACAGCTCACTTACAATAGGCAGGGATCCTAACTATTATGTTGAACTTGATAAGGATGATTACAGCGTTGAGAAGTATGACAATACAGGCCGTCAGCGACCAGCTAAGAAGTCAGGAGTTGATAAGCTGTCATTCAGAAGTGATGCAGGTGTATTCACAGAGGAACAGGTTAAGAAAGAAACTGCAAGATGCTTGGGCTGTGGTGCAACAATCGTTGATGAGAACCAGTGCGTAGGCTGTGGTATCTGTACAACAAAGTGTGAGTTTGATGCTATACATCTTCAGAGAGACTTGCCAGAGTGTTCTACAATGAGAAGAAGTGAGGATAAGCTTAAGTACATTCTTCCATATGGTGCAAAGCAGGCAATTAAGATTAAATTCAAAAAGAAAAAGGACTAAAATGTATGCATGAATTGGGCGTAGTATTTCACATAATAGATGACCTCAAAGCAGTAGCTTCAGATAATGATGTTTCAAGCATATCTAAAGTTACAATTGAGCTTGGTGAAGTATCAGGAGTCGTAGAAGAATATCTTACAGACTGCTGGAAGTGGGCTTGCAAGAAAGAAGAACTTGTAAAGGACTGTGAGATGGAAGTCGAGATAATTCCGGGTATAACTTACTGTGAGGACTGCGGGGAAACTTATGAGACTGTGAAATACGCCAAAGTCTGTCCGAACTGTGGCAGTAAGCACACATATCTTATTCAGGGCAATGAATTTAATATTAAGCAGATTGAAGTTCCTGAATAAAATGCTTGCATTTTTTTCTGTCAGATATTAAGATAGAAAAGAATTTTATATTTAAAGGCATTGAAAAAGAGGAGTACATATCCTTATCCGACAGAGAGAACCGTTCACTGGCTGGAAGATGGTTCAGGTAATAATGATATGGAAGGTAGCTTTGGAGCCGCATGGCTGAACTGTTGATTTAAGTAGGCTGTGACGTATTCCGCGTTAAGGAGTAATGAGGATTATCACAAGATAATTAAACAAAGGTGGTACCGCGTTAATAAGTTTATTTACGCCCTTTGCAGAGTATATGCCCTGCAAAGGGCTTTTTTGCGCGAGCAGCGAGCGCATAATTGGGAAAGAACCCGGAATGCAATATTAAAAAGGAGATTAATTATGAGCAAGGAATTGGAAAAGAATTATAATCCGTCTGAAATCGAAGACAGATTATATCACAAGTGGCTTGAAAAGAAGTATTTTCATGCAGAAGTAAACAGAGATAAGAAACCATTTACTATTGTTATGCCACCACCTAATATTACAGGTAAGCTGCATATGGGTCATGCGCTTGATAACACTATGCAGGATATTATCATCAGATTCAAGAGAATGCAGGGCTATGAAGCTCTCTGGATTCCTGGAACTGACCATGCTTCAATCTCAACTGAGGTTAAGGTTACTAATGCTCTTAAGGAAGAAGGAATTGACAAGCATGAGCTTGGAAGAGAGGGCTTCTTAAAGAGAACATGGGAATGGAAGAAGGAATATGGTGGAACTATCACAAGCCAGTTAAAGAAGATTGGTTCATCATGTGACTGGGACAGAGAGAGATTCACTATGGATGAAGGCTGTTCTAAGGCTGTTCAGGAAGTATTTATCAAGCTCTATGAGAAAGGACTTATATACAAGGGCTCAAGAATTGTTAATTGGTGTCCGGTATGTAATACTTCTATATCAGATGCAGAGGTTGAGCATGAGGAGCAGGCAGGACATTTCTGGCATATCAACTATCCTGTAGTTGGAGAGCCGGGAAGATATGTTGAGATTGCAACAACAAGACCAGAGACATTACTTGGAGATTCAGCTTTAGCTGTTAATCCAGATGATGAAAGATACACAGACCTTGTTGGAAAGGAAGTTGAACTTCCACTTACAGACAGAACAATACCTATTATTGCAGACCCTTATGTTGATAAGGAATTTGGTACAGGTGTAGTTAAGATTACTCCAGCACATGACCCTAACGATTTTGAGGTTGGTAAGAGACATAATTTACCAGAGATTAACATTTTAAATGATGATGCTACAATTAATAATCTTGGCGGCAAGTATGCAGGCATGGACAGATATGAAGCAAGAAAGGCTATGGTAGCTGACCTTGATGCACTTGGACTTTTAGTAAGAGTTGAAGACCATACACACAATGTTGGTACTCATGACAGATGTAAGACAACTGTTGAGCCAATGATTAAGCAGCAGTGGTTCGTTAAGATGGACGAGCTTATCAAGCCTGCTGTTGAAGGCGTTAAGAATGGTGATATTGAGCTTATTCCAGCTTCTATGGATAAGACATATTATAACTGGACAGACAATATCAGAGACTGGTGTATTTCAAGACAGCTCTGGTGGGGACACAGAATTCCTGCATACTACTGCAAGGATTGTGGTGAGATGACGGTTTCAAGAGAGACTGTATGTACATGCCCTAAGTGTGGAAGTGCTAATGTTGAACAGGATCCGGATACACTTGATACCTGGTTCTCATCAGCATTATGGCCATTCTCAACACTTGGCTGGCCAGACAAGACACCTGAGCTTGATTATTTCTATCCTACAGATGTGCTTGTAACAGGATATGATATTATATTCTTCTGGGTAATCAGAATGATATTCTCAGGATATGAGCATATGGGCAAGAAGCCATTTGGCAAGGTATTATTCCACGGCCTTGTAAGAGATGACCAGGGAAGAAAGATGAGTAAGTCATTAGGAAATGGTATTGATCCGCTTGAGGTTATTGATAAATATGGTGCAGATGCATTAAGATACACTCTTATCACAGGAAATGCACCTGGTAATGATATGCGTTTCTACTGGTCAAGAGTTGAGGCTAGCCGTAACTTTGCTAATAAGGTATGGAATGCTTCAAGATTCATTATGATGAATGACCCTGACAATAAGATAAAAGCTACAGATGCAAGACCTGCTAACTTAACAGATGCTGATAAATGGATTCTTTCTAAGATGAATGGACTTATCAAAGAAGTTACAGATAATATGGAGAAGTACGAACTTGGTATTGCTGTTGCCAAGCTTAACGACTTTATCTGGGAAGAATTCTGTGACTGGTATATTGAGATGGTTAAGCCAAGACTTTACAATGATGCAGACGAGACAAAGACAGCAGCTATCTGGACATTAAAAACTGTTCTTATAGATGCACTTAAGCTGCTTCATCCATATATGCCATTCATTACAGAAGAAATATTCTGCAATATTCAGGACGAGGAAGAGTCAATCATGATTTCTTCATGGCCTGTATATGATGAAGCTAACAACTTCGCAGCAGAGGAGAAGGCTATTGAGACAATTAAGGAAGCTGTACGTAACATAAGAAATCTTCGTGCAGACATGAATGTCGCTCCTAGCCGTAAGGCACTTGTATATGTTGTTACAGCAAGTGAAGATGTTAAGAACATATTTAACAATTCACTTGGCTTCTTTGGAACACTTGCATATGCAAGCGAGGTTAAGGTTCAGGCTGACAAGGCTGGAATTCCAGATGATGCTGTTTCAACAGTTATACCGGATGCTGTTATCTATATTCCTTTCGCAGAGCTCGTTGATATCGACAAGGAAATAGAGAGACTTAAGAAAGAGGAAGGCAGATTACAGGGCGAAATCAAGAGATGTAACGGAATGCTTAACAATGAGAGGTTTACATCAAAAGCTCCTCAGGCAAAGATTGACGAAGAGAAGGCAAAGCTGGTAAAATATACACAGATGCTTGAGCAGGTAACTGAGCGTCTTGCAACACTTTCTAAGTAGTTTTCACGGATAAGGAGAATAATTATGGCAGAAGTAATGAAAGCAATTCCTTTTACACAGTTTTCTATGGAGATGAGAAGCGGTAAGATTATTGATATTGATGATGGATTTACAGAGCTTCTTGGATACACAGAAGATGATTTTGAGGCGGGAATTGTATTTAAGCAGTTCGTACCAAGCGTTGAGTATGAGGAAGTAATAACAGAGTTAAGAGAAAAGTTCATAGATAAGAGATATGTAAGCTATGTACAGGAGTTTGTTTCTAAAGATGGCAAGCCTCTTAAGGTAGTTGCATTCTATAAGATTGAGAATAAGCTCTTAGCTGGACACAGAGTAATAAAGGTCAGTGCAGCCGTAATTGAATAAGCATATATAAGGAATAATAAGACCTCTGCCGGTTCATAATAGATTTATGAATGGTGGAGGTTTTTTATGTTGGAAGATGAAATAAAGAAAAAGGTGACAGCAATATTATTGGTATTGGTGGTTATTATAAGCATGATAACAACGCTGGCAGGATGCAATGAGCCCAAAGAGCAGGAAAGCGGCGTGACACTTGTGTATCAAACGGATAATGAAAAGTGACTTTTTTGTGACCTTTATTGTAAATATAGACCTTGTCTGATATAATTTTAATGTTTGACAGAAAGAACATATATTGAAAGAGAGGGAAAATTGAAAGACGGATATATAAGAGCAGCAGCCATGACTCCGAAGATTAAAGTGGCCGACTGTGAGTATAATATAGAGAATATTAAGAGACTTATGAGTGAAGCACATAAGAAAGATACTGCGATAGCTGTTTTTCCAGAAATGTGCATAACAGGTTATACATGTAATGATTTATTCTTACATGACAGATTGTTAGATTCAGCATTAGAAGGTCTTGTTATATTAAAGCATTTTTCAGAAACTGTAAAAGGAATGATAAGCTTTGTAGGACTCCCGTATGAGATGAATGGAAAGCTTTATAATGTTGTTGCAGGTATTATGAATGGATGTATTCTTGGCATGGTTCCTAAGATGTATCTTCCTAATTACGGGGAATTCTATGAAAGAAGACAGTTTACACCTGGATTTAACGAATGTGTATATGTGGATGTTGATGGAGAAGAGGTTCCTTTTGGAAGTGAATTATTATTTACATTTGATAATAACAGAAAGGTTAAGATTGGCGTTGAGATATGTGAGGATTTGTGGACACCACAGCCACCAAGTATAAAGCATGCAATGAATGGGGCAACAATTATTGTTAATGCATCTGCAAGCAATGAGACAATCGGCAAGGACACTTACAGAAAACAGCTTGTTTCTGGACAGTCTGCAAGACTTGTATGCGGATATGTGTACTCAAGTGCTGGAGGAGGAGAATCCACTCAGGATATTGTGTTCTCAGCACATAATCTTATATGTGAGAATGGTGCAGTTCTTGCAGAAGCACATAAATTTGCTGATGAGTCTGTATATGCTGATATCGATGTCCAGAGAATATGCTCTGAGCGAAGAAGAATGAGTACATATGCAGTTGATGAGAACAGCACATATACAGAGGTGCAGGCACAGAATCTTATCAATAAAGAACTAGAGCTTATAAGATATTTTGATAAAGCTCCTTTTGTACCTTCTGATAAGAAGGAAAGAGATTCAAGATGTGAGGAAATTCTTAATATCCAGTCATATGGACTCAAGAAGAGACTTGAACATACGAATTGTAAGAATGCAGTAATCGGAATATCGGGCGGACTTGACTCTACACTGGCACTTCTTGTGACTGTAAGGGCATTCGACCTTTGTGGTTTTGACAGAAGTGGAATACATTGTATTACAATGCCATGCTTTGGTACAACTGACAGAACATATAATAATGCTGTCAAGCTTACTAAGCAGCTTGGCTGTTCGCTTAGGGAAATCAATATCATGAAGGCTGTAAGACAGCATTTTGAAGATATCGGACATGATGAGAATATTCATAATGTGACTTATGAGAATGGACAGGCAAGGGAGAGAACGCAGATACTTATGGATATTGCCAACCAGACTAACGGCATGGTGATTGGAACAGGCGATATGTCAGAACTGGCACTTGGATGGGCAACATACAATGGTGACCATATGTCTATGTATGGAGTTAATGCATCAGTTCCTAAGACGCTTGTAAGACATCTGGTACAGTTTTATGCAGATACATGTGGCAATGAAGATTTGTCAGCAGTACTTAATGATGTACTTGATACTCCGGTAAGTCCGGAACTGCTTCCGCCTAAGGAAGATGGTACTATTGCACAGAAGACAGAAGATCTGGTTGGACCATATGAGCTGCACGATTTCTTTATGTATCACATGCTAAGATTCGGTGCAGAGCCTGAGAAGATATTCAGAATAGCAAAGTACGCATTTGCAGGGGAATATGATGATAAAACTATCTATAAGTGGCTAAGAACGTTCACATGGAGATTTTTTGCGCAGCAGTTTAAGCGCTCGTGTCTGCCTGACGGACCTAAGGTTGGTTCAGTTGCAGTATCACCAAGAGGTGATTTAAGAATGCCAAGTGATGCAAGTTCACATGAGTGGATGAAGCAGTTAGACAGAATTAAAGAAATTAACGGATATGAATAGGGAGGACATTATGGCAAACAATAATGCAGCATCAGAGAAGGTTGTTACTAAATACGACCGTAAGATGCAGAAAAGAAAAGAAGAAGAAAGAAAAGAAGCTAAGAGAAGATTTATTACCAAATGGGTGTGTATTGCAGTTGTAGCAGGAATAATACTTGGATGCGGTACAGCAGCCGGAATTAAGATTAACAGCATTTATAATAATTATATTGAAGTTAATGATGACAAGATAAGTCAGATTGAGTTCGATTTCTATTATGGAATTGCCAAGACTAACAATCTTAATTCTACTTTATATGGAACTATGACATATGGCGATTATTATTCATCTTATATGGGATATAAAACAAGCCAGTCAGATAAGAGCCAGGAATATTCAACTGATTATACATGGTATGATTTCTTTGCTAATACTGCAGTATCAACTATTAAAGAAACTAAAGCTTTATTAGAAGATGCAGATGCTAACGGATTTACATATGATAATGCTGATGCAGATTATGATGAGTTTATAGGTAAGATTAAGGATGCAGCTAATGAAGCTGATACATCATATTCAGATTACCTTAAGCAGATGTTTGGTAAGAGAGCTACAGAAAAGAGAGTTAAGGAGTTCTTAAAAGATTATCTTAAGAGCACAGCATATCAGAAGCAGTTAACAGAAACTCTTGTAGCAACAGATACTGAAGTAAGTTCATATTATGAGGACAATAAGGATACATACGATAAATTCGAGTACAGAACCTTTACAGTAAAAGCTAACAGTTCTGATACAGATGATATGACAGCTGCTAAGGAAAAAGCTAATGCATTTGCCGCAGGTGTAAGCACAGAATTAGATTTCATCAGCCAGTGCAGAGTATATGCAGAAGCTGGAGATGATACATATGTGGATGATGGAGCTTCTCTAGTTTCAGAGACTAAGAAGAGCAATATTGAGGAAGCTTGTGCAGACTGGATTGCTTCTTCGGAAAGAAAAGAGGGCGACCTTACAGTTATTGAAGATGATGACAATTCATGCTTCTATATTGTATATTACATAAGCAGATCATATGATGGTTCAGATGATGATACAATTAAGTCAACACTCCTTAATCAGAAATATTCAGAGTATATCAAGAAGTATACAGATGAATATACAGTAGATGTTGAGAAAAGATTTACTTATAGATAATTTTGGAGGATATATCCATGTTGAATCTTAGTAATTATCAGTGTATTATATTCGATCTGGACGGAACGATACTTGATTCTACGCAGGTATGGGCTAAGGTTGACATGGATTTCCTTGGAAAAAGAGGAATTCCTGTTACCAAAGAATACATGCAGGAAATCAAAACACATACATTTGAATCCGGTTCAATATACACGAAACAGAAATATAACCTTCCGGAATCAACAGATGAGATAATGAAGGAATGGTATGAAGCGGCACTTGAAGCGTATACAGATAAAGTTATATTAAAACCGTATGTGAAAGAATTTATTGAGAAAATGCATAATAATGGTCTTAAGATTGTTTCGGCAACATCATCAGACAGGGCACTTTTTGAGCCATGCTTAAGACGTAACGGAATATATGGTTTCTTTGATGCATTTACACAGACTAATGAGGTCGTGAGAGGAAAGAAATTTCCTGATGTCTATATTAAGGCGGCTGGAAAAGCTGGATATGATATAAAGGACTGTATTGTATTTGAAGATGTTCTTTCAGCAGCAATGGGAGCTAAAAGCGGTGGATTTACAGTTGTTGCAGTGTATGATGAGGCCTCTTCAGATGACTGGGATTTAATATGTGATGTGGCAGATTATAATATTAAGAATTATAGTGAACTAATGAGATAATGGAGCAGATATGACTAAGAAGTATATATTGTTTGATTTGGATGGAACACTTACAGATTCAAGCGAAGGAATTACTAAATGTGTGCAGCATGCATTGAACAGGCTTGGAATTAAGGAGAATGACCAGGCTATGTTGAGAAGATTTATAGGGCCACCACTTGATGAAAGCTTTGAAAAGTTTTATGGCTTTGATAAAGAAACTGCACTTAAGGCGGTTGACTATTACCGTGAGAGATATTCTGACACAGGTATCTATGAGAATGTGTTATTTGACGGAATAGACAAGCTGCTTGCGGACTTAAAGAATGACGGATATATTGTTGCTCTTGCAACATGTAAACCGGAGATGTATGTTCCAAGAATACTGAAGCATTTTAATATAGATGGATATTTTGATGTTGCAGTAGGAAGTGAATTAGAAGGCGGAGAACGCCGTCATAAGAATCAGGTTATTAATGAAGTATTCGTAAGACTTTCTGAAGCAGGGTTAACAGGAGACGATGATATTACTATGGCTAAATCCAAGGCTATAATGATAGGTGACAGAAAGGATGATATACTGGGTGCGAAAGCTTCTGGAATTGATTCTATGGGAGTAAGATACGGTTTTGCAGAAGAACAGGAGCTTGAGATAGCAGGAGCAGATTATATTGTTGAAACGGTAGAGGATATAAGGGGAAAATTAAAGACATTATAATTGTTCCAAAGATTAATCAATAATATACGGGAGGAAAACACAATGAAAAAATTCATTCAGGAATTCAAAGAATTTGCATTGAAAGGAAATGTTATGAACCTGGCAGTCGGTGTTATTATCGGTGCTGCATTCCAGAGTATCGTAACAGCACTTACAAGCAGTTTTATTAATCCACTTATTGCCGTAGTTACAGGTGGTACTAATGGAGAAGGCGTTACTGTTGGTGGTACATTTACAATAAGAGGAGTTGTGTTTGATTATGGTTCATTCATAACAGCAGTTATTAACTTCCTTATTATGGCATTTGTTCTGTTTCTTTTAGTTAAAGCAATGAACAAGATGATGAGCTTAGGTAAGAAGAAAGAAGAACCGGCTCCAACTACAAAGGATTGTCCATACTGCTTCAGCAAGATATCTGTTAAGGCAACAAGATGTCCTTTCTGTACAACAGAATTAGTAGATAAGAAATAAAATAAAGCCATATATGCAGGTCTCCCAACTGCATATATGGCTTTATTCATGTTTTTCATAAATGGATGTATCCCAAAACCTGTGTTCACGTCCAATTCACAGGTGTGTAAATAAAGTACAATGCTATAGTACTATTTTGCTATTGAATGTGCTTCCCCCTTTTAGTGGGGGATTTTATTAGAAAAGATATATGTCTAATAAAAAAGTTGTCGTAAAATTGAGAAGAATATGTTAATATTATTAAGTATTTTTAATATTTATAAAATTATGGAGGTTGAAATGGACAAACTGTTCAAACTTAAGGAAAACAACACCAGTGTAAGAACTGAGGTTGTAGCTGGAATTACAACATTTATGACAATGGCTTATATTCTGGCTGTTAATCCATCTATTCTGTCAGCATCAGGAATGGATTCTAATGCAATTCTTATGGCGACTGCAATAGCATCTGCTATAGGTTGTTTTGCAATGGCTTTCCTTGCTAATTATCCTTTTGCGCTTGCTCCAGGACTTGGACTTAACGCATATTTTGCGTATACAGTATGCGGAAGCATGGGATATAGCTGGAAAGTAGCACTTTTTGCTGTATTTGTTGAAGGACTTGTATTTATTGTGCTTTCACTTACTAATGTTCGTGAAGCTATATTTAACGCAATTCCTACAACATTAAAGAAGGGTGTATCAGTAGGTATCGGTCTTTTTGTGGCATTTATCGGACTTCAGGGTGCTAACCTAGTTGTTGCAAGTGAGTCAACAAAGGTTACTGTTGTTAATTTCAGAACTAATTTTAACACAGTAGGAATAGGTGCTTTACTTGCAGTTATCGGTACATTTATCATTGCTATTCTTTATGTAAAGCATGTTAAGGGTTCTATCCTTATCGGTATCGTTGCAACATGGGTGCTTGGTATTATCTGCCAGCTTACAGGACTTTATAAGGTTGATGCGGCAGCAGGATTCTATTCACTTATTCCTTCATGGAGAAGTTTTGATATCACAGCTATCAGCCAGACATTTGGACAGTGCTTTAACCTTAAGGGTCTTAATATTAATATATTAGATTTTATTGTTATTATGTGCTCATTCCTTTTTGTTGACATGTTTGATACACTTGGAACACTTATCGGTGTTGCCAATAAGGCTAAAATGCTTGATGAGAACGGAAGACTTCCTAGAATTAAGCAGGCTCTTTTAGCTGATGCTATCGCAACAAGTGCAGGTGCCATCCTTGGTACTTCTACAACAACAACATTTGTTGAGAGTTCATCAGGTGTTGCAGAAGGCGGAAGAACAGGACTTTCTTCAGTTGTAACAGGCTTCTTATTCCTTATTGCAATTATATTTGCACCTGTATTTACTACAATTCCTGGATTTGCAACAGCTCCGGCACTTATTTTTGTAGGATTCCTTATGGTTAGTGCGGTTGTTGAAATTGATTTTAATGATCTAACAGAGAGTATACCGGCTTACCTCTGCCTTATCTGTATGCCACTTATGTACAGCATTTCAGAAGGTATTGCAGTTGGTGTTATTTCGTATGTTATTGTTAATGTTGTTGCTGGAAAGGCTAAGAAGATTACTCCACTTATGTACGTGCTTGCATTGCTGTTCATATTGAAGTATATTTTCCTTTAATTTTTAGTGCAAATTAAACTTAATAATGATACAATTTTGGAGTCACTGCTTTAGCAGTGGCTCCTTTTTAAGTTAAACGATAAGAACAGGGGATTGATTATGAAATATTCTAATACAGCAGGATTGCTCGAAGAAAGATTAAAGAGTTCAAGAATTAATGCTGATGGTGCATTTGGTACATATTATGCGAAGATATATGATGAAGGAAGCCTTCCGGAGATGGCCAATGTATCTGCACCAGACAGGGTTCTTGCTATTCACAGGGCATACATTGAGGCCGGTGCACAGATTATAAGAACGAATACATTTGCAAGTAATACAGTAAGTCTTGGACAGGATATAGATGATGTACGAAACAATATAAGATGCGCCGTGAAGATAGCACGGGAAGCATGCGAGGGGATGGGGGTTCTTGTTGCAGCAGATATAGGTCCGATACCTGGTGAGAATATGTTTGATAAAGAATATATAGAGAATGAGTATGTTGATATCGTTAACACATTCAAAGAACTTGGTGTTGATATATTTGTGTTCGAGACATTCCCTGAACTTAGTTTTATTAATAAAGCTATTGAAGCAGTGGGGGATAAATGCTTTGTCATTACACAGTTTGCGATTAATCAGTTTGGGTACAGTAGTTCCGGATACAGTGCAAGAAAACTGATAGACGAGGCTGCAAAGAATCAGTATATAGATGCCTGTGGATTTAACTGTGGTGTAGGACCAGGACATATGAAGAAGCTTGTCCAGAATCTGATAAACAGAAATGATAAGTATTTTGCAGTACTTCCTAATGCAGGTTATCCTCAGGTTGTAAGCGGAAGAATGGTTTTTGCGGATAATAATGCAGGTTACTTTGCACAGATTATGAAAGATATGGCAGAAGAAGGAGCTGATATTATTGGCGGCTGCTGTGGAACAACTCCTGAATATATAAGACAGATGACTGCTTTAACGGCAGAAGTTTCTCATTCCCGTGACATTAAGCATGACAATGAAGAGCAGGGGGATAGAACTTTTATAGATTGTGCGTTTTATAAGGGAAAAGAAGGAAGAAAGCTTATTGCTGTAGAACTTGCACCACCTCTTGGTGTGGATGATGAGAAGATTATGGATGCAGCATTTTTGATGAAGAAAAGTGGGGTTGATGTTCTGACATTCCCTGATTCACCATCAGGAAGAACAAGAGCAGATTCGATACTTATGGCGGAAAAGGTTTCAAGAGAGACAGGAATGTGTGTTATGCCGCATATATGCTGCCGCGACAAGAATGCTATTGCCATGCGTTCGCAGCTTCTTGGAGCTCATATCAACAATATTAATAATTTTCTTGTTATCACAGGAGATCCTATTCCTTCAATGGTAAGATCCAGTGTTAAGAGTGTGTTTAATTTTGATTCTGTCGGACTTATGAATATAATAAGTGATATGAATCAGGACCAGTTTGCAGATAAACCAGTTATATATGGTGGTGCAATCAATCAGGGAAGAGTTAATTTCAAAGTGGAACTCGCCCGCGTGAAGAAGAAAATGGAGGCAGGTGCTACATTTTTCATGACGCAGCCTGTGTTTTCTGATGAAGATATAAGCAGGCTCCGTAAGATTAAAGAAGAGACAGGTGCAAGGATTCTCTGTGGAATAATGCCATTTGTAAGTCTTCGTAATGCAACATTTATGAAAAATGAGATGACAGGTATTAATGTTACTGATGAGATACTTGCAAGATATAGTGCAGATATGACTAAAGAGGAAGGCGAAGATACAGGAATACAGATTGCAAAGGAGATAATCACTAAGACATCAGATTTTGTTGATGGATATTATTTTTCATTTCCATTTAACAGAGTGCATATGTTAGAAAAGATTCTTAATGCTTGACGGATTAGAAATGTTTTTGATATAATATCCAAAAGTTTCGATACGGAATAATTGAATAATATGTGATGTGTGAGGTGTGGTATGGACGAGACTCAGGTTAAACATTTTATTATGATGGAACGAAGAAAAGGCACAAGTATTGATGAATTAATATTCATACTTCATGATAATGGCGTTCCAGACTATGAAATCTCTAATTTTCTGGAAATTTCCATAAAACATGTGGAAGAAGTTCTGAGTGATTATTAATTAATAAGCCTTGAATTGGAAGTAAACTTGAATACTTTCACTTCAAGGCTTATAATCATTATTAAATGCTAAGAAAGGTAAGGATTGTTATGGAGATAATTGAATTACCAATAACTATAGAGGAATCAGAGAATTACAGAAAGATTACGAACAGGCTGAAAATACTGGGAGCAATTGGATGGGTGAAAGCATATATATGGGCTGTTGTATATGTGGTTATATTCTGTGCAATAGGATTCATGCTTGCTGGAAAGTATGCGCTTGGAATTATGGAGTATGTTCCCGTGTGGGTATGGCTGGTATTATTCATTGCTGTGTGGATTGTATCTGCTATAAGAAGATCAGGTAATAAGCAGCTTAAGGTGTTGTTGCAGAAATATCTATTTACTGATTTTGCAGATAAAATATTTGCGGGGGAGATACGTCCGAGCAGGGTTAAGATATTAAAGGATAAGATGATCGTTTATTGTAAAGTATATAATGATTAGAACATAGAGGTTTGTAGCAATATGAAGATAGGAATATTTGACTCAGGTATAGGCGGTCTGTCAGTGCTGCATCAGGCAATGATTACACTGCCAGAGGCTGATTACATATTTTATGCTGATGTGGATAATGTTCCATATGGTGAGAAAACAAGAGAAGAAGTAAGAAATCTGGTTGATCATGCAGTCGGCTTTCTTGTTGGTAAAGGATGTCAGGCAATTGTACTTGCTTGTAATACTGCGACAAGTGCAGCAATATCATATCTTAGAGAGAAGTATAAGCTGCCAATTATAGGTATTGAGCCTGCCGTTAAACCGGCAGTTGAGCATATACATGAATCAGGCAGAAGAGTTATGGTTGTATCAACACCAGTAACAGCTAAGGGAGAGAAGTTAAAGCGCCTTATAGAGAAGTATGATGCCATGCATGTTGTAGATGTAGTGGCACTGCCAAGACTTGTAAGGTTCGCACAGGATGATGATTTTGATTCATCAGATGTAATTGCATATTTAAAATGTCAATTTGCACCATACAATCTTGAGAATTATTCTGAACTTGTTCTTGGCTGTACACATTTTAACTATTTTAAGGATTCATTTGCAAAGCTGTTTCCTGATGATTTGGAGATGGTTGATGGTAATACAGGGGTATCCAATAATCTTAAGAATACTGTTATTAAGAATGGTATATTTACGGAAGCTGATAGTAACAAGAAGGGCAGCGTGGAATATTATTATTCTGACAGAAAGATGGAGAGTCAGGCAGAGATGGAGCATATAAGAAGGCTTCATGACCGCCTTGAAAGAATGAGACAGATATAGAATTGCCAGAGGAAAGTAATTATGGGAAAATCAGATGATAAGACTAATGTATGCAGAGTTCTAGACCAGAAGAAGGTGCCTTATAAGACACATGTGTGTCCTGATGCAGAAGGGTTAAGCGGTGACGAGATAGCAGCCGTTCTTAATGAGAATCCGGCACAGGCTTTCAAGACACTTGTCACAGTTGGTAAGACAGGCAGAAATTATGTGTTTGTTGTGCCTGTTAATAAGGAACTGGATTTAAAGAAAGCAGCGAAGGCTGTTGGAGAGAAATCAATAGAGATGATTAAAGCAAAAGAACTGCTGCCTCTTACAGGATATGTGCATGGTGGCTGTTCACCTATAGGAATGAAGAAGTTTTTTTCTACAACATTCCACGAAACTGCTAGAGATTTCGAGACTATAATGTTTAGTGCAGGTAAAATCGGACATCAGGTAGAAGTAAAGCTGTCCGATGTAGATAAAGTTATAAGATATCAGGTTGCTGATATTGTTACAGACTAAGGAGAAGATAAGAATTATGAAACTCAGAGTTCCATTCTATTATGACCAGTTTCACTGTATAACATCAGAATGTAAGGATAACTGTTGTGTTGGCGGCTGGGAAATAGATATTGATGACGATACTTATGATTATTATATGAGCCTTGAAGGAGAACTTGGCGACAGAATAAGAGCTGATATTACCAAGAGTGAAGATGGTTCTAACTGTTTTAAGCTTATAGATGGACATTGCGGACTTTTAGATGATTGTGGTTTATGTACAATACATAAAGAGCTTGGCGCAGAACATTTGTCTGTTGTGTGTGACCAGTTTCCAAGATATTCTGAATATTATGGAGAAATCAAAGAAAGCGGTGTTGGACTTGCATGTGAGGAAGCGGAAAAAATTATATTTTCTGAAAACAAAACATTTACAACCGTGTTAAAGCCATGTGATGAGCAGTATCTGGAAGATGATGAGTTTGATAGTTCTTATGCAGTTAAGATATTTAAAGCAAGAGATGAGATATTCAGGATACTTGATATGACAGAGATGTCAGTTAATGAAAAACTGGTTGTTATATTAAAATATTGTGCAGCAATGCAGGAATATATTAATGATGATGACTTTGACGGACTTAAGGAGTATGTTAATACATTTGGAAGGAGTGATATTGAACATATTCTTATGGAGATGAATGAAGAGTCGGACAGTGAAAATTTCGAGGATGTTGATATACAGGACAGCATAAGAAGCATTATGTATTCATATGAGGATATGGAAGTTCTTAATACAAGATGGGAAGATATGCTTTCGGATATTGTTGAGATATTCCATGACAATATGGACAACGAAACATATCAGGAAACAGAAGATGAATTCATGACAGCAATGCTTGAAAGAGAATATGAGTATAGGAATTTCATAACATATCTTGTGTTCAGATATTTTGCCAAGTCGGTGTATGATTATGATGTTGTGGGTAAGGCTAAGATGTTTATAACCAATTATATTATACTTCGTCAAATGGATATGCTTGTGTGGTATAAAAAGAATAAGAGGTTCACATTTGATGACAGAATAGATACAGTTCATATATTCTCAAGACAGGTAGAGTATTCAGAGGATAATATGGAAGCTCTTTATGAGTCATTTCTGTTTGATCAGGTGTTTGAGACTGATAACCTTTGTAAGTTGATATGGATTGACAGCACGGCGTTATAGTAATACACTAAAGCTATCATTTAGATATGTTTATAGGAGGCTAAAAAGATGATTAAAGAAGCTATTGCAAGGCTTGTTAAGAAAGAAGATTTGACAGCAGACCAGATGAACGATGTAATGGAAGAGATTATGACAGGAGAAGCTACTGATGCACAGAAAGCAGCATTTCTTACAGCACTGGCAGCAAAAGGAGAGACTATTGATGAGATTACAGCATCAGCCAGGGTTTTAAGGTCACACTGTGAGAAATTCCTTAACGATATGGATGTGCTCGAAATAGTTGGAACAGGTGGCGATGGCTCTAACTCAATTAATATATCAACTTTAGCTTCTATAGTAGTATCAGCAGCAGGAATCCCAGTTGCCAAGCACGGTAACAGAGCAGCTTCAAGTAAATGTGGTACAGCAGACTGCTTAGAAGCACTTGGCGTTAAGATAGATGCAGCACCAGCAAGAATGGCACAGATTCTTAAGGATATTAATATATGTTTCCTTTTTGCACAGAAATATCATCCAGCTATGAGATTCGTAGGAAGTGTAAGAAAGGAAATTGGAATCCGTACATTATTCAATGTACTTGGACCATTAGCTAACCCTGCAGGAGCTTCTATGCAGCTTTTTGGTGTGTACAGTGAGGAACTTGTTGAGCCACTTGCACATGTATTACATAACTTGGGATGCAAGAGAGCTATGACAATATATGGAATGGACAGTATTGATGAGATATCACTTAGTGCTGATACAAAGGTATGTGAGTTTAAGGGAGATGAATTTAAGACATATACTATTAAGCCTGAAGAATTTGGGTTAACAAGATGCAAGAAGGAAGATCTTGTCGGTGGTGAGCCAGCAGTTAATGCACAGATTGCAAGAGATATTCTTGAAGGTGCAGAAGGTCCTAAGACAGATGTAGTTCTTCTTAATGCAGGAGCAGCTATATATCTTGCTTCAGATGGTATCACAATGAAAGAAGGTATAGAGAAAGCAAGAGAAATCATTAAGAGTGGTGCAGCCAAGAAGCAGCTTGAAAGATTTATAGAAGAGACTAATAAGTAATTAACAGAATATGTGTTAAGTATAACAAAACCCCTGTCGCATTAGCGGCAGGGGTTAATTGTTATTATAATTATAAAAAATTAAGCAGCTTCCTTTACTCCGTTACCGAAGAAATCTTCATACCATACAAGGAACATGTAAATTGTCCATATCTTACGTGAATTATCTGCTTTACCTTCTTTGTGGTCATCAAGATATTTAACAATCTCATCAGTGTTAAAATATTTTTCAGCAGCTTCACTTGTGAAAGCCTTTTTAATCATATTGTAATACTTCTCATCCTTGAGCCAGATTCTGATAGGAACAGGGAATCCAAGCTTCTTCTTCTCAGCAACCATGTCTGGAAGATGTCTGTGAGCAGCCTGTCTCATAGCATACTTGGTATTGCTCTTATTAACCTTATACTTAGTTGGAATGGTACGGGCAACATTGAATACTTCCTTATCGAGGAATGGAACTCTTACCTCAAGAGAATGAGCCATACTCATCTTATCAGCCTTAAGCAAGATATCGCCTATCAGCCAGAAATTAATATCTATATACTGCATCTTAGTAACATCATCCTTATCAGCAACCTTATCATAGAAAGGCTTTGTGAGTTCCTTATGGTCATACTTGCCGGTAGGATTCTTTAATATCTTGGCACGCTCTTTTTCGTTGAACATGAAAGCATTACCGATGAATCTTTCTTCAACCGTCTTGCTTGCTCTGTTTAAGAAGCTTTTTCCCTTGAATTTGAATGGAACAGCGTTAGCAATATTGGCAAGTCCTTTTCTTAAGCCCTTAGGGAGCTTCTGAAATTCTGCAAGGTCAAGTGGTTCTCTGTAAATGTTATATCCACCGAAGAACTCGTCAGCACCTTCACCTGACATGGCAACCTTTACGTGCTTGGCTGCTGTCTGGCTTACAAAGTAAAGTGCAATGGCAGCAGGGTCAGCTAAAGGTTCGTCCATATGATACTGTATTTTAGGGATTGCAGCCCAGTATTCTTCACTTGAAACAAGCTTTGAATAATTGTCAATCTTAATTTTGTCAGATAAAGCTTTGGCATAGTCAATCTCGTTGTATTTTTCATAATCAAATCCAACAGTAAATGTTTTGTCACCGTTAAATGTAGCAGCAACATAGCTTGAATCAACACCACTTGAGAGGAATGAACCAACCTCAACATCACTAATCTTATGGTGTTCAACTGAATCATGCATAACATCGTCGATTTCATCAACAAATTCATCTAAAGACTTGCTCTCATCAGCATCAAATGTAGGCTCCCAATATCTTTCAATGTTAAGCTCACCCTTGTGGAATGTAAAGCAATGGCCAGGCATCAACTTGAATATTCCTTTGAAGAATGTTTCATCAAGTACTGAGTACTGGAATGTGAGATAATTCTCAAGTGCAACAGGATTAACCTCTTTCTTATAAGCAGGATGCTCTAAGATACTTTTAATCTCTGAACCATATATCATGTTGCCGTCTGCAACTGTGTAGTAGAAAGGCTTAATTCCGAAGAAGTCTCTTGCTCCGAAAAGAGTTTCTTTCTCGCTGTCCCAGATTACGAATGCAAACATTCCACGAAGCTTGTTAAGCATGTCCTTGCCATACTCCTCGTATGAGTGAATGAGAACTTCAGTATCTGAATTGTTAGCAAATACGTGACCTTTCTCAATAAGGTCTTTTCTTAAATCCTGATAGTTATATATCTCACCGTTAAATGTTATTACTATCTTCTTATTCTCGTTAAACATAGGCTGGCTTCCGTTATCAAGGTCAATGATAGAAAGTCTTCTAAAGCCCATGTATGCTTTATCATCAATGTATTTACCAGCACTGTCAGGGCCTCTGTGAATAATTTTGTTCATCATACGTTCAAGAACAGCATCACCATCAGCCAAGTATCCAGTAAAACCTGCGAATCCACACATGTATCTGTACCTCCATAATTATGACTGCACAATCTGTGCATTGTTAAATGTAGTGTGTAAAAATTACTTATGAATTATAACAAAGTAATCAGGCTAATACAAGTCAGTTTCTGTTTACAAAACATTTGAAATAAATTATAATAATTAATCAGGTAAGAAAAAGAAAGAGAGGTTCTTTATATTATGGACAAAATTAAGATGACAACTCCACTTGTAGAGATGGACGGAGATGAGATGACAAGAGTATTGTGGAAGCTTATCAAAGACGAGCTGCTCACTCCTTTTATTGACCTTAACACAGAATACTATGATTTAGGTCTTGTACATAGAAATGAGACTAATGATCAGGTAACTATAGATTCAGCAGAAGCTACAAAGAAGTACGGTGTTGCAGTAAAGTGTGCAACAATTACACCTAATGCTGCAAGAATGACAGAATATAACCTTAAAGAGATGTATAAGAGTCCTAACGGAACAATAAGAGCCATGCTTGATGGTACAGTATTCAGAGCCCCTATTATCGTTAAGGGTATTGAGCCATATGTTAAGACATGGAAGAAGCCAATCACAATTGCAAGACATGCATATGGTGATGTATATAAGGCATCTGAGTTGAAGGTTTCTGAAGCTGGTAAGGCAGAACTTGTATTTACTAATGAGGCTGGTGAAGAGACAAGAGAGCTTATTCATAACTTTAAGGGTGCAGGTGTTCTTCAGGGAATGCACAATCTCAACGATTCTATAGAGAGCTTTGCAAGAAGCTGTTTTAATTTTGCACTTGAGACAAAGCAGGATCTTTGGTTTGCAACTAAGGATACAATCTCTAAAAAGTATGACCATACATTTAAGGACATATTCCAGGAGATATTTGATGCTGAGTATAAGACTAAGTTTGAAGAAGCAGGAATAACATATTTCTATACACTTATAGATGATGCAGTAGCAAGAGTTATCCGTTCAGAGGGTGGATATATCTGGGCTTGCAAGAACTATGATGGAGATGTTATGAGTGATATGGTAGCCACAGCATTTGGCTCACTTTCAATGATGACTTCTGTTCTTGTATCACCTCATGGATACTATGAGTATGAAGCTGCACACGGAACAGTACAGAGACACTATTATAAGCATCTTAAGGGTGAAGAAACATCTACTAACCCTATTGCTACTATATTTGCATGGACAGGCGCTTTAAGAAAAAGAGGAGAGCTGGATAATATTCCTGAGCTTGGAAAATTTGCTGATACTCTTGAGCGTGCATGCATTAAGACTATTGAAGATGGAAAGATGACAAAGGATCTTGCTCTTATTACAACAATGGAGAATCCTGTAACACTTAATACACAGGATTTCATCAGTGCAGTAAGGCAGACTCTTGAGGGACTTCTTTAATTAGAAGTCCGTTGGTTTCCATTTAATGATGGAGGGGCGTTATGTCACATTTATTGGGTATAACATTTAGAAGCATGAATATAAGCCAGCTGGTTATATGGTTCTTCATATACAGCTTTCTTGGCTGGTGTATGGAATGTGTAGTTATCAGAAAGCAGCTTGGGTACTGGGAAAACAGAGGGTTTGCCAAGCTTCCTTTCTGTATAATATACGGATTTGGAACACTCATTGCTTTTAATATTTTTAAGCCTATAGAGCATAATTATATTGCACTTTATGTATTCGGATGTATATGTGCTACAGCATTTGAGTATCTTACAGCACGGGTTATGTTAAAGCTGTTTGGTGAAGTGTGGTGGAGTTATGATCATCTTAAGTTTAATTACAAAGGCATCATATGCTTACAGTCAACACTTGCCTGGGGGTTTGTTGCCGTATTTATATTCGGATTTTTGAATAAATTTGTGGAGCGTTTTGTATTCTCAATCGATTACAGGATTGCCAGCGTTATGGCAATGATTCTTGTCTTTTCATATACTGCGGATTTTATGCAGAGTTTTTCGGAAAGTCTTAATATGCAGAATATGGATATCAGAGCGGAGATGAGAAAGTTTATTAAGATGTTTCACAGATAATCAGCATCTTATTGACAATTGATTCGGGGATAATTATATGATTTTTAAAAAGTTACGAAACAATTTTAGTCTTTTAATTGACAGCAGCAGGCATGTATGGACATTTGAACTGGCATACAAGCTTGTTGCTTTTGCTGTTATATTCCCCATTGTTTTATTCGCAATTAATTTTCTTATGAAGATAGCAGGAGTGAACTATCTTACTAATGAATATATTCAGAGAGCAATGACACATCCTGTAGTCATATTTGCAATTTTTCTTGCTATTGGTATATTTGTATTCTATTGCACTTATGAGATGACATATCTTTCAGTCTGTTTTGAGACAAAGAGAACATCATGTAATGCATCTCTTGTTGATATATTTTATAATTCTTATAAGGTTTTTAAAAATGTTTTTAAGCCAAGGCATGTTGGACTGAGTATATTTTACTTCATATCAATTCTGGCTTCCAATGTAACTGTATGGTTTAATGTCTTATACAGTGAGACTAATACTAATTTAATTAAAATGTATATCATTAGGAATCACTGGTATATTAAGGTTGAAGTTATATTTGTGTTTATTATTATATACGCAATTGTTATTCCGGGAATATATGCAATGAATATATGCATGATGGAAGGACTGGGATTTAGGGAAGCATATAAGAAAAGTGCCCGTATGGTTAAGAAGCATCCAATGGGAACAATATCAGCACTTGTTGTGTATAATCTGGTTATGCTTGCAATTATTGGAATAACTTATGTGCTTATATCAGTATTTCTTGTTGCAGGTGTTAAGATTCTTAATATGGCATATCTTGGTAATGCTATATTTCTGTCTGCATTAAGAACAGAAAGACTAATTATAAAATGTATTCTTGTATGTGTTGCAATACCACTGTCTTTTTCGGCTATTTCTCATATGTATTACAAATATACTGATGTGGACGATATTACGTTTGAGTTCACAGATATACAGGAAGGTCCTGCAAAAAGAAGAAAGGTAATATATAGTATTGTTTTAACAGTTGCTGTTGTTGCAGATGCATTTTATCTTATAATGACATTTAATGATAATCCATTTGAAAATGTAGCTATCTTTCATGAGACTAAGGTTATGGCTCACAGGGGGGCTTCAACAGAGACACCTGAGAATACAATGGCAGCATTTCAGAAAGCTATAGATGATATGGCGGATTATATTGAACTTGATGTACAGCTTACAAGTGATGGAGAAGTTATAGTGATGCATGATTCTAATGCATATCGTACAACAGGTGTGGATGAAAACATTGCAAATATGACATACAAAGAGGTTAGAAGGCTTGATGCAGGTTCATGGTATTCAGTTGAATATAAAGGTGAGAAAGTACCAGGGCTTAGAGAAGTACTAGAACTTGCACAGGGAAAGATAAAGCTTAATATAGAATTAAAGCCTGCTGATAATAGTGAAGAACTTGCAAGGAAAACAGTCGCTCTCATTGAAAAATATAATATGGAGAATGATTGCGTAATAACATCATTTAGCAGTTCAGCTTTATCGGCAGCAAAATCATGTGATGAAAATATTAGAGTCGGATATATATTATCTGCGGCGTATGGCGAATATTATGATATGAAGAATATAGATTTCTTTAGTGTCAATGCAGCATTTTTATCAAAGAGGACTATAGATGCAATTCATAATTCAGGTAAACAGGTGTATGCGTGGACGGTTAATAATAAGGATTCTATCAAGAACCTGACTAATAAAGGAGTTGACGGTGTCATCACAGATAATCCGGTTCTTGCAAGGGAAACAATTTATTCAAGAGATACTTCTGAAACAATTATTAATATGATCAGATATGTGTTTAATCAGTAGAATGGGGGCATACGTATGGAAAGAGGAATAGGAACTTCCAGAGGAATAGGCATTGGGCATGTACTTGTAGTGTCTAATAATAATGCTGTTGTAAACAGAGGAACACATTATAACGCAAATGAAGAGAAAGCAAGGTTTTTTGAGGCAAGGAAAATATTTATGGAGCAGACAGAGAGCCTGCTAACTGACCTTGAAAAGAAGCTAGGAGAGTCAGATAAGGATGCACTTGTACTTAAGAACCAGATATATCTTGTGAAGGATATTACAACAGAAAATGAGGTTGTTGCTGCAATTGAGAATAATAACATCTGTGCAGAGGCAGCATTTGAAGATGTATGCAATAAGCTTATTAAACTGTTTTCTTCAATGGATAATTCTGATATGCAGCAGCGTGTTACAGATATTCAGGATATGAAGGAGCGCATGATACAGATATTACAAGGAGAGAAAGCATTTGACTTAACTAATCTTCCTGATAATACTGTTATTGTGGCAGATGAGATTAAACCATCTATGACAGCTTCAATGGATATAGCACATGTTGCAGGTATTGTTGCGGAAAAAGGTGGCGACACAGCACATGCTTCTATTCTTGCCAGGGCACTTGAGATTCCGGCAGTACTTAGCGTAAAAGGTATTCTTGAAAAGGTGGGTAATGGTGATTCTATAATAATAGATGGAGCGTATGGAGAAGTATTTATTAACCCTACACAGAGAACTCTTTCTATCTATGAGAAGAAAAAAAAGAAATACGAAGAACATATTGAAGAATTAAAGACATTTATAAATAAAAGCACAGAGACAGCTGATGGCAAAAAAGTTATGCTTGCTGCCAATATCGGAGGAGCTGAAGAGGCTGCCAAGGCAGTTAAGGCGGGAGCTGAAGGTGTGGGACTTTTCAGAACAGAATTCCTGTTTCTTAACAAAAGTGCGCTGCCTACAGAAGAAGAGCAGTTTGAGGAATACAAGAAGGCAGCAGTGCTGACAAAAGGTATGCCACTTACAATAAGAACACTTGATATTGGTGGTGATAAGGATATTCCTTATATGGGCCTTACTAAAGAAACCAATCCATTTTTAGGATACCGTGCAATAAGATTTTGTCTTGACAGAGTTGATATATTCACGACACAGCTCCGTGCGATATTAAGAGCCAGTGCATATGGTTCTATAAGAATTATGATACCTATGATTACATCGGTTAATGAAATCAGACAGGTCAAGGAGCTTATTAAGAAGATATGCAGTAATCTTGAACGTAATGGAATTAGTTATGACAAGAATATCCATATAGGCGTTATGATTGAGACTCCTGCTGCTGCTGTCATGGCAGATGTTATAGCACAGGAGGTTGATTTCTTTTCAATAGGCACTAATGACCTCACACAGTATACTATTGCAGTAGACAGATGCAATGAAAATGTAGCATATCTGTATTCTGCATTCAATCCGGCAGTATTAAGACTTATAAGAAGGATAATAGAATGTGCCCATAATGCAGGTATTGAAGCCGGAATGTGTGGTGAGGCAGCTGCAAATGCTTTAATGGCTCCTATATTGTTATCATTTGGTCTGGATGAATTCTCAGTATCAACAGGAAAGGTATTAGAGACAAGAAAGACAATTGCAGACTGGTCACTTAAAGAAGCCGGACTTGTAACAGATAAGGTTATGTCAATGGCAACTGAGAAGGAAGTAACAGACTATCTTAGTGACTATTTATCAGAAAGAAATAAAAAATAAAAGGAAATATATATATGGCAGTTTATGAAACAGATGAGATTATCGAGAAAGTTATTCTGGTTGGAGTAGCATTTGATACAGATGATGATACAGAACGCTCCCTGGATGAGCTTAGAGAGCTTGCCAAGACAGCGGGCGCACAGACAGTTGGAAGGATGATTCAGACAAGAGATAATTTTCACCCTGCAACATATATTGGCAAGGGAAAGATTGAAGAATTAAGACTTATGATTGACGAGCTTGATGCTACGGGAATTATATGTGATGACGAATTAAGTCCTGCCCAGTTTAAGAATCTTGAGGATGAACTTGACGTTAAAGTTATGGACAGAACAATGGTTATTCTTGACATATTTGCGGCAAGAGCTACATCAAGTGAAGGTAAGATTCAGGTTGAGATGGCACAGTTAAAGTACCGTTCAATAAGACTTGCAGGCTTCGGAACATCAATGTCAAGACTTGGTGGCGGAATAGGAACAAGAGGTCCCGGTGAGAAAAAGATTGAGACAGACAGACGACTTATAAGGGACAGAATATCAAAGCTCTCAGCAGACCTTAAGGATATGAAGGAGCACAGAGATATCCAGAGAAGCAAAAGAGCTAAGACCTCAACACCTGTTGCGGCTATAGTTGGATATACCAATGCCGGCAAATCAACGCTTCTTAACAAGCTTACTGATGCAGGTGTGTTGTCGGAGGACAAGCTTTTTGCAACACTTGACCCTACAACAAGAAGTATGGAACTTCCTAATGGAGAGAAAGTGTTGCTTACTGATACAGTCGGATTTATAAGAAAGCTTCCACATAATCTTATTGAAGCATTCAAAAGTACTCTTGAAGAGGCAAAGTATGCAGACATTATAGTGCATGTTGTTGATGTATCCAACCCGGACTATGAACAGCAGATGTCAACAGTATATGCAACACTAAAGCAGTTAGGTGTTGAAGGAAAGCCTGTTATTACATTATTTAATAAATGTGATGTTTTACCGGAGAAACCGGCAGCTAAAGATTTACACGCAGACTACACATACAATATATCTGCCATAAGAGGCAATGGCCTTGAAGCATTTAAAGAGTGCATACAGGAAATTATTCTTAAGAGCAGAATAAGAATTGAAAGAGTATTTCCTTACAGTGAAGCAGGCAAGATACAGCTTATAAGACAGTTTGGACAGCTTGAAAGTGAAGAGTACACAGAAGATGGAATCAAGGTGCTTGCCTATGTTCCTAAGGAGATAGAAGGGAAGTTGTAATTATGAATCTGATAGCAACAGTAGATAAGAACTGGGCAATAGGAAAACAGGGACATCTTCTTGTTAATATTCCAGAAGATATTAAACTTTTCCGAATGGAAACAGCGGGAAAAGCTGCAATAATGGGAAGAAAGACTTATGAACAGATTACAGACAGAACAGCACTTATAGACAGATATAATGTTATTCTTACTAATGATTTATCATATAAGAAGGACGGAGTTGTTGTAGTACATTCAGTAGAAGAGGCACTTGAAAAGGTTGCATCATATAAGTCAGAGGATGTATATGTAATTGGCGGAGAATCTGTATTTGAACAGTTTCTTCCATATTGCGATGTGGCACATATAACGAGTGTTGATTATAAATATGATGCAGATGCACATTTTCCTAATCTGGATAAGATACCAGAATGGAAAGTCACACAGATGAGTGAGGAACATACATACTTTGATTTGTGCTACGAATTTAAAAAGTACTGTAAAATGTAAATTATGATTTGAATCGTGCAGAAACGGATATGATAGAAAAGTTTCTTGCATATTTTTTTCATTGAAAATATACATTTTATTTGATACTATAATAAAAAAACAAGAGAGGGGAGAAATGTTATGTTTTGCACAAAATGCGGATATAATGCAGGGACAGCTAAGTTCTGTCCAAAGTGTGGAAATCCTTTGAATCCACAGCCAGTACAGGAAACACCTGTACAGAACGAACCAGTTGTACAGACGGTACAGAGTGAGCCGGTTGTACAGCAGCAGTTTGGAACTCAGCCACAGTCAGGGGCAGTTCCTCCAGTGAATGCAGATGTACCAAGATATCAGGAAGCACCTCCTATGCAGCCACAGCCTAAGAAGAAAAAGAAGAAATGGCCAATTGTTGTTGCTATAATAGCAGTTATTGCGGTAGCGGCAGCAGTACTTGGATTTGTAGTACTTCCTAATGTGTTATCACCAGATAAGCATGCAAAAGCAGCTATCAAGAAGCTTGGAACAGGTCTTGAGAATACAGCAAGCAGTGCGTTTGATAATATGTCATTTACATCTGTATCAGATAAGAGTCAGATAACAGGTACATTAAAGATTGATACTGCCACAGTTGATGGCGAGAAGTATTCAGATTATATAAAGGCTGATACAGTTACATATGATATTCAGATGGATGCTTCTACAGAGAAGATGGCAGGAGAGATTAAGTTACAGAATGGTTCAGCTACAGCACTTACAGCTACATTTTATTCAGATGGTAATAACATGTATTTCAAAGTTCCTGAGTTGTTCTCAGAGTCATTCGTGATTTCACTGGCACAGCTAGAGGATGAAATTGATTCAGGCTTTTCTTATGGAAGTATGGGCAGTATTTCAAAGTATTTCTCATCAATTGATACAAGCAATATTGAATTGTACAGAGAACCTGTTAATGCTGCAGTTAAATGTGTAGTTAAAGGTATTAACACATTTGCAGAAGAATGTGAATACAAGAAGGGCGATAAGCTTACATATAATTCTGATAACGGAGACATCAAGGTTTCTGAATATAGCATAACAATAACTAAGGATGCTGTTATTAAGGCATGCGAAACAGTCATTGATGAATTATATGCAAGTAAAGATCTTTCTTCTTATATGACAATTCTTACAATGGCAGGTGTTTCACAGACAACTATCAAGAGCAGTATTGAGAGTTCATTAAGTGATATGCAGCCAGTTACAATATCAATGTATGTTAATAAGAAGGATGAGATTGTAAGGCTTGCAATTGATGCGGCAGATTATAACACAAGCGAAAAAGGATTTATTGCAATTTCATTTCTTGGCAATGACAATCCATTTGAATATGTTGTTATCGAAGCAGATGTTGATGATATTAACATGAAGTATACAGTAAAGACACAGGATAATAAGGCTGCACTGGCATTAGAGATGACTCAGAATAAAGAGTATATCAAAGCAGGAGCAGAGCTCAGTGCATCAGGAACAACGGTAAAGATTGATAATCTTTATGTGAATAGTAATATTGATGGCAGCAATATAGATATGAAGCTTTCAGGTGAAGCTACACAGAAGGAATTCAGCAAGTTAAAATATTCTGCATCAGATTATTCGGGAGCTTATAATCTTGCTAATCTTACTGATACACAGAGCACAACACTGGCATATGAGCTTATGAAGAATTTAAATGTTTTATCTAATGTGTTCAGTGATAATCTATATAATGAATTGTTTAATGGAAAGAGTTCTTCTGGTAGTGCAAGACTTGGGTTTTAATGGCAGTTATTAACTAATGAGTAATTAGAAAGATGAGGGTATATAATATGGAATTGGCAATTATTATTGGGGTAGTTGTGATTTTATTTATCGTTTTTATTCTTGCAAGTTATATTAAAGCACCAACAGACAGGGCACTGATTGTTTCAGGTCTTAGAAAGAATCCTAAGTTTGTTATTGGTAAGTCAGCATTAAGAATTCCATTCTTACAGAGAGTTGATAAACTTGAACTCAAGATGATTTCTGTTGATGTCAAGACAAAGGAATCAGTTCCAACCAATGAATATATTAATGTCAATATTGATTCTGCTGTAAAGATTAAGGTTGGTTCTTCTAAGGAAATGCTTGAGAAAGCAGCAAGCAACTTCCTTAACAAGAACGAAGATTATATCAGAAACTCAGTAGGAGATGTATTAGAGGGTAATGTTCGTGAGATTATAGGACAGATGAGGCTGGAAGATATTGTTCAGGACAGAAAGATGTTTGCTGAGAAGGTACAGGAAAATGCTGCTCCGGATATGGCAAGAATGGGTCTTGAAATAGTAAGCTTTAATGTCCAGAATGTTACTGATGAGGGAAATGTTATTGAGAACCTTGGTATTGACAGGGTTGTAAGTATCAGTAAATCAGCACAGATATCAAGAGCAGAATCAGAAAGGGATATTGCAGTTGCCAAGGCTAATGCAACAAAGCAGGCAAATGATGCAAGAATCGAAGCTGAGACTGCTATTGCAGAAAGAAATAACGAACTTGAGATTAAGAAACAGGAATTAAAGAGAGCAGCAGATGTTAAGAAAGCTGAGGCTGATGCTGCATACGAAATCCAGCAGCAGGAACAGAGAAAAACAATCGAAATTACAACTGCTGATGCTAATATTGCAAAGCAGGAGAAAGAGATTGAGTTAAGAGAGAAAGAGATTGCTGTTAAGGAAAAAACACTTGATGCAGATATCCGTAAACAGGCAGAAGCAGAGAAATACGCAACACAGCAGAAGGCTGATGCACAACTTTATCAGAGACAGAAGGAAGCAGAAGCAAAGCAGTTTGAAATTCAGAAACAGGCAGAGGCTAAGAAAGCACAGGCAGAAGCAGACAGATTTGCTAAAGAGCAGGAAGCAGAGGCTGTTAAGGCACAGGGAATTGCTGAAGCGGAAAGCATTAAGGCAAAAGGTCTTGCAGATGCAGAAAGCATTAAAGCAAGAGGTCTTGCTGAGGCTGAGGCTATGGAAAAGAAAGCAGAGGCAATGGCTAAGTATGGTAAAGCTGCTATGACAGAGATGATTATTAAAGTCCTTCCACAGATGGCAGAAGCAATTGCAAAGCCTCTTGAAAGCATTGATAAGGTTACTATTATTGATGGAGGTTCAGGTGAGAACGGAGTAGGAACTTTCAGTGGTAATGTACCGTCAGTTCTTGCTAAGACAATTGAGAGTATCAAGGAAACTACAGGTTTTGACCTGACAGAAGTCATGAAGGCTAATACATATGATGCAAAGACTACTAAGAACGTTAATTTCACAGGTCTTCCAGAAGAGATGAGTGCAGCAGCTAAAGAGCCTGAAACTGATGGTAAAACAGAATAATACTGATTAATTAAGAATCTAAATGTAAAATGTATATGCTGGTATCAGATATGGGAAACTATATCTGGTATCAGCATTTTTACAGTAAGAGCCGGTTTTACAAGTTGACAATATAAATTGTAGTGAGTTATAATTTTATAATTCGAATTGAAGGAGAATAGCATTTGAATTATACAAGTGCATGTGAACAATGATTAAACACAGATATTTTGCAGGAAGAGTTCTTGTATATGGATTGATAAGTGTTACAGTTATGTTATCTGCAGCAATGACAGGATGTAACAACAAGAATAATATTTCAGAAGGAAGTATTAAGACAGAAGGAAGTACTAAGACAGAAGGAAATAATCAGTCAGAAGAGTTCAGTGAGACAGATGTGAATGACCAGCCGTCAGATATTCATGTTGAGCCACCGGTAATTCATGGTATATCAGATAAGACATATTATATAGGCAGCAAAGTTTCATATATGACAGATGTATATGCAACAGATTTCTCAGGGCAGGAGATTGATGTTGAGGTTGATAAATCACAGGTTAATACTTCACAGCCGGGAAGTTATATTGTTTATTATAAAGCAGTAGATTCAGATGGTAATGAGACTATAGAAGAAGTGACATTTACTTTTATTGAAGAGGAGACCCAGGAAGTTAAAGTAAACAGCAGTTATTCAACTCTTGATGAAGTTGTAGCTGCAGTTCTTCAGGATATTACAGACAGTTCTATGTCTAAAGGTCAGAAAGCAAGGGCAATATATAAGTATGCACATGCTAAGATTGGATATACAGGCAACAGCTATACGAAAAGTTCAGAATGGCAGGATGAAGCATTTGAGGCATTAAAAGAGATTAAGAAGAATGGATATGTGGCTGGTGACTGTTTCACATATGCTTCTGTTGACAGAGCACTCCTGGATGGAATAGGGGCAGAGTGTATATGGGTTGATAATCAGGGTGCAAGGTCTGGAGATCATAGCTGGCTTTTATGTAATCTTGGAACAGGCTGGTATCATTTTGATTCAACTAGAATGTATGATGGATTTGAATGCTTTATGCTGACAGATTCACAGGTGCAGGATTATATTAACAGAGGAAATTCAATATATAGAAGAGATATGTCTGCGTATCCGGCAACTCCTTCAGAAGAGTTTTCATATTAGGGAGGAGTAAGATAAATGTTATTTACATCTTATCAGTTTATTTTATTTGTTCTGATTGCACTTATTTTATATTATGTTGCGCCTAAACGTATTCAGTGGATAGTACTGTTATGTATGAATATGTTATTCTATGTGTATGCCGGATTAAGCGGAATAATATTCATAGTAACAACTATCATAACGACGTATGCAGGTGCAAGGCTTATATGCAGGGAGAAAGACAGGTCTGTACGCTTCATAGAAGAACATAAAGGTGATATATCCAGAGATGAAAAGAAAAAGCTTAAGAACATTTCTTTAAGAAAACAGAAAATGTTTCTTACTATTGTTCTGTTTATTAATTTTGGAATACTTGCTGTACTTAAATACACCAATATGTTTATAGTCACATTTACAACATTTAATACGGTTGATTTTGTACTTCCGATGGGAATATCATTTTATACATTCCAGTCTACTGGATACATGATTGATGTGTATCGCGGTGTTGCAGATGCAGAGAAGAATCCATTCAGATATGCATTGTTTGTGTCCTTTTTCCCACAGCTGGTACAGGGACCTATAAGCAGGTGGAATGATCTGAAGAAAAGTCTGCTTGAAAGCCATGCTTTCTCATGGATTAATATACAATATGGTTTTGAGAGAATTCTGTGGGGATATTTTAAGAAGATGGTAATTGCAGACAGGGCAGCCATTGGACTTGCCACAATACAGTCGGATGTTTCGGTGTATTATGGTGCATATGCATTTGTAGGAATGCTGCTGTACGCAATTGATCTGTATGCAGATTTCACAGGTGGTATAGATATTACAATTGGTGTTGCACAGATGTTTGGTATTACTCTTCCGGAGAATTTCAGAAGACCATTCTTTTCAAAGAGTATAGCAGAATACTGGAGAAGATGGCATATTACATTGTGTGCATGGTTTAAGGATTATCTTTTCTATCCGTTATCAATGTCTAAATGGATGAATAAGGTATCAAGATGGTTTAAGAAGCACGTTGGAAAGCCAGTAGGTTCAAGATTTCCGGTGTATTTTTCAAGTCTTACTGTGTGGTTTGTGACAGGTATATGGCATGGTGCAAGCTGGAATTTCGTAGTTTGGGGACTTTTGAACAGCATAATTATGCTTGTTTCCCAGGAACTTAAGCCACTATATGAGAAGGCAGATAACAGGTTAGGTTATAGAAAGTTAAAATATTACAAAGTTTTTGAGATAATAAGAACTACTGCTATAGTATGCTGCCTGCAGATGCTTGATTATTACAGAGATATTGCAGAGGCATTCCGTATGTTTTTCTCGATGTTTACCAGTGTCAATTATGCGGCTGTGTTTACTAAGGGAATGTGGAGTATAGGATTATCAGTAGCTGATTATATAGTTATTTTTGCAGGCGTTGTTATAATGTTTGCGGTAAGCCTGCTTGAGAGAAAATGTCCGGTAAGAGACCGTTTAGCAAAGAAGAATTATATTATAAGATATACAGTTTTTCTTGTGATTTTTCTGCTTATAGCTGTATTTGGAATCTATGGAACCGGATATGAATCAAGCCAGTTTATATATAATCAGTTTTAGAAAACATTTTCTAAGGAATGGAGATAGTTTTGAGAAAGAAGATATGTACAGGTATTGCAGTTGTCATAATACCGATAGTATGTCTGTATCTTTTACAGTGTCTGTTAGTTCCTAAATATGCATCAGATATTAAAGAAGGTGCAATGATTAAGGAATATTATAACAGTGAAAAGAATCATGATGTGCTTATTCTTGGTGACTGTGAAGTGTATGAGAATATATCCACAGTTACAATGTGGGAGAATTACGGAATATCAAGTTATATCCGTGGAAGTGCGGAACAGCTTATATGGCAGTCGTATTATCTTTTAGAGGATACACTAAAGTATGAGAAACCGCAGGTCGTTATTTTAAATGTACTTGCAATGACAGAAAGTGATGCCAAAAACGAGGCTTATAACAGAATGACACTGGATGGCATGAAGCTTTCAAAGTATAAGATAGCTTCTATAAGGGAGTCAATGACAGAAGAAGAGAATATGGCCAGCTATATATTTCCATTGTTGAGATATCACTCAAGATGGAGTGAATTGTCATCAGAGGATTTCAGATATATGTGGAAAACACCATCTGTTACGACTAATGGTTATCTTATGCAGAAAGGTGTAAGACCAGTTAAGACCATACCAAAAGCTGCACCGCTTGCTAATTATACATTCAGCAGCAGAAACATGGAATATCTTGATAAGATATATTCATTGTGTAAGGATAATGATATTAATCTTGTGCTTATGAAAGCACCGAGTGTATATCCTCACTGGTATGATGAGTGGGACAGGCAGGTGAGTGATTATGCTGATGAGCATGGAATATTGTATCTTAATACAATTGATGAGGCTGAGAATATAGGTATAGACTATACTACCGATACATTTGATTATGGACAGCATCTTAATGTGGAAGGAGCTGAGAAGCTGTCGTTATATCTTGGGGAACAGCTTGTTAAGAATTTCAGGCTTACTGACCATAGACAGGATGAATCATATAAGAATGCATGGAAGACAATAGTTAATAAATATTACGAAGAGAAACAGGGAGATTGATTATGAGAAAGAAGAGTTTAATGTTAGCGGTAGTACTTGCAGCAGGAGTTATGATGGCAGCATGTGGAAGTGCATCAACACTGCCAGATAATAGTCAGGAAAAGCCAGTTGCATCACAGCAGACGGAAAGTAAGTATTCATTTGAATTAAAAGGCATAGAGTTAAAGACAGATGGCGATCTTACAGAATATACATCTAAGCTTGGAGAACCTTCTGGTGGTTACTATGAAGCTAAAAGCTGTGCATTTGAAGGAATGGACAAATTCTATTACTATGATAGCGTAACTCTACAGGGATATCAGAAGGACGGAAATGATAAGCTTTATTCTATAACACTTATGGATGATGCTGTTAAGACTAAAGAGGGTGTCCGTATTGGCGATAAGAAGGATAAGGTTGTATCAGCATATGGAAGTGATTATACAGAAGCTGATGGACAGCTTCAGTATGAATCAGGTAACACGAAGCTTTCATTCGTTATGAAGGATGATGAAGTACAGAGTATAATATACAGCGTTAAATAATTCAATGGAACAGAGCAATTAATCCCGTCAGACTGGTTTACAGACAGTCTGGCGGGATTAATTGTTGTATGGCTATCAGCGTATATTTATGAGTATACAATATATGTGTTGTATCGGAATTTACGCAGCTTCTGCTCCATTTTAATGGCGTTTGAAAGCTGTCTGAAAGCACCAACCTGAACTTTATAATAGTCGTTTTCATATATGATAAAAGCTGGGAATCCTTCAATAAGCAGGGAATTAAGCATGCGGTCTGCATTATTTTTATTGCGGTATGCACCAACCTGAACACGATAAAGTGGCTCAGGAGAGAGGTCATCATCACAGTTACATGCTGGTTTAGCAGGAGGTGCAGGCTTTTTTTCGCATGCTGCAGGCATGATTTCAGCGGATTTGGCAGAATCTGATTTCACTGATGGGACTTCACCTGAAGCAGCCTGTGCAGTAGTATTATTTGTCTTTGGTTTAATTCCAAGGGTCTTAAGAATACCATCTGCGATTCCATTTGCAATCTGGTTAAAGTTCTTATCAAATGTTTCATTATCTTTATCGTTGTTAATAAAGCTGGCTTCTACAAGTACGGCAGGCATTTTTGTCCGTTTGAGTACAACAAGGTTAGGACGTTCGGTAATTCCAAGATTTTTAAAGCCAGCCTTTTCCAGCTCGGAATTGATATTGGCAGCCATCTGTGATTTAATACCGGAATTATTGTAAACAAGAGTTTCCACGCCTGTGTACTGGTTAGGCGTAGGGGATGAATTTCTGTGGATTGAAACAAAATAATCAGCCTTAGCATCATTGGCATCAGTCGCTTTTTTAAAAGGTGTCTCATATTCATCAGTGGTACGGGTGTACACAACGTCAATACCATTTTTTTCTAATATATCACCTACGGCAAGAGCGAGCTTTAAGTTGTCATCTTTCTCAGCTCTGCCATTATATGTTGCACCATAGTCGCTTCCGCCGTGTCCGGCATCTACAGCAATCTTATATTGAGCCATAATATCTCCGATAATATTAATCATATTATTGTATGCAAAAGACATAATAAGCGTACCTGTCACATATATTTATCTTAAGATGAGAAAGAGGACAGATTATGAACGTTGGATATGTACATACATTTGAAGTGCCAGAAAATAATATTGATAAAGGCCGATTGAAGGTAAGTGTTGTCAATGAAGAAAATGTGCCAATTAAAGGAGCGGCTGTAAGACTGTCGTATACAGGAAATCCTGATAATATAATAGGAGAAAGTGGTACAGACGGAGACGGGATAAGTATATTTAACGACTTAAGAACGCCTCCAATTGAATATAGCATGGAACCGGGGAACAGGCAGCCATTTTCAGAGTATGACATAGCTGTAAGTGCGCCGGGATTTGATAATGTAAATATATCAGGCAGTGATATGTTTTCGGGGGAACTAAGCATTCAGAATGTAAGGATGTCTGCAAGGGATAGTTCGCAGAATAATATAGTCATACCTGTGAACACATTATATGGAGATTATCCACCTAAGATTGATGAGGAAGAGATTAAGCCTATGGGACAGTCGGGTGAAATTGTGCTTGACAGAGTTGTTGTTCCTGAAATAGTAGTTGTACATGACGGACCGCCTAAAGATGCCGAGGCAGATAATTATTATGTTACTTATAAGGATTACATTAAGAATGTGGCAAGTTCTGAGATATATTCAACATGGCCGAGGCAGACAATTGAGGCAAATGTGCTTGCTATTATGTCATTTACATTAAACCGGGTATATACAGAATGGTACAGAAACAAATTCTATGATTTTACAATAACTTCATCAACTGCATATGACCAGAAATGGGTTAATGGAAGAAATGTGTTCGAAAGTATATCACAGGTAGTAGATGATATATTTGACAATTACATATCGAGACCTAATGTAAAGCAGCCAATACTTACACAGTATTGTGATGGAAAGAGAGTGACATGTCCTAACAGGCTTTCACAGTGGGGAAGCAAGTATCTGGGAGATCAGAATTATTCATCGATTGATATATTAAGATATTATTATGGTCAGGATGTGTATATTAATGCGGCAGAACAGATAAGCGGAATTCCTTATTCATGGCCGGGAACTAATCTTGATATAGGTTCATCCGGGCAGAAGGTAAGACAGTTGCAGGAACAGCTTAATCTTATTGGGGAGTATTATAATTCAATTCCGGTTCTAAGTACTGATGGAATATATGGTGAGCAGACGGCAGCAGCGGTTAAGGAGTTCCAGCGGATATTCAATCTGCCACAGTCAGGAATAACAGATTTCCCTACATGGTTTACAGTATCAGAAAAATATGTTGCACTTGCCGGACTGGCGGAATTATAAGAATGTTAATGAGGTATGTAAGGCTGCCACTTTGTGGCAGTCTTTTTAGGAGAAACATTTAAACAGCCTGTCCAAGACATGTCTTAATGTCATCTTCCGGATTGCTTATAAGTCTTAACTGGAAAGTGTCTACAAGGTACTGCAATACATTAGGGCTTAAGAATGCCGGAAGTGTCGGACCGAGATAAATATTCTTAATGCCAAGGCTTAACAGGGCGAGAAGGTCTGCAACAGCCTTCTGCTCATACCATGAAACAATAAGAGATAAAGGAAGTCCATTGACATCTGTACCAAATGCATCTGAAAGGGCATTGGCAATAAGAATAGCAGAATATACATCATTACACTGTCCGATATCAAGAAGCCTTGGAAGTCCGGCAACTGTGCCGAAATCAAGCTTATTGAAACGATATTTGCCGCATGCAAGAGTGAGAATCATGCAGTCATCAGGAACCATAGTGGCAAAATCAGTAAAATAACTTCTGCCAGGTCTTGCACCATCACAGCCACCAATCAGGAAAAAATGTCGTATCTGTTTTGATTTTACCGCTTCAACAAGTTCAACTGCATGAGACAGAGCAGCTTCATGTCCGAATCCTACTAGAATTTCTTTTGCTTCCTGCTCTTCGGTAAAGCCTCCAAGTTCAAGAGACTGTTTTATGATTTCAGAAAAATCCTTTTCACCGTCAGGCTTCTTTTCTATATATTTTATGCCATCCCAGCCTACAACATTAGTAGAATATATACGGTCTTTGTATGTGTCTCTTGGACGCATGAGACAATTGGTTGTCATAAGGATACAGCCGGGAAGATTATCAAACTGTTTCTGCTGGTCCTGCCATGCGCCGCCAAAATTACCTGCAAGATGCTTATATTTTTTAAGACCTTCATAACCATGGGAAGGAAGCATTTCACCATGTGTGTATATATTAATGCCGAGTCCTTCTGTCTGTTTTAAAAGCATTTCAAGGTCTTTAAGGTCATGTCCTGAAACAATTATAAATGGACCTTTCTTAATGTGTACATTAACTGTGTGAGGCGATGGATTACCGTAAATGGTAGTGTTTGCCTCATCAAGTTTTTTCATAATTTCGATAGCCATATCACCTGTTTTAAGTGTCAGGCGGATAAGCTCCTCAACGGTGAGAGTATTATCAGTGATTGCTTCAAGTGCAGTGATATAGAAATTATCAACATTATCACTGTAATATGAAAGTTCTCTTGCCTGATGTCCATAAGCACTGATGCCTTTAAGACCATAAAGAATTGTCTGCCTTAATGAACGGATATCAGGGTCTAATGCCTTATCGTACATTATTCCTGCCATTGGCGCGTCACGCAGCATATCAGCTTTAGTTTCTGGCAGTTCATAGGCAGCGGCAGGAGTGATATATTCAGTTGCGCCTACCATATTCTTAAGATTATTCTTAATATCACGGGATTGTTTAAGAAGACGGACATGGTCGTCCACATTGAAATTAACATTAGTAAGAGTTGTAAAGAGACAGTTTTCAATAAAGCTGACAATGCTTTTATCAACATTAAGTCCTGAATCCAGAATATGTCTGGCATAGAAGCTGATACCTTTCAGCTGATAGATAAGCAAATCCTGAAGATTGGCTATTTCTGGTGTCTTTCCGCATACGCCGAGTTTAGTGCAGCCTTTTCCGCCGGCTGTCTGTTCACATTGATAGCAGAACATATCGTATCCAAGATCCATATTATTACTCATATAATACTCCTTTTTGATTCATAATTATTAATTAATATTATGAATCCTGAATATCTGATTTATTCATAAATTTGTATGATATGACAATCGCATACAACACAATGTCAGAGGTAAGTTGAAAGATTTTATAAAGAAATTTTAATGATATAAAATGTATGGTACAATAATATATAGAAAGAATATGTGACGGATTCCGTCACATCCTTATCAAAGAGGAGGTACGTGTTATGCATATATCAAAGAATTCTGCAACTCAGATTGTTGAAGAAATTTCAAAACTTGTTAAACAGAATATTAATCTTATGGACGAGACAGGACATATAATTGCAAGTCGTGATAAATCCAGAATAGGGGATTTTCATTATGGTGCGTATAAGATTATATCTGAAAATCTTGAGGAATATTATATTGATGAAGACGATTTATCAAAAGGTATAAAAAAAGGAATTAATCTTCCACTTGAACTTGATGGCGAAATAGTAGGAGTAATAGGAATGACAGGTGGATATGAAGAGGTTATAACGTCTGGAAAACTGTTAAAAAAGATGACGGAAATTCTTTTGATGGAGAGTCGTGCAAGCTATAGACAGCTTATGAATAAGCGTGTAAGGAATGCTTTTTATGAAGAATGGCTTATAAATGGAGGATATAAGAATGCTGATTTAGAAGATCGTGGAATGGCTTTGGGAATAGATATTAATAAGCCAAGAAGAGTATTTATTGCCAGTATAGATGAGCTGGACAACCTTAAAGATTCACAGCAGGGACAGTCTCAGATTGCAAAATTTGAGACTGATGTTGATGCATTTTTAAAGAGAAATAATTATAAAATGCATTTCAGGAATGCTTCAAGACAGATAATAATCATAGATAATATGGATACGGAAAATGTGGTTAAATTTGCAGAAAATCTGGCAGGATATGTGTGGGAAAAAGATAAGTTTGAACTGAATATTGGTATAGATTCAGCCCAAAGCTATGATATGCATGAAGCTTATGTTGAAGCACATAGGGCATGGACGGCTGCAGCTGAAAAACATGAACAGATTATATGCTATGAGGATATTAGTCTTGAACTTTTAATAAGCAATGTACCGACAGAGATTAAGCTTGAATATTTAAAGAAGGTATTCAAAGATATGGATTATAATGATATATGTGAGAATATTGCGTTGCTGAAAGCGTATTTTAATGCACAGGGCTCAATACAGAAAGCAGCAGACAATCTTTATATTCATAAGAATACATTACAATACAGAATATCAAAACTGAAAGAAATAACAGGACTTGATGTCAGGAAACCAACAGAAAGTCCAGCGTTGTATCTGGCATACATAATTACTGATGAATTAATTAATGAAAAATATGATTTACCATTATTGTTACATAATACAAAATAAAAATGATATTATGTGCTGTGTAACATTTTACTATTAAACTTTACATGTTATTATTGTGTCATACAAAGCACAAAGGTTTGTGCAAACCGTACAACAATAAAATAGAAATGAGGTGTTTTTATGACAGGAGTAGCATTGATAATTGCATTTGTGTTGGCTATCATTGTGATGATAGTTGCAATCTCTAAGTTTAAGGTTCATCCTTTCTTAGCAATTATGGCGGTATCACTTATTCTTGCAATGATTGCAGGAATTCCATTTGTTGATACTGTAAAACCAGACGGAACAAAGGTGTCTGGAATTCCAACAGTTATAGGAGCTGGATTCTCAGGTACATTCAGCAGCATCGGTATAGTTATTATATTAGGTGCATTGATTGGCTCGGTACTTGAAAAAACAGGAGCAGCATTGAAGCTGGCAGATATGGTAATTAAGGTAGTAGGAAAGAAAAGACCAGAACTTGCAATAGAGCTTATGGGCTGGGTTGTTTCAATTCCTGTGTTTTGTGACAGTGGTTTTGTAATTCTTAATCCAATAAGAAAAGCACTTGTAAAAAGAACAGCAGTTTCAAGTGTAGCAATGACAGTAGCACTTTCAGCAGGACTTTATATTTCTCATGTTTTTATTCCGCCAACACCTGGTCCGATAGCAGCTGCTAATACACTTGGAGTGGGAGATAATCTTTTACTTGTAATGGGACTTGGTGTTGTATGTTCAATATTTCCTCTTATAGCAGGTCTTGTATATGCTAAGTTTATTGGAAAGAGAGTAAAGAGTGCTGATGAAGTAACAGACAATGGAGAGGTTACCAAGACATATGAAGAATTAGTTGCAGAGTATGGAAAGCTTCCTAATGGATTTAATGCATTAGCTCCCATTCTTGTGCCAATCATTCTTATGGCACTTGGTTCAATTTCATCAATGGCTGGCTGGACCGGCGCACTTGACATAGCATGCCAGTTCCTTGGAAAACCAATTATAGCACTTGCTGTTGGTACAATATTTGCAGTAATCCAGCTTGCAACGGCACATAAGATGTCCGATTTTTACAATATTACCAATGAGACATTAAAGACAGTTGGTCCTATACTTTTTGTAACAGCGGCTGGTGGTGTATTAGGAAAGGTTATTTCATCAAGCTCAATGGTTGCATTTATTACACAGCATGCAGAAGTGCTTTCAGCAGTTGGAATATTCTTCCCATTCCTTCTTGCAGCAATATTAAAGACAGCACAGGGTTCTTCGACGGTTGCAATTACAACTACAGCAGGTATCATTGCTCCACTGCTTGGAGCACTTGGACTTGCTTCACCTGTTAAGACGGTGCTTTGTGTAATGGCTATAGGCGCTGGTGCCATGACAGTATCACATGCTAACGACTCATACTTCTGGGTAGTTACTAATTTTGGTGACATGGATCCTGAACAGGGATATAAGACACAGACAGTGTGCACATTAATAATGGGTATTGCAGCAATGGTTGAAATATTTATTCTTTCATTAATTTTATAATATAAATGTTACATAATGCGGCTATACTTATGAGAACTATATGGACTTATCAGTATGGCCGCATTATTATATAAAAGAAAGGTTATAATAACAATACATTTAGAACAATATCAGGAGGATTATATATGGTTATAGGCTTTGTTGGATTGGGAATAATGGGAAAACCGATGGCAAAGAATCTTTGCAGAGCTGGATACACATTGATTGTTAATGACCATCATAAGGAAAATGTCGATGAACTTGTACAGGCAGGTGCGAGAAGTGGTGATTTAAAACAGATTGGCATGGAAAGTGATGTAGTTATAACAATGCTTCCAAACAGTCCTCAGGTAAAGGATGTAATGCTTGGGGAAAATGGTATTGCGGATTATATGAAAAAAGGAACATGTTTTATAGATATGAGTTCAATTAATCCTGTCGACAGCAGATATATTGGAAATGTTTTGAAAGAAAAAGGAATTGATATGCTTGATGCACCTGTGTCAGGAGGAGAACCTAAAGCAATAGATGGAACAGTTGCATTTATGGTTGGTGGAGATGAGAAAACATTTGATAAGTATAAACAGATTCTTACACATATGGGTTCATCAGTTACAAGATGTGGTGAACTTGGAGCTGGAAATACAACAAAACTTGCCAATCAGATAATTGTTGCATGTAATATCCAGGCAGTTTCTGAAAGTTTCATTCTGGCAAAAAAAGCCGGAGTAGACCCTGAGCGTGTATTTGAGGCAATAAAAGGCGGACTAGCAGGGTCTACTGTTATGTATGCCAAAGTTCCAATGATGATAGAGGACAATGTTGAACCAGGATTCAGAGTAGATTTACATATTAAAGATTTGAATAATGCACTTGAGTGTGCTCATAGTGTTGGAGCTCCAGTACCGATGACGGCACAGGTTCAGGAAATAATGCAGTATCTGCATAATAATGGAGATGGAAGCAGCGACCACAGTGCAATTATACATTATTATGAAAAACTGGCAGACACAAAATTATAAATGTTGTTGACAGGTTATTATAATGTCAGGAAGGAGAATCTTATGAATAAAGAATTAAGAGCGGTTGCAGACAATATAATTGATGCGGCAATTAAAGCAGTTCTTCCGGATGAAGCAGTTAAGAAAACACTTAATGACAGGAAATTTGATGGGAAAGTTATTCTTGTAGCAGTAGGAAAAGCCGCATGGCAGATGGCAAAGGCGGCAAGTGAATGTCTGGGAGACAGAATAAATGAAGGAATTGTAATAACGAAGTATGGACATGTAAAAGAGCCGATTGAAAGAATAGAATGTTTTGAGGCAGGCCACCCTGTTCCAGATGAGAATTCATTTAAAGCAACACAGGCAGCTATTGAGATGGTAAGCGGACTCAATAAGAATGATACAGTGCTTTTTCTTCTTTCAGGTGGAGGAAGTGCTTTATTTGAGAAGCCGAAGATTACAGGAGAAGAATTGCAGGATATAACTAATCAGTTACTTGCATGCGGCGCAGATATTGTTGAGATTAATACGATAAGAAAACGCTTATCAGAAGTAAAGGGCGGACGGTTTGTAAAATTATGTGAACCGGCGCATGTATTATCAATAGTATTATCAGATATACTTGGTGACCCACTGGATATGATTGCTTCAGGTCCGGCATGTGCAGATACAACAACATGTGAAGAAGCATGGCACATTGTAGAAAAATATAATCTTAATATAAGTGAAGATGTAAAAAAGCTGATGGATATTGAGACACCGAAGAAACTGGATAATGTAACAACTTTTATTAATGGAAGTGTGCGTGAATTATGCAGTGCAGTATCAAGGGAATGTTCAAAGTATGGATATGAACCAGTAATGCTTACGGACCAGTTGTGCTGTCAGGCAAAAGAAGCCGGAAGTTTTCTTGCATCTATAGCAAAGACACATTGTAAGTCAGGAAAGAAGCTGGCATACATAGCAGGCGGAGAAACTGTTGTTAATATTACCGGACATGGTAAAGGCGGAAGAAATCAGGAGATTGCATTATCAGCAGCAGAAGGTATTAAGGGAATGTCAAATGCAGCAGTATTCAGTATAGGCAGCGATGGAACAGACGGACCTACGGATGCGGCAGGTGGATATAGCGATGGTGATACAGCAGGAGTCTTAAAGAATAAAGGAATAGATATATTTGAAGTGCTTAAGAATAATGATGCTTATAATGCATTGAAACTAACAGAGGGGCTTATTATAACAGGTCCTACGGGAACAAATGTTAATGATGTTTCTGTGCTTCTTATAGGATAATATATTAAAATAGTACTACTGTGAAAAACAATCACAGTGGTACTATTTTTTTGGGAAAAAATTTTAAAATGTATGAATTTGTGTAATGATGGTTGCACCTAAACCTGACTTTAATATTATAATCTTAAAAATTAATATTAAACAAAGTGGCAGCCCATTTTTGTGCAAAACATTATTCAGCCTGTATGGATTATTTCTTTCGAGAACCGTATATTTCATGAACTTTGGATTCAAGCTCCGCTATTCTTGATTCCTGCTCTGCTTTATACTGTTCATATTCATCATTGGCAATCTGAGAGAGAGTTTCTTCATTCTCGAGTGCTTCAAATGCCTGTGAAAGAGTATAAGAATTAATAGAGCCTTCGCTGATCTTACTGCTTAGTTCTTCAAGAAAGCCTGTTATAGTAGAATCATCAATAGTTCCATCCTGCATATCTGCAAAATCAAATATCATTACGGCATCATTATTAGTTGAAATAGCCTGATTAATCAGATTGGTAAAAGCATTTGACGAACGGATGAAGCTGTAGGAAATGTATAACATTCCATTAGAAGCAGTTCCTGATGCAAATGTTTCGTTATAGCAGACAAGATGGCTGTAATCATTATCAAGTAATGATTTACGGGCTTCATCTGTATCATATGTATGTCTTAAGAAAAATGTTTCTTTAAGATTATAATTATTCTTAGTAAGATTATTGCGGACTTTTATTGCAGATGCAAGGACATCATCATCAAAGGTCATGCCTGAAAGCAGAATGTCGTAATGGTTATTCTGTGACTTTCTTATTATAGAGTCCAGCTCTTTGCTGTCGATAGAACAGTCAGCAATTATTGTTGGCGTGAAATCATAACCAGTCATCAGTTCTCTGATTGTATCAATATCATTGGCAGAAGCAGGAACGAATGCAAGAGTAGCACCTGCATTGGAGTTATCTGGGCTGCCAAGCTTCTGCTTTCTTGACTGAAGCTCGGCGTATATGTCGTTGATTTCATCCTGATATGGAGCAGCTTCTTTTTCAAGATTATTTAGCTCGTTCTGATTCTGTCTCTGGCTTCTGACTGCGAAAAACGAGCAGACACAGAGAGCACACACTGCTATAGTAATTATAATTCCATATATTTTTTTCATCGTTATATACTCCATTCATTATTTTATAGGAAAGTGTATCTTAAGGTGTTGATAATGTCAATGTATAGCACATAAGTACAGAAGAAGTAACAGTAAAAAGGGTCGAGCCAAGGCTTTATAATTTTTTAATAAATTCATTAGCACTCACCACTTGACAGTGCTAACAATGAGATGTATAACATCAATTGTAAGAGGAAAACAATAGATAAACAGTGAAGTTAAGCATTCATTGTAATAGAAGGAGGTAATCGTATGAACATTAATAAGTTTACACAGAAGTCTATTGAGGCTGTTAACCAGTGCGAGAAGATTGCCTACGATTATGGTAATCAGGAGATTGATCAGGAACATTTTCTGTATAGTCTCTTAACTATAGAAGATAGTCTTATCGCGAGCCTGATAGAGAAGATGGGAATTGATAAGGACACATTTATTAAGAATATTGAGACTCTGCTTAGCCAGAAGAATAAGGTTTCAGGAAATGTACAGCTTTATGTAAGCAATGATCTTAATAAGGTTTTAGTAAATGCTGAAGATGAAGCAAAGAGAATGGGGGATGCATATGTTTCTGTTGAGCATCTTATGCTTGCGATGATTGCAGCACCTAACAAGGGTATAAAGCAGCTTTTTAAGACATATGGAATTAACAGGGAATCATTCCTGTCAGCCCTTGCGACAGTAAGAGGCAACCAGAGTGTTACTTCGGATAATCCAGAGGCAACTTATGATACTCTTAGCAAATATGCTACTGACCTTGTAGAAAGAGCTAAGGACGGAAAGCTTGATCCGGTTATCGGTAGAGATAATGAAATAAGAAATGTAATAAGAATCCTTTCCCGTAAGACTAAGAACAATCCGGTTCTTATCGGTGAGCCTGGTGTTGGTAAAACAGCAGTTGTTGAAGGACTTGCACAGAGAATTGTAAGAGGTGATGTTCCGGAAGGCTTAAAGGATAAGAAGCTTTTTGCAC